>Ga0209167_10002061_pt1 | contig 11170 bp, 11 predicted proteins | sample Coa_R1_9_FD_187154 | JGI IMG/M metagenome (GOLD analysis project Ga0209167, IMG submission 187154) | Surface soil microbial communities from Centralia Pennsylvania, which are recovering from an underground coalmine fire - Coalmine... | ecosystem: Environmental > Terrestrial > Soil >...
AGTTGGCCGATTCATGGTCATTACACATGCCTCACCTGCGGCCGGCGGCACTTAGTAAGGTGGGAACGTGAGGAAGGCCCTCTCACTACTTCAGTGAATTCGAAGGATGCCGACCTGCCATCATCTGCCGAACACTTGAACAGCCGTCCGGCAGTCTTACCTAACAGCACCACTGCATTTGCACGAGTTCAGTGATGTCTCTGGATGGAACACCGCTTGCGTTGGTAAGAGGCGAACTGACCGGTTGGCCAGTATTTCTGAAAGAAGTAAGGAGCATTGAAAATGTTTGGAAAGAAGAACGTCATCACAACTGCCCTGGGCATCGCAGTGATCGCGCTGCCGGCGTTTTCACAATCGGAAGATCCCGGAAAGAACGAAGTATCCGTGCAGGCGTTGGGCAGTTTCGTAAAAAGCACGACAAGCGACGGTGTCGGGAACTCGGCCACCAACAGCGGTGGTGTGCTCGTCAACTATCGCCGCTTCTTCAACGCTCACAACGGTGTCGAGGTGAATTACGGCTATGCGCTCAACACGCAAAATTTCCTGTCGACGGGTGGTGAATCGGGCGTAAAGACCAATTCGCATGAGGTGTCCGGGGCGTATGTGTTTCGCCTGCCGCTCAAGCGCTTCACGCCGTTTGTGCTTGCAGGCGTGGGAGCTCTGCTCTTTGATCCAAAAGATTTCCAGGGAAGCAGCTCGCAAACTCGCGCCGCGTTCGTTTACGGGGGTGGAGCCGATTTCAACCTCTCGCGCCATGTGTTCGTGCGCGCCGAGTATCGCGGCTTCGTCTACAACTCTCCAACCTATAACCTGACGAACCTCGACGGCACGGATCGCACTACGCACCGCGCTGAACCGTCGATCGGCTTCGGCTATCGCTTCTGATGCGCGGCCCGGAAGCTCATTCGGAATTTACAAAGGTCCGTATCGGGGAAGAAGATCAGCAGTTCACGGGACGCCCTACGAAGCATGCGATGGGGCGTTCTTCTGGCGGGCCGCAAGGATCCCGGCACAGCGGCGTCCGAAGTCGATTTGGCGAATTGCAGCCCTTTGTTGTCCGGTAATTTCGATCTCCCCCTACTACATTTTGCGTCGCTGTCACGCGAAGCTCATCGAATGGAGGCCTCCTGAACAAAGCGGATCATTTTCGTGAGGCGGAAACCGCGCTCGGCACCCAGTCTCGCGAGCAGGCGAAAGCGGAACTGAAGAACGTGGGGGCTGAACGCCTGGTTGCGTCGCTCACCGAATTCATCGAATGGCGTGCGTTTTCCTATTGGCTCCGGCTCTGCGTTGAGAGCGCCGGCTCGTCTGGGTGCGCTTTCTCGAGTGGGCGCGGACAAAGGCTTTTTACAGATCCTATCGCTGAGAACTGGCGCCACGCGCTCGGTTATTATGCGACACGAGACTGGGAGACCTCCGATACAAATTGGTTGGTTTCCTCGCATGTATGTACTATGCCAGTTCGAGTCGTTTGGGCTGTTTGATGAATCAAACAGCCGCCTACTTTTTCCGGAGGATAAAATGGAACTGAAACTCACCGATAAAGTTGCACTGGTAACCGGATCTACGGCAGGCATCGGCCTTGCGATTGCCCGGTCGCTTGCAAGCGAAGGCGCGCATGTCTATCTGAACGGGCGCACACAGGAACGCGTGGATGCGGCGGTGGCGGCGATCCGGGCGCATGCGGCCGCGGGTAGGGTGGATGGCATTGTGGCGGATTTTTCGAGTCGAGCCGGAGCGGAGACGGTGGTTGCGAGACTGCCCGTGGTGGATGTGCTCGTGAACAATGTGGGCGTCTTCGAGCCGAAGCCGTTCGCGGATATTTCCGATGCGGACTGGTACCGTTTTTTCGAGGTAAACGTGATGAGCGGTGTCCGGCTCGCGCGGCACTATCTTGCGGGAATGCTGAAGAAGAACTGGGGGCGCATTGTTTTCATTTCGAGCGAGTCGGCGGTGCAGACTCCTCCTGAAATGGTGCACTATGGTGTGACCAAGACGGCGCAGGTGGCCGTGGCGCGGGGTATTGCAGAGTCTGTGGCGGGCACCGGCGTGACGGTGAACAGTATTCTCGCCGGGCCGACCGAATCGGAAGGTGTGGGTGGGTTCGTCGAGGCTATGGCGAAACAGCAGAACAAGTCGAAACAAGCAATTGAGAAAGAGTTCTTCGAGCGTGTGCGGCCATCGTCCCTGCTGAAGCGTTTTGCCACCGTGGACGAAGTTGCGGCAATGGTAACCTACGTGGCCAGCCCGCTTTCGTCGGCGACCAATGGTGCGGCGCTTCGGGTGGACGGCGGCGTGGTGAAAGCGATTCTCTAGATGAGAAATTGGCGCTCACGCAAATCTTGATCTCGCCTCGAAGCTTCCCTCCGAACTGGCAGACATGGTTGGGGTCTGTTTACGTGGGCCTGGTCGTGATGTCTCGCAGGAATTGGCTGCCATTGGGATTTCGGAGAGTATCGACAGTGTGGTGTTTCCGTCTGCGACGGGCGTCGGACGAAACCTTGTAGTGTATCTGTCAAACGCCGCCGCTGATAGTGTCCCGGTTCGCAGTCGCTCCGAGGTTTGCCCGCCCTTCGCCAACCACGGGTTGGAAGCGTGGCCGGAAGCATTTCGCTTCGATGCGCCGCGGCCCTCCCGGACTGACCTTCTGTGCGAAAACCGGAATGTAGAGTCGCGCGAAAACAGCCCACCCAGTTGCCCACCCACGGACGTATTTTTAGTACTTAGATTGAATTTTAATGCGAAAATATCTGTTTTATAATCATGTAGTTAGGGAAAGCGGGCTGGCTACGAACCAGAAGGTCAGGCGTTTGAGCCGCTTTGCTCGCCTGTCGCACCCGAAATGCATTCCAGCCTGTGTGCGAAAAGTCCTTTTGCGGTACTCTGAAGTGAAGGCTGATGGCCGGACAGATCATTTCCAGAGGCCGGGGTGTGTGGCTTGTTCGGATCTTCATGGGTTACGACGGCGCGGCCAGACGTGTTTATCAAAACAAGACCATTCACGGAACGAAAAAGGACGCTGAGAGCTATCTTGCCGAGGCCATCCGTCAGAGAGACTTGACGGGCACGGATTCCGCCGCGCAACGGACGCTCATGCGGGAGTTGTTCACCGACTTGCTCGCCGACTACAGAGTCAACAACAAAGGCGTGAAGTGGGCAGAACAGAAAATCAGGCTCCACCTGGAACCTGCGTTCGGCGAGACGCGGGTCCGCAATCTGACTACGACCCTGGTGCGTCAATATGTCCACGAGCGCCAGAAGTCAGAGGCTGCGAACGCCACGATCAATCGGGAACTCGCCCTCCTGAAGCGCGCTCTGAATCTCGGCCGCAGACATACCCCGCCCAAGGTCGCACGCGTAGTCTATGTACCCATGCTCGAAGAGAACAATGTACGTAAAGGCTTTTTTGAACACGGGGAATTTCTTCGGCTCCGAAACGTCCTTCCTCCGGTATACCGGCCGGTTCTGACTTTCGCGTACTACACAGGTTGCCGTCGGGGCGAAATCCTCTCTCTTCTCTGGAACCAGGTGGATCTGGACGAAGGCGTAGTTCGGCTGGATCCGGGAACCACGAAGAATGACGAACCCCGGGTGGTCCCGATGACAGCGGAGTTGCGCTCAGTTCTGGCGGAACAAAAGACATTGCGGGACCGGGACTACCCGGCCTGCCCATACGTGTTCTTCGAGGACGGCAAACGGATCAGTAACTTCCGCGGAAACTGGGAGCCCGCGTGTTTTGAGGCAGGTCTTTGGACCGGTGATCAGAAAACCGGAAAGCCGGCACGGCTCTTTCATGATCTCCGCAGAACCGGAGTCCGGAATCTGATCCGCGCCGGGGTGCCAGAAAGAGTGGCGATGGCGATCAGCGGCCACAAGACCCGATCGGTTTTTGACCGGTACAACATCGTCAGTGAGTCCGACCTACGTGAGGCGGCGGGGAAACTCGACTCTTACCTGAACCAAAGGTACGAAAGCGAGCAGGACCCAAAAAGCTCGCACACTATACGCACACAAGATTCAGCCGTTAACGAACGAAAACGAGGCCCAAAAAAGCCGGTAAACTACTGATTTTATTGGTGCCCGGGGCGGGAATTGAACCCGCACTCTCCTTGCGGAAAAACGGATTTTAAGTCCGTTGCGTCTGCCGATTTCGCCACCCGGGCATATTTAAAACAAACAACTGATGAAGCTAAGGCTACATCGCCCCCGGTCACTGTGGGGGAATTTGTGGGGAGTCGGCGCAAGTTCATCGCGGTCATGCGTTCATACGCCAGTTCGAGCGCCTCTGGCGACGGATGAACGTACCGCTGAGAAACTGTTACCGTCGAATGGCCCATTAGTCGCATTATAGTGAACGCATCCGCCCCTGACTCTCCAAGCCGCGTTCCGAACGTGTGCCGTAACGAATGCAGTACGAAGTCAGCAGGCATTTTGAGCAGCGTTCGAATTCGCGCATGCTGCTGTCCGAGATGACTGTTCGGCCATGGCGATCCATCGGCGCGGTGGAATACATAGCCCTTCGCCGCGGGCCCGTGATTCCTGAGCATGGCCACGCTCCGCTTGCTGAGCGGGACGTTGCGGGACTTCTTGCTCTTTGCCTTTCCGGAGGAGACTGTCAGATATCCGAATTTCGCGCCTTGCGCCGGTTCCAGTCTTACCTGAGTCCATTCGAGACTCAACGCCTCGCCGAGCCGCAGTCCTGTATCGAAAAGCAACAGAGCCACGTCGCCGAGCAGACTCGGACAGGCAGCGAAGTACACCTTCTCCTGGGTCGGCGTCATGATCGACTCGCGCGCATGCTCGCCCCGAAGCAGCCGAATTCGGGGAATGCGCTGAATCTCCTTCCATTCGTGGGCGAGACGCAGCAGCCGGCGCAACGTTGCCAGTTCGCGGTTGATCGATCCCGCCGAGAGCGGAGCGCCGCGCCTGGATTCGACCTTCCCCCGCCTTTGAACGTAATCCTCGATGGCCGCTTCGTCGATACTGTCGATTCGACGGCATACCAGGCGTTCATCTGCCAGAAGTGTTGCAAGTTTCTGTTTATAGAACTCGACTGTTCGGGGCTTCTCAACGCACTGCATTTCGATTGTCCGCTCGAATCGCGACGCAAACTCCTTCAGGGTGGGAACGGGTTTCCGATCCTTGATTCCCACTTCGCCCTTTGCTAACTGAGTTCGGCGAGCCGACTCGATCTGTTCCGCCGTTCGTCTGTTCCCTTGCTTCGTGCTCTCGCGTATTCGCTCACCGTTGAAGACGAACTCAAACCACCATACGCCGCCGCGTTTGTATAACGCCATTCACTTCGCTCCTTTCCCCGGATATGACGCCCGCGGAGTTCCCGTGCTCGCGGGCGATCTCCAATAGACGCTCGCCGCGGCGGTTTCGTCACCGGAATCCTGAGACGGCGGCCAGACGGGAATTCTCCCGTTGTGGCGCAGTCCCACCGGTCGGCAGCGCAGCCATCCATTGCTCCAGGTCTTCGGGGCGATATCTCACCAACGCGCCAATCTTCACGAATCGCGGCCCGCGCTGTTCCAGACGCCACCGTCGGAGGGTTGCGAGGCTGACGTTGATTTGTTTGGCGACATCCTTTTCGGTCAAGAAAACCTGCATCATCAATCTCCTCTTCCTTATATGAGTTTGCTTTCGTCGGGAGGGCCTGACGGATACTTCCAGCCCTTCCGTTTCTGTTCCTGCACACGAAAATTAGCCAGGGGATCGAAGGCTGGCGGCGTGCGGTCCGGCGATCTGGCTGGTAATGGTGTATTCGGAGATGCTGAAGGGGCAGGTCCTTTTTTTCTCCGCTCAATGCGGCCGCGGTAAGAACTGAGGAGCTTGTAGCTGATTGGGACTCCGGCTAAGTTCAGACGCTTATGGATCAGCCGGAGTGTGTGTCCGGCCTTCAAAGCGTCCTGTACCTGCGGCCAGAAGGCTCGAAGCTGAGCCATCAGTTGGGTGGGATTCTCCCGTGCGAGCGCTTCGACTGGAGACAAAGCGTGCTTATCTGACGGAACTTCGTTCCCCATACATATAAGGGCCCAGAAACGGCTTTTTGGACAGCTGCCCGTAGAAATCCCCAAAGATCCTCGATAGTTCCCACAGTTCGCCGGTGCAGGACCGGTATTGATACCGAAAGACCCCAGAAATCCTCGACGGTCCTCAACAGTCCTCAATGTTTCCGCGCGGCGGGCACCGGAGAGGTGATTCCAACCAGCATCGAGGCCGAAAAACACCGGTAATGGAACATAAAGGATTGTTTAGCGGTGGTGTTGTTTTTCGAACCTACACGCTCCGTCTTCAATGATTTAGAGTGTTGTGCAAATTGCCCGATCCGTTTAGCATATGTTTAGCGCAAGGAGGCGCGCTCGTCGATGAAGAAAAAAGCCACAAAAATGCGCGGAATGCGGCTCGGTGACGCCACCTACAAGGCCGTCGTGCAGGCGGCGAAGGTCCGCAGCTACGATAGCCCGAGCGCTTTCATGCGCGCAGCGATCGAGAAGGAGCTGCGCGGGGTAGATGCAACGCTCGACGAATCCGAACAGCGCATCACCGCTTCTCTCGAACGGTATTCGAAGCAAGTTCGGCGGGTGAGCACGGGACAGCAGGCCTTGTTCGCCTACGTGGATGCGCTCGCCAAAGTAATTCTCAGCACGTTGCCCGACACCGACGAGGACGCGAGGACAGCCGCCGTCGCGCGGGGGAAACTCCGCTACTCAAAGTTCCTGAAGAGCGTCGGAGCGAACATGGTCGGCGACGCGCAGGCGGCGCTCGCAGAACTGCTGAACCGTGCCCCGGAGTGACAAACCGATCCGAAGTCTCGGCTCTCCTCTCAGCCGAGCGTCTTGTGTTCATACGCACGTCCCGGCCACTATACTGGTCTGCATGCCAAGCGGTTTACAAAGCTTAGATACCGTGTTCAACAGTCGCGTGTTCCGCATTCCCGATTACCAGCGAGGGTACTCGTGGCGTCCGCAGCCGCAGTTGGACGATTTCTGGGAGGATCTCGATCGCCTTGGCGATAATCGTAACCATTACACCGGGCAACTGACTCTCGAAAGAGTGCCTGACGACACATGGAAACAATGGGACGAAGATCCTTGGCTGATCGTTGGCAAAGGTTACAAACCGTACTTCGTTGTCGATGGCCAGCAGAGGCTGACGACGGCTATCATCCTCGTCAAGTGTTTGTTGGATCGTGTTCCCAATGACGAACGGCTCGCCTTCACCGAAAAGTTGGATCACATTAAGAAGTACCTCGTCCAAACAGCGGCGGTAAGCCGGTCCTACCTGTTCGGTTATGAAAAGGACAACCCGAGCTATGAATACCTGAAGACACAGATTTTAGGTGAGCCGTCGAATCAATATCAGGGCATTGAGACCACCTACACCGCCAACCTTGCGGAAGCAAAAGCATTCTTCCAGCGGAAGCTCAAGGACGCGTCGCACGACGATATCGAACGATGGTTCAAAGGAGTCACGCAACGTTTTCTCTTCAACGTCTACGAGCTCGAAGAAGAACTTGACGTGTTCGTCGTATTCGAGACGATGAACAACCGAGGCAAGCCGCTTTCACGCCTCGAACTGCTGAAGAACCGCCTCATTTACCTGTCGACGCTGATCCCCGAGGGCACTAAAGAGTCCGACCGGCAAGCGCTCCGCCGCAACATCAATGACGCGTGGAAGACAATCTTTGAATTCCTCGGGCGCGAAAAAGACCGTGTTCTGGATGATGATGACTTTCTGCGGGCGCACTGGATCATGTACTTTGTCTACAAGCGGGACAAATCCGGGCAGTTCGCCGACTTCCTGCTTCGCGAGCACTTCACAACCAAGCGCGTGAGTGACGGCGACCTTCCCATCGAGTCGCTGCAGCACTACGTCACCAGCATTCAGGATTCGGTGCGCAAATGGCACGCTATCCATTTTCCTGACCGTGCCTCGAATCTCAGCGAAGAAGTGCGCCGGGGCCTCGAACGGCTGGTGAGGCTGGGGCGCGGAGCGTTTGAGCCGCTCATCATGGCTGCCACACAGAAAAGCAAGTCCGATACGCAACTAACAGATTTCTTGGCCGCCGCAGAACGCTTTGTTTTTACCGTCAGTCGATTGTGTCAGCGCCGGTCTGATACCGGCGATAGTGAATTCTACCGACTGGCGGGCCAGTTATTCGGCGGTGACAAGTTCCTTACCGAAGTGACGGCTTCAGTACACGGGCGAACGAATGACAACTTTTCCCGCGAGAAAGCGATAACGGAAATGCGCGATCTCTTCCAGCGCGGGGTCGGAACGGGCTTCTACGGGTGGGAAGGCCTTCGATATTTCCAGTTCGAATACGAACAGCATCTGAGGGAAAAGGCCGGCATGGGTACGGCGCGGCTCAATTGGGACGAGTTCAACAAGTCAAAGAAAGATCATGTGACCATTGAACACATCTACCCCCGCACGCCGGCGTCCGGGGAGTGGCCGCAATTCGATCAGCGCTCCACTGCTGAACGCGGAATTCTGTGCAATTCCCTCGGGAACCTTCTCGCCTTGTCGCAGAGCCGAAACTCTAAATTCTCAAACCGCCCGTTTGCGGTGAAGAAACAGGATGCTGACGGCGTGCAAGGCTACTTCAACGGTTCATATAGCGAAATCGCCGTGGCACAGATCCCCGAATGGACACCACAAACAGTGCTTGACCGCGGCCTGGCGATGCTGGAGTTCATGGAGGCACGCTGGAACATCGCGCTGGGCTCGCGGGCCGACAAACTGAGACTTCTCAATGTGGAGTTTCTCGAACCTAGTTCCTAAGAGTTTCAATCTGCCTGAACGGGCGCGCTGCCCTGCGTTTCTCGAACCCCCAAAACGCTTTTGGAAGCCTCTGTCAGCGCCCGCGCAAATCCGACTCGAAAAACGTTACCGCGCCGAGCGATTGTGTCCCTGGTTTGCGTGCTGATTTGGGAAGCTGCGACAATATAGGCACACGGGAAAGAAACCAGACATGACCATCACGCTCACGCCCGATCAGGAGCACGCTATCGAGGGGGCCATTCGCGCCGGTATTGTCCGGTCGGTGGATGAATTCATCGAGACGGCAGTTAAGGCGTTACCCCGCCCTGAAGGTACGTTCAATGCGGAAGCGGCTCGTCTGGCCGGGGCCCGGATTCGGGAGCTCCGTAAAGGCGTCAGGCTCGAACGCGGCGGGATTTCGTTCCGCGAGATGGCGCATATCGGGCACAAATATTGAAACCAGCGTTCGTCTTGGATGTCTCCGCCTGCATGCCGTGGTGTTGCGAGGACGAGACGACACGGGGTTCCGAAGAAACGTTCGATTGGGCGATCCGAGGAAGCGAACTTCATATTCCTTCCCTCTGGCTCTGGGAAATCATGAACGTGGTGAGCGTGACGGTGAAACGCCAGCGCATCACCGCCGACCGGGCCAAAGACTTTCTAGTCCAGCTCGGCACGTTCAATTTTCAGATCGATCCGCCACCGTCTGTGAAGGACCTCCCTCGCCTGCAACTTCTGGCTGAGAGCCATAAACTGACGGCCTACGACGCGGCCTACCTTGATTTGGCGATGCGTTTGTCATTGCCAATCGCGACCGGCGACGGCGATCTTCGCAAAGCCGCCGCGGCCGAGAGCGTCGAACTGCTTGCACAATAGACGCAACTAGCCGCGTCCGGCGTTCGCCGGAGAAAACGTCGTGTCCAACACCTGCAGGCTCGATCTGCAAGATGCCGACTTTCCTGCTAGTCGCCCAGATTGACGCACCGTATCAGCGGATCGTCGCGAACTTGGCTTGCTGAGATGTTCTTGCCGTCTGCTGGCGGGCGACGACACTTTGCCTTGTAGCACTTCGCGTTTATGCGACAAAGGTTCAGGACGGCAGCGGCGTGACGAGGAGAAAGGTCATTTGTTCGGTTGGCCGGGTAGATTCCCATGGGAATCCAGTCCTGGGACGGGGCCGCCCAGCGCCTGCTTAAGTCTGAGGCGGTCGCCCGACTTCCAAGCTTCAATGATGTGCCTGCCCTTCACGCTGATATTGATTGCGTAAGTGACGATGAGCCATTTGTTGTTGGCCTTCTGCTCTGCTGACGCGAGACCTGCTGCTATCAGTCGTGCGAAGCTGACAAGACCGTCTCCGGACACAACTACGAAATCCTTTTTACACATCAGCAAGAACAGTAGCCTGTCTACGGCTTCGAGATCGAACGCTCGGCTTAACGCGACCAGCATTGACTTATAGGAGTAGATCGCGTCGGGGGAAATATTACCCCGATGATACAGCGCGTGATGGGTAGGGCATAACGCTATCAGATTCTCCGGATCATTACCGCCGCCCTCCGAGACCTGATACATGTGATGAAGATCCAAAGCGAGCATATCGCGGCACGTCGGCACCGCGCAGCGGTACCCCGCTTCCGTGAGCACAATGGTGCGGGTTTTCAAGTTGATATTCTTGCGTTCGATTGGAGCCGATTTTTTTTGTTTGGCCGTAAGCTTCCCTTCCGGTCGCCGGGCTTGTGGATTACTTTGCCGGTTCCAATATTTTCTTCAAGGTAGTTTTTGGCAGACGCCTAACCAAGGCGCTCCACTCGAACGTCTGCTTCCGTTTCTCATCGAAATGTTGTCGAATGAGGTTGGCCTCCCGTAACGGATTGAGGTGGTGATCCAGCGCCTGTGCACTGGCAAAACGAAACTTCGATACGAGGTAGTCGCGCGTTCTTGGCTCCCCACATTCCTTCAAGATCTGCCGCGCCTTGTCTGTTGTGATGTGGTCTCGAACGAATTTTTCAACGACATCTCTGTTCGAGATGCTTGCGATGGTTTCGAGGGCTCCCACCCGTTCTTTGATCTCGATCAATTCCGCTTGAAGTTGACCTGACGAAACTTCGAGTTCGTCAGTCTTGGTGGATTTGCTGTTCATCGCTTTGCTGACGATTCAGGTTGCTGGTCGCTCTCGATGAGGCCAAAGTCGGTGAGGTTAAACAGCCTAACGCGCCTCTTTTCGTCCTTCACCTCCATCAATCCCATGGCCGTCCACCGATCGGCCAGTGCGAAAAGAGTGCTCCGGCCAATCTTACAGGCGATTCTAACTTGTTCCATTGAGGGAGTGGTGCCGTCCATCATTTGGTAAGCGGCGCGGGATTTCTCATCGGGTAAAGCCCAATACTCTTCACTTAACAAC
>Ga0209167_10002064_pt1 | contig 11162 bp, 9 predicted proteins | sample Coa_R1_9_FD_187154 | JGI IMG/M metagenome (GOLD analysis project Ga0209167, IMG submission 187154) | Surface soil microbial communities from Centralia Pennsylvania, which are recovering from an underground coalmine fire - Coalmine... | ecosystem: Environmental > Terrestrial > Soil > Unclassified...
TCTAGGATCTCCAGCTTGGATTGGCGTCGCACCAGAAACCAACGGTGGCAGCAATACGTTGCTTGGCACTGGGTAAACGGTTGGTGGGAAAACTCCCTCAACCGGAACCGGTACTCCCGGTGCTGGTGAAGTCGGCGAAAGTTGCCGTTCCGGGAGGAGAAACACCGTGCCGTTATACGTCGCTGGCGCGCCTGCATACCCGAAGAAAGTGTTTAAGAACGGTGCCGGAGTCGCCGTCGAACCGAAGAGAAGTGTTCCTGTCTCAAGAACGGGCTGACTCGGCGGTTGATTGGCAAGAGGAGGCGAGCTGTTTGCGGGTAACTCTTGGGCAACTGCGGAAAGGGTAGCGGCAGATAACAGGACCTTTGCACCCGCGGTTATTAGGCCAGTCAGAAGCCAGTGGACGGGCGAATATTCATCGCCTCCCATCTTTTTCCTATGGCCTCGGACATTGCAGCTCATCATGATCAAAGCCAGTAACTGACCAGGGTCATTTTTTGGCGGGTCATTACCACCACTGCAAAGCAGGCTTGCGAGACAGTACGTTCGTTCGTCTAAAAATAACTTTGCGGAATAATTAATATGTCACCAGGTTCGAGAGCAACGTTCTCATTAATTTTCCCGTCTCGTATCAAATCATCGAGATGAACCGCATAAGTCTGCTGGGCATTATTGACGACACGAACCAGAGTCGTCCGATTTCCTGCGGCATATTTGGTCACCCCACCGACTGCGATTATAGCATCGAGTACCGTCATATTCGATCGGTAGGGAAGAGCTCGCGGCTGGACCGCCTCCCCGATGACGCGAACCTGCGCCGCGTATGGCCCATAGAACTCTCGAGGCATAACTGTCACGATCGGCTTGGTTACGAATTTTGCGAGCTTTGTTTCAAGTTCGCGAGCTAACGCGGTAGGAGTTTTGCCGACCGCCACAACGTCCTCGATCAGTGGAACCGAAATCCTCCCGTCCGGCCTGACTGGCAATTCAACTGTTAGGTCTGGGTTTTGCCAAACCGCGATGCGCAAGACATCCCCCGGCCCAATTACGTATTCTGCTGACGGAAGTTCGGTAGCTGGAGGAGCAGATGGTAAAGTAACATCGGGCCCGCACCCGGCCAGACCAAGACCGAGCACCAACGCAACGGCGATTCGGATCTGTGTGTGCACCGAAAGCCCCCTTCGTGGCTAGTTCCCCAGTAGCTACAATACGTAGCTGTTCCCCAATTTGCTACTATATATAGCCCCTGTAGCCGCGCCAGCCCACATCCAAACACGACGCCTAGGTTGTAGGAGCGAAGATTTTCAATCAGACGTTATAGATGCGGCGAGCAAATCGTCAACTGGGAAAGGAAGCGGGTTAGGGGTCCCATCGCGCTCACCCTTTCTATACGCCGTTGTGGTGATTGACCGCTGCCGCCGCGCGCCGCGGACCTGCCACGGCACAATTGCAAAGCTCTTGCCTTCTCCGGCCGATGAACTGACTCACTGGGGCGCGGCTCGGCGGCGAACTATCCAAAGTCAATGGTCAGGACAGATCCTTATGGTCGCCTCTCGCACACCGCCCACCGAGCGACGCAGGAGTAGCATTGAGATTCGATTACGAGCCCATGACAGGGGCTTTCGGCAATGGCGTGGTGAAGCATGACCAGGTGGAGCTACGAACCGAGTGATTCCGTGTACGTAATCGTGCTGTAGCCATGCTCGAACTCGGCGCACACAGCTGCTCTCGACACCTTCGCGAAAGCTGCAGCATAGCTGAACGATAATCGCCTAAGGATCAACGATCGATTTGAAACAGTGTGACTTCACCGCGGCTTTGCTGAACAGGCGCAACACCACGATGTCTCGTTGGTACAGGTGACTCTAAACCTTCCACTCTCTAACCGAGTCCGCGTGTTATTGGTGGACCAAGAAATTTCGTTACGGGCACGGGCAACCGCTTCCATGTTTCGATAAACAATCGGTATTTTGGATTAAGAGGATTAATATTCGGTATATCCCCGGGTTTTCTCAACTTGAACTCGTAAATCAAATTTTCAGGGATAAATCCCCAGTTTTTCTTAAAACTGAAAGAACCTGTTCCTATCTTGCTTCTGCCGAAATCAAAAAACCGAAACCCTTTTGAAGAAGCCATATTCATGACATTCCAATACATAAAATCGTTCGCGCCAAGAGCGCGCGCAGCAAAAGTACCACCACCATAGTACGGCAATACCTCATCTCTAAAAAAAAAAGACAGTACGGAAGACACCGGTTTATCGTTATTTAGAATGGTCGTTATTTCACAATTTTTGTAGAACACTTCCAACAATGACTCAAAATACTTTTTCGGAAATACCGGTGTCCCAAGATTACGAACGCTCTCCGCGTAGACTTCGTAGAAGCGAGAAATATCTCGGTCGAGATGTGCCTCAAGATCATTGCGTAAACTTTGTCGGATTACCGCGCGCTGCTTGCGAGGGATCGCCTGGAGGTTCTTTTCGGGATCGGGGCTAATTTCGCGCCGAAAAGTGGCATAAAGGCCCGAGTTAGAACTCCATCCCAATTCGGACACGCGTCGATTGCGGAACTCGACGTGATTGACCTGAAGCCTTTCCATTTCAGCCAGCGCGAATGCGACGAGTTGCGCGCGGCTGTCGTCATCGGTAGCAATTGGGCCGCCATAGACACAAAACGCGTTGGAAATCAACGAGTCGCCAAAGAGCCGGCTCCTGACGTGGACGAGTGGCAAAACACCGGTCAAATGGCCATCCCGCTCGGTGTATACATAATAAGTGGGGTGGCGGAATACGCTTTCGATGACAGTTCGCCAGCCAGCAAGATGAAAGAACGTCCCTTCCGGGTGTGCAGTTACGAACGCATCCCACCGCCGGACATCGGCAGTCGTGAGGCAGGCTAAGCGCGACCTCATGAGAACCCTTTCAAACGCTGATGCGGCCTGACTACACCGCTCCTCTCCTGCTGGTTAAGGAATAGATAATCCATGCGCGTCCAAGAAAAGTCATGGAGCAAGGCTGAGAGCCGATCTTCCATTCGGCCGAGGTTTAGGTAGTGGCGAACGCGGCCGCGCCACGACAAACCAGTTGCCTGAGGTTGAGATGGATCCAACTCCCACGGATGAAAATAGAAAACGCATGATCGATTATCGACGAGATTCACATATCGCAAGCTTGCGCGAGATACAGCGTACGGGACCAGCCGAAAATAACCGCCACCGCCACATGGAATTCGGCGGCCAAATCGGTGAACGGTAGCGATGGGAATTTCAAGCAACGAACCTGCAGACGGGTAAAAGGGGAATCGGGGCGCCTCTACAGTCCCGTAGTGATCGTGCCTGATCGGATAGATGCTCGAACTATATCTGTAGCCCTCGCTCTCGAGGATATTGAAAGCCCACTGATTGCTAGGGCCGATAGAGAAACTGGCAGCGCGATATCCGACCACCGGACAGCACGCCGCGTTTTCTAAAATTAGCTTTGCCTTCCGCACATCGTCCCGGAACGCCGCCGGCTCCTGCCGATCGGCGCGAGTGTGGTCATATCCATGGGACGCTAGCTCGTGCCCGTTGGCAACGATCCGTCTAACAAGCTGAGGGTACCGTTCACCAATCCAACCCAACGTAAAAAAGGTTGCGACGGTATTGGCGTCACTGAATAGCTGAAGTATGCGATCGATGTTCCTCTCTACCCGGCACTCGCATTCATCCCACTGCGCGCGCGGGAACGATGACGATAGAGCATGAGCGTGAAAATAGTCCTCCACATCAACGGACATCGCATTGTCTATTCGGACGCTCGCCATGCGGCTACCGCTAACCGAGTCCTGGCCCCTTCCCCGCTTCACTCGGCCGCGGTTGGGGCCAAGTGCGTAAGCGCATCGAGCGCTCGCTGGAGGGCGATATCATGCCGCGCAAGCCGCCGCTCTATGTTTTCGATCCTAGGAACGAGATCAGGGTTAAGATTAGGAATAGAAGTCTGCTTCAGACCGTTCCAGTACGACGGAGGCTCCAACTCGGATACCCAATCAACTGCAACATCCTCGACTTGGCGTCCACTAATGAGATGCTCTCCTTCAAGGAAACCCCAAAGTAGTAGCCTGGAGCAAAGTAGGTTGACCTTCCGAGGCGTGCCGCCAGTATATTTATATATCGTTGTAAACGCCGCATCATCGAAAACAGGATTCCCAGACCATCCAACCACCTGCAATCGGTGTTCGATATACTTTCTTACCTCTGGCTCACTCAGCGGACCGAGATGATAGGAAGTGAAGACGCGTTGCCTCAGCTGCTCGGCGTCACGACTCGCGAGCATTGAACGGAACTGCGGCTGCCCCAGCAGAAAATTCTGAAGGGAGGCATGGTGGCCGACCGTCAAATTTGAAAGCATTCTGAGCTCTTCGAGCGTAGCAAGCGGGAGATTTTGCACCTCATCAACGACCATCAATGTCCTTTTCCGCGCCGCGTAGTTTGCGTCGAAAAAACCAGCTAGCTCACTAAGCAAGCGCGTTTTGTCGCTGCCCACATACGAGAGCCCAAATGCGGACGCCATCATCCGAAGGAACCCAGTGGGCGATAATTGCGTGCTCGAGATCCTGGCTGCGACATAGTCGTTGGTGTCCAGCTGCGACCAAAGATGTTCGACAAGCATCGTCTTGCCGGTGCCGACATCCCCAGTAATTACAATGAACCCATCTCCTTGCTGCAAGCCGTAGGTGAGGTGAGCCAATGCCTTGCTGTGCCCACTGCTGTCAAAGAAGAAGCGTGAATCGGGCGTTAGCTGAAATGGGAGGGCGGTCAGTCCATAGAACTCGGCAAACATAAGCCACACCTCGTAATATCAAGTGGGGACCGACAGAGTTAGATGTTGGGCCGTATTTCTCTTTTCCAGTGTCCTTCGAAAGGCACTAACGGAGCGCTTTGTTGACTTAGCAACGAGAAGCTGCTCATGGGAGAAATCCATAATACGGCCCATACGCACCGAGCGAGGCATTGTCTGTAACTTGAACTTTATTAAGAATAAGGCTGATATTCGGGCAATCTTTAACCATCTCAAGGGCGAACTCTATTTCATCACGCTGCGTGCGTGCGGCCTCGATTATAAAGACAACTTGTCCCACACTGCCGGCAAGGGCCATTGGATCGCTGCTCACCAAACACGGAGGCGCGTCAATCAAGACAATTCTGTCGCTATAACGGAGGGACATCTCTCGCAACAAGGCCGTCATCCTCGGACTTGCTAAAAGCTCGGCAGCATCATCCCGCGCCATTCCGGCTGGGAGCAGTGCAAAATTAGGAATATCTGTGCGCAATATCACCCGTGATAGGTCCGGTTCCTTGCCACTGAGCACGTCAAGCAAGCCGCATTGATCCCTCAACCCAATTACGTCCCCCACCCCTTGACGTGAGGTGTCCGCGTCCACCAACAGCACATGACGGTTAGGCTCCGTCGCAATGCCGAATGCCAAGTTGAGTGCTGCAAATGTCTTACCCTCGCCGGGACGGGCGCTGGTGGTCATAATGAGATTTGCATCGTCGCCGCGGATCACTCCCGGCAAAGGGAAAGCTTGGCGAAGCAACTGCCGCTTGATCACACGGAGTTCCTCGCTCACCTGCGTGCGGGGCCCCGACCAGTCGTTCACATGCGCCGCTTGCAGGCGGCTATAGTCTAGTACGATTGAGCGGCTGGTCGGTCGTTGAGGCGCCATTCCGCCTGGCATCGCCTTGGGTGTCGGCGGCGAGAACGGCGAGCCGTGAACGCGCGCGGTCGAAACGACGGATTGTTGTGGTGAACCGCCATTTGCAAATCCGAGCGTTGTTCGGCGCACATTCTTGCGAAGATGTTCCGCTGCACGTTCGACGAGAGTCGGCGCTATGACAGGGTCCATTGCTCACACCGAAGGTTTGAGTCACGCCGCATGGATCACTAATCCCCCGTAGACAACGAAGAGCGATACGGCCACAAGCGCAAAAGCAATCACGCTTTTAGATGCGCGGCGCCGAGCAAGATCATCTGCAAGCAGCGAAATGCCCCCGAGTACCGGGAGCCCAAACTGGCTCAGCATCTTCGGGGTGTTAAACGATCGGTCTAAATACTTTAGACCGGCAACCACCGCTATCCCCGACGACAAACCAGCGCAAAGCACTAGCGAAATAAAGAGTCGACGCTTTGGCCCCACGGGTAACTGGCCAATTCGCGGCTGATCAATAACCTGCAATTTTCGATTATCTGCACTCGCGTCTGCCGCTGCCGCGATCCTCGCCGACTCCAGTCTAGACAAGAGTTCGTCATGGTTCGATTTCAGTACGGTGTAATCTCGATCAAGCCTCTTATACTCGGCTTCGATGGCTGGAGCTTCTCGAGCGAGTTGCTCAAGATGCTCCACATTTGTTCGTGCGTCGCCGATCTTAATATCGAGCGAGGCAATGTTGGTCTCAGTCTCGACAATCTTCAACCGCACCTGCTCGTACACGGGATTCGATACACTCCGCCCCGATCCATGCGAGTCGGTGGCGCTCGCCGGATCGTTTGAAGTAGCCGCTTCAGCACGGAGCGTGGCAACAAGCTGCTCTGCCGCCCTCACGTCAGGGTACGCCTCAGTAAATCGAAGCCTGAGCTTGGTCAAATTTTGCTCCGCCTCAGCAAGGCGTTGGGAGACAGAAGATACCGTACCCGTGATAGTGGACACCGCATCGACCGATAACAGCTTCGGTATTCCCGCGATTTCCTGTCGCATTGTTTGCAATCTGACTTTGGCGTCAGCTTGTTCAGTTTCCGCCGCGGCCAGCGCAGCCCTCGCCGATGCGAGGTGCGCGGCAAAGTTGCCTTCTCCTTGGAGCACGTCGGTATGCGCTGAAAGGTATTGCGCCCGCCGGTTCTCCGCATCCGTCAGTTGCTGCTCGTATGTATCGATTTGCTGGCGAAGAAACTGTTGCGCATCACTCATTTGCGCATGAGCAGTACCAGTTTGAGAACTCAGAAAAGCCGATATCGCAGATTTCACGACATCCCGAGCAACTTTCGGATCCTTATCCCTATAAGTGACAGTAAACAGGTTCCGCTCCTGCGAGGACACCTGAATTTCCTTCGTCAGACGACGGATCAGCCGTTCTCGCTCAGCGTTCGGGCTAGGGGGAATTGACGGAAATACGATCGTAATTATTTGATCAAGGTTGTCATGGCTCAGTATATTCTTTTGAAGAATCTCTATTTTATTGGCCGTTCCAGTATCAACTGCTATCCCCCTAAGAAGAGGAAATAGAACTGCATCAGTATCAACGAAAAGACGCGCGTCTGCCTCATATACATCTGGGACAAATTCCACAATTGCCCAGCCAATAACGCAAACCACCCACGCGACGCCAATTGCATACCATTTGCGACGCCATGCTTCTGCGAGATAAAATACCAATAAGTTACGCAAATTTTGCATGATCATTCCCGCCTGATTTTTTCAGGTCGCATCGTAGTTCGAGTGATGACATCTAGCTTTATGGCCAAAGCGCACTCGGGAGACAAACCGATCAGGCGTGTACGCCAGCGCTGTCCCGTGTCTCTCTGCCATACGCTTCGATGCCATTATTTAGCGCCCAAATGGCCGCCTGAGTGCGGTTGGATGCCCTGATCTTCCTCAGCAACCCCTTCACGTGAACCTTCACGGTTGCTTCGGTGATGCCGAGTTGACGGGCTATAACTTTATTCGAGGAACCCAGGAGGAGGCATCGCAAGATTTGCGTTTCCCGGGGAGTTGGCGAGGATTGGTCGTAATATTCCGTTGCCGGATCAACGTGCAGATTAACCTGCGGTCCTACCGTGCTCGTGACCTCAGCGAAGTTGCGCCGTAACATGGTCACGATTAACTCTGATGGCACGACCCGCTCGCCTAGCTGTATTAGCCGCAGCGATTGTATCATCGCGTCCGGGGAGATCTCGGACGATAAAATTCCGTCCGCATCGACCAGGTTTGTGATTCCAATGAGGCCCATACTTTGCTCATCAGCGAGAATAATAATCCGACTGTCTCTAAACGTGCTGCGAATGTCCTGCTGCAGCCGGCTGGTTTCGCCGCAAAGCGAAGCATCAATGATAACTAAATCTAACGCGGAATCGTGACGCGCTCCTAGGAGGTTTAGGGCCTCGTTTGAGTTCGTCGCTTCACCTGAGACTATGAATCCACCCTCTGTGAGGAGTCTCTTCAATCCTTCTCGTAGCAATTGCGAGCGCAATACCAGCAAGACACTATGAGCTCCCCGCGGTGCCGCATTTCGCGTGGTTTGGAGGATTGGCGGATCCTCGAGGTGTAACCCGGGATCGAGGGTTAAGGTTGGATGTTCCATGACTAAGCAGTACCTCGTTTGGGGGCAACGAAATAGCTGAGGCGATTGCTAGCATGTACGGGCATTATACTTATTGATTTTTTGCAAGTTTCACACAAATTTCTGACAAAATATTGGTTAATCCAATCTAATAGATACCCTTAATGAGTACCACTACTGATCAGCAATGAGGCTTCCGGATAAGAGGCGTATCTTCCGCCTACCTACTGAGAGGCTATTTGAAAATTGCTGCATTTCAGGTTTATGGCGGGAAACGGACCAACCACTTGTTCGATCCGGTGGCATCTCGGGCAGGGGTGCAGAGATCGCCGTCGCTGCATTGCTCAAGGAAGGGCTTGGGAAGCTCATGTGTCGCTAACGATGGGTCAATCTGATGTGCGGTATCGCGGGGATCTTTGATGTTTCTGGTCCCGGACCAATCAGCCGTGGGACTTTGCAGCGGATGACGGACGCGCTCCGCCACCGTGGACCGGATGGAGAAGGATTCCATATCGAGCCAGGTATTGGCTTCGGTCACCGGCGACTAAGCATTATCGACATCGAGGGCGGCCACCAGCCGATCTACAACGAAGACGGCTCAGTGGTTATTACCTTCAACGGTGAGATCTACGATTATGAGCCGCTCCGCGTCCTTCTCCAGCGACGAGGGCATACCTTCGTCACCCGTTCCGACACCGAAACCATAGTTCACGCCTGGGAGGAATGGGGCACCGAGTGTCTTGCGCACCTTTCGGGGATGTTCGCGTTCGCAATTTGGGATCGCAACCGCGGACAGTTGTTTTTGGCGCGTGATCGGCTTGGGAAAAAGCCGCTTTATTACAGCCAGATCGGACGACATTTTGTCTTCGCATCAGAACTAGGCGGACTTGCCGACTACCCTGGATTCGGTGGACGCTTATCCACCGCTGGAATTAACGATTATTTCGCTTTTGGCTATGTCCCACAGCCACGTAGTATTTACGAAGGGGTTCTCCAGCTTCCGGCCGGGTGTTTTATGGTCGTCGAAGCAGGTCGCGGAACCCCTGTCCCTCAGCGCTACTGGCATCCACGGTTTTGTCCAAGACCGGTTGAGGATAAGCCGGCGGTCGAAAGGCTCCAGCATCTCTTGAGTGATGCTGTGGCTAGACGCTTGGTAGCGGACGTACCGGTTGGCGCATTTCTTTCAGGCGGTGTCGACTCCACCGTCGTCGTCGCACATATGGCTGCTTTACGATCCGACCCTATTTCAACCTTCACCATTGGGCTTGGGGGCGAAGCGGATGAAACCATTCCGGCCGAGATCACGGCGCGTCGGCTGCGGACGGCTCATACTGCCGAGGCTCACCGTGTCGACTACATCAGTGCGGCCGAAGAACAAGCAGCGCTGTTCGGTGAGCCCTTTGCTGACAGCTCATCGGTGCCAACTTATCGCGTTTCGCATCTAGCCCGGCAGGCGGTGACCGTGGCACTCTCCGGCGACGGTGGGGACGAATTGTTTGGGGGCTATAGGCGGTATCGTTGGCATCTGATGGGTACGGCAATTCGTAACTATCTGCCCGGCCCCTTGGGACGGCGTCTATTCCGTGGTCTTGCGCTCCTGTACCCGCATCTCGAGCATGCCCCTCGGTGGTTGCGCGCGAAGCAAACTCTTACTGAGCTAGGCTTAGATAGCGCTCTCGCCTACTACCGAATGGTTTCTCGTATCAGAGATGAACAACGCCTCGGGCTAATGTCTTCCACTCTTTTAGAGACCAGTAGTGGATACGATCCTGCAGCTCAATTTATTGAATTAATGGAAAGTGCTGAGATTGAGGACCCATTAGGTCAAGCGATGCACACCGATCTTAATACGTGGTTGGTAAGTGATATTTTGGTAAAGGTCGACCGCGCTAGCATGGCGAACTCCCTGGAAGTCCGATCACCGTTCTTAGACCATAACCTTGTGGAATGGGCCGCCATGCTGCCGCGTCGGCTCGTGATCCGCGGTGGCCAAGGTAAGTTCATACTCAAGCGGGCAGTCGAAGGGCTAGTCGAAGATGACGTGCTTAGTCGAGCTAAGCAAGGTTTCGCTAGTCCGCTTGCGGGCCAGTTTCGCGGGCCTGGAGCGGAGCGCTTACGCAAGCAGTTGCTCGGTCCTATCATGCTCGATAGCGGCTATTTCAATCCACGTGGCATTGCTCGCCTAATCGATGAGCACGATCAACGCCTTCGAGACAACAGCGCAGCGCTCTGGTCGTTGCTTGTATTCGCGGGATTTCTCGCGAGAGCCGAGGAACGTCGCCCTGTGGCCGAGTCGGCCATGGAGCCGAGGTTTGCTCCGGCGGGGGCACACTGAAGGAGACTGGGCCCTCACGCGGCGAGCCCTCCCCCGGGCGAGGTGGCGGATTGGACCGTCGGAATGATGGCCGAGGCCCCCGGATCGGCGTCTCCTCGGTCCGGCGCATCTGGCGCACCACAGCCTGCAACCGCGTCGAGCCGACCCGCAATTCGCCGCCCAGCTGCCCGATATTGTCGGGCTCCAACGTCGATCCGCCCGCTCACGTCGTCGTGCTCTCGGTCTACGACGAAAGAGCAATCCAGACGTTCGACCGCACGCAACCGGGCTTGCCGATCAAACAGGGACGGGCCGGCACAATGACCCGTGGCTACAGGCGCAACGGCACGACAACACTGTTCGCGGTACGCGACGGCGGGGTCGGCCCTGCATACAGCGCATCCGGAGTTGATCCGCTGCTGATTGCCATCGAGGCTGAAGTGCCAGCGGGCCGGATCGCCCGTGTGATCTTCGACAATTAGCGCCCGCACAGCATCCCTGCCGCGAGCGTGGCTCGATCGTCATCCCCGCTTCG
>Ga0209167_10002069_pt1 | contig 11154 bp, 8 predicted proteins | sample Coa_R1_9_FD_187154 | JGI IMG/M metagenome (GOLD analysis project Ga0209167, IMG submission 187154) | Surface soil microbial communities from Centralia Pennsylvania, which are recovering from an underground coalmine fire - Coalmine... | ecosystem: Environmental > Terrestrial > Soil > Unclassified...
TAGGCCGAATCGTACACCAACTCTCAAAAATGCCGAGTTCTTGCCCAGCCTCGACGGGTAGACTGGCAAGGTAGTCGTAGCCCGGATGAGCGCAAGCGATATGCGGGGTCGTTGGCAGGCTCCGCGAAGCAATCCATTCTTTCTTTGCGAGGTTGGAAATGGATTGCTTCGTCGCGAAGAGCTCCTCGCAATGACGGCCCCTGATGGGCTGCGAGCACGGTGGGCATGGCGCAACGGCGCCTTTGCCCACCCTACGCCGTCCTCATCATTTGCCGCAGCTCGGTCTTCAACACCTTGCCGTAATTGTTCTTCGGCAGCGCGTCGAGATAGACGTAACGCTTCGGCCGCTTGAAACGCGCAATTGAAGCGAGACAATGCGCGTCGAGTTTGGCGTCGTCGGCAACCGCCCCCTCCTCCAGCACCACGCAGGCGACGACGATTTCGCCCCACTCGGGATCGGGGACGCCGATCGCCGAGACCTCGCGCACGTCTGAATGCGTCAGCAGCGCTTCCTCAACCTCGCGCGGATAGATATTGGTGCCACCCGAAATGATCACGTCCTTGGAGCGGTCGGACAGCGTCAGAAACCCGTCTTCGTCGAGCCGTCCGACGTCTCCGGTACGCAGCCATCCGTCCTTGAGTGTCTCGGCATTGGCGTTCGGGTTGTTCCAGTAACCGAGCATGGCGGCGGCGCCCTTGGCTTCGACCTCGCCGGTTTCGCCCGGGCCTAGCTGCTTTCCGTCCGCGCCGGTGATGCGAACCGACATCACGCTCTGCGCGGGACCAACGGAGGCAAGCCGCTCCAGATAACGCGGATGATCGGTCCGCGCGTGCCATTCGCGGCTCAGCGAGGTGATCGTCATCGGCGATTCGCCCTGGCCATAAATCTGCACAAAGCGCTGACCCATGGTCTCGATCGCGTCTCTGATGTCGGCGAGATACATCGGCCCGCCGCCATAGATGATGGTGCGGATGCCCTCGCCGTCCTCGCCGCGGCGTTTGGCGGCATCGACCAGCCGCCGCACCATGGTGGGCGCGGCGAACATCACGACATTGTCGAGCTGGCGCGCCAGGTTGAGCACTTCATCCGGATCGAAGCCGCCGGATTCAGGAATCACGTGCCGCCCGCCCATGCGGACATGCGGGAAGTTATAGAGGCCCGCGCCATGCGAAATCGGGGCGGCGTAGAGCGAAGCATCGTTCGGCGTCGCGCGATCGACATCGGCGAGATAACACAGCGACATCGCCACCAGATTGCCGTGGCTCAGCATCACGCCCTTGGGCCGGCCGGTGGTGCCGGAAGTGTAGAAAAGCCAGGCAAGATCGTCGACCTCGCGTTCGAGCGGTGCGGGCGCGCCTTCGCCCTCGCGCATCGCGCGGTAGACGTCGCTGTCGACCGAGAGCGTCTTCATCGCTGCCGGCAGATCGGCTTTCGCCGCCATCAGCGCTTCGACCGTGTCGTCGGAGACAAAGGTCAGTTTCGCGCCGGCATCGCTGCATATCCAGGCGGCCTCGCGGCCGTGCAATTTGGCATTGATCGGAATCGCGACCGCGCCGGTCCACCAGATGCCATAGAGGCATTCGAGATATTGGGTGCAGTTGCTTGCGAACAACGCGACGCGGTCGCCGGGGACAATATCGTGGTTGCGCGCAAGGGATGCGCCGATCGCCGATGCACGCCGTGCAAAGGTGGCATAGTCCGCATCGAGATCGAAGCCGGTCAGAAGCGCCGGCGCTTCGGGGCGAAGCCGCGCCGATGCTGCGAGCCATTCGGCGACGTTCATGACTTGAGGCCCTCGAACGCCGCCTACTTCGCCGGCTCCAGCACCGAGACATAATTGGCAACCGCGGCCCCTCCCATGTTGAAGATGCCGCCGAGTGTTGCATTCTTGAGCTGCATGCCCTCCGGCGCCTGGCCGACGAGCTGCATGGCCGTCATCACGTGCATGGAGACGCCGGTGGCGCCGATCGGATGACCCTTGGCCTTCAACCCGCCCGACGGATTGATCGGCAGCTTGCCGTCCTTCTGGGTCCAGCCTTCCAGAATCGCGCGCGCGCCCTGCCCCCGCGGCGTCAAACCCATGGCTTCATATTCGATCAATTCGGCGACGGTGAAGCAGTCATGGGTTTCGACAAAGGACAGATCGGAAAGCTTGACACCTGCCCTCTGCAACGCCCGGGCCCAGGCCACGCTGCAGCCTTCGAACTGCAGGATGTCGCGCTTGGACATTGGCAGGAAATCCTGCGCGTGCGCGGTGGCCCGGAAATTAACGGCCTTGCCCATCGACTTTGCGGTCTCCGTATCGGCCAACACCAGTGCGGCGGCGCCGTCCGACACCAGCGAGCAATCGGTGCGCTTCAAGGGGCCGGCGACAAACGGATTCTTCTCGCTTTCGGCGCGGCAGAATTCAAAACCAAAATCCTTGCGCATCTGCGCAAAGGGATTGGCGACGCCGTTCTTGTGGTTTTTCGCCGCGATCATCGCCAGCGCATCGGACTGATCGCCGTATTTCTGGAAATAGGCCTGCGCAATCTTGCCGAACACACCGGCGAATCCACCCGGGGTATCGCCATCCTCGGGCAGATACGAGGCGCGCAAGAGATTGCGGCCAATCTCGGCCGGAGGCGTCCGGGTCATCTGCTCGACGCCAACCACCAGCACGATTTTCGCAGCCCCCGCCGCGATCGCGCGGACGCCCTGATGCACGGCGGCCGAACCGGTGGCGCAGGCATTCTCGACCCGGGTCGCCGGCTTGAACCGCAAATGCGGATCGGCCTGCAGCACGAGCGCAGCGGTGAAATCCTGCGGCGAGAAGCCGGCGTTGAAATGCCCGAGCACGATCTCGTCGACGTCAGCGGCGGCAACACCGGCGTCGGCGAGCGCCTCATTGGCGACGCGGACCACAAGGCTCTCGACCGTCTCGGTATCGAATTTGCCAAAAGGCGTATGCGCCCACCCGACGATGCTGGCAGTCATAGTCGTTTCTCCCGTGCGTTTTGCCGTTTGAGCATGATCTTTTCGGAAAACCGGTTCCCACTTTTCCGGATCATGCTCGCCAAAAATCAGGCGACGAACTTACCACCAAGTTCGTCTTCTATGTGAATCCGGATGATGTCGTCGAAGGTCTTTTCGGCCGTCGTGAAGCCGAGCTGCAGCGCGCGCCTGGGGTCAAAATTGCGCGGCCAGCCCTCGACAATCCCCATAATGAAGGCATCCGGCTCGCGTTTGATCCGCGCCGCCACTTTTTCTCCCGCCACGCGTTTGAGCGCCGCGATCTGCTCGCCGACTGTCGCGGACAGGCCCGGCATGGTGAGGTTGCGGCGGGCGCCGACTACGGCCGTAACGATGGTCGCGGCATGAATCAGGAAGCCGACCGCCGAACGCGGCGAGGCGTGCCAATGCCGGACCTCCTCGGATACCGGCAAGATCGCCTCCTTGCCGGCAAGCGGTTCGCGCAGGATACCGGAGAAAAATCCGGAAGCGGCCTTGTTGGGCAGGCCCGGGCGAATGCAGATGGTTGGCAGGCGGATGCCGACGCCGTCCATGAAGCCGCGCCGCGAATAGTCTGCGAGCAACAGCTCCCCGATCGCCTTCTGGGTGCCATAACTCAACAGCGGGGTTAAGAAGAACTCATCGCCGATCGCGTCGGGAAACGGCGCGCCGAACACCGCAATCGAGGAGGTGAACACCACCCTTGGCCTGTAACCGCCGCCGGCGAGCCTGATCGCGTCGAACAGCATTCGTGTGCCGTCGAGATTGATCCGATAGCCCTTGTCGAAGTCGAGTTCGGCTTCGCCGGAAACGATCGCCGCAAGATGGAAGATCACGTCGGGGCGATCGGCGACCAGCTTTTCGGCAACGCCTGCTACTGCGAAATCGCAGGTCACGGTATCGACCGGAAATCCGGCCTTGGGGCTAGCCGGCGCGACTACGTCCTGCAACGTCATCCGCGTGATGTCGGCCTTGCCGAGACGGCAATCGCGCAGCAACCGCTCGGTCAATTTGCGGCCGACCATGCCGGCCGCGCCCAAAACCAGAATATGCAATACCCGCTCCCTCTATCGGCGCCTTGCGATTGGTTTAGCCGTCATTGCGAGCGCAAGCGAAGCAATCCAGCCCATAGCAAACAAGAAACTGGATCGCTTCGGAGCTTATGCTCCTCGCGATGACGGAAACCGCGTGGTCACTCCTTGACGGCTCCGGTCATCGCCGACACATAATGCTCGACGAAGAAGGCATACAGGATCACGAGCGGCAACGAGCCGACCAACGCGCCCGCCATCAGCGAACCCCATTTGTAGATGTCGCCGTCGACGAACTCGTTGACGATCGCCACCGGCACGGTCTTGTTCGGCGTCGATTGCAGGAAGGTGAGCGCGTAAATGAATTCGTTCCAGCACAGCGTGAAAGAGAAAATGAAGGCCGAGATCAGCCCGGGAACGGCTAACGGCACGACGATGCGGGTGAGAATTTGCCAGCGCGACGCACCGTCGATAAGGGCACATTCCTCAAGCTCATAGGGGATGGTCTTGAAGTATCCCATCAAGAGCCAGGTCGAGAACGGAATGAGCAGCGTGGGATAGACGAGGATCAGCGACAAGGGCGAATCGAACAGGCCATAGGCCTGGATCACCGATGCCAGTGGAATGAACAGGATCGACGGCGGCACCAGATAGGCAAAGAAGATCAGGACGCCGACCGTGTCCGCACCCTTGAAACGCAGCCGCACGATGGCATAGGCGGCGAGCACGCTCGCGATGATCGAGAGCGTCGTGGCGCCGACCGCCACATACATCGTGTTCCAGAGCCATCGCGGGTATTGGGTCTCGAACAAGAGCTTGCTGATATGCTTGAAGGTCGGATGCACCACCCAGAACGGGTTGTACGTATTCATGTCGATCAGCTGCTCGTCCGGTTTGATCGACGTCAGCGCCATCCAGTAGAACGGAAACAACAGCACGACCAGGATCACGCCAAGCGGCAGATAAAGCGTCACCACGCGGCGCGGCAACGATTCCAGATAGCTCATGCCCTCGCTGGCGTCGCTGGCGACGACGCTCCCAACCTTCGATGGCAACACGGAATCAGTCATTGCTCGATCCTTGCTGCCACTTGCGGCGCTGCATGCCGAACCAGGAAATCGCGATCGCCGCGAGCAGGAACGGGATCATGGCGGTCGCAACCGCGGCCCCCTCACCCAGCCGTCCGCTGATGATGCCGCGCTGATAGCTCAACGTCGCCATCAGATGCGTGGCATTGACCGGGCCGCCGCGGGTCAGCGCCCAGATCAGCTGGAAGTCGGTGAAGGTGAACAGCACCGAGAAGGTCATCACGACGGCGATGATCGGCGTCAACAACGGATAGGTGATGTAGCGGAACCGCTGCCAGTTGGTGGCGCCATCCAATGTCGCGGCCTCATAGAGCGAGGGCGACACCGTCTGCAGGCCGGCCAACAGCGTGATCGCGACGAAGGGCACGCCGCGCCAGATATTGGCGAAGATCACGCTGCCGCGCGCCCAGTTCGCATCGCCCAGAAAATTGATGTTCTGGTCGATCAGGCCGAGCTTGGTCAACGACCAGGAAATGATCGAGAACTGGGCATCGTAAATCCACCAGAACGCGATCGCCGAAAGCACGGTCGGAACTATGAAGGGAATCAGCACGACCGAGCGGATCAGCGCCTTGAACGGCATGTGACGGTTGAGCAGCAGCGCGAGATAAAGGCCGATTGCGAATTTGATCGCGCTGGCGACGATCGTATAAAGCAGCGTATTGAAAACCGAGAGCCAGAAGACCGCGTCGTCCCAAAGCCATTCGTAGTTCTCAAGCCCTACGAAAATCCCTCCGCGGCCGATGCGTTCGTCGGTGAAGCTCATCCAGACACCGAGACCAAGCGGATAGGCGAGGAACAAGATGAGAAACGCCGCCGCCGGCAGCATGAACCACAGCGCCATGAAGTTGCGGTTGAACCTCAGCCGCGACCACAGGGACGGCGTATCGGCGACGCGGGAAGCCCGAACAGGCACAGACGTTTGAAGAGTGGTCATTTCGCTTGAGTTCCATCCCGGGATATGACGCCGGGCCGTTCGCTACTAACACCGAGCCTCGCCCGGATTTACAGCGGAAAAGCAGGCGCGGCGATCCGCGCCGGCGAACCATCTTACCTGAAGATGCGCTTGGCGGAACGCTCCGCCGAGGCCATCGCGGTCTTCACATCCTCGCGACCGGTGCAGTAGTTGGCGAACATGTCGACCACGACAAAGTCGGCGATCGCGGCGGCCGCGTTCTCGCCCATCTGGGCAAGACCGGCCGGCGTGAGCGAGGTTTCGCCGACGTCCCGGAACGGCGTGTTTTTGGGATCGGCGGTCCAGATCGGATTCTTGGTGAAGTCGAGCAGGAACGGCGAGAGGTAGCCTTGGGCAGCCTCCACCCAGGGATTGAACTGGGCCGGCTCGAGCATGAAGGCCGTGAAGGCTTTGCAGGCTTGCGGGACCTTGGTGAAGTTGAAAACCAGGATCGGGAAGCCGAGATTCAATTCTCTGGTTTTTCCATCGACCCCCGGCACCAAATGGGCGTGATTCATGTCCTCGGCGATTTGCGGATTTTGGCTTTTCGCCGTGACATAGATCGAGATGCCGTTGACGGTCAGGAAGAGCTGACCGGCCAGGAACGCTTTGTTGTTGGAACTGTCGTTCCAGGACGCGGTGCCCGGAATGAAGTTGTCATATAGGCCCTTGACGTATTCGAGCGCCTTGGCGGTCTCCGGCGAATTGAGGACGACCTTGTTGTTGGCGTCGATCAAATTGCCGCCATGCGCCCACAACGCCCAATGCAGCCAAGAATTGGCATCGCCCGAGGCGTGTCCGAGCGCCATGCCCGCCGGCGTGCCGTTCTTGTTCAAGCCCTTGATCAGGTCGGCAAAGCCGGCGAGGTCCTTTGGAAACTCCTTATGGCCTGCCTTTTCCATCGCAGCGATGCGGTAGTTCACGAGGGCGCCGGTCACGGCGACGGGGATGCCGATCCACTTACCGTCAAGTTTGCCGTAGGCTTCGCCCGCTTTAGACCACCCACCGCCTTTCTTCCCGAGGTAATCGGCAACGTCGCTCATATCGACGCATTTGCTCGGGAACAGGAACGGCAGGGAATAGAGGCCCCAGACGATATCCAGCCCCTGCCCGGTATTCGCGGCCACCGACGCCTTCGGCTGAACATCCTCATAGGATTCGTTGGAGACACTGATGGTTACGCCGGTCGCCTTCTGAAAGGCATCGACGATTTTCATGAAGGCTACATCCTCCGCCTCGACAAAGCGCTTCCAGCGCAACAGGCTGATCTTGGCGCCCGGTTCCGGCTTCCACGGCGCGGCCTGAGCCCACGCCTTCGCATAACCCAGCAATTGCTCGCTCGACATTGCAGCCGCGATTGCAAGCAGACTGCCGCCGCCCTTGAGCAAGGACCGCCGATCTGGTGTGAAATCACTCATTGTCCCTTTTCTCCCTGTTGAATCGGGTCGCGCTTCGACCTACTGCTTTTTCTCATATCTATAGTCGCTTGCCGGTCGCCTCGTCGAACAAATGCACCACCGAGGGGTCCGGCCTGAGCCGGATCCTGTCGCCGGGATTGAACTGGTGGCGTTCGCGGAACACGGCGACAACTTGTTCGCCGCCAAGCTTGGCGAAGACCTGCGTTTCCGAGCCGGTTGGCTCGACCACGATGATTTCGGCTTCGGCGCCGTCATCGGCAATGGTGAAATGCTCGGGCCGCACGCCGTAGACCGCAGGACGGCCGTCGGAATTGGCCGGTGGGGCAGCGAGCGGCAATTTCACCCCGTTTGGTCCCTCGAAAACGGCGCTGCCGTTCACCTTGACCTTGCCCTTGAGGAAATTCATCGCCGGCGAGCCGATGAAACTCGCCACGAACTGATTGTCCGGCCGATCGTAGAGCTCGAGCGGCGAGCCGATCTGTTCGACGATGCCCTCGTGCATCACCACGATCTTGTCGGCCATGGTCATGGCCTCGATCTGATCGTGCGTCACATAGACGGTCGTGGTCCGCAGCCGCTGGTGCAATTCCTTGATTTCGGTGCGCATCGCCACGCGCAATTTGGCGTCGAGGTTCGACAGCGGCTCGTCGAACAGGAACACCTGCGGATCGCGCACGATCGCGCGTCCCATCGCGACGCGCTGGCGTTGTCCGCCGGAAAGTTGGCGCGGATAGCGGTCAAGCAGCGGCGTGAGCGCCAGGATCTCCGCGGCGCGCTTGACGCCCTTCTTGATTTCTTCCGAATTCGCCCCGCGCAGCTTGAGCGAAAATCCCATATTGTCGGCGACCGTCATATGCGGATAGAGCGCATAGTTCTGGAACACCATGGCGATGTCGCGCTCTTTGGGCTGGACATTGTTGACGACACGGTCGCCGATCGAAATCGTGCCCGAGGTGATGTTTTCGAGCCCGGCGAGCATCCGCAACAAGGTCGACTTGCCGCAGCCGGAGGGACCGACCAGCACGACAAAAGCGCCGTCCTCGATCGGTATCGTGACGCCATGCAAGATTTCAAAGCCGCCAAAGGATTTCCGCACATCGCGGATATGCACAGACGACATTACTTCCCTCCAGATACGCTTCCCACCGGCGGTAAATGCGAGGACCGCCCTTGATTTGACCGGGTCTTACCAGACTTTTTCGATGATGTCCTTGGATCAAAGTCGTAGGCATTGGCTTCGGCCGCCAGCCGTTGCAGAGCGTACGGTGACATGCGAACATTAGCCGCCAATACGAAGATTACGCACAAAAATAAGGCGTGTGCGGTGCGGGAGAACCCATGAACAAGCCGCTAACCGGCGTCACCAGGCGCAAACTCCGTTCCAGCGAGTGGTTCAACAACCCCCACAACCCCGGAATGACCGCGCTCTACCTCGAGCGCTACCTTAACTATGGCCTGACCCGGCAAGAGCTGCAGTCGGGAAAACCGATTATCGGCATCGCTCAGACCGGCAATGATCTGTCGCCCTGCAACCGGCATCACCTTGAGCTGGCGCATCGGGTCCGGGAGGGAATCCGTGCCGCCGGCGGCATCGCGATGGAATTTCCGATGCACCCGATCCAGGAAACCGGCAAGCGGCCGACCGCGGCGCTTGACCGCAACCTTGCCTATCTCGGATTGGTCGAAGTCCTGTTCGGCTACCCGCTGGATGGCGTGGTCCTGACCACGGGCTGCGACAAGACCACGCCCGCCTGCCTGATGGCGGCGGCAACCGTCAATCTGCCGGCCATCGTGCTTTCCGGCGGACCGATGCTGAACGGCTGGTATAACGGCCAGCGCGCCGGTTCCGGAACCGTAGTCTGGAAAGCGCGCGAGGAACTGGCGGCCGGCGAAATCGACTACGAGCAGTTCATCAATATCGTGGCCTCCTCGGCGCCGTCGGTCGGTCATTGCAACACCATGGGCACCGCTTCGACCATGAATTCGCTGGCCGAGGCGCTGGGCATGTCGCTGCCCGGTTGCGCGGCGATCCCCGCGCCCTATCGCGAGCGCGGGCAGATTGCGTATGAGACCGGCAAGCGCATCGTCGGTATGGTTTGGGAGGACTTGAAACCGTCAGACATCCTGACGCGAAAGGCGTTTGAGAACTGTATCGTCGTCAATTCGGCGATCGGGGGCTCGACCAACGCGCCGATCCACATCAACGCGCTTGCCCGCCATATCGGCGTGGAACTTTCGATCGACGATTGGCAGAAATTCGGTCACGCGGTTCCCCTTCTGGTGAACATGCAGCCGGCCGGCTTCTACCTCGGCGAGGAGTTCCACCGCGCCGGCGGCGTTCCGGCCGTGATGCGCGAATTGATGAAGGCCGAGCGCATCCATGAAGATGCGATGACGGTCAACGGCCACACCATGGGCGAAAATTGCCGCGAGGCGCCCAAGCCCGATGGCGACGTGATCTGGAGCTACGACAAGCCGCTGGTAAAGGACGCAGGCTTTCTGGTGCTGCGCGGCAATCTCTTCGATTCCGCGATCATGAAGACCAGCGTGATCTCCAAGGAGTTCCGCGACCGCTATCTGGTCAACCCAAAGGATCCGAACGCCTTCGAGGGGCGTGCGATCGTGTTCGAAGGCCCGGAGGATTATCACCAGCGGATCGACGATCCCTCGCTCGATATCGACGAACGCTGCATCCTGTTCGTGCGCGGCACCGGCCCGATCGGCTATCCCGGCGGCGCTGAGGTCGTAAACATGCAGCCGCCGGCGGCGCTGATCAAACGCGGCATCCTGTCCCTGCCCTGCATCGGCGACGGCCGCCAGTCCGGCACTTCAGGCTCGCCCTCGATCCTCAACGCCACGCCGGAAGCCGCGGCCGACGGGGGGCTCGCGATCCTCAAGACCGGCGACAAGGTCCGCATCGACCTCAACAAGGGCAGCGCCGACATTCTGATCCCGGATGAGGAAGTGAAGAAGCGCCATGCCGAGTTGAAGGCCAAGGGCGGCTTCCCTTATCCCGCGAGCCAGACGCCATGGCAGGAGCTCTATCGTTCAACGGTCGGCCAACAGGCCACCGGCGCCTGCATGGAGCTCGCCACGCGCTATCACGACATCGCCGGCCGGTTCGGCGTGGCGAGGGATAATCATTAGTCGTCATTGCGAGCGCAAGCGAAGCAATCCATCGCGCCGCAAACGGAGATGGATTGCTTCGTCGCTCACGCTCCTCGCAAAGATGGTGTGGACGGCTCCCGACGGCATCAGTGTGTGCCAGACTGGTGATATCGATTCGACCAGACAAAAGGGAGCCGTCCATGGGCGAGATTAGCATGATTGGTTTGGATTTGGCGAAGAACGTTTTTCAAATTCACGGGGTTGATGCCTCGGAAAAGGTGGTGTTGCGGCGCCAGCTTCGGCGTGGCGCGGTGGAGAAGTTTTTTGCAAATCTTCCGCCGTGCACGGTGGGTATAGAAGCCTGTGGCAGCGCGCACCATTGGGCGCGCGTGATCGGCCGCTATGGCCACCAGGTGCGGATAATGCCGCCGGCCCATGTGAAGCCGTACGTGAAGCGCAACAAGAACGATGGCCGCGACGCGGAGGCGATCTGCGAGGCGGTCGGGCGGCCGAGCATGCGCTTCGTGCCGGTGAAGAGCGTGGAGCAGCAGGCAACCTTGGC
>Ga0209167_10002073_pt1 | contig 11135 bp, 10 predicted proteins | sample Coa_R1_9_FD_187154 | JGI IMG/M metagenome (GOLD analysis project Ga0209167, IMG submission 187154) | Surface soil microbial communities from Centralia Pennsylvania, which are recovering from an underground coalmine fire - Coalmine... | ecosystem: Environmental > Terrestrial > Soil >...
GACGCGGCGAATCTCGCGCTCGGCATACGGGGGAAGCTGGATCACCGGGGCAGGCGTGTCGACCTGTGGCGCCCTCTGCGGGTCGATGATCGACGGATCGCCGCTCGCGCAAACCGTGGCCCAAACGCGTCTCGCGTGACTCAGGAGCGCTGGGAGCCCTGCCTCCGCTGGACAGCCTATGTCCGGATGGGAATCCAGGAGGGAGCGCAGTAGGGTCGTGCCCGAGCGAGCGGCGCCAACAATAACGGCAAGCTGCGGCTCACGAGTGTTCGGCATGGTCGTCTCTCAATCTCGTCTCCACAGCGTGGCCGACACCAAAAGTTAGCCGGCGGGCGGCAGTGTGTCTAGATGCCGCTGCGTCCTTGCTTGCGGCTCGCGTGGGCTCTGCTGCCCGCCGATATGAGGTGTTCCTCGGTTCGGACAAACATGGGCGGTCGTTGCACGCCGAGAAGGGGATGTCGCATGGGCCGGTCAAGCGCAGCAGTTCGGCTATGGGGTCGAGTCGGTGCGGGCGTGGGTCGAGCAGGCCGACGTCGACGACGGCGTGAGGCCGGGCGTCACGCAGCTACGACAACGCTCTCGCCGAGACCGTCAACGGCTACTGCACGGCCGGCGTGATCAGAGGACCCGCTCGGCAAGGCCCCTTGGAAGACCGTCGAGGAGGTCGAGCTCGCCACACCTCGGCTGAGTGCACTGGCACAACACCCAACGCCTCCGCGCGGCTACCTCGGAGTCACCCGCCGCGAGTTCGAGGAGACCTTCTACGCTACCCACCAGGACGACAAGGTCCTGGCCTAACACAAAACGCCAGAGCCTCCATCACACCCAGGACGATTCGCCTAGCTTGCAACCACGGGCCTCGGCCAGACGCGTTGCGACTGGCTCGCAGCTTCGGACAGCGCACTTGTGTCCCAACGCACAGCGGTCTCGCGAATCCGTTGCGCACGCCATTCCAAAACCCAGGTCAGCGAGACATGCGGCAGCGGCCAGAGCCAGACCTCAATGGTCGCAAGATTCGGTCGCGCGCGCAAAGGAGCCACGACGAGTGTCCGCTCGAGCGGCGATTCGCGTGACTGGCGTCGCCGCGACGTAGCAAGTACGCGGTGGCCGTCGTCGAACTCTGCGCCGAGGCACAAGCCGGCGCGGCCTCGTTCGCCCGGGATCACAGGAAGGGCCACCCTCTGGGCAGCAGCCCAGCGCACCTCAAGCGTCAACGCCACGCCGTAAGGAAACACTTCCGCCCACGGCATCCAAAGCGACATGTCGCGACTGCGCACGAACTCGATGTCGAGGTCGCAACGCTTGGGCACAAAGTCGCAGGGCGGCCCCAGCCACGCCGGGTCCGAGGGCGGGTCGGACTGTTCCGAAACGAGCCAGGCGGCGTCAACTATCTCGTCGAAGAAGCCCACTCATCTTGGCGGTCGATTGTCGCGGCGAAGCCTGTCGCGGCCGGCAGCCGTCGGGAGCGTACGACCCCGCGCAGGCTCTCGCAGTGGACAGCGGCGACTCCACACGCGAAAGCACCGACGGTTGATGTCTCGTCAGCGAAGCCCATCCGACGGCGACGCATTGCCTTGGCGGAGGCCGACGTTCGGCACACGATCGCGAGGTGCCGGCGAGCTGCTCCGCGAACCTCGATCCAGGCGCACGCGCCGCGCACCCGTGCGGCCCAGAGGTTGTTGTGCACAACGACTGTGAGGGAACGGTTGTGGAGTGACCTTATTGCAACAGTCCGGTCTGAGTCTGGGACCAATCCAACCAACACAGGCCCGAGGTTCGCGCTGTAGGCGGTCACGATCAAGTGGCCGCGCACGGCAGCGGCGACGGTGCCGCAGACGCGCGCGACCTGCCCGCCAGTCGCGCGGACCACCGCCAGACACACGCCGCCAGTGCTCGGGGTTGCCCAAGCTTCGTACCCGGGAGCCGGCTCCCACAGGTATGCCGCGTCGGCAGAATCTTCTCGACCGGTGGCGCTCGGCGCCAGAGCGCCGTCGACGGCAGCTGGGAGCCTTGCGACAACGCCCGCCGGCGTGGTCATGAGCGGCTCGACGAACGCGCTGAAAGACTCGCTCAGGTCGACTAGGCTCCGTGCCAAACCAGGTGCGCTGGACGTCGGCGCGGCTGCGGCCGTATGTCCTCGGGGTTGGGCGCGCACGCGCGAGTTGGAAAGTGATGCCGCCACTGCGACGGCAGGTGCTGCCACGGCCAGAGCCCACGCCAATCCGCGGCGTCTGGCAAGCGTGCCGCAGAGCACACGACTCATGCGGGCTTCTCGGTTGGCATCGGCCGGCCGCACACAGGACAGAGCGGCGCATCCAGGTTGGGTACCCTTTCCCGGATCGCAGGCGGTTGCGTGTCACTCGTCGCCGTACGCAAGAGCACACGAAGGTCCTTGACAGATAGCCGCTCCGCGACAATGCGCGCGAGCCAAGCACTCTGATCTGCGGGGTCACACTTCGCGAGTTCCACGTAATGGCTCCACGACACCTCGGCGCGCCGCTGCGCCACGGCGACGTGCGCCGAAACATAGGCGTGATTCATTAGCGTTTGAACGTCATACCCGGTGAGCCGCGACGCGAGCGCATACCGCTCACCGAACCGCCGATTGCCAAACCGCAGCCAATCGCCTATCCACCAGTGCATCGTGTGGCCGGCCCTAGCGATTCGCCTGCCAGCCTCTCTCCAATGAGGCTCGTCCAGGTCGGTGCGTGCCGCCCAGAAGAGTCCGGGGGAGCGGTCCGGACGCCCGCCGTTGTCGTTCTCCGGACCTGAATCTCCGGATGTCTGCGATGGATTGCGGTTTCCTAGCATCTCGAGACTCGCTAGGCGTGGAGAATGTGCGCGCCACGGGCGCACGTACGACATGACGGATGCTCCGCGTGCGAATCTCCCGACGTCGGGAGCGCATGGTCTGGCAAATCTCCCGACGTCGGGAGCGCATGGTCTGGCAAAATAGCTTGTGGCTCTCCCGACGTCGGGAGATTCGAGAGGAGACGCGGCTTAGCGGCCGGCCCCATTGCCCAGCGCGCCCAGCGCCACGACCGTTACGTCAGCCACCCCGAATGCGTTGTTCGACTGATCCAGCCAGGCCTTCACAGCTCACCTCCACCGGGCGCAGGATCCTAACCGCTACGCCGCCCGCACTCTCTGATGAGGCTTGCGACGCTACCATACCCGGCGCGGAGTAAAGAGATATGTAGCCAAATGTTCTCAGTGAACGAGGGTGTCCCGTTTTCTGTGTAGGCGGGTTTAGTCGGGGATTCGGTCTCCGATTTTGGAGGCTAGGAGCGCGGCGGTCCACTTGCGGGTCCGTGTCCAGGCCGGACGGCGTTGGTGACGGCGAGGTAGATGAGTTTGCGGGCGGCGTCTTCGTTGGGGAAGTCGCGCTTGGAGAGGCTCGAGGCCAGCAGCACGCGCACCTTGGTTGCGCCTGTCGGTGTGCTTCCGCGCACGGTGATTGTAAATTCGTCCGCGGAATTTGCGACCGCCCCGTACTTGATAACTCGCTTTGAGGTCTTGAGGCTGAGGTTGCCGCCGTCCTTGGCGTTTGCGTTTGCGTTTGCGGCTGGGGCGAAGGCGACGCACTACGATGGCGAGCGTGACCATGCCTGTGGCAGCGACGAGGTTGAGACGCGCCCTTGCTCTGGTCATTTGCGTGACAGCCTCGGCTAGATCCCGATTCCCACGTACTTCAGGGACAAATACTCCTCGATTCCCTCGGCGCCGCCCTCGCGCCCGAAACCGGACTGCTTGACCCCGCCGAAGGGCGCGGCGGCGTTCGAGGCGACGCCCATGTTGAGTCCGACCATGCCGGTGTCGAGTGCCTCGGCGACGCGCAGAGCGCGGTTCAAATCGCGGGTGAAGATGTAGCCGATGAGCCCGTACTCGGTTGAGTTCGCGCGCGAGATCGCCTCTTCCTCCGAGCCGAAGCTGACGACTGGCGCGACCGGCCCAAAGATCTCCTCGGTGAGCACGCGACTCTCGGCCGGCACGCCTGTGAGGACCGTCGGGCGATAGAAGTAGCCCGGACCCTCGAGCGGCTCGCCGCCGGTCAGCACGGTCGCGCCGCGGCCGACGGCGTCGAGCACGAGCTCGTGGACCTTGCTGCGCTGCGTCTCGTCGATCAGCGGGCCGAGGTCGGTGTCGGGATCGATGCCACGCCCAAGGCGGAGCTGCTCCATGCGCGCCGCCATCCGCCGCGCGAACTCCTCGGCGACCGGCGCCGCCACGTACAGGCGATTGGCCGAGGTGCATGCCTCGCCCATGTTGCGAAGCTTCGCCATCATCGCCTGGTCGACCGCGAGCTCAAGGTCGGCGTCCTCGAAGACGAGCAGCGCGGCGTTGCCGCCGAGCTCCATCGACACCCGGAGCATCCCGTCCATCGCGCGCTGCGAGAGCTTGCGACCAACCTCGGTCGAACCCGTGAAGGAGAGTTTCCGCAGGCGCGGGTCGTCGAACAGCGGATCGGTGACCGCGCCCGAGCGCGACGTTGTGACGATGTTGAGCACGCCGGCGGGAAGACCCGCCTCCTCGAAGATCTTCGCCAGGGCGAGCATCGAGAGCGGTGTCTGCTTGGCCGGCTTGACGACCATCGTGCAGCCCGCCGCGACGGCTGGCCCGATCTTGCGCGTGCCCATCGCGAGGGGGAAGTTCCACGGCGTGATCAAAAGACAAGGCCCGACCGGCTGGCGCATCGTGAGGATCCGGGAGCGGCCGTTCGGGCTGACGGAGTAGCTGCCGTGAATGCGCACCGCCTCCTCGCTGAACCAGCGCAGGAAGTCGTTCGCGTAGGCGACCTCGCCGCGCGCCTCGACGAGCGACTTGCCCATCTCGAGCGACATCAGGGTCGCCAATTCGTCCGTTCGCTCGAGGATCAGCTCGTAGGCGCGGCGAAGGATCTCGCCGCGTTCGCGCGGCGGATGGGCTCCCCATTCCGCCTGCACGTCGGCCGCCGCGGTGAGCGCGGCCATCGCGTCGGCCTCGCCGGCGTCGGCGATTTCACAGAGCGTCTGCCCGGTCGCCGGGTCCTCCACGGGCAGGCGATCCCCCGACTGCGCAGCGCGCCAGGTGCCTGCAATAAACAATTCCTTAGGGACGGATTCGAGAACTTCGGCTTCAGTCATGGTCTACCTTGGCGATAGTGGGCTGGCGACGTGCCGTAACTCTCCTCGCCCCCCTCGTGGCGCTGGCAGCTGTGCAGAGCGCGTGGGCGGACGGGTCCCTGCTCGTGATCGAGGGAGCCGGCGATGGTCATGGCGTCGGAATGAGTCAAGTCGGTGCGGATGGGCTTGCGCTGCACGGCGACAGCGCCCAGCAGATCCTCTCGCACTATTACACGGGGACGTCGCTGGGGCGGCTCACGAGCGCCCACGTCCTGGGGATCCTTCTCCAGTCCGATCTCCGCGACGTCGTCTTCAGCGGCGCGACGCGCGCCGACGAGCGCCCGCTCGCCCCGACATCGACCTACATCGCTTCTGTGGCGAGCAACGGCCAGATCGCTCTGCGAAGCGCCCGCGGGCGGCTGCTGAGCTACCTTGCGCCGCCGCTTCAGGTCGCGAGCACTATCCCGATCACCTTCGACGGCGCCGCCTCGAGCGGAATCGTCAACGGTCGCTACCGCGGGCGTCTCGTGTTGGTGCCGGCGGGCTCTCGCCTGCAGGTCATCAACCGCGTAGGTATCGAGAGCTATCTGCGCGGGGTCGTTCCGTCCGAGAGCCCGTCGAGCTGGCCCGCCGCGGAGCTCCAGGCGCAGGCGATCGCTGCGCGTAGCTACGCGATCGCAAGCCCGGCGCAGAACGGCTTCAACCTCTACGCCGACACGCGCTCGCAGCAGTACGGCGGTTACAACGCCGAGACACCTGCCACCGACGCGGCGGTCGCCGCGACCTCCGGCGAGGTCGTCACCTACGCCGCCGAGCCCGTCCCCGCCTATTACTTCGCGAGCTCGGGTGGGGAGACGGAGAGCGTCCAGAACGCCTTCATGGGCGCACCCGCCGAACCGTATTTGACGGCCGTGCTCGATCCCTACGACGCAACGCGCTACGGCCCGATCACGATGTCGATCCACGCTGCCGACCGCCGGCTGCCCGGACTCGTTGACGGCACCCTCGAGCGAATCGTCGTAACCAAGCGAGGCGTCTCCCCGCGCATCGTCTCGGCCGAGCTCGTCGGGACGGGCGGGACAACGACCGTCAACGGTGCGACGCTTTCGGCCGCGCTCGGGCTGCAGAGCACATGGGCCTGTTTCACCGTTACGCCGAGCGTGGCGTCGCTGACGAGCAGCTGGGCGCATGCGTGCACGCGCCCCGACATTCTGCAGCCCGCCACAATCGCTCCGGTCGGCCCGACAGGGGGCGGCACGCCCGGTCCCACCGGTCAGAGCGGGGCAACCGGCGCCAGCGGCACGCAGACGACCACCACCGGCTCTCAGAGCGGATCCTCGAGCCCTAACGGCGGAGTCGTTGCACCACCGGCCGGATGAGCGGCCAGCTTCTTCTGACCGACACGCCGTGGCTGCTCTACCGCTCGCACTTCGGGCTGCCCCGCTCGATCAAGGGAGCTGACGGACGCCCGGTCGGCGCGCTGCTTGGAACGGTCAACACGATCCTCACGCTCGTTCAGTGGTGCTCGCCGCGCGCGGTCGTCTGCTGCATGGGAGCCGAGGAAGCCGAGTACCGCACGGTGCTCTACCCGCCCTACCACGCTCATCGCGATCCGATGCCGGAGGAGCTGCGCGCCCAGTGGGAGCGCGCGCCGGATCTGCTCGAATCGCTCGGCTGGACCGTCGACTCCGACCCCAAGCTCGAGGCCGACGATCTGATGTGGTCCTACTCGCGCGTTGAGACGAAAGCCGGCGGCGACACGCTGATCTGTTCCGGCGACCGTGACCTCTACCAAGCCGTCAACGAGCGCACGCAGATCGCCGAGCTCCGCAAGGAGGCAGCGCCCGGCACGATCGACGCCGCGGGCGTGCGCGAGCGAAGTGGCGTCGATCCGGACCGGATACCCGACCTGATCGCCCTGCGCGGAGATCCCTCGGATGGCCTGCCGGGCGCACGCGGCATCGGCGCCAAGACGGCCGCAACGCTCCTCGCCGAGCACGGCTCACTCGAGGGCGTCCTCGCCGCGGCATCCACGCTTCGCCCGCGCATCGCCGCGGCGCTTGACGAGCAGGCCGAGGAGCTTCGCCGCTTCCGCGAAATCGCCGTGCTCCAGGACATCGCCGTCAAGCGTCCGCCCGACCGCGGCACCGACTACGCCGGCGGGGCGCAGGCCGCGAGCGCGCTCGGGATGGGCAACCTCGCGGGCCGCCTCGAGCAGCTCGCCGTCTGATAGACAGAACGGCATGTCCAAAGTCACCGCCTATGCCGAGAAGGTCCTCGATTCACCCGCCGAGACGGTCTACAACTGCATCGCCGACATGCGCAACCACCACCCGAACTTCCTGCCGCCGGCGTTCAGCGACTTTGAAGTCGAGAGCGGCGGCTTCGGCGCCGGCACGGTCACGACGTTCAACTTCACCGCGGGCGGGCGCACGCGCGACTACCGGATGGCCGTCTCAGAGCCCCAGCCCGGGCGGATCCTCAGCGAGGAGGACACGAACTCGAGCCTCGTGACGACCTTCACCGTCACGGCCAACGGTCCCGACCGCTGCACCGTGCGCATCAACACCAAGTGGGAAGGCGCCGGCGGCATCGGAGGCTTCTTCGAGAAGCGGTTCGCGCCGAAGGCTCTGAAGCGGCTCTACGACGACGAGCTGACCCGCCTCGGCGAGTACGCCAAGCAGCAGCCCGCCTCGCCCGCGTCCTAGAGAACCTTCGAGAGGAACGCCTGCGTGCGCGGCTCGCGCGGCCGCGCCAGCACCTCGCGCGGATCGCCGGCCTCGACGATGACGCCCTCGTCCATGAAGACGAGCGAGTCGCCGACCTCGCGCGCGAACCCCATCTCGTGCGTGACGACGATCATCGTCATCCCGTCGCGCGCCAGGTCGCGCATGACGTCGAGAACGTCGCCGACGAGCTCGGGATCGAGCGCCGACGTGGGCTCATCGAAAAGCATCAGCTTCGGCTTCATCGCCAGAGCCCGTGCGATCGCGACGCGTTGCTGCTGGCCGCCCGAAAGCTGCGACGGGTAGCTCTCGAGCTTGTCAGCGAGTCCGACGCGCTCGAGCAGCGCTGTGGCCTCGCCCAGCGCCGTGCCCTTTGCCACCCCGCGCACAAGCCGCGGCGCCTCGATCACGTTCTCAAGAGCGGTCTTGTGCGGGAACAGGTTGAAGCGCTGGAAGACCATCCCGATCTCCGCGCGGCGCTTTGATACGTCGCCGTCGCGCAGCTCGTGGAGCTTGTCGCCGCGCTGGACGTAGCCGACCAGGTCGCCGTCGACCCACAGCCGACCCCTGTTGATCTTTTCGAGGTGGTTGATCGTGCGAAGGAACGTCGACTTCCCGGAGCCCGACGGACCGATGATGCACATCACCTCGCCGCGGGCAACCTCGAGCGAGATGCCGCGCAGCACCTCGAGGCGACCGAAGCGCTTGTGAACACCCTCGGCCTTGACCATCGGCGCCGGGGCGCTCACGAGTGTGGCCTCGCGATGTCGAGTGGCCCCGTCGCCAGCGCGTCGTGGCGCACGGAGAAGATCCCTCGGCGGATCCGCTGCAGCGGCGTCGGGGGCAGCTCGCGCGAACTGCCCCGCGCGTAGTAGCGCTCGAGGTAGTACTGCCCGACGTACAGCACTGAGGTCAGCGCCAGGTACCAGATCGACGCCACGAACAGCAGCTGCATGATCTCGTAGTTGGCGGCGGCGATGTTTTGGGAGACCGACAACAGGTCGCTACCGGCTATCACGTAGGCCAGCGAGGTGGTCTTGAGCATCGAGATCGTCTCGTTGCCGGTCGGCGGCAGGATCACCCGCATCGCCTGCGGGAGGACAATGCGGCGCATCGTCTGAAGCCGCGTCATGCCGAGCGACAGCGCGGCCTCGCCCTGGCCCTCATCGACGGAGATGATTCCCGCGCGGACGATCTCCGACATGTAGGCGCCCTCGTTGAGTCCGAGGCCGAGGACGACGGTCATGAAGCCCGTTATGACCGAGTTCGGGCTGATGTGGATGAACTGCGGGCCGAACGGGACGCCGAAGTTCAGCGACGGGAACAGCGCCGCGATGTTGTACCAGAACAGCAGTTGGACGAGGACGGGCGTCCCACGAAAGAACCACACGTACAGCCAGCTCCCGCCGGACACGACCGGGTTCGGCGACAGCCGCATCACGGCGAGCAGGATTCCGAGGACGACACCGATCGCCTGCGCCGCGAGCGTCAGCTCGATCGTCGTCACGACGCCGGCGGTGATCCGCCCGTCGAAGAGGAAGTGGCCGATCTGGCCCCATTGAAAATGGGGGTTAGTCGCAACCGAGTGCCCGACGGACACGGCGAGGACCAGCACGATTACCACCGCCAGCCACCTCCCGGGGTGGCGGACGGGTACTGCCTTTATGTCGTCGGGGCGCCGGTCAGGCGAGTCGGCGCTCACCGGAGCGAGCCGCTGGCCGACTCAGGACGTCGCGCCGTTGATCACGGGGTTCTTGTAGGCGCCGGCCTGAATCCCCCACTTCGTGAGGATCTTCAGGTAGGTGCCGTTGGCCTCCAGGTCCTTGAGCGCCTTCAGGATCGCCTGATCGAGCGTGCCGTCCTGCTTGGGAACCGCGATCCCGTAGGGAGCGAATCCGTAGCTTGTGCCGACCAGCTTGAAGAGGCCGTGCGACTTCTCGACCTGGTATCCGGCGACCTGCGAGTCGGCCATGCTGACCTGCGCGCGCCCGCTCGACAGCGCGAGGTTGGCCTCGGTCTGGGTCGGGAACACGAGCGGGTTGTCGGCCTTCTTGCCGGCCTTGGTGCACTTGGCTTTCTGCGCCTCGGCGTCGTCCTTCTCGGTCGTACCGGCCTCGACAGACACCGTCAGTCCGCAGATGCTCGCGAGCGTCGTCACGTTCGGGCCACCTGAGGACTTCTCGAAGAAGGACTCCCCGGCGGTGAAGTAGTCGACGAAGTTGACCTGCTTCTCACGCGACTTCTCGTCGGTAAACGACGACATGCCGACATCGAACTTGCCCGACTGAAGCCCCGGAATGATGGTCAAGAACGTCGCGTTGACGACGTTGGCCTTGAGTCCGAGCAGCGGGAAGAGCGCCTTCGCGAGGTCCGCGTCCATGCCGACGACGGTGTGACCATCGGGGCCGATGAACTCGTCGGGCGCATACGTCGCGTCGGCCGCGATCACGAGCGTGCCCTTGGCCTTGATTTTCGCCGGCACGAGGGCGGCGGCCGCCTTGTCGACGCCGCTCGAGCTCGAAGCGAGCGCCGGGACAGCTGCGAAGACCGCGCCGGCCAGCGCGGCAGTGACAACTGCGCGAACGGCGTTGGAACGAACGAGCGACTTCACCACTGAACCCCTCCCAAGACGCAGATGACCAAAAGGCGCGGCTAGCCTACATCGCTCGCGCCCCCGGCGCGCCGTTTGCTACCTCTCGGCTACGACGCGGACCGTGCGAAGCAGGCGGTCGCTGGCGCCGCGCACGCTGCCTCCGAGCTCGAGCGTCCGCTGGATGTAAGCGAGCGTCTCCGCCGTCAGCCGCTCGCCGGGGAGAACGTTCGGGATTCCGGGCGGATAGGTCGCAAGCGACTCGGCCGCGATCCGCCCGACGGCGTCGGCGGCAGCCAGGACCTCCTGGGCACCCAGGAACGCTTCGCGCGGAGTCATCACCAGCTCGCCCCACGGCGGCGCCGGCGCGAAGCGGACCTTCGAGCCGTCCTGCGCGAGGCCGACCTCGGCAGCCACCGCGCCCAGCGCGGCGACGAAGCGCTCAGCGAGAGCTCGGGGCTCGCCACCCATCCCGAACACGCCGACGACGACGCTGTGCGCCGCCAGCTCGAGGTAGATGTCGGCGCCCTCGCGCAGCCGCCGCGCGAGGTCGTAGCCGTCGATCGCGAGGCCGCGCACGTCGACCGCCAACCGCAGCGGGTCGTAGCCGTGCACGCCGGCGCGGCCGATCAGGCGCTCATCGAGGACATCAAGCCCGGGGATCGCGCGGATCTCGGCGCGTGCTTCGTCGGCCGCCGCGATCGTCTCCTCGATCAA
>Ga0209167_10002074_pt1 | contig 11133 bp, 7 predicted proteins | sample Coa_R1_9_FD_187154 | JGI IMG/M metagenome (GOLD analysis project Ga0209167, IMG submission 187154) | Surface soil microbial communities from Centralia Pennsylvania, which are recovering from an underground coalmine fire - Coalmine... | ecosystem: Environmental > Terrestrial > Soil > Unclassified...
AACGCTTGCCAAGATCTCCGTCTCGGCCCTGATGTTCGACTACATCCTCACCGGTCCCATCAGCGGCGTCAGCGCGGGCCTCTACCTCGCCGGAATCCTGAACGAGATGGGCGAGCGGATGCAGATAGCAGCTCTGCATTTTTACCCGCCATACTTCGCCGCGGCCTTCGCCGTACTCGCTACTCTGTATTTCTGGCGCAAGAACATTCTGGGCATGCATGAATCGAGCGTGAAGGCGCTGCGAATCATGCAGATCACAACCGTCATGGTCGTGATCCTGATTGCGTGGTGTCTGTTGACGATGACGCTGCATGGATTTCAGCCCGTCCCGTTGCCGGTGCGGGCGAATCTCCACCTCAGCCCCGAGTCGCTCGGATGGTTCAGGGGCACGATCGCGCCAACCATTACGGCCGTCGCAATAATGATCGGACTCGGACACTCATTGCTGGCCATGAGCGGCTTCGAGACGCTGGCTCAGGTTTATCGTGAGCTTGACTCGCCGAAGCTGAAGAATCTGAAGCGCGCGGGCAATGTCATTTTCCTCTACAGCATGCTCTTCACGTCTCTGGCGTCGTTCTTCGCCGTGATGCTGATTCCGGATTCGGAAAGGCCGAAGTATCTGGATAATCTGCTGGGCGGCCTGGCGGTCTTCCTGGCCGGCCCCCCGCTACTGAAGCTGATGTTTCACGCATTCGTGGTTGTCGTCGGAACGCTGATTCTGGCGGGCGCGGTGAATACCGCCATCATTGGCTCGAACGGCGTCCTGAACCGCGTTGCCGAGGATGGCGTGCTGCCGAACTGGTTCCGCAAACCCCACAAGAAATTCGGCACCTCCAACCGGCTGATCAACACCGTCGTGATTCTGCAGATTCTGACCATCGTGCTGAGCCGCGGCGACGTGAACCTGCTGGGCGAGGCCTATGCATTCGGCGTCGTCTGGAGCTTTTCGTTCAATGCGCTTTCAGTGGTGGTACTGCGCTTCAGGCAGCCCGAGAACCGCGAATGGAAGGTGCCGCTCAATTTTCACGTCGGCAGCGTTGAAATCCCGGTCGGCCTGGGCCTGATCACGCTCTTTCTGTTTACACTCGCCTGCATCAACCTCTTTACCAAGGAACTGGCGACCATCGCGGGCATCTCCTTCACGTTCGTCTTCTTTCTGGTTTTCACCGTCTCCGAACGGATGAACAAGGCCAAAAATTTGCGCCAGCGCCAGGACCAGGAGCAGTTCCGTCTCGATGAAAGCGAAGAAGTCTCACATCGGCAGATTAAAGCGAGACCCGGCAACGTTCTGGTTGCCTGCCGCAACCCGTTCCATCTTGAGCATCTCGAAAAAGTGCTCGAGAAAACCGATACCCGGAAGGTGGATATCGTGGTCTTGTCGGTACACCGCGTGACGGCGGCGGCTTCCGGCGAATACGACCTGCAGGCTGGTCAGATCTTCGCCGCCGCCGAGCAGGATCTGTTTACGCATGTAGTGACCATCGCCGAAAAGGCGGGCAAACACGTCGAACTCCTGGCGGTAGCGGCGGCCGACCCGTGGCTGGGCATCGTGCAAACCGCGCAGAAGCTGCAGTCGTCGCGCATCGTGTGCGGGCTCTCGCCGGTGTACGCGGACAATCCCGCCGAACAAGGCAAGGTAGTCGGGGAAGCATGGGAGTCGCTTGAACCGCCGCGCCCGTCGCTGTCTCTGGAAATTGTCCTTCCCGACCCCACGCAGTCTCTCTTTTTCAACCTCGGTCCGCATCCTCCCCGGCTGTGGCCCGAAGACGTCGATCGGGTGCATCGCCTGTGGCTGGAATTGTGTTCGAGAGGGAGCGGCTCCAAGCTTCATCATCGGGACATCGTCGGGGTTGCGCTGAACCGCCTCGAGAAACAGCTCCACTCCGAACAATCGGAAGAAGTGCTGAAAGACATCGAATCGGAAGTGAACCAACACCCGGCCGAGCCGCCCCTCCTGGTCCCCGTAAAGAACGGCCTTGCGGGGCGGGGCTTCGGACCTGCAGCCGGGCTTTCGCCCGGCCGCCGCCAATAGCCTAATCTGTGAAGAGTGATCGGATTTTTTCTCAAGGCCGGCAGGCCTGTGATTCTCGCAGTGGTTACCGGCATGGTGGCGCTGATCGCGGTCGCAGACTGGTCCGTAGGGAACAAGGCATCGTTGGGAGTCCTCTACATTCTCCCCATGGTGCTTGCGGCCATCGTGCTGTCATCGGGTGAAATAGTGCTGCTGGCGCTTGTCTGTTCCGTGCTCCGTTCGCTGTTCGATATTCCCAGCCCCCGCATTGAGTCTTTTCTGCGATTCATTTTCGCCACCCTCGCTTATACGGGCGCCGGGCTTTTCGTCGTGACGGTTGGCGGCATCCGGCGCGAACAGGAACTCCGTCGCGGCGCCGAGGAACGCCTGAACACCCTCGTGGCGAGCAGTCCCGCGGCTATCCTCACGCTGGACGCGGCGGGCGTGGTTCTTGCCGCCAATAAAGCGGCCGACGAACTCTTCATGCTTCCGGCCTCGGGGCCGCTGCGCGGACGTTCCGTTTCCGGATATCTCCCGGTCCTCTCCGATGCTCTGCTCGTCGATCCCGGACCCGAGGGCTTGCGCACTGCCGCCCAGTGCCAGGGACGCCGCGAAAATGGCGAGATTTTCCTCGCCCAAACCTGGTTCTCGTCTTACTCCACCGCGGAAGGAACTCGTCTTGCGGCCATTGTGGTCGATGCGTCCGAGGAAATGCGCGACCGTGAAGAACAGAGCCTGCGGCAACTTATGCGGGGCAACCGCATCGCCGCGGCGGCCGTATCCCATGAGGTCAGGAATCTCTGCGGAGCGATTTCGGTGGTCACATCGAACCTGAAGCAAAAACATGCCAGGGGTGGCGGCGAGGACGATGAGGACCTTGAAGCGCTCAGTTCTCTGGCGCAGGCACTGGAGACCGTCGCCGCAGCCGGGCTCCAGTCGCGGGTCAGGGAAACTCTCGAAGCGGTAGCCCTGCAGTCCGTGCTCGACGACCTGAGAATCGTGATCGAGCCGGACTGGCGCGAGATCGACGGCGCGCTCCGCTGGCATCTGCCCGGCGTGGTTCCACGTGTTCTGGCCGAACGCCGGGGATTGCTTCAGGCTTTCATGAACCTGGCCCAAAACAGCCATCGTGCGGTGCTCGAAGGCGCGGCCCGCGAGCTGTCCATTTCGGTATCGGCAAGCGAGCGGACCGCCATAATCCGGTTCGAGGATACGGGCCCCGGCATCCTCTCGCCGGAGCGCCTTTTCGAGCCGTTTCAGCCGGGCGCCGACGGCACCGGCCTGGGTCTCTATGTATCCCGCGCCGTAGTAAGAAGCTATGGCGGCGACCTGCGCTTCGAACCGCGTACCCCGGGCTCATGTTTTACGGTCGAGTTACAGGTCGTTGCATGACCGATTCAATTACGCAAACCATCCGTATTCTGCTGGTGGACGACCACGCCATGTTCCGCGAAGGGCTCGCGCGCATGCTCGAAAGAGAAACGGATTTTCGTATTGCCGGGCAAGTCACGTCGGCCACCGAGGCGCTTGCCGTGCTGGAGTCGAGCGGCGCCAACCTGGTTCTGCTGGACGTGGATCTCGGCGCCGAACGCGCGGTCGACTTCGTTTCCGGCGCCCGCGGCGCGGGTTACGGCGGCCGGATACTGGTAGTGACTGCCGGAATCAGCGACCAGGAGGCCATCAATCTGATTCAGGGCGGCGTCGCCGGCATACTCCACAAACATCACACAACCGATGAATTGTGTGGCGCTATCAGATTGGTGGCGAGCGGCGAAGTGTTTGTCGAGAAGGCTTACCTCCGGCCGTTGTTCCAGTCGTTGGATCGGAGCGCGCCGCCGAAACGTCCGAATCTGACCGAACGCGACCGGGCTGTGCTGCGATTCCTGCTCCAGGGTCTGTCCAACAGAGACATCGCGGCGCGCCTCTCCATCTCCGAAGGCGCGGTGAAGGCATCGTTTCGCCTTGTCTGCGAAAAGCTTGGCGTGCATACAAGATCGCAACTGGTCAAGGCAGCGCTCGAACAATACAAAGATCAGTTGTGAACGGAATGCATCTCAACCGGCTTTTGAGTAAACGCCGAACTTGTGTCTCTCGATCTCTTGCCCGGCGATTTGTAAAAGGCCTTTCTACGTTTTTGACGACGACGCCGTTTCAGGCAACCCTGGCTGAAATATCATGAACAGGGCGAAAACTCATAGGGATTCGGACGCAGCTGTATGGCCTTCACAGCCGATCTTTGTATCGTTCGAGCGCCACTTTGATCGACTGCGTTCCGGCGCGCACGCCCAGCTTCCCGAAGACCAGTCGAAAAGCCCAAGCGGGTGAGACGACGGCCAGAACTACTTTTTCAACGCAATCGGGACGGCACGTCAGAATCGCCGAAATATCGAAAACGGAAGAGCGCGCAACCCGGCGAATCGGAGGTTTTCGGATTCAGCGATAACGCACACCGACCATAACGGGTATCGCGGCGATGAAGAAACGATGCGGCTGAGGTGGGAAGACGGTACGAGTTTCAGAGCCTGCGCGTCGGGTCCGGAATCCGCGCCTGTCCGATTTCGAAATCGCATACGGCCTAGTCTTCCCTGCAGATAAATCGCGCATGAAATTGCAGCTTTCGATTCGCGATTACCCACGGACGTGCCGCAAGCGGCCAGCCGGGCACGTTTCCATATGAACACGTTGAGATTACGCGTGTGTCGACGCCACTTTTTATATCTCGAATGCCTAGGTATAATGAGGAAATGACAGGCGACGCGGAGTTGCTGCAGGGCACCCTCGACATGCTGATCCTGAAAGTCGTCGCCATCCAGCCGATTCATGGCTACGGCATCGTGCAGAGACTTGAGCAGATGTCGAGAGAAGCTCTGCGCATTCGACAGGGCTCCCTCTATCCCGCGCTTTACCGGCTCGAGAATAAGGGCTGGCTTAAATCAGTCTGGAAAACCACCGACGGCGGACGCGACGCAAAATACTACAGTTTGACCAGGTCGGGACGCAAACGTCTGGACGAAGAACGAGCAAGCTGGCACCGCCTCTGTGAAGCGGTTTCATTCGTTCTCAACTCTGCAGAATAGGCGCCGGCGCATGAGACTCTTCGCCTGGTGGAAACGACGCGAGTGGGAGATCCGGATGGACGAGGAGTTCCGTTTCCATCTCGAGAGCCGGATTCGCGACTACATTCGGGATGGTTTTAGTCACAGCGATGCGGAACGCCGCGCGCGGCAGGAATTCGGAACCTTGGAACTTGCCAGGGATGAATGTCGCGACGCGATGCCGCTGGCGTGGCTGGACAGCGTCAAGCGAAGCCTTCGGATCGCGGTCCACTGCCTTCGCCGCGATCCCGGCCTTGCTCTTACCGTAATCTTCACCCTTACACTGGGCATCGGCGCGAATACGGCCATCTTCACCGTGCATTATGCGACACTGCTCGCGCCATTGCCGTATCCGCAGCCAGATGAATTAGTGATGGTGTGGTCCAGGCATCAAGGTCAAAGCCGCGACCGCGTTTCACCGGCCGATTTCACCGACTGGAAGCGACAGAGTGCCGTTTTTCAGGATCTGAACGCCTGGACTCCGAACAACTTCCATCTTGCGACGCAGGACAGGCGCCAGTTGTTAGACGGTATGGAGGCAACGCCCGGCTATTGCGCGATGCTGGGATATCCGATGTTCCTTGGCCGCAGTTTTCTCCCCGAGGAAGGAGAGTCCGGCAAAGATCATGTCGTCATCCTTACACACAAGCTATGGCAACGCCTCGGAGCGAATTCGGCGGTTGTTGGCCGGAAACTTCGGATCAACGGCTCTCCCTACACGGTAGTGGGCGTGCTGGCGGCCGGGAGCGCAGATCGTAAGGAAGAGGAATTGATCGTGCCGCTGGTTTTCAAGCCGGCGCAGCAGTTGGATCATGGTTCCCGGTACTGGGCGGTCGCGGGCAGGCTCAAGCCCGGCGTCACCATTCAACAGGCCCAGGCCAGCCTCGACTCGATCGCGGCAAACGAGGCTCAGGATTACCCGGAGACCAATCGGGGATGGGGCGCGCTGGTGGAGCCGTTCAAGAACGACTTCTTCCCGAAGAACAGGCAGTTGACGTTGTGGATGCTCTTGGGCGCCGTAGGATTTCTGCTGTTGATCGCGTGCCTGAATGTGGCCAACCTGCTGCTGGCGCAGGGAATTACGCGGCAGAGGGAGGTGGCTATTCGCGGTGCCTTGGGAGCAAAGCCAGCGACGATCTTCGCTCATTTTTTGTTGGAGAGTCTGGTGCTCTCGGTGCTTGGCGGCGTCCTTGGCATCGTCGCAGGGTACGCGATGCTTGCGGGCCTGGTGTCCGTAATGCCTCCCAATACTCTACCGCCAGAGGCTGATGTGCGGCTTAAGGTTCCTGTCCTGCTCATCATGTTCTGCTCTGCGACGCTGTCCGGTGTAGCGTTTGGCTGCGCCCCCGCGTGGTATGCCTCTCGCCTGAATCCGGCCGGAGTTCTGAAGGACGGCGGGCGCGCGGGAATTGGCGTGGGCCGGCACCGGCTCCTCCGCCTGCTGGTAATCGCCGAGTTTGCCCTGGCTTTACCCATGCTTGCCGGCGCGGGGCTGATGATTCACAGTCTCTGGAATCTTACTCACGTAGACCTCGGCATCCGTACCGACCACGTTCTCGGGTTCTATCTCGACTCTCCATCGATCCCGACGAAGCGCGCGGAAATCAACGCGTACTATCGGCGAATTCTCGCCAGCATCGGAGCGGTTCCCGGCGTGACCCACGTGTCCGCGATGGAACATTTGCCACTCGATAGTTTGCACTACGCTGTGCCCTTCAGCATCTCGGGCAAACCCGCGCAGGCGGAGTCATCCTCGCGCCCCAGCGCGGACGAACAGACCCCGACGCCCGACTACTTCACCACCTTTGGAATTCGAATCGTTCGAGGACGAGCATTCACCGAATATGACAATGAAAAGGGTCCGAGGGTAGCTATGGTCAACGAAGCCTTCGCGAACAGTTTTCTTAATGGCCTCGATCCCCTTACGCAGCGAGTCGTGATGGAACAATTCGAGTGGCAGATTGTGGGTGTGTTTCATACCGTGAAGAGCCGGGGAGCGAGAGAAGATTTTCCTCAGATTGCCGTGCCCTTCTGGCAAATGGGCGCCGATGTTGGGGGCATCGGTGTGAGGACAGTGCCCGATCCCGCAGCGATGATCGGGAGCATTGCGGCGGCGGTGAATGCCGTGGACCCACAGGCGGCCCTTGCTCTAACGCGCACAATGGACCGGGTGCACGACGAGGCATTGGCCAACGACCGGTTTACGCTGGTCCTCTTCTCGATCTTTGCCATTCTTGCGCTCTCATTGACGGCAGTCGGTATCTATGGCGTGATCTCCTTTGCGGTCGGCCAACGTTCGCGGGAAATCGCTCTGAGGATGGCGTTGGGCAGCACCCGCGGTCGCATTGTCGCTTCCGTTGGGCAGGAGGGTCTGGTGCTGGCATGCGTGGGTTCATGTCTGGGGTTGATCGGGGCATGTTTTGTGGGGCGCGCGATGCAAAGCGTTTTGTTTGGAGTAGGCGCGACCGATTTTTCTGTACTTGGCGCGGTGGCATTAACGCTTCTTTCGGTGGCGCTCTTTGCCTGCTACCTGCCGGCAGGCAGAGCCGCGTCAGTGGAATTGATCCAGGCCTTGCGGGCGGATTAGCCAGCGCGAGATGGCAGAGACGCCGGGTCAGGCCGCGGAAGCAAGCTCCTCAATGGTGTGATCGGGAATGATGGCGCCGCGATCGATTTGTTCCTGACATTTGATGCAAAAACCGGCCCACGGCACGGCTGCCATGCGCTTCGGCGAGATATCTTCCCCGCATTGCAGGCACACGCCGTATGAGCCGTCCGCGATCCGCGCGAGCGCGCGCCGAATCTGCCGAAGCACATTCGAGTCCCGGGCAAGGCTTCCCACGGCGAGATCGCGTTCGCGCATCAACTGCACTGCATCGAGCGCATCGGCCGCCTGCTCGATCACGATCTCATCCCGCCAGCGGGGCGAACCGGATAACTCCGCTTCCTTTGCCAGCAAGAGGCTCGTGAACCCTTCTATGTCGGCCGGCATCATTTTGTTCTCCTGTCCGCCACCGGCTTCTGTGCCATGACGGAATCGCGGGTCAGACCAACAGTATGTTCGGTAACTCGCGACGGCACAATCGGTTTTGTAATGGTACGAGGATGGCCGTGAGTTATAAGGCCGTCCTGGCGCTCCCGGCAACGATCTGCGTGGCAAATGGTTTTTCCACCGCGATCCACAGGCCGCCATCCACTTGTTTTTTTGGGCCAATGAAATCCATCACTTGCCAGGATTTACTTGTTGAAAACCCGCGATTCCATTCCCGGCCTGTATACAAGTTGGACCCGGCCAGGCTAGGCTGGGCTTCCGTATGGCTGCTTTTGCTCCGCGCGTCCCGGCATTCCATAGGGCCACATGGCGAGATTCCAACTCAATCTGTTCTCTTGCCGATGCCGAGCGGCATTTGGGTCACGTTGTCAGGGCCGACAAAATTTGGCTTGCGTTTGACGCGACCCACGTCAATGAAACCGGCACGGGGTTTCGACTTCTCGGGTCCTGCACAAGCGTTAGTGCCGCCAAACACGCGGTTGAGCAGGCATTAGAGCATAACCGCTGGCTTATGCCCACCCTGCAGTAAAATCAGGGCTCCCGTAGAGCAAAAGCCCGCATATGCCGGCCACCGGCCGACCTTCGCGAGTCGACGATCCACGCCGCGGTATTTGGTTCTATTGGCAGAGGAACTGCTGACCGAACTCGAAGAGTTTTTTCCGACTGAGCGTTGGTGCGCCGGAGGCGCGAATGCGTGGACATCAGGATCCAGTTCCTTGCGTGCCAGACGGTCTACAACTAATTCATTCATAAGAAAGGCGTTGCAGTGACCCAACCTGTAAAGCACAGTGCCGGTAGAGAAGCCCCGGTGGTCATCGGACAAGGAATGATTATCAAGGGCAGTTTGCATAGCGAGGACGACGTATTCCTCGATGGTGAAATTGAGGGCGACGTCGATGTCGAAAACTGCAGACTAATGATCGGGCCACACGGAAAAGTTATCGCGAACGTGAGAGCGCGCGAGGTAGACATCCAGGGAATCATGACCGGCAACGTGGAGTCGACCGAAAAGACATCCATTCGGACAACGGGGGAACTGATGGGCGATGTCAGGACGGGTGGCATCGTTATCGAGAGTGGCGCACTGTTCAAGGGCAAAGTCGAAATCGTAACCAGACTTCAGCAGCGCCATGGAGTGAAAAATGGCGAATGAATTCCCGACCCGAAATGATGAGATCGTCGACGGGTTATACCGGCTGGGCGCGTTAATCAATCGCTCAATCCGAAGTACGGTCTACAAAACGGAGTTCGGTGAAGACGGACTCCCGGCGGCGATCAAAATCCGGGAGTACGAATCGCCGGGTTCGGAAGAACTAATGGAAAGATGGCGGAACGCGATGGAACTGTCCCACCCGAACTTGCTGAAGATATACGCAACCGGGTCATCGGCGCTCAACGGCGTCCCGATCGTTTACGTGGTAATGGAGCGGGCGGACGAATCGCTGAAGAGCGTCCTGGCGGAACGAGCGCTCACATCGGATGAAACGCGCGAACTGGTTGTGCCCTCCGTGGCGGCGCTGGACTATCTGCATAAGAATGGTTACGTACATTCGCGTTTGGGCGCGTCCAATGTGCTGGCTGTTCAGGACCAGTTGAAACTCTCGAGCGACAATGCGATCCGAGTGAACGATTGCGAAGCGACCACGGAAGATATGAAAGCGCTGGGAGTATTAATCGTTCAGGCTCTGGCGCAACAAACCCCGAATGGTAATGGACAGCCGGAGCTGGATATTTTGCGGAAGCTGCCCGATCCTTTTTCCGATATTGTTCGGCACTGTCTCGATCCGGATTCCGCCGGAAGGTGGAGCGCGGAACAGGTGGAGGCAGCGCTCCTGCCCACACGCAAGCCATCGGTGGAAAAGACGCCGTCTGTCGAGGTGCGCCGGGCGGTGCGACCGGAACGGCAAGATCCCGACGAAGCCCATTCGAAGACAGGAATCCCGAAGTGGATTTATGCCGGGCTCGCGGCGCTGATTCTGATCGTGATTCTGTGGGCGGTCATTCGGAAGAGGGATGGGGATACGGCCTCGGTCGCCGTGGTACCGTCTGCAGCGGTCCCACAGCGGACTTCGGACGCGGAAATCGCCGGTCGCGCGGCGTCAGCGGCAAAGCCTTCTCCGGTACCCAAACCCGAGCCACGCACGGAAACGACTCGCGCACAGGGAAGAAAAGCGGATGGATGGTCGGTTATAGTGGCCACCTATGCTTCGCGTGAACCCGCGGAGAAACGAATGCGCGACATCATGACGAGATGGCCGAAGTTCAACACAGGCGTGTTCCAGCCCGCGGCGGAAAAAACACACTACCTTGTCGTCCTGGGCCAGAACCTTTCGGAGGATCAGGCTGAAGAGCTGCGGAAGCGCGCAGTCGACTCGGGGCTACCGCGCGATACCTATATCAAGCGCGTGATGTAGCTGCGTGCCCCGAAGCAGACCGCCGCTTTCCGCATCGGCTTCCGCCAACGGTCATGGCGCGCCGTCAAAACCGCCAGTGTTTTCTTCAAAAAAACCTGTGATATGCTACCCGCCATGAACAGGCCATCTTCCGTTTTCGTGGTCTTTTTGACGGTGACAGGCTCCTCGGCATTTGGCCAGCAATCGAAGTTGTCCACGACACTCAAGCCAACACCGGCGGGGGCATCGGCCACAGCCGTTTCGCCGGAAGGCGAAGAGGTGCTGGCGTTCGAAAGATCCATGGAAGCGGCTGTCGTGCGCGGCGACGTTTCTTATGTCGACAGCGTAAGCGCTCCGGATCTCTCCTTCACCCACGGTGACGGTTGGACGACAGGAGGCAAGCCTCTGCTGGTCGACGACAAGCGAACCTTCCTACAGCGTGTTCAGAATAAGCAATACAACGCGCGCGATCTCGACTCCGTGAAAGTGGAAATGCACGGCGATATCGCGATCACTTACGGCCGCTACGTGGCGCAGAACCGGACCGCCGGGCCGGAGCAATCCTGGTTCTCGGTCTGGTTC
>Ga0209167_10002076_pt1 | contig 11123 bp, 7 predicted proteins | sample Coa_R1_9_FD_187154 | JGI IMG/M metagenome (GOLD analysis project Ga0209167, IMG submission 187154) | Surface soil microbial communities from Centralia Pennsylvania, which are recovering from an underground coalmine fire - Coalmine... | ecosystem: Environmental > Terrestrial > Soil > Unclassified...
CCACAAAGCGCGCGAATTCGTCTGGGTGCAGGAAGAACCGGCCAATATGGGCGCGCTCGCATTCCTGATGCCGCGCCTGGAACGGCTGGCGCGCGACCGCGCCGTGCTTTCCGTCAAGCGGTCAGCGTCCGCCAGCCCGGCTACGGGCTCGCACAAAGCGCACGAACTCGAGCAGAAAACACTCCTCACCCTGGCGTTCGCCCGCCCCAACACGCAGTAAAGCTGCACGGCAATCGCGCTCGTCGCCGCACTTGCTCACTGTAGGGGCGCTGCTCGCTGCGCCCTTTGACCGGGCGACGGAATTCCCGTCCGAGTCTCGCGCAGCGAGGACTCTACCGCACGGGATGCGGCCGAAGCGTCTCCCGCGGGCCTCCAAACAACTGGCGCATTGCGCGCCAGACGAAGCGGATCGTCAGCACGATCAGCGCAAGCATGACCACCACGACAGCCGCCGACGCGTAGGGATGCCGCGTGGCGAGCCAAGTCAGGAAAACCACCGCGGTATCCTCGCCTAAACTCAACGCGATGTTGGAAAAAGGCTCGGGCGAATGAGTCACCGCCGCGCGCGCCGCCACTTTGCCGCCATGGGCTGCGAACGCAACCAGTGCGCCGAGGAGTGTCGCGATGAGCTGCTCGCCCTTGGGCAATTGCGACGTTGCGCCGTACGCCAGCACCGCCGCCACGGGCACGCGCACGAACGTTTGCAGCGCGTTCCAGAACAAGTCGAAAACCGGAATCTTGTCCGCGACGAATTCCACCAGAAAGAGCACCGCGCACGCCGCCATTACGTACGTGTTGGCGACCGGGTGAAGACTCTGCGGAAGAGTCAGCGCTCCGGTTCGGGAAAGGATCCCGAGCATCGCGACGGTCGCGTATACGTTCAGTCCGGCCGAGAACGAAATCACCAGCAGGAACGCAGTCAAGTCGGCGCCCGTCGGAATCGCCGGAATCATCCAGGCCAGCATATTGGGGCTATTCTAGTGCGAAGCAGTAACCAGAGCGAGATCAAAGGCGAAGACCACCTTCCGCTCTTAGCAGCCTTAGGACAGTACTAGTCGATTGCCAAACTAAAGTCCCAAAAGTGGGGCGTACGAACGGGGTCAGAAAGGCCACTTGTGTCCCATTCACGCCCGCGCCGGTCTGCGGCATAACAGCATTGTCGCAATTGGCTCAGGATTCCAGCAGTAAGCCGGAACGGGAGACCCCATCATGAACTGCCCAGAATGTGGATGGCCGGGAACGGGGAAGATGCCGACGGGAGCACGCACGTTAACCCAGAACGGCAAGAGGATCCTCATCGGACAGTTGAGCTATTACGCGACCAATCCGCCGCTGTGCTCCGTCTGCGAAGATATGAAGTGGACGCTGGAGCAGAAGCTCTGGTTCATCGAAGCGCACGAAGAGTATCTCTACCAGGTCAAAATCAAGAAGCAACTGCTAGGGCAAAAGTAAACAGCAACCTCCCGAGTTCCGGTTCGTCCTGCTCGTCTCTAGCCCAAGACAATCACCCCCGTTTAGCAGCACACCCTGCCGGGCTGAACCCGCCGCCACATTGAAATCGAAACACGAGACTGGCAGGTACCATCCGAGCTGGAAAGTTGGAGCCTGCGGCCCTTACTTCACCAGCTTGGCCGTGTGGACTTCGGGGAAGCGGTGGGCAAGCCACGCGCTGACTTCCGCGGGATGGTAATTGAACGGGCCGAGGCCACCGCGATAGACGATCTTGCCCGATTCGTCGATCACGTAGAGACGCTCGGGCCACCCGCCGTAGAGGTGGTCGGCGTGGTCGCTCATCGCGTCGATTCCGAGCGGAATCGGAAATTTGAAGCGCTTGATGAAATCATTGGCTATGGCCACGCGCTGCGGCAGCGTTTTCGGCTGCGGGTAGCAGACGTTCTGGTCGAGATTCGATTTCATCTCCCACTCATCGAGTGGGTGCGCTTCGCGGATGTACACGGCCAGAAAATCGGCGCGGTCTTTGTATTGATCGTACATCTTCACCAGATCGCCGATCTGGCGGCGGAACGGCGGTCAAGTATAGCTGCCCAGAATCAGGACCAGCGGCCGCCGGCCGACATGGTCGCGAATGCGGAAGGTGGAATTCCCGTCGAGCGAGTAGAGCGTAACGTCAGGCGCGGGATCGCCGACGCGCAGATTGCCGCTATGCCACTGAGGCAGCGCGTAGCGCAGGAAACCGTACAGATCCTTCGGGCTGCCCATGAAGTAGCAGCCCACTCCGAAGGCGATCACCAGAATCGCCAGCAGCCCAATCCCCGTCCATTTCAGCGCTCGTCGCATTGCTTTGGCTCTGCAGGATAGCGTTGCTGCGGCAGACGATCAACACAAAGTTCCGCCGAGGCTGGCACGGGCCGTCGAACGGCACCTCGTTAGATCGTGGCACCTGGTATCCGCGGGCTTCAGCGCAGCACGGCTCCGATGCTCAACCGAGGGCGGTGGCTAATGCACGAGCTTGGCTGTGTGGACTTCGGGGAAGCGGTGGGCAAGCCACGCGCTGACTTCCGCGGGATGGTAATTGAACGGGCCGAGGCCACCGCGATAGACGATCTTGCCCGATTCGTCGATCACGTAGATGCGCTCGGGCCATCCGCCGTAGAGGTGGTCGCCGTGGTCGCTCATCGCGTCGATTCCGAGCGGAATCGGAAATTTGAAGCGCTTGACGAAATCGTTGGCTATGGCCGCGCGCTGCGGCAGCGTTTTCGGCTGCGGGTAGCAGACGTTTTGGTCGAGATTCGATTTCATCTCCCACTCATCGAGTGGGTGCGCCTCGCGGATGTACACGGCCAGAAAATCGGCGCGGTCTTTGTATTGATCGTACATCTTCACCAGATCACCGATCTGCTGCCGGAATACCGGTCAAGTGTAGCTGCCGAAGATCAGGACAAGCGGGCGCTGCCCGATGTGATCGCGAATGTGGAAACTTGAATGCCCGTCGAGTGAGTAGAGCGTAGCATCGGGCGTGGGATCGCCCACGCGCAGGTTGCCGTTGTGCCATTGCGGCAGCGCATAACGCAGGAAGCCATACAGGTTGCGCGGGCCCATGAAATAGCAGCCCGCTCCAAGAGCGATCACCAGAATCGCCAGCAGCCCAATCCCCGTCCATCGCAGCGCGCTTCGCATCGCTTTGGCTCTGCAGGATAGCGTTGCTGCAGCACGCAATCAACACAAAGTTCCGCGGCGGAGTCGCAGGCCTGAAGAAGGTCCCGCCGCGGCTAACGGTGCGCGGTACTATAACTGTGGCGTGAGTGAAAATGGGGCGAAGCAAAAACCCGTGACTGTCGCGGTTAGAAAATTGTTCCTCGTTTGTCTGTAAGCGGTCGGGTTGATTTCTAATTTTGGCCGTGTCGCGATTAGCTTTTTCTTCGCCTGTTTCGCTTTTTCCTTCGCCTGAGCGCTTCGCCGACCCAGAGTGAACCGCGCTTGATTCCTGCTTGCCGCGACGCTACGAGGAGAGTAAAACGTCTTCCTCAAACCGATACGGCTATTGGAGCGTTACATTAACGGAAGTGAAGTGAAAGAGCCCACTGATTTGCCCGCCGATGCCCTGCGATGAGTTGCCGGCAAAAACAATCTCAATATTTCCGCTCTGCGACGGCTGATCGAGCGGGTCCCCAAAATATCCCGCCGAAATACTACACGCTCCAGGGCCTCCAACGGAGACCGACGAGACTTGTGCCTGGGCGGTTCCGTTGACCAGGTTCTGATTAATTCCAACGCCACCACAGTTTGGCCAAGCGATATCGACCATACCGTTGACGGTGTTTGTGGAAGTGACGTTAGCTGTCAGGGTTACGCTCGAGCCTGCAGGGACCTTGCCCATCGAGGCAGTTAGGGTCGTCTTGGTTGGCAGATAGGTGGCTTGTCCGCCATTTCCACCTCCATTTCCACCACCAGTTCCACTGCCCCCGCCACAGCCGATCAAGAAAGCCACAAGGCAGAGCACGGTGAAACCTGCGGCAAAGCCTTTGAAACGCCGGTACTGGGGCGTTGAAAACAACAGTAACGCCGCAAACGCAGCCAAACTGCTCAAAGCCCACCAGACTCCGCGCAGGTCCGGAAAAGAAGGGCGCCCGGGCCATGGATGCGGAAGCGTCACGGCTGTCAATGTCGAGGACGGAGCTATCGTACTGATGGTCAGTGTCGCCGTTCCCGGCGCGCCATTCGTGAGAGTCAATTGCTGCGGCGAGATGCTGCACGTCTCTCCGTAAAAGGCCACGTTGGAACAATTCAGACTGACCGTGGTGATGTAGCTGGTGAGTGGGGTAACAGTAATGGTGGTGCTCCCTGTTTGCCCGGCCGTGATGACCATGGGTGCGGAGCTTGAGAAGCTGAAGTCGGGAACAGCCACAAAGATCGTAGTAGACGCGCTCGAGCCTTCGTAGTTTGCGTCTCCGACGTAGTTCGCATAGATTTGCCCGGTTTGCTGAGGCGTCAATGTGGTTGTCGCTTGCAGTTCCCAGTTCCCGTTCGAATCCTGAATCGCCGTTACAGTCGGTATACCGTTGACCGTGCCGGCCGAACCAGAAAGGGAAATCGCGCCGGTTGGCTTTAAGGCGGCGTTGCTCGCCGGGTTGCTCGTGCTCAAGGTCGCCGTAAGGGTTACGACATTTCCCTGACCATAGACGATACTAGTCGGCGTCGCCGTCAGCGTCAGGGTCGCCGGGTAGAGGGCGTTCACGCTGGCGGTGCTGGACACCGATGTGCCGTAGTTTACGTCGCCGTTATAGTGAACCGAGAGCGTGTGCTGACCGGCTGGCGCCGCGAGGGTCACACTCAGCGCAGTATATAAAGAAACCACTCCCGATTGCGATTGGGGCGTCGTGGAAAAAACTGTCGTGGGAAGAGCCGTCGTGCCGTCAAAAACCGTATAGTTCGCAGTTGGGGCGACACCGGAACTATTTGACTGCGTTTGGACACCGATCGTAAAGGGCACGCCAATGATGGCTGGGGAATTTGAACTCGTGATCGTTGTGGTGGTGGGCGCGGGGGTGACGGTGACGGAAGCGGAGCCGGAACTGGCGGAATAGCTGTTGTCGCCGCTGTAGTTGGCGGCGAGCGCGTGCGTGCCTCCGGTCAACTGGATGGCCTGAAATTCCGTGTAGCCCTGGCTGTTCAACGCAAACGTGCCTCCGCCGAGCGCTGCGCCATTGTCGGTAAGCGTCACGGAGCCCGTCGGACACGGGTAGGCCACGCTTTTTGCTGTAGCGTTGAAGCAAGTCGTGCCGCCGCTGTTCGTCACGTCTGACCGCAGCATGTATGACGATCCGTAGGCAAAGTTTGTCGCGTTCGTATTGATGACGTGCCCGCTGACCGGGTCGAACGTGATGATTCCCAGGCCGGTTTTGCTGGCCTCGGGACTTACGGTGACGGTAACGGCGTTCGAATCGCTGGCCTCGTAGTTCGCATCGCCCGCGTAGCGCGCCTGCACGCTGTATGACGCGCCACCCGGCAGCGTGTTGACCGAAGCCGAGGCCGTTCCGCTGCTCAACGTGAGCGTGCCGAAGTTCGTCGAATTTCCGATTTGCATCGCCAGCAAGGCGACATCGCCCGTCGGCACCGGAGAATTCGGAGCCACCGAAACCGAAACCGGCACCGAACTCCCATGCGTGATGTTGACCGGATTACCGCCGTTCAGCGTCAGTGTGGTGGTTGAAGGAGTGTTGCTGACCGAGCTCCACTCGTTCACCAGATTGTTTGCATTCACCGTGCCGAGCCCCGTGGCCAAATCGTAGCCCGCGGTCGTTGCGTACCCGGGAAGCACCCCGTACTGATGGCTTCCGGAGGCCGTGCAGTTCGCCGTACCGGCCAGGCACGGCATCGCGATCGTCGAACCGGTCGGAATATCGTAAAAGATGCACGTGCTGGCGGGGTTTGCCGCCGACGGACACGTGTTACCTGACTTCGACGCCAGTTTGTAGAAGATATAGTTGGCATTGCCCTGGCGCGCGCCCGCTTTCTCATCCACGAGCGCGAGCAGCCCGGCAAAAGCAGGCGCGGCTGCGGACGTGCCACCGATGCCGAGAAAATTCGACGTGCTGCACGGGCCATTCGAGGCGTCCCGTTCGCACATCATGTAGAAGTTGCCGACAAAACCATTGCTGGCGAACAGAGACACGTCAGGCAGGTCGCGCTTGCTGTCGCCGGGGACGCCGGTTCCCGTCTGCCACGAGGGTTTCGCGTACCCTCCTGCGCAAGCGGAAGGCGTGGAGCTCGATGGGGACGTGCAGGCGCTCTTGCCGCCGGCGGCTCCCAGCGTGAAGACGAAAGAGGCCAGCGAGGCAGTATTGCAGTTGGTCTCTGCGTTCGTGCTGTAGCCGATCTGCCCGAATATGGCGTTCGTACAGGAGTCGTTCCAGGTGGTTTCCGGGATGTAGCCTTTGGCGGACTCCTGCGTTGTCGAACTGTTCGTCGAGTTCCAGTAGGTCGTCGGATTGGAAAAATCGTTGAAATCTGTGCCACCAACAGCCACGTTGTACGGAGTCGAGGCCAGTCCGTTCACTTCCAGCCCGTATTGCGCCGGTTCGGGCGCGGAGCCGCCCGAGTAGAAGTCGCATCCCGCCGAGCCGTCGTCGCCGGAAGAGACAAACACCGTAATGCCTTCCGCGGCAGCCTGCCGCCATAAGTTGTTGATGAACTGATTGCCCGTCGAGCCCAGGCCCAGTTCGCACTCGCCATAGCTCTCGCTCATGATGGGCGCCAGATCGTTGTCCACCACGTAGAGAGCCGAAAGATCGATGCCGTCGCTCGTCTCCGTCGATTGAGAAACAACGAACTTGATCGTCGCGCCCTTGGCCACCGCGCCGGACCATTCCACGTCGAGGTCGGATTCCGTTTCGTCGCCGGGGACAAGGCCGGGATCGGGGCCGTCCAGGATCACTTGAGGCGGATTCGCCGGCAGGCCAAAAAGCGTCTGAAAGTCGCTGACGTCTTGAAGATTGATGTTCGTGCGCGCCACGATCGCGATGGACTGGCCCGTGCCGTCGATCGCAGGCGTCGCAGTCCACAACGGAAGAACGTTATAAATCGTCGCGAAGTCGTACGGGGCAACGCCATAGCAGGACTCGGGCTGGCCGTTATTCGGGTTGACTCCGCACCCGTAAGTGAAATTGGGCGACACGGGCTTGATCTGGCCCGTCTCTTTTGAGCGCGCAAACACCCCGGCAAGATGATGCATCGGCCGTTTGCGGAAATCGTTCAGGCTCGCAACACCCGCCACGACGGGCGCCAGCGCGGCCGGAATCTGCGGATCGGTTGCGTTGGCCCAATGATTCTTGCCATTTACCGCATATCTGTGAATCTCCGCGTGGAAGGCGTTTTGCACCTGCCCGGCGGAGCCTGAAAATTCGATCACGCCACGACTGTTTGCGACGCCATCCACCTGAAAACCCTGCGACTCGAGCCATGCAACGATCTTTTGAATGTCCTGGTCGGCGGGGCCAAACTGCTGGCCGAATTGTTGGGGCGTCAGCCAGGTGTGATAACTCGGTGAGGTCTTATCCTGCTGCTGATCCAGCAGCGCGTCGAGCGCCGCTTCCTGATCGGAGCTTGGCTTCAACACCAACAGCATGCGATTGAGTTGAAGACTGGAGGGAGCTGGACCGCGGTCGAATTCCGGACGCGCGAGCGGATGAACGTTCCCCTTCAGAACGGTCAGGTTCGTTGCGTCTATGGGCTGCGTAATGCGCGCCTCGGGCACGTTCGTGCCTTGCTCGGAAACGCCGCTCTGTTGTGCCCTGGCGACGGATGCCAGGAGCGCGAACGTGATAATCGCCTGCAGAATCCTGCGAAAGGACCTGCCTGCTGGCAGGCGAACCATGTGACTGGGTAGCATGGCGCCTCTGAGGAATCCTGAACTTTCTCGAATTATTGGCTCACGAAAGCAATGCTTTGCGAGCGCTGTGTATCAAAACCGGGATCACCCGCGACAGACGAATCCCGAGACCGAGTACCAAAGCGAACGAACACCCCTGAGAAGACAGCCGGCCTGGACGGGATTCTGCTTCGCCGGGAAGCGGGCGTCAAGTGCCTTGCTATTACGTTACCTAGAAGATAACCGAAGAGATGGCGAATAGCGAGGAAACTGTTCCTTGCCAGTTCGCGCAGCAAAATTCAGAGCGCAGCGGGAGGCTGCAAAACAAAAGCAGTTGTCTTTTCTTCGAGGTTCCCTCACCGGCCGTTCCACAACACAAAACGCTACCCGACCATTTGCCTCAAAACATAATGGAGAATCCCGCCGTTCTGGTAGTAGGCGACCTCGAACGGCGTATCGACACGCGTAATCGCGAAAATGTCTCTTTCTTTGCCGTTCGCGTCGCGCACGTGGACACGCACTTTCTTCCGCGGCTCGAAATCGCGCGCCAGACCCTCGATATCGAAGGTCTCAAGGCCCGCCAGCCTGAGCGATTTTGCATTCTCGCCGGGCTGAAATTCGAGCGGCAGCACGCCCATCCCTACCAGGTTGCTGCGATGGATGCGCTCGAAGCTTTCCGCGAGCACCGCCTTCACGCCGAGCAGAATCGTTCCCTTCGCGGCCCAGTCGCGCGACGACCCCGAGCCGTACTCTTTGCCTGCGATCACGATGAGCGGCACGCGTTCGTCGCGGTATTTCATCGCCGCATCGTAAATCGGCATTTTTTCACCGCTCGGCTGGTGAATCGTCCAGCCTCCCTCGGTGCCGGGCGCGAGCTGATTGCGCAGGCGGATATTCGCGAACGTGCCGCGCATCATCACTTCGTGATTGCCGCGCCGCGCGCCGTAGGAATTGAAATCCTTGGGCTGCACTCCGTGCGCGATCAAATATTTTCCGGCTGGCGAATCCGGCCCGATTGATCCCGCGGGCGAAATGTGGTCGGTCGTGATGCTGTCGCCCAGCACCGCCAGCGCGCGCAAGCCGTGCAAATCGGCGAGCGGTGCGGGCTTCAACGCCATGCCCTCGAAGTACGGCGGATTCTTGATGTACGTGGACTTGTCGTCCCACGCGTACAAATCGCCTTCGGGAACCGGAAGCGCCCGCCACTTCGCGTCGCCCGTAAACACATCCGCATACTCCTTGCGGAACATGTCGCTCGAAATCGACGTGCGCATCGCGTTTTCCACTTCCTGCGGCGTCGGCCATAGCTCGCGCAGAAAAACGGGCTTCCCCGCTTTGTCGTGGCCCAGCGGCTCGTTGACGATGTCGAAATCCATCCGCCCCGCCAGCGCGTACGCCACCACCAGCGGCGGCGACGCCAGATAATTCGCGCGGCACAGCGGGTTGATGCGGCCTTCGAAGTTGCGATTGCCGCTCAGCACCGAAACGGCGACCAGATTGTTTTCCTTGATCGCTTTGCCGATCGTTTCAGAGAGCGGCCCGCTGTTGCCGATACACGTCGTGCAGCCGTAGCCCACCAGATGGAAGCGCAGCGATTCGAGATACGGCCAAAGGCCGGCCTTCTCGATGTAGTCGGTCACCACTTTCGATCCCGGCGCGAAGCTCGTCTTCACCCACGGCTTCGTCGTGAGCCCGCGCTCGACGGCCTTCTTTGCCAGTAAGCCCGCGCCGAGCATCAGCGATGGATTCGACGTGTTTGTGCAGCTCGTGATCGCCGCAATCACCACCGAGCCGTCCGCCAGATCGAACCGGTCGCCGTTGCTCTGCACCTTCACGTGTTTCGACTGGCCGTCGAGCGATTTCTCGAATGCCGATTTCGCCTGCGTCAGCGCAACGCTGTCTTGCGGGCGCTTCGGTCCCGCCATTGTCGGCACGACGCTCGCCAGATCGAGTTCGAGACGATCGGAGAAAACCGGGTCGGGTGTCTGATCCGTGCGGAACAGGCCCTGCTCCTTCGTGTACGCTTCGACCAGCTTTACGCGATCTTCCGCGCGCGCCGTGAAACGCAAGTACGCGAGCGTTTCCGCATCGACCGGAAAGAATCCCATCGTCGCGCCATATTCGGGCGCCATGTTGGCGATGGTCGCGCGATCGGGCAGCGTCAGGCTCGAAAGGCCGCTGCCGTAGAACTCCACAAATTTCCCAACCACGCCTTTCTTGCGCAGGATCTGCGTCACGGTGAGGACCAAATCCGTGGCGGTCGCGCCTGCCGGCAAACGTCCGTGCAGCTTGAATCCCACCACGGCCGGAATCAGCATCGAGAGCGGCTGGCCCAGCATGGCCGCTTCCGCTTCGATTCCGCCTACGCCCCAGCCAAACACGCCGAGCCCGTTGACCATCGTCGTGTGCGAGTCCGTGCCCACCAGCGAATCGGGAAACGCCACGGTCTCGCCATTTTGCTTCTCGCTGAACACGACTCGCGCCAGATATTCCAGGTTCACCTGGTGGCAGATGCCTGTGTCCGGCGGCACGACTTTGAAATTGCGGAAACTCTGCTGACCCCAGCGTAAGAACGCATAGCGCTCGATGTTGCGCTGCATCTCCATTTCGGCGTTGAACGCGAAGACGTTCGCCGCGCCGAATTTGTCCACCTGCACGGAATGGTCGATCACCAGTTCGGCGGGCAGCAGCGGATTGATTTTCTTTGGATCGCCGCCCAGATGACGCATCGCGTCGCGCATCGCTGCCAAATCCACCACCGCCGGCACGCCCGTAAAATCCTGCAGCAGCACGCGCGCCGGCATGAACGAAATTTCTTGGCCGCCCGTGCTCGACGGGTCCCACGCCGCCAGCGCGCGAATGTCGTCCGCGCGCACGAAGCGGCCATCCTCGTGCCGCAGCAAATTTTCCAGCAGCACCTTCAGCGAAAACGGCAGCCGCGAAATTTCGCCGATCCCCGCGCGCTCCAGCGCATCCAGCTTGAAAATGGCGACAGAGTCGCCGCCCGCCTTATCGCCACTCATTTTGAGTGTCGCCTTAGCCCCGAACGTGTTCTTCGATTCTGTGCTCATGCAGGAACAATTCTCCTCGCTGTAAGGGCCTTCGCCTTAGGTTCAAATGTAGCGCCGCGGCCTTCAGCGCGGCACGTCGCAATCACCGCACAGCCACACCACCAGTATAGTCTCAATAATCTTAGTACACGAACGCCCGTAGGTAACGCGCGGTTATGCCATAAAGGCGAGCAATGATGCATTTTGCCCGTATTAGCCCGCTATGCACGGCTGGGGAGATGGCG
>Ga0209167_10002077_pt1 | contig 11120 bp, 9 predicted proteins | sample Coa_R1_9_FD_187154 | JGI IMG/M metagenome (GOLD analysis project Ga0209167, IMG submission 187154) | Surface soil microbial communities from Centralia Pennsylvania, which are recovering from an underground coalmine fire - Coalmine... | ecosystem: Environmental > Terrestrial > Soil > Unclassified...
GCGTTAGTCCTTGCCGTTTGCGTGGTCACGTCGTCTCCTGTTTGGGCCGGGCAAATCAAGCAGCTGGCGCAGTTGAGGTCTCCCAATTTCTTTGCCGAGGAAAGATTTGGCTCGGCGGTCGCGATTGCGGCCTCGACGGTCGTGGTTGGCGCCTACGACGGACGTGACGGTCTGGGCCACGCATATGTCTACACTGAGGCAGGTGGCCCCCAGGCGGTGGCCACACTCACCGATGACACGGTTCACGCTGGCTTCGGATACGCCGTCGCCATCAGTGCTGATGGCACTACGATTGTCGTGAGCGCGCCCGTGGATCCCCAGTTTGCGGGAGAAGGTACCGTCTATGTTTTCGCCAAGCCGGCGGCAGGCTGGCAGGATATGGCACCGACAGCCGCCCTTTCGGTTCCTAATGGTCCCAAGTCGCTGGGCGCGGGCGTGGCGGTGAGCAGCGACGGGGCGACCGTGGCGGCGGGTGCGCAGGGGAACGACGGCAGCGGGCGCATTTATGTTTTCGCCAGACCGTCCGGCGGATGGCAAAACACGACTGTCCCCGCGGCGACCTTGATCGGAAGTGGAGCCGGTACTTTCGGCGGGACGGTGGCGATGACGGACAATACCATCGTGGGTGGCTTCCTGGGCGTTGATGCTCCCGGAGCAGCCTACGTCTACGTTGAGCCGCCGACGGGATGGCAGAACGCGCAGCCCACGGCCACGCTGACTTCATCCGACGGCGCAGCTGGCGACCAATTCGGTTTTTCCGTCGCGGTCTTAGCCAACACCGTCGTGGTGGGCGCGCCGACGGAATCAAACTCAGGAGCGGCATATGTTTTCGTTGAACCACCAGGCGGATGGCAGAATGCTACTCAGACGGCGAAACTTAGCTCCGCAAACCAGGGCCGGTCGCTCTTGGGCTATTCGGTGGCTTCAACCGGCAGCGCCATCCTAGCAGGGGCTCCAGACATGACCGTTGCACAGAATCCAGACCAGGGAAGTGTTGCGGTCTACCAAAAACCACCCGGCGGCTGGGTTGACTCAAGTACTCCTGATCTTTCGATCACTGCGTCGGACGGATCGACGTACGATGTCTTCGGCTGGTCGGTGGCGGTCAGTTCGGCCACGGCGGTGGTAGGCGGCCCCGGGCACACGGTCATGGGCCGAAGCGGCGCGGGCAGTGTCTGGGTGTTCGGAGAGCGGTAACTGCAGAGCGTCATTCATTCCGAGGTGTTTCATGAAACGCATCGTTAGTCTACTGGTGGTCGCTTTCTGCATCGCGAAGTCGCCTTCCGTTTGGGCCGCAACAGTGAAGCAGCTTGCAGAGCTGACAGGCAACGGAAGAAGTTTCGGGGACGCAGTCGCCATGACTGGCACCACCATAGTTGTAGGTGCAGCCAGTCACCGGATGGCAAAGCGCCCAGCCCACTGCCGCGCTGAGGCCATCCGACGCGGAAGCGTCGAGCCTGTTCGGGGCGTCTGTGGCCCTTAGCGAGGATACGGTTGTGGTGGGCGCTCCGGTTCAATCGCAGGTAGGAGCGGCTTACGTCTTTGTCGAGCCGTCCTCCGGCTGGCAGGACATGAACCAGACGGCGGAATTGGGCATTGATAGCCAGAGTTCCTCGAATCTGGGGGCCTCGGTGGCAGTGGACGGCGAGGTAGTGCTGGCGGGAGACCCGGAAATCACTGTCGGGGCGACCGTCGGACAGGGAATCGCGGCCGCGTACTTCAAGCCGGCAGGCGGCTGGGTGGACACGACGGCGCCCGACATTTCGATTTCCTCGTTGGGTCGACAAACAGGAGATCTACTGGGGTCGTCCGTCGCCCTCACTTCGACCGTGGTGGTGATCGGAGCTCCAGGACGCAAAATCAGCGGTGCGCCTTCGGGCGCTGCCTTTGTTTTCGGCGAGCAATAGTAAGCCCCTGCTAAGTTTTGCTCAATACTCGGCCTCAACGCCCCTGCACAAGCGAAGCTTAACCAGTGGTTTCTAGTGTAGGAATGAAGTCCGTGAACACTCTGCTGGTCTTTCCCGGCAACCGCGACTGGTAGCGGCATTTGGTCTTTCGGGTGTATTGTTGGGGGGCTCTGCCTGGGTGCTCCCCGCGGGCTGCGAGTGTGGATTAATTCCTAGCAATTGAGGAGTGGCAGCCATGACACGCAAGACCCTCGTTCTCAGTCTCTCCATTGGCTTGACCGTTGTAGCGTGGGGCCTAATTCACGCGGCTAATGCCCCGATATTTGTCACCGATTGGCCGCAGTGGGGCCGTAGTTACCTGCACACCAGTTCCATCAAGGTTCACGGCCAGAGTCCGGAAGTCCAACTCGCCAACATAATCTACGAGCCTTTTGTAGCTCAGGAAAAGGCCGAAAGTAATGGCGAGTTGCTTGCCCATTATCAGGTTCCACTGGTCGATAACGGCGTCGTGCTGATGGAATTCAAGACAGGAAAATACGTTTCCTGTAACCCACCCGGTTCCGGCGAGCCCTATCCCTGCGGGCCCGATGCCTGGAACAACGAAGTTTGGAATGAGCGCGCGTTCACCTGGCAGAATGGCGTCCTCACCCCGATATGGAATTTCAAGACCGATTGGAAGCCAGAACCCAACAGCGACGGGGGCAACGGGGATGGGCTCGGTCTGTTCGGCTGGGAGCCGGTCTTCCACGCCGGGGTATGGAATGGATTTGTATTTGTTCCGGGTGCCGGCGGCACCATCTTCCAAGTTAATGAGTCAACCGGCCAGGTGGTCGCACGGCACAATCCTTTTGGGCAGGAAATCAATGTCCACCGGTTTGTTTCCGGGCCACTCACCATCGATCTGAACGGCAACGTTTACTACAACGTAATCCAGCTGGATCCCACCGACCCGTGGGGCGCTGACATTCTCGGCGCCTGGCTGGTGAAGGTCAAACCCGATGGCGATCTGCGGGCAATCAGCTACTCCAACATTGCGCCCGCGAGCTGCAACGGCTGCGGCTCGCAGCGGCCGGGAATCAATGTGTCTCCCGCGGTCTCGGCGGATGGCAAGAGCATCTATACCGCCAGCACCGCCCACTTTTACGCGCTCGACTCTTATCTGCTGGCGGTGAATTCGGACCTTACACCCCAATGGAATGCGTCGTTGACGGTGGATAATGGGGATATCCGAGGTTTGATTGTCGACCTTTCTTCCGCTACTCCGGTGGTGCTGCCCGATGGCAGCATCCTCTACGGGGTCCTGGCCCCAGGTAGCGACCGCGGTTATATGTTGAAGTTCAGCTCCACGGGACAGTATCTTGCCTTCTTCAATTTCGGTTGGGACGACACCCCGGCGGTCTTTACCCACGACGGCACCTATTCGATCATCACGAAAGACAACCATTACGACAGCGGCGGGCCCTACTACATCACGCAGCTGAGTGAGAACCTCCACATTGAATGGCGATACCAGAGCGTCGACAACTACGAATGGTGCGTCAACGCGCCCGCGGTTGACAAGGACGGCACCGTCTATGCTGACAGCGAAGATGGATACGTCTACGTGATCAATCGGGGCGGCACGCTGAAAGGGAAGGTATTTCTGCAATCGGCGGTGGGGGCTGCTTATACTCCCATCTCCCTCGATCGGCAGGGACGGATTTATACCGAGAATGATGGGAATATGTTTGTGGTGGGGGCGTCGGCGGGAAAGTAGAAACCAGGTTCATCGGCGGCGCAACAGCAAATCCCCTTCGCTCGGCGGCAGGGCGAAGGGGAACTCAATTGCCTGATCCGCGAGGGGTACGCGCAGAACGAATTCCTCCTGCTTTTTCCAGTCGCCGATCCATTTACTGCTGGCGTTGAAATAGACCCAGCCTGAAGCGTCAGTGTGAGCGGGGTCGAGGCGGAGGGTTCGCAAACTCCTCGTGTCCAGAAACGTCAGCATATCGGCGATGTTCTTCTGATTCTCCTGCAAATTTGATTCCAATTCTCTCCTTTTTTCCGGATGCTTTTGTACGTCGCGCTGGGATGCTTTGGCGAGTCGTTCAGAATCCGTGCGAAACCGCGCAGCCAGTTCGCCAGGGTCAAGCGCGGAATGCAGATCGCGCGCGTGCTTCACAAACTCGAGAGTGATGGCGCCAGGGTCGAGCGAGAGAGAACTCTTGCCGCGGTAACGCAGGGTCAGGAGCACCGTGAAGATGGGCTCGGTGCGATGACCGGCCTTTTGCAGTTCCTGGGAATCGACGGCCATTACGATGCCGAAGTCGTTGGTCCACAGGCCATAACGGTAGCGGCCGTCATCGTCGGCGCTGAAGGTGCAACCTGGCTCTCCTTCCGCCCAGCGCAAAGTCGCCTGTGGGTGGGGGCTTGCCGAAGCCGCTGCCAGTAGCGCCACGAGCAGCGACGTTGATGCAAGTTGGTAAGTTCTGGCCACAGTCTTCTGACAGTGTAGTCGCTGGATTTCCGGAAAAATACGAATTCCCATATGTAAAATCTTGGTCAAATCACGGTTGGTAAGTGGATTTTGTTGCGCCGGAGGTTTCGCGCGGCGCTATAATCCGCACAAATCTACTGTGCTCGGGGGGTGCGACATGAAAGCCCCGCGATTGGGTGTAACTCTCGTTCTGGTGATTAGCGGTTGGCTGGCGGTCATTCCACCCGCGGATGCGCAGTCGCGTCCCGGACCACGAGGCAGCGGCCCGATCACGAACCGAGTGCCGGACTCTGCAAATCCCACCGGAAACATGAACATTACCGCGTTTATTTCAGGCAAGGTCACGCTGGAAGATGGAAGTGAGCTGACCGAGCCGGCAGCCATCCAGACAATTTGCCGGGGCGACCGGCACACGCGGACTTACAGCGACCATCATGGAGGTTTCAGTTTTGAATTGGGAGAGCCCAGTCAAAACTCGACGGGTGACCTCAGCGATGCCAGCAACGCGATGATCACGCGGTCGTCGATGCAGCGCGATGAGCGCAACTGGCGGGATTGTGAAGTTCAGGCCGTGCTAGGAGGGTTTTCTTCCGAGGTCATCGAACTGGCGAGCCGCATGAACACACTGGAAAGCACTGATGTGGGAAGAATTGTGCTGCACCGGATGGAACATGTGGAGGGCACCAGCATCAGCGTCACCAGTGCGCTGGCGCCGAGTGGGGCAAGAAGGGCGTTGGAAAAAGGACGGAACGCGGAGAAGAAGAAAAACTGGAACCAGGCGGCGCAAGCATTTCAGAAGGCAGTCCGGATTTATCCCAAATACGCGGCAGCGTGGTTTGAATTAGGCCGGGTGCAGATGATGAAGAAGGACCCAGCGGCGGCGAAGCTCTCGTTCGAGCGAGCGCTGACTGCAGATGCCAAGTATGTGCCCCCATACCAGGGGCTGGCGGAATTGGCATTTCAGTCAAAGCAGTGGGCCGAGGTGGTGCACACTACCGAGCAAACGCTGGCGCTCGATCCTGTGAGTTATCCGGCCGCCTATTTTTACAACGCCGTGGCCAACTATTATTTGCCCAACCTGGATGCGGCAGAAAAGAGCGCGCGGCAGGGAATCAAGGTGGACTCGCAACATCAGATTGCCAAGCTGAATTATGTGCTGGGGATTGTTTTGCTCAAGAAACAGAATTATCTGCAGGCTGCTTTTTACTTCAACCAATATTTGAAGTTGACCACGGACTCGAGCGAACTGGAGGCAACCAACCGGCAGCTGGCTGAAATCGCCAAGCTGTCTCCTGGGGGCAACAGCGACACTGCGAGTGTGAAGAAATAGCCACCGAGGTTTGCAGGGCCCACTCGTCTTTGCTGCAGGCCCGATGTACGAGCCTATCCACCATGCAAACAAGTTGTTAGTCTGCTAGGATTGTGGCCAGACGGACCCTCCGATTGCCCCGAAGACATTGAACTTGGCAGGGATCGGTCTGGAAAGATAAATGCAGTGAAAAGTAGTTCCTACCCTACCGACTGGCCGGGTACGGGTCTGGTGTAGGAGCCACGTTGAACCATCCTCATCGCCGAGTGCGCAAGCGCAGGTCCACGAGATCCATTTTCCGCCGGCGAATGCGGCGAGCGGCCGTCGCGCTGGCGGTTTTAACCGTCTTGGGGACGAGCGTGTTGTGGCTGTCTTTCCACCTTCCTGCCCGCTGGTCTTCGTCCCCGATCCAGTCGCAAAGCGAATGGGAGCAGGGAGACTTGAGCCAGAACCTGGCGGCGCTGGCTGCCACTTCGGTTTCCGCGCCAGTTTCGCATGCGCCGAGAATCGTTTATCCCTATTCCGTGGTTCCCGGAGGAATTCAGGCGCCGGAAGAACTGCGCGAGGTGAGCGAGCACGACCGCGTGGTCGGCGAGCATTATGCGGGGTTCGATTTTCGCAACGCCCATGTGATTGAACTTCAGGAACCCAGACTGGTGTATTTGTCGTACCGGATGGGCAACCGGATTTTCTGGACCAAGCGCAAGGTCAGCCTGCGCAAAGGCGAAAAGCTGATTACGGATGGGAAGATCACCGCCCGCACCCGCTGTGCCAATCAGATTTCCCCGGTCGCGGTGGAAGGAATCTCGCCTGCGGAACCAGCTCTGGAGAAATTCGAAGAGCCGATCGCAATGGCCGGAAGCGCGATTCAGGTCCCGTTTCCGCAGGCGGTGTTACCTCTCGGCCCGCAGGCCTCGCCTCTGAGCCCGTTTCCCGGGGGTTTTTTCCCGCCGCTTTTTCCTCCGTCGGTTCCGGTTACGGTTTGTCCTCCGACGAAAAAGAAAGAAGAAGACGGCGGTGTGGAACTGGCGAAGGCAGTTCCATGTACTAAACCTACGCCGCCCGTTCCTCCGGTTCCCGAGCCGGGCACGCTTCTGCTGGTGGCTTCAGGGTTGGCAGGAGCCTATCTGCTGTATCGGAGGCCTGGGACGCGGTGAATCGAACGAATGGCATCCCGTTAGTTCATGTTGGGCACGGTGGCGCTGGTCTGAATCTGGGTGAGAGCAATCGTTGAGCCCGGCACCAGCAGTTGAATGACACTGTTGAAATGCCACTGGTAGGGATAGGAAATGACGACCTGGGTGCAGGCGATGTAGGGAGCTTTAGGCAGGGGATTCGGAGACCCGTAGCTGCCGGGCGCGGTTGGCAGGCTGCAGGTTGCCGTGCCGCCGCCGGACTCTGGATCCTTCCTGATAGTCAAGATCAGATTGCTGGGGCAGCTACCCTGCGTGGTGTATAGCCACGGAGGACCCGAGGTGGGGACAGGGGCAGCGGCCAGCCCACAATCGTTGATCTTGCTGTTCAGCAGATATGCGTCGACCAGATAACGAATGGCATCAATGGATGGTGGCGCAGTGCCGGCGACGAGATCGTTGGTGGGTTGGCTGGCGCCGAAGCGCGCGCCTTCACGCACGGCAGTATTCATTTCCTGTTTTTGATTGAACGCCCCTCCAAAATCGAAGATACCCACCACCAGCACCACCAGTAAGGGAAGCGCGATGGCAAACTCAGCCAGGGAAGACGCCTCGGTTGACGCGAACCATGAGTACAGATTGACCCGGCGTTCGCCTCGCAGCCGCCCCGAGGGCATCAATACTCCCCCTTCATCTGCACATTCACTTTGAGAGTGATTTGCTGATTGTTCAGGGAAGTGAACGGCAGCCAGAACTGATAAGGGTACTGGAATGTTACCGCCACGCCGCAAACCGGAGGGCCGGGACTGGTCGCAGGGCTGATCTGCACATTGTTGCAAAGGGTGATGTTGCCGTTGGCGCCGGCTGGAGTGCAGGTGCTGCCGCCGACGCATGCGGGCAGGGTGGGAGCGTAGGACTGAATCTGGTTAGGATCGACGTGGGAAGCGTTCATCAGGTTGGTGATGATGGTAGGCGTCTGCGAGGTCAAATTGCTGGCGTTTCCGCAAGTAGCGCAGGTTTGAGCTGCTCCCGCTCGCGCTCCCAGTTGCGCCGCGTGGTTGATGGTCGCGTAAATATTGAAAGCGCGCCCAAACCAATAAATCCCCAGCAGCATCATGAACACAAGAGGCAGCACCAGAGCGGCTTCCGCAACCTGGGACCCAACGCTCATGGCTAAAAGGTTCTTGGCGCTTCGCTTCGTCATGACTTCAGCCGGGCTGTGGTAACGCATCAAGCCATCCCCCAGAAACGCCCTGCGGTGTGGAGCAGCACCGCGACCGCAGCCGCTACTCCAAACGGTATCTTGAGAGCTTCAGGGTTGTCGAGAGAAACCTCGGGTCCGGGCAGATGGAAACTAAACATGGCTGCGATCATGCGGGCCATGTTGCGCAAGGTCTGGCCCATCCGCCGTTTCCAAATCACCAGAATCAAAGCCATCAAACCTGCAACCAGAACGGTGGCAAACAGCACCGTGATCAGGTGAGAAGGCCCCAAAAAGGCTCCCAACGCACCGACGAGTTTCCAGTCTCCCGCGCCCAGACTGCGCATCAGGACAAAGGGGAGCAAAAGTAGAAGCCCCAGGCCCGCACCCAGAAGGGAGTCTTTAGCCCCGAGCCAACCCCGAGTCAGTGAATTTACAGTGATGCCGAGCAGCAGCCCGCAGACGGTCAGCCAGTTGGGGATGCGGCGGGAACGCCAATCGGTGAATCCGGCGATGACCGCAAACAGCGCGGGTAACAGCCATATCACTTGTTTTGGAAGGCCCATGAAAGATTGGGCAAATATACAACTCTCGACCGCAAGGCGCAGCCCTCGACTACCGGCTTAGTGGCTGTGCGCTGGTGCGCTCGGCGACGATCCGTTTGGCGTTCTCCGCCAACGCCTTGGCCTGGGGCAGCAGGTCCAGAGCCTTGACGACCTCAGGATCAGATTCCGCGCGCACTTTCAAACCTTCTTCCTGGCCGAAAGCATCCACAAAAATCTCGCTCTTGAGGCTGGAGCGGACCCAGTCGTTATTCTCCAGCAGGTCGGCCTCGGAATAGGGAACCTTTTCACTGTCGAGGAACTTGCGGAAGTCCTGCATCACAGCATCATCAACCTCAAAATTCTTGGTGGGGTGATGATTCAACATGTAGTGCTTGGCAAAGTTGAAGAACGCGTAGTGCTGCAAGAGCGTGTCCTGGAAATGGTTGCTCTTGACCGGGTCGAGCTTCACGTCGGGCGTAATACCACCGCCGCCGTAGACAGTGCGACCGCTGTCGGTGAGTTTGACTTCGCGACTGGTAGTTTTGTTATCAGTGTCGCGCTCGAAGTAATAATCGTAAAGCGAGACATTGGAGTAGTCGCGCTGAATCAAGCGGCCGCTCGGGGTGTAATACTTGGCGGTGGTCAGGGCCAGTCCGGTGTTTTCAGAGAGCGGATAGACGGTCTGCACCAACCCTTTGCCGAAAGTAGTTTCGCCGACAATCAGGCCACGGTCATGGTCCTGAATGGCGCCGGCGACGATTTCTGCAGCCGATGCCGTACCGCGATTCACCAGCACCACCAGCGGGTAGTCTTTCCCGCCGTCGCCATGACTGGCAACGTAGCGTTTCTCCGGGGACGACCGTCCATGGTGGGAAACAATCAGTTGACCTTTGCGCAGGAACTTGTCCGCCACGCCCACACCCTCACTCAGTAAGCCCCCGGGGTTCTGGCGGAGGTCGAGTATCAGGCCCTTCAGGTCGCCCATTTCGTCGAGCGCGTCGGCAACTTCTTTCTCAGTGGTTTCATTGAAACCGCTGACGTGCATGTAACCGATACCGGGACGAATCAGGAAATGCAGATCAACGCTGTAGCGCGGAATTTCATCGCGCACCACGGCAAATTCAAGGGGCTTGTCTGTACCTTCGCGGACGATGGTGATGTGAACGGTTGTCCCTTTGGGGCCTTTCAGCAAGTCAGCGACGTCGCCGGTGCTCATATTGTCAGTGGGTTTGCCGTCGACGGCGACGATAATGTCTCCCGGGCGAATGCCGGCTCGGTATGCAGGCGTGCCCACGAAGGGTGCAATCACGATCACCTTATTGTTGCGCGGGCCGACGGTCATGCCGACTCCGTAATACTTGCCGCGCTGGTCTTCGCGCAGCAGCGAGTAGGCTTTGGGATCAAAGAAGTTCGAATGCGGATCAAGCACATGCAGCATGCCGGGAATGGCGCCGTTGTAGATGGCTTTGTCGGGGTTGACGGGTTCGGCGTAGTTCTGCTCGACGGTGCTGTACACGTCGGTGAACTGGTGCAGGCTGTCACGAACGTCGGCATCGCCGCCGGGGGCTGCCGCCGGGTTGATTTTCTGCCCATACACCAGGCCGAAAAAGCCACAACTGACAAGAATGACGACTACCAGGAAGAGTGTGCGGCGAGAACTACGGACCATCGTTGGTTTCCTTCAGTCCGGGCGAAAACTGCCCCGTATACCTCATCTGATGCGCAGTATAGCATGCGGGATTTACGGTTAATAGGGGCTTTTCTGCGCGGCGGTAACCAGAAGGGAATCACAGGAAGGTTATGAGGAGCAGGGCCGAATTCAAAAGAAAATGCCTGAGGCCGGCGGGTCACCTCTTTGGCAGGATTTCCCCGATTCGGCGGATCTGTGCTCCGACGCCGCGCAGTTTCTCTTCGATGTTTTCGTAGCCCCGGTCGATGTGGTAGACGCGGTCGATGATGGTCTCACCCTCGGCGACCAGCGCGGCCAGAACTAAGGAAGCGGAGGCGCGCAGGTCAGAAGCCTGCACCGCCGCGCCGCTGAGCGGAGTCTTGCCGCGAACGATGGCGCGGCTGCCTTCGATCTTGATGTTGGCTCCCATGCGCTGCAATTCCTGAGCGTGCATGAACCGGTTCTCGAAAATGTTTTCCGTGATGATGGACGTGCCTTCCGCCTGCGTGGCCAGCGCCATGTATTGCGCCTGCACATCGGTAGGGAAGCCGGGATATTCTTCGGTCACCATGTCGGCGGCTTTGAGCGGGTTGTCGCCCATCACGCGGACGGATCGCTTGCCGGGTTTGGTCTTGACGCCAGTGGCTTCGAGCTTTTGCAGCAACGCTCCGAGGTGAGCGGGTTCGCAGTTCGCGACGTTGAGGTCTCCGCCGGTCAGCGCGGCCGCGATAATAAACGTGGCAGCTTCGATGCGGTCGGGAATGATTCGGTGCTTCGCGCCCTTGAGTTTGGCGACGCCTTTGATGCGAATGGTGGAAGTGCCTCCGCCTTCGATGCGCGCGCCCATCTTATTGAGCAGATCGGCGAGATCAGCAACTTC
>Ga0209167_10002078_pt1 | contig 11119 bp, 12 predicted proteins | sample Coa_R1_9_FD_187154 | JGI IMG/M metagenome (GOLD analysis project Ga0209167, IMG submission 187154) | Surface soil microbial communities from Centralia Pennsylvania, which are recovering from an underground coalmine fire - Coalmine... | ecosystem: Environmental > Terrestrial > Soil >...
CATCCGCGCCCGGCGGCAATTGCGCCGCTGCCAACGCGTGAATGCTCCTCAGAAGGACCTGCCAACTTTCTACAGAAGCGCGCGCCGCCTCCGCCGTCTGCTGGGCGGCTACTACTGTCAGGAATGCATCCGCCGTGGCAACCGACACGTCGTACCGCGTCCGGTTTACCGCGGCCTGCGCCTGGCTGTGCGCCGCGGTTGCGGCCCGCGACGTTGGCTGCCCGCAAACCGAAGTCGAAAGGTTGCCAGGTAACGAGGACTCCCAACCCGCTGTCCCAAACCGAGCCGAGATTATCCGCTTTTAACACCATCCACGCCGGGTATGACACCTTGTGGAAGCAGCAGCCCGTAGAAGGTGTTTCGCGTGGTGCGATTCGCCTGCGCCAGACCATCCACCCGCGGCAGATATGCGGTTTGCGCCAGCCGGATCCCGGCAGCGGCCGCGTTCATCTGCTCCTGCGTTACGCAGACCGAGGGGTAGTTTTTCAGCGCGCCCTCAATGGCCTGGCCGAGAGTCAAGCCGGCGGAAGGCGCAGCCTCCTGCGCCGGTAGCGCGGCCGGGATGGCAGGCATCGCAATGCCGGCAAAGCTAGTCGCCTTCAATGAGTTCATGAAACAGCTCCCGCACTTTGCTTTTCGATGCCGCCAGAGCCTTCTGCCCCAGTCTGGTGGCCCGGTATACCCGGCGCAGCGATTTGCCGTTGCGTTGCTCCGTCGAACGAAGGTATCCCTTCCGCTCGAGACTCTGGAGCAGCGGATACAGGCTGCCCGGACTGATCCGGTAGCCGTGCCGCGCCAGTTCCTCGATCATTCCAAGGCCGAAGATCGGACCCTCCACCGCGTGGTGGAGCACGTGCAGCCGGATCAGGCCGGAATAAAGATCGCGGTCTGCAATCGTGTTGTCGTATTCGGATTTCGATTTCGACATACGATTACGAATCAGGAGAATACTACCAGATTCGCCGCAGAATGGGAAGCGCCCTCCAAAATCAGCTGTTCACTGCAGGAAACTCAGCCCCACCCGAATCAGGACATACAAAATCCACAGGGTCAGAACCGAAAACAGGCCAAAACCGAAACTGGTGCGGTTCACCTTGGAAAATCCGTAGGACAGCAGGAAGATCTCGCAGAAGCTGAGTATGTCAAAGGTGCTCAGGAGAGCGTAAAGACCCTTCGACGTTGTCTCTTTGTCCATAAACGCGCCCACGTTGGTCGCCAGCAGGTTATTGATATCGAGCACCGTGCGATCGGGCGCCGCCAGCAGCACAAGCACCGTCATCAGGCTGACCACCAGCGTGTAAGGAAAATATGCCAGCGTGACCATCGAAAAATTGGTGCTGAATTTCGGCTGCTTGCTTCCGACCAGCGCGAATATAGTCAACAACCCCGCCAGTCCCAGCAGCGCAATCGCTCCCACGATGACTGGCGATGCGTAGGAGATATAGAGGATGGCCGGCGAGTTCGCCTGGTTCAGCGCCTGCTGCATCTGCTCCGGGCTCATCTGTGAGCCCTGCAGACGCTGCCGGATGATCTTGTCCATCCCAATCAGCTTTATCGCCATCACTGTCGCTACCGTCGTCAGAAGCAGGCCTACGAGCAGCGGGGTCACCCACGCGCCGCGCCGATTCTCAAGACTGGCGAAAAGCTTGCCTGGCTGGTAGAAGACTTCGAATATCCCCATATTCTGATGCAGTGTATCAGTTTCGCGGATATGTGGCGACAGCCGCGTCTTCGCCGGGTAGTGTAAAACGCGGCTTTCGCCGCATGCCCCATGACGCTATAGTCTCGATGTCGCGGAACAGCTTACAGCGTTGCCGCTGTTAGACTGTCCGACAGGGATGGTCGAGCTCGAAATCAAGCCGACGCGGCGAATGAGGACCCGCGTATTCACGCTGGTCGCCGCGGCGGTGGCCCTTTCGTTCGTGCTTATGTATCTGCTGGTCGGTGGAGGCACGGACTTCTTCGCGCGGCGAACCACGCTCACCACTTATATGCCCGATGCCGCCGGCATTACCAAAGATGCCGAAGTGCGGCTGAGCGGAATTCGTATCGGTGTAGTTCAGAGTGTGGAGCTTTCCGGACGGCTCGATCCACGGCGCGCCGTCCGCACCGAGATGCGCATATTGACCCGCTACCTGAAGGGCATTCCGGAGGATTCTCAAACCGACGTCGGCGCCGATACACTGGTGGGTTATCCATTCATCGATATTGCCGAGGGCAAAAGCCCGATTCCCATAAAAGAAGACGGCGTGCTCCAGAGTGAGCCGGTGCAGCAGGCCGCGGATCGCGCAGACCTGATCAAGACCCTGCAGACCAATCTCGCCGGAATTGACAGCATAGTGGCGAACATGTCTTCTCCCGATACGCAAATCGGGAAATTTTTCTTAGGCGAGGAAATGTACGATACCGTGCTGTCGCGCATCCGCGGTTTCGACAGCGAGCTCCACACGTTTCTCACTCCCCAAAGCAAGTTTGGGCAGGCTTTTTACTCGGCGGAACTGTACAACGACATTCACAAAGCCGCGATGGATTTCGACAATACTCTCGCTTCGATTCAGAATGGCGAAGGCACGGCCGGCCATCTGTTTGCAAGCGATGAACAATATAACGAGATACTGAGGCAGCTGACAAGCCTGCGATCCTCACTTGCCGATGCGAATGCGGGTAAGGCCGAATTCGGCGCTTTGCTCCAGGATGATGCGCGATATCGACAGATCGCGCGTCTCCTGGCGGATACGGATGCAACGATCGCTTCGATAAACGCCGGGGAGGGACAAGCGGGCCGCCTGCTTGCCAACGCGCAACTCTATGAATCGCTGAACGGCTCGCTGCGACGGATGCAAGAGCTACTGCGCGATGTGCGGGTGAGTCCACGCAAATACCTGCGATTCAAACCCTTCGGAAAATAGCGCGTGCCGGTGGAGCGGACGATGGCCTTTCAGTCGTCTGCTATTTGTTCGCGCCACGCTCTACTTTGCGTCGCCGAGGCCTTCGGGGCAGGCGAATTCCCGAAGCTCATCGGTCTTCCCGGGTATAGCTCTCCGGTAGGTCTTCACGGTCTCCCATGGCTTTGTAAGCGCCTTGGGATCGGTAACCGTTATCCGGTCTTCCAGTTGCCCGGCGTCGTTGAATCGGATACGCTCTTTAATCGTCATGGCGTCGCTGTGCGGGCTGAAACCTTCAATGAAAGAGTTTGTGTTCAGCGCGACCGTGTCAACCACCAGCGTGGCGCCTTCCCAGTGGCCCGTAGAGTAGCCGGCATAAGTCGGATCGTCCAATATCTTCTGTGCCGGCGTGCGTCCATCGAGATAAACGCGCCGTAACGCGTCGTTCAGTTCGCTGAAGAAGGTGATTTTATCCTTCGTCTGCATCACCTCCATGCCGTATGCCATGTTCATCATCGCGGGCATTCCGGGCGGGAGACACTTCGCCGTGTAGTCGTACTCGTACGAACCGGCGATGCGCGACTTGCTGATCATCTGCCACTTCGCCATGTATTCGGGAGTCAGCGAAGGAGCGTCCGGCGAGCGTCCCTGCGATCCGTCCGAGAGCGGCGCCGACTGGGTGGGCCGGGGCGGCGCGCCTTGTCGTGCCGCGGGCGGAGGTCCACCGGCTCTGCCGGCGCGGCCGAACGGTGCAAGCGGATAGTAAACGCCGGAAAAATCGGGTGTCGTATTAGGAGCAGAGGCCGTTTGAGCACTCAGCACAACCGGAATCGCCAGACCCAACATCCATAGCACGGGCTTAATGAGTGTCATGGTTTATCCCGCCTATTCCCTGTCCTGCGGGGGTGCGTTGGGAAGAATCGTGCCGTCGGCTTTCGTCACCCGCGCAACAAGGCTCGTATAGGACCCGTCCTTCGCGGGACTCATATCGATCGTGACCTTGTCGCCGACCGCCAGCGATTTGGGCGTCCAGCCGGCGCGCAGCAAAATTCCGGGCGCGCGTCCTTCGCAGGCCCACTCCACCTTGCCGCCCTTACCGTCGTCAACCGTGAGATATATCCAAGTGTGCGGGTTCGACCATTTAAACGCTTTGACGATCCCCGTAACGGTAATGACCTTGGTTACCTCGAAGCCCACGTTACTGTGGTGGGGAAATGCCGGGGTGGCAAAAAACAGAGCCGTTCCAAGCAGCAACGCGGGAACCGCCGGGCGCAGTTTCATCGGTTTCAACCTCTCCAAATTTCCTCTGTAGCATAACAGAGTTTCCGGAGAGGTAAAAAAGGGGGGAGGGCCTACAAACGCGCCAAATCTATTTGCCGGCGGCTTTTTTTGCCGGCGCCGCCGCGGAGGCTGCCCGTTTCGCCGCCCATCTCTTCTTAAGAGCTTCGGAAAGTCTCTTTCGGCCTTCAGCTGTCATGCCACCCTTGCGCTTGGCCTTTTTTGCCGGAGCGGAAGCGCCGGCCTTTTTTGCCGCCCATCTGGCTTTGAGCGCGTCGGAAAGCCTCTTTCGGCCTTCGGGCGTCATCCCGCCTTTGCGTTTCGCTTTGCGCGGGCGGCCCACAGAGCGCGCAGCCACCGGCGCCGCAGTCTCGAGACCCGGGCCTTCTATATCACGCAAAGCCGCTAAAGCGCGCTCGATTCCTATCCGTTGCTGTTCCAGCTTTTTGATTACTTCGCTCAGACTATTCGCCATATTCCTGCCCCCGTCGACCTATGGAATCGACCAACACAAATCATAGCGCATTTCGTCCCTAATGCTTACTTAGCCGCTAAGTCTTCTTAGTCCCCGCCGAATTATGCTACGTTGACGGCCTTACCCCGGATGAAACAAGCGCCCCGAGAGCGCCTGCTCGGCCAGAGTGAGAGTCCGCGCCACGGCCTGCTAAAGAAATCCTTCGATTCCGCCGATCTGTTACCCATGGCGGAGGATGTCACGAAAATCTGCAATCCGGAACTTTACCCGCTGAGCGAGGCCATCGAGCACGCTCGAACCGGCGCCGCGGCCTCGCCTGGTTTTGAAATCGATATCGTCCGCTTTCTGCAAACTCACTGCAGGTCCGAACGCGTGTCCCTGCCGACCGTATTTCGGGGCCTTGAGGTTCTTGGAGGCATGCTGGGTACCGGAACGCCCAACGAGAGCAGGCTGATTGCGCTGCTCAGGCCGTTTCTGAGGTCCGATAATCCGCGGGTCGCCTCGAAATGCGTATTGGTGCTCGGCCGCCAGTCCTGCAGCACGAAGTGGCTCAACGACATCATGGGCGAACTGGATGGCCGCATGCGCGCCAATCTGATCGAATCTCTCTGGAAGCGGAAGGAACCGGAAATCGAAATGGTTCTGCGAAAAGCGCTGCAGGACCCGCACCCGAGGGTGGCGGCCAATGCCGTCTACGGCCTCTATCTCCTGGGCGACGAGGCTTGGGTCGAGGGACTCAGACTTCTCATCGGCAGCAACGACCCGGCATTCCGGATATCGGGCATATGGGTGCTCAAATCAAGTGGTGCGTCGGATGCGCCGACGAGGATCAAGCGCTTGATCCGGGACGACGATCCGGGCGTCAGGCGCGCCGCCTTCGATGCTATCAAGCACCTTCGGGAGCGAGGCGCGAATAACAACTCCGCGGTCACCGAAGCGCCTTCTTCAGCGGACCCGGTCGCGGCCGCGTAAATGCTGGCTTCTTATAAATCCGGGTGCGCTTCAGGTTTTTGCGTTCCGTGATGCAGCGGAATGCTCCGCAGCAGCAGGTTCAGAACAACCGCGACCGCCATGACTACCGCACTGGAAACGAAAATCAAATTGATGCCATGCACCAGTGCCGGTCCCACATTTCCCAGCAGAGTCTTCAGCAGAGTCGACCCGCCTGGATTCTGACTGAAAGCCGCCTCCAGTTCCGGTTTCCTCTGCGCCAGCGTCAATGGATTCCAAAACGGTTCGAGGAACTTCGCGGGAATACCGGCCGGCACGCCCTTCGAGAAATCGCGCTGGTAGTTCGTCAGCAGCACGGTTCCGAAGATGGCCACCCCGATCGTGCTGCCGATTGACCGGCAGAAGGTCGGCAGCGCGCTCGCCGCCCCCATGTGCTCCCGCGAAACGGCGTTCTGAATCGCCACCGTGTAGACCGGCATCAGCAGGCCCATGCCGAATCCCGCCACCAGCATGGCTATCACGACTCCGCTGCGCAGCGTCATCGCGTCCATGCGCGCGAACAGAACCATTCCGGCCGTGATCATAATCGACCCGGCCACGGCCGATGGCTTATAGGTGAGGTATCGCAGGTTGATCTGGCCCGTGAGGATACTTCCCACCACCGACGAGAGCAGAAGTACCGTCAGCAGATTGCCCGACTCCGTCGCCGAAACGCCCAAGACTCCCTGCATGAACAGCGGCAGATAAATGATCACCCCGAACATCCCCATCCCGAGAATGAACGAAGCAGCCGAAGCCATGCTGATCACCGGATTGCGGAACAACACCAGGGGTATGAGCGGCTCGACCGCCTTACGCTCCATCCGCAGAAACGCGAAGAGCATCACCACCGCCGTCGCCAACAGCAATTCCACCCGCGCGGACGTCCAGCCGTCGTACCGGACCCAGGTCAACGCCAGCAGCAGCGGCACGATACACAAAATCAGCGTCGTCACTCCGGACCAATCGATGCTGCGCTTCAATCCTTCGGGCTTCCAGTAAGGGAATTCCAGCCAGATGGCGATTATGGCGATAATGCCCACCGGCAGGTTCACATAAAACGCGGCGCGCCACGAAATGTGGTCGGTGAGCCAGCCGCCGAGGGTTGGACCGAAGATGGAAGCGAGCCCGTAGGTCGCGGCGAAGAATCCCTGGTACTTGCCGCGTTCGGCGGGCGAAAAAACGTCCCCAATGATGGTGAACGCGAGCCCCATCATCATGCCGCCTCCCACGCCCTGCAGGCCGCGGAAAACGATCAACTGGTTCATGCCGTCAATGGGCAGGAACGTCAGCGTGCCGGATGCTCCGCACAGCGCGGACGTCAGCATGAACGTCCCCGCTCCCGCGAGAAAGAACCACTTCCTTCCATAGATGTCGGAGAGCTTGGCAAATATGGGGATTGCGAGTGTCGACGTCAGCAGATAATTGGTCGCAACCCACGGGTACCGGTCGAAACCCGACAGTTGCGCGATGATCCGCGGCTCCGCCGTACCCACGATCGTCTGATCGAGCGAGGCGAGCAGCACCGAAAGGAGCAGCCCGAGCATCGTCCCCATCAGTTGCGGGCGCGTCAGCCGGACTACGCCGGAAGTGTGAAATTCATGCTGAACGGCGGTTGCCATGTAACATTCTTGAGAATAAGCTACGGCTCATTGCACCGTCATTAAGCGATCTCCGGCACGGCATCACCCAATGCAACCAATAAGTGGGAAGTGCGACTGCGAGGCTCTACGGCCTCTGAATGTCACGCCGGCTGGAACACTGCGCGCGCATGGGTGTGGCAGAAGGCACTATCTATCCTCTGTTGGGGCGCCTCGAACGAGCGGAATTCATCGAAGCTGAATGGATGGAAACCGGGTTCGGACACCCACGCAAGTACTACACGCTCACGGCGGCGGGCTTCCGCCGTACTCTGGAGATGACGCTCCACTGGTCCGCGTTCACGCGGAATCCCGATCACTTGCTGTCAGCTACTTCAACTTCAGCCGCACGATCGTCTCAATGTGGAAGGTCTGCGGAAACAGATCCACCATAATCATCCGCTCGATTTCATAAACCGGTTGAAGCGCCGCCAGATCCCGCGCCAGAGTCGCCGGATCGCACGCCACGATCACCAGCGCAGGTGGACGCAACTGCGAGAGCCGCTCTGCGGCAGCTTTCCCCAGTCCCGCTCTGGGAGGGTCGGCCAGCACGAAATCCGGGGCGGATTTCGCCTTCTCGAGAAATACTTCCGTTTGCTCCGCGGCAACCTCCACGTGCACGTGGGCTCGATCCGCGTTGTGAACCAGGTCACCCGCGCTCCGTCCCGCTTCCACCGCCAAAATTCGCTCAAACGTTCGCGCCAGCGGCAATGAGAACAATCCCGCCCCGGCGTAGAGATCCCATGCGACTGCCCCGCCGGCTTCTCCTATGGCCAGTTCCGCGAGCCGGGGCAGCAGAAACCGGTTCACCTGAAAGAACGAAGTTCCGCTCACCTGAAACAGGTCTTCGTTCACCGCATATTCCAGCGGACCCGCCACCGTGCCCGGAACCTCCTCCGCCACCCAGTCAAAGAAGCGCTTGGCGACCGGTTGCTCGCTTTCGAGAACGTTCCACTGCACCTGCCGCTCATCGGTAAATACTTCGAGTGAGCGCACAAAGCCGGGCCATCGCCGGTCCCGCACCATCCGGCTCAGCTTGAGGAGGATTTCATTGATCTTCGGCGAACTGATTGGGCACTGCTCGATCGCTACAAGCCGCCGTGAATTTACCTCGCGATAACCCAGTCGCCCCCGCTCAAAGTGAAACTGCGCCCGATTGCGGTAGCCAAACGGCTTCGCGCTCTCGATTCCGATCTGCCCGGCGTCGAAGTCGATCTTCCCCACCCGCCGCAGCGTTTCCGCGAGGATGTCACGTTTGAAACGCAGTTGCGCGTCATACGCGGCGTGCTGATAATGGCATCCGCCGCATCGGCCGAACACCGGACAGGCAGGCTCAACCCGATCCGGCGAAGGCTGCTCCACACGCACGAGCCGCGCGCGCTGGACGTGCTTTCGCGCCTCAACCCTCTCAGCATCGACCGTTTCATCCGGCAAAACAAACGGGGTCAAAACGACTTCGCCATCCAACCGGCTCAGCCCGTCGCCGCCATAGACCAGCTTTTCGATTTGGAGTTGCAGACTCATGAAGAGTAACATTCATGGTCCGCGGGGACGCGAAAACACGAAAGACGCACGCCACAAGACCTGCGCCTTCAGTTGGTGATTCTGCCCGTCAGTGACTACCGGCGGAAATGGCCACGCGGGCCAACGAAACCGTCACGCCGCGCCCAGTAACCCCGATGCCATGCATGGCCCGGACCCCAGAAGCCGGCCACGAACGCGAACCCCGGACCGGGCGCCGGAGGCACATAAGCCGGCGCGGCATAGACGGGTGCCGGTGCGACATACGCCGGTGCGTAGTATCCGTAGCCCGCAACAGGCACTCCCACTCCAACTCCAATCGCAATCCTGGGCCCCGCGAATAAGCAGCTGCCCGCCAGCAGGAATCCCGCAATCAGCTTCGTTTTCATTTTCGTTTCCTCCTTACGCCGCCAGGAAAAGGCACCCCGGTTGCCAAATCCACCAGCACGAAAATTCAATCACTTGGGAGCATGCGAAGTGGTCGCACTCCGGTGGCGTGGTGTTTTTAAGCCACCAACCAGCGGCCGGAACATTGAGAAGTGTTCATAAAAAAACTTCAGAGACCTGTCGATCCGGCACCTCTTCGTTCGACGTATGATCGGAGGCCGCCATACAGCCTCTGACAAACTAAGGAGACCACCTATGAAATTCCTGTCCATATACACACAAGACCAAAAGTCGCCCGGCTCCATGAACGGGGAGCAAATGGCCGAAATGGGGAAACTGATTGAGGAGACGATGAAGTCCGGCCTGCTGGTTCTGACCGGGGGCATCCTGCCCATCTCAAAAGGAGGCGCACGCGTCCGGGCCAGCGGAGGAGCGATCAGCGTTGACGGGCCCTTCACGGAGGCAAAAGAGATCGTCGGGGGCTTTGCGATATTGAACGCAGGCTCGAGGGACGAAGCCATCGAGATGGCGACAAGGTTCCTGAAAATTGCAGGCAATGGCGAATGCGAGATTCACCAGTTGGAAGGGCCCGGCGAGGAGAGTGTCGACCAATGAGATTCATGATGCTGATGATCCCGAAGGGGTACGAACAGGCAGCCCCTGGCGTCATGCCGTCCGCGGAACATATCGCCGCGATGATGAAATACAACGAATCCCTCACGAAAGCCGGCGTTCTGCTCGCGCTCGATGGCCTGCATCCGCCCGCGGCAGGTGCCCGCGTTTCATTCTCCGGAGGAAAGCCCACCGTCACGGACGGCCCCTTCAGCGAAGCGAAGGAAGTGATCGGCGGCTACTGGATGATTCAGGTGAAGTCGAAGGCTGAGGCAATCGAGTGGGCGTCGCGATGCCCGGGTTCGGACAACGAGGTGATTGAGGTCCGGCAGGTGCAGGAGATGTCGGATTTTCCTCCCGAACTACAGCGAGCCGCCGGTATTCCGCCATCCGAATAGCGCTTGCGCCGCGCCAGGCAAAAATGCTGTGATCGGTAGTCGTGACGGCTGCTGGCGCACATCAGGCAATCGACGCGGTCTGGAGGATCGAGTCGGCGAGGCTCATCGCGGGCCTCGCCCGGATCGTGCGCGATGTCGGCGTCGCCGAAGAGCTCGCTCAGGATGCCCTGGTCGCGGCGCTCGAGCAGTGGCCTGAATCGGGTATCCCGCATAATCCGGGCGCATGGCTCATGGCCACCGCGAAACACCGCGCGATAGACGTGTTACGCCGCAATAAGCGGCTACATCTGAAGCATCAGGAGCTCGGCCGCGAGCTCGAAACCAGGCAAGACATGGCTGCATCCGAACTCGACGCCATGATTGACGATGAAGTGGGTGACGATCTTCTGCGGCTGATGTTTGTCGCGTGTCATCCGATTCTCTCTCCCGAGGCGCGTGTTGCGCTGACACTGCGGCTGCTCGGCGGTCTGACTACCGACGAAATCGCACGGGCATTCGTCGTCCGTGAATCGACTATTGCGCAGCGAATTGTACGAGCCAAACGCACTCTGGCAGAGGCGCGCGTGCCCTTCGAAGTCCCTCGCGGCGAAGAGTTCGCCGCGCGTCTTTCGTCGGTGCTGGATGTGATTTACCTGGTCTTCAATGAAGGTTATACCGCGACGTCCGGCGACGATTGGATGCGGCCCGCGCTTTGCGAAGACGCGCTGCGCCTCGGCCGCATTCTTGCCGAGCTTGTTCCGAAAGAGCCTGAAGTCCACGGCCTTGTGGCGCTTATGGAGATTCAAGCGTCGCGCTCCGGAGCGCGCGTAAGCCCGTCGGGAGCGCCCATTCTCCTCTTCGATCAAAACCGGGCGCGGTGGGATCGGATTCTCATTCGTCGCGGTCTGGCGGCGCTCGATCGCACTGTGCAACTTTCTCCCGCGCTCGGGCCCT
>Ga0209167_10002081_pt1 | contig 11114 bp, 6 predicted proteins | sample Coa_R1_9_FD_187154 | JGI IMG/M metagenome (GOLD analysis project Ga0209167, IMG submission 187154) | Surface soil microbial communities from Centralia Pennsylvania, which are recovering from an underground coalmine fire - Coalmine... | ecosystem: Environmental > Terrestrial > Soil > Unclassified...
CCGCTCCATAGCGCTTGGCCATGGGCAATACTTGTGACGTGCGCTTCTCGCCGTCTTCCAGATTGATCGAATTGATAACCGCCCGGCCGGGGATTCTTTTCAGCGCTTCCTCGACCACATCGGCCTCCGTCGAATCCACCAGAATCGGCGCGGGCACGCGCGTCGCGATCTTTTCGAGAATGGACGACATGTAGCCCTTCTCGTCCTCGCCCACGATCGCGCAGCAGAGGTCGAGCATGTGCGAGCCGTCGTTCACCAGCTTCTTGGCAAGAGCGAGTATGTCGTCATATTTCTGGCTTCGAACCAGGTTGCGGAAATGCTCAACCCGCGTCGTCGTATTCATTTCTTCCGCGACGATCAGCGGCTTGGGTTCTAGATCGAGTGGGACGGAGGTATACGCGCTCGACGCGGCGCCAGCTCTTTTGACTTCGCGCTTCGCCGGTTCCACGCCGGATACCGCGTCCACCACGGCTTTTAGATGTTCTGGCGTGGTGCCGCAGCAGCCGCCAACGATGCGCACGCCGTAGACCACCACAAAGTGCTTGTGGTAGTCGGCCAGTTCCTGAGGTTTCAGTTTAAATACCGCCGCTCCACCCTGGTTCTCCGGCAATCCAGCATTCGGCAGAACGGAGACGTCTTTCGTCGAGTTCAGGCCTAGGTAACGCACTGCGTCGTTCATCAGGTCGGGACCTGTCGAACAATTCAAGCCCAAAATATCGACGTCGAGAGGTTCGAGTGAGGTGACGACAGCACCGATTTCGGTCCCCAACAACATCGTTCCGGATTCCTGAAGTGTCACCTGCACCTGCAAAGGCAGGCGCTTGTGCGCCTTCTCCATCGCCGCCAGCGCCGCAATCGTCGCAATCTTCGCCTGCAGCAGGTCAAAGCAGGTTTCAATCAGAAGTACATCAACCCCGCCTTCGATCAAGGCGGCAGACTGCTCTTCATAAGCGGCAACCATCGCATCAAATCCGATGTGCCCCAGCGACGGCATTTTTGTTCCTGGCCCTATGGATCCAGCCACGAATCGCGGCCGATCCTTAGTGGAGAACTGCTGCGCGACTTCCTTCGCCAATTGCGCCGCTTTCACGTTGATCTCGCGCACGCGGTCGCGCAAATCGAACTCGCCCAGCACAATGCTGCTTCCGCCGAATGTGTTGGTCTCGACAATGTCACAGCCCACGCGGAAAAAATCCGCATGAATATCCCGGATGATGTCCGGCCGACTGAGCACCAGAACTTCGCTGCAGTTTTCCTTGCCCCAGTAATCGTCCAGGGTGGGATTGCGCTTCTGAATATTCGTGCCCATCGCCCCGTCGTAAACCACGACGCGGTCCCGCACGACTTGTAGAAAATCCGTCATCGAAAGCTTCTAGCCCCTAGCCCCTGACTCTTGATACTCGATATTCTCGGATCGTCCAACTTCATCCGCCCGAACCCGTGGCGAGAAATATTTCGCATGCACGAACGCCGGTCGCGAAGGACCGGCGTGTCATTCAGCTTGAATCTCTTCTGGAAGCTTAGCTCCCCGGCACCATTTCCGCCGGTGCCCCCGCGTTCACGTCGGCCTGATTGAATACCACGTTGGCGCCCATGTGTGCTGGCCGGGGGGCCAGCATTTGCTCCTTGCGGTAGACCAGGTTGCTGGCATTGAAGGTCGCCAGCTCAAATCCGTGACCGTGCGTGATGGCGTCGGTCGGACAGGCCTCGACGCAATATCCGCAGAAAATGCAGCGGTTGTAGTCAATGTTGTAGACCTTGGCATAGCGCTCGGCGCCACTCACCCGATTCTCCGCCGTGTTCTCCGCGGCTTCGATATAGATGCAGTTCGAAGGGCAGGCGGCTGCGCACAGGAAACAGGCCACGCACTTCTCCAGGCCGTTTTCATCGCGCTGCAGCACGTGCGCTCCGCGGAAACGCGCCTCAAACACCGCGCCTTTCAGCGGACCTTTGCCGTCGGGATAGTTCTCCACCGTCGTCGGCTGAAACATCTCCATGAAGGTGATGCTCATGCCTTTGGCGATTGCGGCAATGTTCTTCAGGACCGGCATACCTGATCCAGTATACCGAAAGAGGCGGGGACACGTCCTCGGCGCCGCGGTGCTACTTCGAGACCGGAGGCGGCGCGGAGTGCTCGTTCGGCACCGCATTTGCGCTGTCGAGCCAGGCCGTATACCACAAATCGAGCAGCATCTGCGAGCCTGCGGCGAGCCGATGAGCGGTGAATTCGAAAGCCGCCGGCGTACCCTTGCCCGTGAATCCGCCGTCTTTTTCGAGAGCGTATACCTTCTCGACCAGCGTGTTCGACTGCTTCAGATATGCGATGTACTGCGCAAACGGATCGTCCAGGTGCTGGGGAGCCTTTACCAGTCCGGCAAAGTCTTTTTCCGCTACATTGGCGGCCACGTACGTGCCTTCGAACTGCCAATGAATGTGGTGCTCAGTGGTGTATCCGTTCGGATTCGGCCCCACCCAGCCGTTGTAATGAATCGTCGTGTGCAGCGGTTGCGATCCGTCGCCGACATAATGACCGAGCCATCCCGCGTAAAACACGATAGCGTGCTGAACGGCGAGGGTCGGCTGATGCGCCGCCTGCCGCTGCCGGTATTCGCGAAACGCGGCTTTCAGCCGGCCATACACTTCCATCGTGATGTAGGGCTGCAGACCGACGCGCTCCGGCAGGTAATCATCAGGATGATCGGTCGTGGCCGCCTGCTTCTCATAAAGCTTGCGGTAAAACTCGTAGCGCCCCGGCGGCAGCGGATCCAGCCACGCGACCCGTTCGAGGTCAATGAAGTGATCCGGCTCCTGCGCGTTCTTGAGCGCGAACTCCGAAGGACTGCGCCAGCGGTCGGGCTCGGGACCGAAGTAGCCCAGCTCCCCCACCGCCTGGCGCAGAAACAGCGGCATGGACGCTGGAATCTTCCGCGCCGCCACCCGGTTGACATAGGTGTGCCCCTCATTGCCCCATGCGTGCGCCAGCGGGCTCTGAACCAGACCCAGGACAATCAAAACGAGGGCGGCCAGCGCCAGGCTGATCGGCCCTCGTTGAAGTCGGGAGTTCACATGAAGAAAAGACTGCATCGTTCTATGCGTGATGCCCTGCTCCTTATCAGCCTTGCTCCATCCCAGAGCAGAGTGGGCTCAGAACGTCAAATGCAGCGCCATCTGAATCAGCCGCGGGCTGCCAATCGTGTGCTGCAGCGTGCCGAGGTGGCCGGCCGGAGGGCACGTGTAGGCCCCCGTCGCAGAATTGCACGCCGGATAGCTCCCGAACCCATAAATCGGAGGGTTCTCGTAGTACGGATTGAATTCGACATTGTTGCTGGGAATGTCGAAACTGGGATGGTTGAAAATATTAAACGCCAGGAAGTCATATTTCAGCGCGAACCGCTCGTTGATGTGGATGTTCTTGGCTATACCAAAATCAAAACGGCTTTGAAAGGGTGAGCGGAAGATGTTGCGTCCTCCTGCGGCGTAGCTGTTCTCATAAGTATCACTCAGCCCGGATACAGGATCCGCCTGTGGGACGGGCGAGTTGTCTCCGCTGGCTCCCGAATTCGGTGTAATCAGGGCAGGGACCCCGAAGGCGTAGGGATTGAGCACCGGCAAATTGCCGTTCACGCCAGTGGTGCCTTGCAACACCGCCTTGGTCGAGGTCGAGCCATAACCGCCGACCGGAACGATTGGGTTTGTCGCAAGATCATTCCCGCCGCCCCAGTAGATGCTGGCCGCGCCACCACTGTAGTCAAAGACGCTGTACGCCTGCCCACTCTGTAGAACCGTAACCCCGTTCAGAGCCCACCCATTTACGACCTGCCCCGCAAAACCTTTGACGTTGGCCGTCGGCAGATCGTAGTGGTAGTTGATTGTAATGACGTGCGTTCGATCAAAGTCCGAAGTTGCGTACGAAGAACGAGGATTGTTGGGATCGTTCCCAGTGAAAAAAAGTCCGAGGCCGCTTTGTTCATCCAGGGTATGCGAATACGTATATGAGCCTGAAACCTGCAATCCGTGACTGAGGCGCTTGGTCACGTTGAACTGCAAGGCGTCGTAGTTCGAAACCCCAACTGTCCGATTGAAAACGGAATTGGGATCGTACCCGATATACGGCGAGCGAAGCGGAGCATTTCCCGTCCCATAGCCGGCAACCAGGGCATCAATCGGTTCGTTGGCGTCGTACTCTGATCGCGGCAAAGCTGCAAGGTTCGAGGGTGAGCAGGGATTAGGATAAGGAACGAACTGACACGCTACGTTGTATCCGTAGGAGTAGTTTTGTTGATAAGGGCCGCCAGCCAGCAAAGGGCTCTGAGGCGTCGCGATTTGCGCCTGATTAAAGGGCAGTGGAATCACCTCGTGAACACCGTGGTTTCCCACATAGCCCAGTGTGACCAGGAGGTTGTTCTGCGGCTGCCATTGCAGGTCGAAAGTCCAATTCTCAGAGTAGGGCAGGGTGTTCCTTGGGTCATAACCTCCGAAGAACAGGGCGCCGCAGCCGGTTTCACCGAGGTTTGCGCAATAGGTTGTGGTGTTGGCAATCAACTGGCCCGCGTTTGGCAACAACGTCTGAACCTGGGAAAAATTTGAAGGTGGCGGGGGTGGCGCTGCCGTACCGAAAGGTTGACCGAAGTTATTTTCATTTGCGTAGAACGGGACCACGAACGGCTCTTCTACGGTCACGCCAAAGGGGCCGCTAACTCCCCCGCCCGCCGGCGGCGAGAGTTCAGTGAAATATTCGCCGCGATCATAGTACAAACCAAAACCGGTCCGCACGACCAGCTTGTGATCGAACATCGCGGGGCTGTAGGCCAAACCAATTCGAGGCGCGAAGCCCCATTGGCGTCCGGTCAGCGTCGAATTGCTCACGCCCTTGGTTCCGAAAGCCTTGCTGTTGCCGGCCACCACTAGACCGATGTTGTTGATTGTGTCCGTGCCGACGTCGTACGAATAATCTTTCGAATAGAAGTTCGTGAGATTCCCATATTTTTCGGAAAGGGGCCCGTCCCAATCCCACCGCAAGCCAAGGTTCACAGTGAGGTCGGATCTAACGCGGATATTGTCTTGAACATATGTTCCGGCCTGCTTTGCACGGTAGTACCGGTTGGTCGCTCCAGCGAGGATCTCCGAGGGATCCTGGCCGTTGCAACCGCTTGTGCTGGGCCCGCAAACGTTCCCTTGCAGAAATCCCGGAAAGTCTTCAAACGTGATTCGGGCCAGTTCGTTGTTCTTGTTGATCACGTTTAATTGGAACCGGTCGAAGTTGAACCCCACGGCAATGGACTGGCGCCCACGAACCCACTTCAGATTGCTGGCAAACTGGTAGTTGTTCTGAAAGAGGCCGGCGTTGGCAAAATTGTTCGATGGGCCAACAGAAAGTCCGTCGGTGAGAGTGTCGGCATTCCTGATATTGATTCCCGGAAACAAGTTTGTGCCCGGCACGGAGATGCCTACAGTGGAGGGTGAGAGAAATTGACTGGTCGTGGAGTACGCTCTCTCCCGTACAAATCCGAACCGCTGTTCCCAAGTCATATTGGGCGTCAGGGCGGTCGTGTTATCCAGAGAAACGGTTTGACTGCCGGCTTTCATGGTCTGTGGAAAGCCCAGCAAGGAACTTTGAGCGAAGGGCGTAGTGTTGGGGTCGTCCTGATAGTAATACTTAACCGCGAACCGGTCTTTCTGACTGAAGTTGTAATCTACGTTGGCGTTCACCTGAGTTGCAGTAAAGCGCGAATTCGGGCCCAGGACTTCCGCATCGCCGCCCTCGTTTTGAAGATTGCTCAACTCAGTTCCGGTCGCCGCATTCGGCACCCACCAGCTGCCATCGGGAGCTTTGGTGTTCATGATGTTGAGGGCTTGTTGTGTGACGTCCCCAGCAGTAAGGGTTGTCCCGAAGTTTGTGTTGGCTAGGTCGGCTAAGCCTTGCGCGGTGCGGTTGGTATCGGTTAGCCCCGGCGGAACCGCTACGATTGAGGTCGCCAGAAGCTGATCGCTGACCCTCTGTCCCTGATAAGAACCGAAGAAGAACAGCTTGTCTTTCTTTACGGGACCGCCAATGTATGCGCCGAAAACATTGCGGTGCATCTCGGGACGCTGCAGCTGGTTGTGGATAAAGAACCACTCGTTCGCATTCCATCCGGTCTGCTCGTGATACTCGTAGGCGCCGCCGTGGAATAGATTCGTCCCCGACTTGGTGGTCGTGCCGATTTGTGCGCCGCTGTTTGCCCCCTGCGACGCGTCATACATCGCGGAGTTGACGTGTAATTCCTCGATCGTTTCCGGCGGCGGCGAAGGCATTGCCTCACCGATAGCTCCGTAGACCGAAGTGCTGGTAACGATTTCACCACTCGGATTATCGCCGTTGCCGTTCTCACCGATATTGACTGCGACCCGGCTGGAAGAAACCTGGCTAGTGGATTTGCCATTGAAGATGTTATTCGCGTCCACGCCATTTACCGTAAAGCTGTTGCTGGTGTCGCGCTGGCCATTAGCCCAGATCGCCTGGTTGCCGAGACCTGCGTTCGTGCCGGCCGTGTTCAGCAAGTCCGCGCTCACGCCGGGGCTCAGAATCGCCAGTTGCGTGAAGCTTCCAGTTCCGAGGGGTGTGTTCGTGATCTGCACTTCGTCCAGCGAATAGCCGGTCGTGGTGTCGGTCTGATTCAGCAAGGGCGTGGCTTCGACCGTCACCGTGGACGAAACCGCTCCCGGCTTCAGTTGCGAGTTGAGAGTTGTTGTCCGGTTGCCCTGGACAACGATCTCGGGGTACACCGCCTTCTGAAATCCGTCCTTGGTGAAGGTCACCTCGTAACGGCCAATCGGCAGGTCGGCGATACTGAAGGACCCATCGTTCTTGCTTTGTGCCGATACTTCAAGATTTGTCGCGAGCGCCCGCGCCTTGACGCTCGTTCCCGGCAAAACGGCGCCGCTGGCGTCCGTGATCGTGCCATTTAACGATCCCAGAGTCTGCTGCCCGATCGCAGTGTGCGCTAGAAAAAGCAGCGACAAAAGACATACTGTCAGCGCACGACGAGATGCGGAATTTCGGGAAACAAAGAAGCACGCCACTTTGCGGGTCATGGTGAGTTCTCCTGTAATGTTTTGAAACATGGCCTTATATCAGAAGGATTTAGCGGCTGCAAGAACCTGGGTATGAATTGTCGGTAAATTTGCTTTTAAACGCATAGAAAGGCAACCTCAATTTTTCGCGCCGTGAAAAGATTGCGCCCCCGAAGGCTGTTTCTCCCGAGATTTCCACAGGCTCGTGATGGGCACGCTATGCTGTTGGAGTGAGCGAATCAAAGCCCGCCGCCAGCCGCCTCCGCCATCCCACTGCAGGCCTCTGTGCGAGCTGCCGGTTCATGCGGGAGATCACCTCGGACCGAGGGTCAATCTTCATCCAGTGCGGAAAGGCCGCTGAGGATTCGTCTTTTCCAAAGTATCCGCGGCTGCCGGTATTGACCTGCCGGGGATACGAGCGCGCCGCTGACCACGGAAGCTAGTGAAAAGCTAAGACAAGCCCCTTACCGTACGAGAAACTTCGCCCAACCAGCCTCAGCCGATTCCCAACTCTTTCGCCAGCACCTTCCACTTTGCATCCACCAGCGCTCTCGTCCTGGCGTCCATAACGATCTCGTCGGGCCAGGGACGGGTGAAGCCCTCGCTAGCCCATTTCCTCGTGCCATCAACGCCCATTTTCGATCCGTAATTGGGCAGGCGTGACGCGTGGTCGAGCGAGTCCACCGGCCCGAGCATGAACTGGATATCGCGCTCCGGGTCAATGTGATTAAACACCTTCAGCACCACGTCACCCAGATTCTGCACGTCCACGTCTTCGTCCACGACCACGATGCATTTCGTAAACATGGCCTGGCCCAGCGACCAGATGGCGTTCATCACCTTCCGCGCCTGCCCCGGATAAGACTTCTTGATGGAAACGATCATCAGGTTATGAAACACGCCTTCGATCGGCAGGTTGATATCCACCAGTTCCGGGATCGTCATCTTCATGAGCGGGAAAAATATCCGCTCGACTGCCTTGCCCATGTAGGCGTCTTCCTGCGGCGGCTTGCCGACGATGGTCGTGGCATAGATCGGATCTTTGCGGTGCGTTACGCAAGTAAGGTGAAACACCGGATACAGATCTTCGAGCGAATAAAATCCCGTGTGATCGCCGAACGGGCCTTCGCTGCGCAGTTCGTCGAGATTAACGTAGCCCTCGAGCACAATTTCGCTGGCCGCCGGAACCTCCAGATCCACGGTCTCGCACTTGACCAGATCCACGGGCGCGCCCCGCAGGAAGCCCGCGATCATATATTCCTCGACTTCCGGGGGCGCGGGAACGATAGCGGAGAACGTCACGGCCGGATCGGTGCCGATGGCTACCGCAACTTCCATCTTTCCAGACGGCCGCTCGCCTTTGGCCAGCACGCTTCCTCCCGAACTGCGCGCCATGATGTCCACGGCGCCGGACTTGTCCGGCGCCGTCGCGCGCATACGCTCGCGGGCATGTTCGGCTGCGACTTTCTGCCGCTGCCAGTGCATGCCCGTCGTCTGGCCGTCGTAAACCTGCATGCGGTACATGCCCAGATTGCGCTTGCCGGATTTGGGATCCCGCGTGGTGACGCAAGGCAGCGTGATGAAGCGCCCGGCATCCTTCGGCCAGCATTGCAGGACAGGGAAGTCGAGCACGGAGAAATTATCCCGCTTGACCACTTCTTTGCACGGCCCGGTCGGAACCGTGCGCGGAAAGAGCTTTCCCGCCTCGGTTAGCAACGGAAGCATTTTCAATTTGTCCAGAAAGCCCTGAGGCGATTTCACGTCAAGAAACATCCGGATGCGCGAGACGATCTCGTCAAAGGAATTCACGCCCAGCGCCAGCTTCATCCGCGCTTCCGAGCCGAACTGGTTGATCAGCAGCTGCGAGCCGGGATGGCCTTTGACGTTCTCGAATAGCAGCGCGGGACCGCCGGCCACGCCTTCGGCGTCGCGGCTCTTGGAAACGCGGTCGGCGATTTCCGCGATCTCCAGGATGGGATCGCATTCGGTCTTAACTCGTTTGAGCTCGCCAGCGCGGTCAAGCGCGCTAATCCATTGGCGAAGATCGTCGAAGGGCAAAGGCGTCCTCTTCCGCGTGCAGTCAGCGACCGATGATTATACGGATAAAAAAGGGACGAAGTCGGCCCGCCGACACTATTTCCGTCGTTCCAGTTTCACGCTGGCGCTCACCGGCTGCCCGTCGCGCAGCACCTTCACTTCAACGACGTCCCCGACCTTGCTCCGCCGCAGCGCGTCGGTAAAGTCGTAGAGATTCTTGATCGGCTTGTCGCCGAATTGAACCAGGACATCGCCCGCCTTAAATCCCGCCTTGGCCGCCGGAGAATCCGGCCTCACATCGGAGAACTTGACCCCGTTCTCGGTCTGACCGAAGTCCGGGATTGAACCGAAATACGGACCATAGCCGCCGCCTCCGCCGCCGGCCGGTTTCTCCTCCGCGACTACCTGAAACGTCGGCGCATCCGCGGAATCGGCCAGTTGCACGATTACCTTGCCAACCATATCGAGCAGAGTTGCAGCCGACGGCGCATTGATCTTGTCCCATGTGTCGGACGGCTTGTGATAATCGGAATGCAGCCCCGAGAAGAAGAAAAGCACGGGGATCTTCTTCGCAACGAACGACGTGTGGTCGCTCGAAGCGTAGCCGCCGGCGGAGTACTCGATCTTGAAAGGCGAGCCCTTCTGGGCCTGCTCCAGAATTGTCTTGAACGTGCTGCCCGTGCCCACGCCTCCGATGTAGATTTTGTCGTCCTTGATGCGGCCGATCATGTCCATGTTGATCATGGCCACGGCCTTGGCCAGCGGCCGCGTCGGATTCGCCACCCAGGCCGCCGAACCGAGCAAGCCGAGTTCTTCGCCCGAGAAGTTCATGAACAGCACGCTGCGTTTCAGTTGTCCGCGCTGCGGCGCCAGCAGGCGGGCGAGCTCGAGAACGCCCGCGGTTCCGCTGGCGTTATCGTCGGCCCCGGGATGAATCTGCCCAATCTGCGAGGGCGCCAGCGAATCAAAGTTTCCCCTCCCGAGATGGTCGTAATGCGCTCCACGATGACGTAATCGTCCGTTTGCCCCGGCAGCCATGCCAGCACGTTGTTGACCGTGGCCCGTGTGGTCTCGATATCAATGTGGAGCAAAAGCCGCAGTGAATCCGGAAACGCAAAGGACATGGGCTTGGTCGCGGCATTGATCTGCGCCTGCACGTCGGCGAGTGACTTCCCAGCTGACTGGAACCAGCCGTCGGCCACGGCATTCTTCACCTGCGCGAAAACGATGCCGACATCCTCAGGACCGCTCACGCTGCCGAAACGAGTGAGCAGGTCTTCTTCTCCATCGCCGAGTTTTCCATTGATCACCACTACCGCTTTCGCGCCGTGATTTCTGGCATTGATCGCTTTCGTGATGAGCTGCGAATGCTGCGTCAGGCCCTGGTGTCCGCCCTTTTCCGCGAAACCGGAAGGCTCATATCGAAGCACGACCACGATCTTGTCCTTCACATCGAGGCCGGCATAATCGTCGTAATGGAATTCGTCGGCGGTGGCGCCGTATCCGGCGAAAACGACGGGCCCGCTGACTTGCGCAGAGGACGAAAAGCTGAAAGGGACGAAGTCCTGGTTGATCTTCAGCTCGGACTTAAGCCCGGCCGATTCCACTTTGAAGCTGTTGTCCGACTTGGGACGAGCCCCGGTGATCACGCTGAACGGCTGCGTGTAGCCATTTACTCCGGCCGGCTGCAGGCCGAGTTCCTTGTAGCGCTTCTCAATCAGATGCTGGGCGCGCGTCAGCCCCTTGGTCCCGGCGCCACGGCCTTCCATTTCCGGCGAGGCCAAGACCTTAATGTCGTTCAGGTAGCGAGTCGGATCGGCTTGCGGGATCGGCTGCCCAGAGCCCAGTAACAGAACGGTCGCGGCGAGTGCGCAGAAAAGGCGATAAAACTTGAATGGTCTTGGCATGCGGGAGGGCTCCGTGAAGCCGCATCGTATGGGGTGGGATGGAGGCTGTCAATGCAGCCGCGCACAGCTTCAGGCCAACTGACCTTCTGCGCAGCTGTGTTGCCGCACTTTTCTGGC
>Ga0209167_10002083_pt1 | contig 11109 bp, 11 predicted proteins | sample Coa_R1_9_FD_187154 | JGI IMG/M metagenome (GOLD analysis project Ga0209167, IMG submission 187154) | Surface soil microbial communities from Centralia Pennsylvania, which are recovering from an underground coalmine fire - Coalmine... | ecosystem: Environmental > Terrestrial > Soil >...
TGTATTGCATACTGCAGCGGAATCCTACCGATCCGTGATCAATGGGCAACGGTTACCAGACTCCGACGTAAGCTCGCTTCCTACAAAGAAGATGCGTGTAGTGATTGGACGCAGACAAGCTCCGGACAGGAGGCAGTTAGTATTATGAGTAAGTCAAGCGCAACAAATGAGCAATACTCAAGCGAACCACGGCGGAGGCTATCACCATGGCGAGTGATGCTTGCAGTCTTCATTCTCGTAAGCTTGACTGTCGGTACCGCCTTCGCCCGACAACAATGGCAGGCGAGTCAGCCAACCGTATCTAACAAGCCGTGGTTTGCGAGCTATGTCGATGTTACGGCTACGCCTACTTTTGCCTTTGAACAATTGAGTACACCTCACTCCGCGATGCCGTACTTTCCTTCATCGTCTCGTCACCTATGGATGCGTGTACCCCTTCGTGGGGTGGGGCATATACGTTGAGCCAGGCCACTGGCTCACTGGATCTCGAGAGACGTATCGCTCGCTTGCAGCAACAGGGTGGCAGCGTGGCTATATCTTTTGGCGGCCAGAAGAACCAGGAGCTTGCTGTCAATTGTACCGATCCAAGCAAGCTTTTCAATGCATACCAAGCGGTAGTCAATCAGTATAACATCAACACTATCGATCTTGACCTTGAAGGTGCAGGCCTGACGGATGCTGCCGCAGCCAGCAGGCGAGCCACTGCTATTGCTCAGCTCCAATCACAGCGACGAGCTGCAGGTAATCAGTTTGCGGTATGGGTGACGCTGCCTGTTACGCCTCAAGGGTTAGATGAAAATGGCACGAACGCAGTGAGTCAATTACTGACGCACCACGTTGACCTGGCAGGGGTAAACGTCATGACCATGAATTACGGCTCTAGCCTTGTTAAGGGCGCAACTATGGCCAGCGCATCGGAAAGTGCCTTAATCCAAACAGAGCATCAACTTGGCGTCTTGTATCAGCAAGCAGGTGTACACCTAAATGATGCTACGCTCTGGACGAAGATGGGCGCAACTCCTATGATTGGGCAAAACGACACACCAGACGAAGTATTCACCCTCGCTGATGCGACTGAGTTAAACCAATTTGCGCTCTCTCATAAGCTAGGACGAATGTCGATGTGGTCGGCGAATCGGGACATCGCCTGTGGCACTAATTATGTATTTACGCAAATAGTCTCTGATGCCTGTAGCGGTGTACAGCAGGATGCGTATGATTTTGCGAATCGCCTTAGTGCTGGTTTTGATGGAAGTATTTTCCTGAGCGCTGGCCTGGTGACGACGGCAGATACTATATCAAAACTTGCTCAGCAACCAGATAATCCGGCCACCAGTCCGTATCAGATCTGGTCACCCACAGGGGTCTATCTTGAAGGGACCAAAGTTGTCTGGCACCACAATGTCTACCAGGCAAAATGGTGGACGCAAGGTGATGTTCCAGATAACCCTGTTTTACAGCAGTGGCAAACGCCCTGGGCATTGATCGGCCCGGTCTTGCCTGGTGAGAAGCCGATTCCACAGCCGACGTTACCCGCTGGCACCTATCCTAATTGGTCTGGCACGTCCATCTATAACACTGGCGACCGTGTCCTGTTTAATGGAGTACCGTACCAGGCAAAATGGTGGAATACGGGACAGAGTCCAGCTGCCGCAACATCAAATCCCGATAGCTCCCCGTGGGTACCGTTGACCCAGGAGCAGATTAACGCTATCGTAACACCCACAAAGTGAGCAACGAGATGTAACAAATAGTGAACCAGTTGACACGAGGCAGGAAGTCCATTCAAACTTCTTGCCTCGCTTTTAACAGCAGGCACTCCCTCAGGCTTCGAAGAATTCCACCAGCACAGGGGCGAGAACTTCCAGGTTTACGTCGTGCCTCTGACCCTCCAGCGTGCGAAGCTGCGCGTTGGGCATAGCTTTGCTGAGGACCTGCGCGATGTCATACATGAATGGAAAGCTCGCGCCGCCGTTCATCACGAGCGCAGGGATGCTAACGGTTACCGCTCGCTCAACCGGCGCTGCATGGCCTTTGCCTAAAACGGCAGCATCATAAGCCAGAGTAGGTGCTACGGCTTCAAACATGGGCCATACTGGGGGGGACTGGAGCATTCCTTCAATCATCTCAGCCGGTGTCCCAACCACCGTCATAAACAGCACCACAGCATCGCCCCGGCGATCCTCTGCCAGAAGCTTTGCAAGTTTGCTGTCGTATTCATTCCATGCTGGCTGCGCCGCGGCATCGGCAGCATAGGGAGCTTCATACATTGCCAGCTTCTTGATTTTGCCATTCAACTCGATGGCCGATTCAAGAGCGAGGGCCGCACCGGAGGATAAACCGCAAATGTAAGCCGACCCGTCAGCGCATCAATGAGCGCTTCGATATCTTCAACCTCGCGTTCCACCGCGTAGGGCTTCGTGTCTCCGCTATCGCCGCGACCACGCCGGTCGTAGTAATAGACTGTAAAGTGCGGCGCGAGGAGTTGAGCCAGCCCCGGCATAGGACCGAATGACCGGTAGCAAAGTGCGCCATCTACCAGGATCAGCGCTGGCCCTGTCCCCTGCCTGTCATATGCGATCTGTGTCCCATCTTTCGAAGTTACTTTTTCCATACTGTCCTCCTTCATGAAATCTGCTTACTATTTACTTACGCCGTCCAAATGCTGCTCGAGATGTTGGAGTGTCTCCGGGAAGTGCCGCGCAAATCCCATATCCACGAGCTTCTTGAGATCGGCGGCTGATTCGAGCTGGACATGCACCCTCAACCTGGTTTTCCCATCAACATCGTCGAACGTCACGGTTACACGTTTAGGCGGTAAGCCCTCGATTGGACTGCCCCCGGCATCCACCATATTGTCTGTAAACACAATACGTTCCGGGAGTACTATTTCGCGGTAGACCGCCTTCGCCCAGTGTTCTTCGCCATCAGCGTTACGAATACAGTAAAGCCATGTACCGCCAGGCCGAAAGTCGATGGTGCAGACCGGCATCATCCAGCCCTCCGGCCCCCACCACTGCTTCACATGCTCGGATTCCGAGAAGACTTTAAACAAGAGTTCGCGCGGCGCATCGAGAACCTGGGTGAACGTAAGCTCCGTGTCGCTTTGCTCTATGGCAATGCTCACTGCTCGTCTCCTTTCCCTGTTCTTTCCTGTGCCTGTAGCTTTTGTACATAACTCTCCAGATTGCTCAGGCTCTCCTCCCATAGTTGGCGATATTGATCCATCCAGTCTGCTCCTTCCTTGAGCGCTTCCGCCTCTAGCCGGCAGGGTCGCCACTGCGCGTTTCGCCCACGCGAAATCAGGCCAGCACGTTCCAGCACCTTTAGGTGCTTAGAGATGGCAGGCAGAGTTACGCTAAATGGTCTTGCCAGTTCATTGACCGTGGCATCTCCCTTGCTCAGCATTTCAAGTATTCGACGGCGCGTGGGATCTGCCAGCGCCATGAAGATCATGCTCAGCCGGTCTGTCGAGATATTGTCTTCTAAGCTTGTTTGTCGAAGCATTGTACTTTACCGATTGGTTAATTAACGTATTGGTATAATACACTAATGCGATTTGCCTGTCAAGTCTTTTCTGGTGATCCTCCTTCAAAAGTTACCCACTTCATATACTGAAAGAGAACTATGTCCTATCTTCACGGGTGATTTTACGGTAATCTTTAGATAGAGCAGACAGTTTACAAGAGACCGTCTTTACAGAGAGACCAATCTACAGGATATTGAAGCAGTCTACGCGAGGAGGGAGGGCGCCATGCTCACCAGCCAGATTTTTCTACAGCTGATCGTTATATTGCTCGCGGTGCAGGTGTTCGGCTACCTGTGTCAATGTATTGGCCAACCGAGGGTGATCGGTGAAATCCTGGCTGGCCTTGCGCTGGGCCCCACGCTGCTGGGAGCAGTCTTGCCGCGAGTCGAAGCATCGATATTCCCGATCAGCGCATTGCCAACCCTGCAGACCCTGGGAGATATTGGCCTGGTGCTCTATATGTTCTCGCTGGGAACGCATATCGATACGCACGCGATGCTGAAGCAGGGCCGTAAAGCCGCTGTCGTCTCGCTGAGCGGTGTCCTCCTGCCTCTTGCACTGGGTGGGGCATTCGCGTTCTTCCTGTATCCTGAGTTTGCCGGATCAAAGGCCAACCTGGTGTCTTTCATGCTGCTAGTAGGTACAGCGATGGCCATTACAGCATTTCCGGTGCTTGCACGCATTCTCGAGGAGAAGGGCATGCTGGCGACCAGAATTGGAGTGCTGGCGCTGGTCTGCGCCGCTATAGATGATGTTGTAGGCTGGTGCTTGTTGGCGTTATTGATTGCCTTCATACATGCGACAGGCGCAGCTTCTGTGGCGATGACGATAGCATTTCTTGGGTTCTTTGTCGGGGTCATGCTCGGCGTTGTACGCCCGCTGCTGCTCTTTGCCGACCGGCACCTGAAATCGAAGCCAGCGCTTATGGTGCTCACGATGGTCTTACTGCTGTCATCGGCCTATGCAACCAATGCGATAGGGATACACCCGGTGTTTGGAGCATTTATGATGGGCATTATCCTGCCGCGTAGAACAGTGTATATTGAGCAGGTGCAGTACATTGATCAGGTCAACAATCTGCTGTTCCTGCCCCTCTACTTCGTCTATAACGGGCTGCGAACACACATCGGGCTGATCAACTCACCTGCCTTATGGCTTCTCTGCGGGCTGGTACTGATTGTCGCCTGCCTCGGTAAGGTGCTAGGTGGGTCACTCTCCCTCAAAGTATTAGGAGAATCCTGGAAAGAGTCGCTCACACTGGGTACGTTGATGAATACACGCGGGCTGGTCGAGTTGATCGTGCTCAACATCGGACTGGATCTGGGTGTGATTTCACCCACGTTCTTCGCGATGCTGGTGATGATGGCGGTCGTAACAACAATGATGACACCTCCACTGCTGTCCTTCCTTGGATTCCGACAGAAGCAAGTGCGAGAGCAAGAAGCGAAAGAAACAGACCCGACCGATTATAAAGGATTATTGACAAATTAATGACCTCAACGTATGCTCAATCATGAGGAGAGCACGCTACAAATGGAAGCTATGCATGATGCCATAATCAATCCAGATTTCCTGGCCCTGGGTCTGGGCGGGACGAATATGATGTCTATGTTGTGGACCGTGGCGATGGGCCGCCAGGCGGTTGGAGTCGAGATGCGCGGCGACCCGTTTCTCGGCGTTCATTGGAACATCCGTGAAGACTTCTATCACCAACTTGGCCTGATCGACCAGTTGATGCTCGAACGCTACGGCGAGGAGCGCCTGCCACGCCGGGGGGATGGACGGCTCTTTCGCCTCGCGGAATGTTTTTACAGCCGGGACACCGTCGCCGGAGATATCGTCGCCGATGAAATCATCGATGGTTACGATTCAGACCAGCATATCGTGGGAACCATTCACAACATTGAATTCATTGACGACCGCTGGCGAGATGGCCTGCCGAACCGGGTAATTACGGTATTGAACCCTCCAACGCCACCCGATCGACCTGATCCTCGCAATATCCGCACTTCAATGATGGAGGTGCTTGATGGCCCGTCCACGTTCCAGGCGGAGGCTGCCTCCATCCAGAAATTGCTGCGCCGCTACCTGGAACTGATCGAACGAAATGATCGGGAAACCAACAGCAAGCCCCGGGTGCGGCTGTACACTCACCACCGCGTGGTTCCAGGTGAGGGCGAGGGATTCATCTCCTGCCCCGATGGGCGCAAGCGCATTCGCATCGAGGCCCTCCAGGAGTTCGACTTCAAGGGTCAATTCGTCCGCGTGCGGGTAGCGGGCAGCGAGGTCATTGACCTGGGGGTACCGGAGCTGTTTATGATCGCTCAGGGCTTCAGCAGTGCTGACGCGAAACGTCTGGGATTCGAGCAACACGATGTCAAGGTCGATCATGGAGACGGGCGTGGAGAGGTGGTGGCGCAAGCGGATTTCCTGGCTGGCCTGGTCGAAGTACTCGTCGGTGGCCGCCTGCGCCGGCGTATCTCCTCAGCATTCGACCAGGATGGCAAGGAATACTGGGTGCGACAGATCGCGGTGGGCCATGAGAATGATCCAGAGGTGGGATGGGTGCTGGTGCAGGTGCCGGACTTCAAAACCTTCGATCCTATCGAGTCGGGACTCCTTCCGGCTGGCTCTGACCACGATTCGCCCGAGTTCTTCGCCTCCTACCAGCAATTGCTCTACGACTACTACATCAAAGAGGCCGCGGACATCCTGGATATTCCCAGGCAAGAGCTGATGAAAGTGCAGATGATCTATGGACCAACATTGTTCAGTCTCATCGAACGAGTCGGAGATGACGCGCTGATTGCTGCCAACGGTGTCGTCGCGGGTGATTCCTTCGGCAATGGGCACTTCCTGACCAGTGGCGGGGCGATGACCGGAATGGTTGGGCATAGTGCCCGCGTCCTCGAATACTGGCAGGCGCGGGATGCAGGCGCCTCACCGGTTGATGCTATTCGCCGGCTCGCAGATCGCATCAAGGAAGACACGCATGGCTGGCTTCAGGTGAGCGCGACGGAATATAGCCAGGCAGCCCCGGTCAACTTCGGTGCTCAGCGCATTGAACAGATCAGTAAGGCGAGCGGTACCGACCCCAATGCGCACGCTAACTCTATTGAGGCTGCTCGACGCCAGCGCCACGCGCTGATTCCACTGGATCCGTCCAACTGGAGAAGGTTATTCGTGCGCAATGGCAGGGTGCTTTCGGCGCTGCCGGAGCTTGACACTGACCACCCGCTGCAGCGTCCTGAGCGCGAGGCTAGCCTGCTTGTTGTGATGCAATCGCTGCCTTTCATGCAAAAGCGCGTCAGCGAACAGCCTGGCACAGATCAGGATCTGGCAGAAGGCGAGCAGACCCTGCTCAGACCCGAGCAGAACAGAGATCAGGACCTGGCGGTGGGCGACGAGACCATCATCATGCCCAAACTCAGCATCGGGTCGGTGGCACCAGAGAGCGCAAAAATCTACGCATTTCTGGATATTCAGCAGAATGAGCAGGTTGTGCAACGCATCGCACTCAAAGAGAACCAGGTGGTTGTCGGGCGAGTCGATCCAAGCCGTGGAATAGCGCCAGATATCGACCTCACGCCGTTTGACACCTCGAACACCGTCTCGCGCCAGCATGCGCGGATTCACCTGGAGAAAGACTCCTTCTCTCTCGAAGACCTCAAGAGTCGAAATAAGACGCGGCTGGGCGAGTCGACCTTAACCCCGCACAAGCCGGAAGCGCTCCAGAACGGAGATGTGTTGAGCTTTGGTTCGGTCAAAGCTACTTTTCGCCTACTTGGAACGAGCGAGTTGCCCGTGTCCTGGTCGCAGTCGTAGCGCCGAGGTGAGTGGTACTTTTATACCACGCGCTCATCCAAAACTTACGGGTTAGCATGCCACATGCTACTATCGTAAGCAGATAAGATGTCACCTTGACACATCCCCCATAACTTCAAGAAGATGCGCACGGTAGGGGCCCGATTTATCGCGCCCTGATTGAGGGATCAACCATGATTGTCGGCGAACGGATAGGGCAGCGACTGGGCGAGTATCGCCTGGGACGTCTGCTTGGGCGCAGCAAATTTGCCGAGGTCTACTATGGGGAACATCTTGACCTCAATATACCTGTCGCCATCAAAGTCCTCAACTGGCGCTATATCCGTGAGGGCGCGGGCAAGTTCCTTGACCAGGCGTGTACGCTGGCGCAATTGGAGCACCCGCATATTGTGCGCGTGCTGGACATGGGCATAGAGGATTTGACCCCTTTCATGGTCATGAACTACGCACCCTATGGGACGCTGCGCGAATATTACCCCAAACATACACGTCTTCCACTGCAAACCGTCGTCTCCTACGTCAACCAGGTGGGCAGCGCGCTGCAATATGTCCACGATCAAATGCTCATCCATCGAGACATCAAGCCGCACAACATGCTCTTAGGACCGGAAAAGCAGGTCTGGCTCAGCGATTTCGGCGTTGCCATGCTCTCCCGCGGCATCGACGGCAATCGCGGGGATTCGGACTCATCCGACTTCGAGGGAACGGTCGTGTACGCTGCACCCGAACAATTGCAAGGACAGCCGCAGCGCAACAGCGATCAGTACGCGCTGGCCGTTGTGGCTTACGAGTGGCTGACTGGCGAGTGGCCCTTTTCCGGCACATTCAACGATATTGCTCGCCAGCACCTGTTCGATCTCCCACCGCGCATACGCAGAAAAGGGCTGGATACCTCGCTGGAAGTCGAACGAGTCATCATGAAGGCGCTGGAGAAAGACCCCGACAGGCGTTTCAGCAGCGTGCGCGCCTTCGCAGACGAGTTGGAGTGGGCCAGCACCGGCGAAGCCACCATGCTGGTGCAGTTGCAGCCCAGACGGCAGTTCAGGGCGCCGCTGCCGTTTGTGGTGAGGGCATCATAATCACCATATTAGCGGATTTTACAGGAGGAGAGTAGTACGATGACGCAACTCAATCAAATGAAGTGTGTCGCCTGTCGCTCGGGCGAACCGGCAGTGTCGGAGGCGGAAAAAGCGGAATATAGCCCTCAGGTGCCCGCGTGGCATATTATCACGGTGGACGGCATCGACCATCTTGAACGGGTATTCTCGTTCCCCAATTTCGTCGATGCGCTGGCTTTCACCAACAAAGTCGGCGAACTGGCCGAAGCCGAGGGTCATCATCCCGCACTACTGACGGAATGGGGCAAAGTGACGGTGACATGGTGGACGCACAAGATAGGTGGCTTGCATCGCAACGATTTCATCATGGCAACGAAAACGGATCAATTGTACGCCGGGTAAGTGAGCGACCTCTGATGGAAATTGGCGAAACCCTGCTTGTCCACACTGCTGCTGAGTGGCGCGCGTGGCTTGAATTGCATCATCAAACGAAGAAAGAAATTTGGCTGGTCTATTACAAGAAAACTTCCGGTAAAAGCGGCATCACCTACGAAGAGTCGGTAGAGCAGGCGCTCTGTTTCGGCTGGATCGATGGCGCAATCAAAGGTATTGATAATGATACTTACGCGGGCCGCTTCACACCGCGCCGCGCTAAAAGCCCCTGGTCTACATCCAATCGAGAAAGAGTTGCGCGGTTGCTGCGGGATGGAGAGATGACGGAGGCGGGGATGGCGGTTTTGCCGGAGGATTCGCGCCCAACTCGCTTTTGAGCCTTACTGATACATTACCATCAGCGGCGGCGGCGCCAGCCCCAGCACATCGCCCGGTGACATCAACGGCTTATCCAGCTTGTAGAAGAGCTTGAAGCCGGCGTACTGGATCAACTGCCTTTGATCGAAGATACGGTAATCGTCAATCTTCTGACCGGGGGTACCGAATCCATCAACGCAGGTTACAATTTCTACGCCGGGTTTGAGGTGGATGTTCTGCCAGTCGGGTAACATTTCGATGCGGAACTGGTGAATGATGAGGATTTTGGGTGGCAAGTTCAGCGTTTGCACGAGGGTGGAGAGTTTGTCGATGACCCAGTTGATTTCTGCTGCCGTCATGTGGCCTAAATTCACGTCGGGTATGCCGCCGCTCGTCAGGTCAAATTCGGGGTCGAGGGCCAGATCAACTCCTGGTTGCTGCAAGAATGGCCAGACGGCGTTTACTTCGCTCTGCACGCTGCTGCGCGCGACCTGCATATCCATGAAGAAAAGCATGTGATTGGTGTTGGCGAGATTGCGATAATGCTCAATCGAATCGTCGGGCATACGCGCTCTCCAGGTGCCGTCGGCCATGGGCGCGCCCTGCGCCACAGGCGTAACATAATCGAGCGCGGGTATCACCAGGTGAGTGGGGTCGAGTTGAGCGTAGGCCTGGGTCTGCTGGTTCAGCCGCGCCAGCAGCTCATCGTCGTTGTAGGCTCCAATAGGCCCCATAGCTGCCGAGAATGGGTTGCCGTAGTAGACCACCAGGCGGTTTGCTGGCAGCGATACATTCCACATCCAACCACTCACATCATACATGTGCTGTAGTACCCCCTGCTCTTGCGCATACTTGAGCGCAATCGCGGCTGCATCTTTGCTCGATAGTGTAGGTGTAGCCTTATACCGGGTTGTTTGCTCCGCGCTGCCACAACTCGTCAGAAAGAGCAACAGACAGACCAGTGCGAGAGAAAACAACGTGGAAGATCGTCTCCATGCCTTGCTCGAACGAAATTGACCCTGGCGCATATTACCTCTAGCTTCTTCCTCTCCATGGTGATGAAAGCTATTGCCAGGTCAAACTTCATGTGAGTGGGGGGCCATCCTGACACGCAGGGATGCCCCTGGTGGGCGTCCGGCCCCCGCCGGGTGAAGCTTGACGCAGCACTTCATTGATATTTATCGATCTTTGCCTCATCAATCATAACGTGCAGGTCAAGCATTTATTACAAAGCCAAAAAATAACAGGGACGATCCTCATTGACCGTCCCTGCAACAAATCGCGGAGTGGCCGCGATGAATTGTCTCTTTACGAGCTACGACCCCGCTTGCAGCTCGCCCAACGTCACATTGATAGTCATTTGCTGGCTGCCGCGATAAATGTGAACCGAGACACTATCACCCGGGTTTTTGCTTAACAGTATATTGCTCAACGAAGAAGTGTCAGTGACCGGTTGGTTATCAATCTGCACGATTACGTCGCCCTGCTGCAAGCCCGCAGATGCCGCCGGGTACCCCTGCGAGAGGCCGGTAATCAGCGCGCCATGATCGACTGCGAGATTATCCTGCGCGGCAAGCGTGGCATCGACGCTGGCTACTTCCACCCCCAGCACTGCGCGTCCTGTATGCGTCACCTGGCCGGACGAGATGATTTGTTGCGCAATAAACGCGATGCGGTTAGAGGGGATGGCGAAACCAACACCGTTGGCGGGCGTGTTAAATTCAGGATCAATGGCCGTCAATGTTGGAATGCCGATCAAGTTGCCCTGCAGATCAACCAGCGCGCCGCCGCTATTGCCCGGATTGATGGGCGCGTCTGTCTGAATGGCATCCGGCAGCGTTGCGCCGCCCTGGCCTTCAGAAACATTGCGATCCAACGCGCTGATGATCCCATTGGTGACGGTCTGGGTAATACCGAGCGGGTTGCCAATCGCCAGCACATCCTCAC
>Ga0209167_10002084_pt1 | contig 11100 bp, 9 predicted proteins | sample Coa_R1_9_FD_187154 | JGI IMG/M metagenome (GOLD analysis project Ga0209167, IMG submission 187154) | Surface soil microbial communities from Centralia Pennsylvania, which are recovering from an underground coalmine fire - Coalmine... | ecosystem: Environmental > Terrestrial > Soil > Unclassified...
TAGGTCGGGTCTTCGCGATGAAGATCGTGGATCGCGACGCCGCTGGCGATCGATGAGCGCGTCAACCATTCAGGATGGCGCAGCGTGTCTTCGTACCCCGATTCCCAATGCTCGCGCATCGACGTGCCGGAGAAGTCGTAATCCTTCGCTGGCCTTCGTATTCCTTGTGCTGATAGATCAGGTGGACGATGTTGACGACGCAGGCGGTCTCGAAGCTCGTGATGCGGGCGTCCTCCTCCGGCTTTCGCTCCTCCTCGGGGATTCTTTTCAGAGCCTCGACCAGTCGCAGTTTCAGCATGTGAACGCGGGCGTACGTATTCGTATTCTGCCGGGTGCGGCTCGAATACATGATGTCCTTGTGGCGCGACATTTATGTCCGGCATGGAGCGCGGCAGGGCGCCGCGCGCGCTGAACAAGTCGACCTGGAAGACCAGCGACGACTGATCCTCCTCCTGGTCGAGCAAATATTGCAGAGGCGTGTTGGAGACGATGCCGCCGTCCCAATAATATTCGCCCGCGATCTTAACCGCTGGCAGCGCCGGCGGCAGCGCGCCCGAAGCGATGATATGGTCGGGCTCGATGCGCTGCTTGGCGCTGTCGAAATAGATGAAATTGCCGGTGCGCGTGACGGCGCCATTAGAACACAATTATGCGCCGGAACCGAAATTTTTGCTGGTTACTCAATAACTTCCCTATTGCACCATCGGCGACTCAGTGATTCTCTGACGAGTCGCTGTGGGGGCGCTACGACCATGGAAATTAAGGACTTTTCTTTCGCCAGGCCGCGAGTCGAGTGGCCGACCGTCGCGCTCGTGGTTTTGATCTACGGCCTGTGGTTCGCGGCCACCTATTTCCACGATCGGTTGCCGGTCTGGGCGCTGACGCCGATCGCGGCCTGGACGGTCGCCTGGCAGATGAGCCTGCAGCACGAGACCATCCATGGCCACCCTACGCCTAGGCGCTGGATCAACAGCTTCATTGGCGCTTGGCCGCTGGCGCTGTGGCTGCCCTTCGAGAATTACCGCCACACCCATCTCACCCATCACTGCGACGAGCGGCTGACCGACCCTCTCGACGACCCGGAATCGTTCTATTGGCGTCAGGAGGAATGGGAGGGGCTCGGCGCTTTAGGGCGAGGCGTGGTGCGGCTGCAATCATGCTTGCTCGGCCGGATGCTGATCGGCCCGGCCTGGGCCGCGGCCAAATTGTGGAAGGCCGAAATCGCAAGACTAGCGCGCGGCGATCGCCGCGCCATCAGCGAGGTCGCGTTGCACCTTGTCGAGGTCGCGATCGTTCTTGCCTGGGTTCTCGGCGTCTGCAAAATGCCTATCGCCAAATATGTGATCTGCTTCGCCTACGCCGGCACCTCTTTGGCGCTGGTGCGCTCCTTCGCCGAGCATCGCGCGGAAAGCATGGTCGAACGACGCACGGCGATCGTCGAGCGATCATGGATTCTCGGTCCGCTGTTCTTGTTCAACAATCTTCACCTTGCCCATCATGCCCGGCCGGCTATGCCCTGGTACGCGCTGCCGCGTTGGTACGCGCTTAATCGCGAAGCGCTGATCGAGCGCAACGGCGGCCTTCTCTATGTCACTTATTTCGACATTCTGCGGCGCTATCTGCTGCGGCCGCATGATCAGGCGCTCCATCCGCTCCGGTTCGACGCCGGCGCAAAGGTCGAGTCGAGCCCGGCGTCGCCATAGCGTCGCGTCGCCATCGGCGACAGCGCCTGATTTGCGCGCTATAGCCCGTGTCGTTCTCGTGGCTTTTTCTGGAATCGGAGATTGGCGTTGATGGACGCGCTCGTCGCTTCCCTGGGCATGTATGACTTTCCTTCTATTGCCTCGGCGAACGCCGAACTCTGGGCGGCGATCGGCGGCTATCTCCGCGCCGCCGGCATTGCCGCGCCGGAAATGCTCGACCACGGGAACTTGGATGACGCTTGGCGTAATGAGCGGCTCATCTTTGGCCAGACTTGCGGCTATCCCTTCGTCACCTCGCTTCGCAATCACGTCGCGCTGGTGGCGACGCCGACCTACGCCTTTGAAGGTTGCCAGGGATCAAACCACTGCAGCTTCGTCGTCACGAACGCCAAGAGCGGCCAACGCAGCCTCGCTGGTTTCGAGGGCGCCCGCGCCGCGATCAACGGGCGCGACAGCAATTCAGGCATGAATCTCTTTCGTGGCCTCATCGCGCCGATCGCACGCGGCCGGCCGATGTTCGGCGAAGTCATCGTCACTGGCTCGCACGCCGCGAGCATTGCCGCCATTGCGGCGGGCGAAGCCGATCTTGCGGCGATCGATTGCGTCGCTTTCGCGCTGCTCCGTCGCGAGCGCCCCGAGCTTTTCAATGATGTCGTGACGGTCGCCAGGACGCAGGTCTCGCCCGGCCTGCCGTTCGTGATCAACGCGGAACTCGGCAAGTCCCTTGCCGCGGCGGTGCGCGTCGCCCTGTTTGCCGCGCTGAACGACCCGAAACTCGCGGCGGCGCGCGCGGCGCTTGGACTGACGGGCGCCGCCATTCTCACCGAAGCGGACTATCGAAAGGTCGCGGAGATCGAACGGACGGCCGTAGCCCTCGGCTATCCCGAATTGGCGTAATGGAGATAAATTGATCCGCAACGAGAACGCTCCCCAAGCAAGTGGGTTTCCGTACGGATCGACGCCTTGCGAACCGCGCCGACAGGAGGGGACGATCATGAGATCAATCGTTTCGGCCGCGCTTGTCATGGCCGCATGTTTTTGCGCCTCGGACGCCTTGGCGCAGTCTCGCTGCAAAGTGATGGATCCTACGGGGACGCCGTTGAACCTGAGGGACGCGCCGTCAGGCAATATCATCGGAACAATCGCCAACGGCCAGCTTGTCTCCATTCGCAACGTCATTGTCGACGGGCGTGGCAAAGCCTGGGCCGACATCGAGGGCTATTCAGACGGGCTGGCGCTCGGATGGGCCTATCGCGAGTTTCTCGCCTGCTTCTAAGAAGCTGGCGCGAAATTCAAGAGTCTCTCGTCACCAGGATCGCGCGGAAGTCGTTGACGTTCGTCCGCGTCGGCCCGGTCATGACCAGATCGCCGAGCGCGGCAAAGGCGCCGTAGGCGTCATTATCGGCGAGCCGCGCTTTGAGGTCGACGCCGGCCGCCGCCGCTCTTCTCATCGTGTCAGGGCCTATGATCGCTCCGGCATTGTCCTCGCTGCCGTCGATGCCGTCGGTATCGGCGGCGAGCGCTGAAATTCCGGCGTGGCCGCCGAGCGCGATCGCCAGGCTGAGCAGGAATTCGGCGTTGCGTCCGCCCCGTCCCTTGCCGCGCACGGTCACGGTCGTTTCGCCGCCGGAGATGATCGCCGCTGGCGGCGCGACAGGCTGGCCGTAGCTCACCGATTGCAAGGCGATTCCCGCATGCACGATGCCGCATTCGCGCGCCTCGCCCTCGATGGCGTTGCCGAGGATCAGCGGCGCAAACCCAGCCTCGCGCGCAATCTTTGCCGCCGCTTCGAGGGAGCCTTGCGGCGTCGCAATCAAAATGTTTGTCACTTTGACGAGGCGCGGATCCCTTGGCTTGGGCGTTTCATTGGCGGGATCGGACAAGTGTCGCGTTACCGCCGGCGAGACGTCGATACCGTATTTCTCGATCACCGCTCTGGCCTCGGCGAGCGTTGTCGCATCGCCGACGGTCGGTCCCGATGCGATCACCGACAGATCATCGCCTGGCACGTCGGAGATGACGAGGCTGACGACGTGAGCCGGCGCAGCCGCCGCGGCGAGCCGGCCGCCCTTGATCGCGGAAAGATGCTTTCTGACGCAATTCATCTCGCCGATATGCGCGCCGCTCTTCAGAAGGGCACGATTGACGGCCTGCTTGTCGGCGAGCGTGATGTCGCCGCCCGGCAGAGCGAGAAGAGCCGAGCCGCCGCCGGAAATCAGGCTGAGAACAAGATCGTCGGCGGTCAGCCCTTTCACTAGGGCGAGCATCGCGCGCGCAGCGGCGGGGCCCGCCGCGTCAGGCACCGGGTGGCTCGCCTCGACGACCTTGATGCGTTTCGTCGGCGCGCCATGGCCGTAGCGGGTGACGACCAGGCCTTCGAGCGAGCCGTTCCAATGCGCTTCGACTGCGGCAGCCATGGCCGCGGCGGCCTTGCCTGCCCCGACGACGATGGTGCGGCCTTTGGGCGGGGCAGGCAGATGCGGCGGCACGCAACGGGAAGGCGCTGCGGCCTCGACCGCGGCATCGAACATGCGACGGAGCAAGGCGCGTTGATCCGACGTCATGACGTTCGCGGAACCATCCGCCAGCCCCTCACGCGCCTTTCTTGGCGACCTCGTGATTGGACATGATTTCCAGCGCGCGCACCATCGCCGAATGATCCCACGCTTTGCCGCCATGCGCTGCGCAGACGTTGAACAATTCCTGGGCGGAGGCTGTGTTCGGCAGGGAGACGCCGAGGCTCCTCGCGCCTTGCAACGCGAGGTTCAGGTCCTTTTGGTGCAATTCGATGCGGAAGCCCGGATCAAATGTGCGTTTGACCATTCGCTCGCCATGCACTTCGAGAATGCGCGAGGAGGCGAAACCGCCCATCAACGCCTGGCGGACGCGCGCCGGATCGGCGCCCGCTTTTGCGGCGAAGAGCAGCGCTTCGGCCACCGCCTCGATGTTCAAGGCGACGATGATCTGATTGGCGACCTTTGTCGTCTGCCCGTCGCCATTGCCGCCGACGAGTGTGATGTTCTTGCCGAGCTTCTCGAAGATCGGCTTCACTCGATTGAAGGCGGCCTCTGGACCGCCGACCATGATCGTCAAAGACGCGGCCTTGGCGCCAACCTCGCCGCCGGAGACCGGCGCGTCGAGATAGTCGGCCCCGAGCGCGTTCACCCTTTTGGCGAATTCCTTGGTGGCGAGCGGCGAGATCGAGCTCATGTCGACAACAATCTTGCCCTTGCGCAAGCCCTCGGCGACGCCGCTTTCGCCAAACAGCACATCCTCGACCTGCGGCGTATCCGGCACCATCGTGATGATGATCTCCGACTTTTGCGCCACCTCCTTGTTGGTCGCGCAAACGACGCCGCCGCTCTTGACGAGATCGTCGGGGACGACGTGGCCGGAGCGTAGGCGCAGCCGATGCCCGGCGTTGATGAGATTGGCGGCCATGGGCCGCCCCATCACGCCGAGGCCGATGAAGCCAATGTCGATCATATCTGAAGTCTCCTTTGCGGCTCGCCGCAAGTCACGCGGCTGCGCGCAGAGCTGAGAGCCAGCCCAACCCTTCCGCCGTGGTCGCGCGCGGCCGGTATTCGCAACCGACCCATCCGCGGTAGCCGATCTTGTCGAGGTGCGCGAAAAGAAACGGATAGTTGATTTCGCCAGTGCCGGGCTCGTTGCGGCCGGGATTGTCGGCGATTTGAATATGGGCGATGCGTTTTAGGTTCGCCTCGATCGTCCGGGCGAGGTCGCCCTCCATATTTTGCATATGATAGATGTCGTACTGAACGTAGAGGTTGTCCGAACCGACTTCGTCGATCAGTCGCAGCGCCTGCTCGGTCCGATTGAGATAGAAACCGGGCATGTCGCGCGTGTTGCAAGGCTCGATGAGGAGGCGGATTCCGGCCTTGCCGAGCTCGCTCGCGGCATAGGCGAGGTTCGCGACAAACGTCTTTTGAAGCGCCGCCGCCTCGGCGTCCTTGGGCGCGAGGCCGGCGAGGCAATTGATCTGCTTGCATCCAAGCGCGCCGGCATAGTCGATCGCCTTTCCGACGCCGCGTTTGAATTCATCGACGCGGTCGGGGAGGACCGCCATGCCGCGTTCGCCCTTGCCCCAGTCGCCGGCCGGCAAGTTGAAGAGCGCCTGCGTCAGCCCGTTGTCGCGGAGCCGCGCGGCGATCTCCTCCTTCGTCGTCTCGTAGGGCGACATATATTCAACGCCGAGGAAGCCGGCCTTGCGCGCCGCAGCAAAGCGGTCGAGAAACGGCAACTCGTTGAAGAGAAAGGTGAGATTGGCGTCGAATTTCGGCATCGTCTATCCTTTAGCGTTTGGCGGCGCGAGGCGCGCGTTCCCTCAGGCGCCGGCCTTTTCGGGCGTCCGCAAGTCCTGGCTCTTCTTGATCGACAGCGACGGATCGAGGCACAAAATCTCCTCGAATTCATTGATGTTGTCGACCTCAGCGCCCATCGCGATATTGGTCACGCGTTCGAGGATGAATTCGACGACCACGGGCACTTGGTGCTCCTCCATCAGCGCCTGGGCTTTGGCGAAAGCGTCCTTGAACTCATTCGGGCTCTTCACTCGGATCGCCTTGCAGCCGAGCCCTTCAGCGACTGCGACATGATCGACGCCATAGCCGGGAATCGCGTCGCCGTCCTGCGCGGCGTTGATGTTGTCGAAGGCGAGGCTGACCTCGAAATCCATCTGAAAGCCGCGTTGCGACTGGCGGATCAGGCCCAGGTACGAGTTGTTCACGACCATATGAAGGTACGGCAATTTATGCTGCGCGCCGACGGCGAGCTCCTCGATCATGAATTGAAAGTCGTAGTCGCCGGAAAGCGCCACGATCGTCTTCTTCGGGTCGGCCGCGCGGACGCCGAGCGCCGCGGGCAGCGTCCAGCCGAGCGGGCCAGCCTGGCCGCAATTGATCCAGTTGCGCGGATTGTAGACTTTCAAGAATTGCGCGCCGGCGATCTGCGAGAGGCCGATCGTCGTCACATAACAGGTGTCGCGGCCAAAAGCCTCATTCATCTCCTCATAGACGCGCTGCGGCTTCAAGGGCACCTGGTCGAAATGGCTCTTGCGCAGCATGTTCTTCTTGCGATGCAGGCATTTGGCGGCCCAGGCGCCGCGATCCTTGAGCTTGCCCGCCGCCTTCATCTCGCGCGCGACGTCGATGAAAAGCTTCAACGCCGCCTTGGCGTCGGAGACAATGCCGAAATCCGGACCGAAGACCCGGCCGATCTGCGTCGGCTCGATGTCGACATGGATGAATTTGCGGCCCCTCGTATAGGTCTCGACCGAGCCGGTGTGGCGGTTGGCCCAGCGATTGCCGATGCCGAAGACGAAATCGGATTCAAGGAAGGTTGCGTTGCCGTAGCGATGGCTGGTCTGCAGGCCAACCATGCCGGCCATCAGCGGGTGATCGTCGGGAATCGAGCCCCAGCCCATCAGCGTCGGGATGACCGGCACGCCGGTCAGCTCGGCAAAGTCGACGAGAAGATCGCACGCGTCGGCGTTGATGATTCCGCCGCCGGCGACGATCAGCGGTTGCTCCGATGCGTTGAGAAGGCTGAGCGCGCGCTCAGCTTGCTTGCGCGTCGCGGCCGGTTTGTAGACGGGCAGGGGCTGGTACGTTGAATCGTCGTACTCAATCTCGGCGGTCTGGACGTCGATTGGCAAATCGACGAGGACGGGACCCGGGCGTCCCGAACGCATGACGTGGAAGGCTTGGGCGAAAACCATCGGGACCAGCGCCGGTTCGCGCACGGTGACCGCCCATTTGGCGACCGGCTTGGCGATCGCCTCGATGTCGACGGCTTGAAAATCCTCCTTGGCGAGCTTGGCGCGAGGCGCCTGGCCGGTGATGCAAAGGATCGGAATCGAATCGGCGGCGGCCGCGTAGATGCCGGTGATCATGTCGGTGCCGGCCGGGCCTGACGTTCCGATGCAGACGCCGATGTTGCCAACCTTGGCGCGGCTATAACCGTCGGCCATATGCGAGGCGCCCTCAACATGGCGCGCCAATATATGACGGATCGATCCACGCGCCTTCAGAGCCGCGTAAAGCGGGTTGATCGCCGCGCCTGGCACGCCGAAGGCGCAGGTGATCCCTTCCTTTTCGAGCACGCGGACGGCGGCTTCGATCGCTTTCATCCTCGCCACGGCTTTCCTCCGATCCAAATCGAGCACGGGACCTAATAATTTCGGCTCATGGCATTGTCGCCAACGCGCCAGCGCATCTCAATCGCCGTGAATTTATTTTCCATCAGGCGAAAAATCGAGAAAACACGCTTATGTTTCAATATGTTACGCTGCGCCAATTTCAGGACGAGACGGTCGCTCGGCGGCCTTCGGCAAGCTTCCGCCGAGCGCGACGGTGAGCTCTTGGGCGACTTCGCTGACAAGTCTGCCAAGCTGCGGCAAGCGCTCGCTTGGCACACGACTCGCGAGGCCCGAGACCGAAATCGCCGCCATGGCCTCTGCCTGATCATTGTAGACCACCGCGGCGACGCATCTAAGGCCCGCGAGATATTCTTCATCGTCCAGCGCGTAGCCGTCGCGCCGCGCCTGTTCGAGCACATCGCGCAAATCGCCGGCCCGCGTCACAGATTTCGGCGTCAGACGCTTCATGCCGTGGCGGCGAATGATCGCCGCGACATCCTCATCCGAATAAGTGGCGAGAATCGCCTTGCCGAGTCCGGACGTCACCATGGGCGCGCGCCCGCCGACCCTCGTTATGGCGCGCATGATCTCGCGGCTTTCGACCTGGGTGAGAACGACGACTTCGCCGTCGTCGGCCACGCCAAGATTGGCGGTCTCATGAGTGAGGTCGCGCAGGCGTTTGAGGAAGGGCAGGGCGGGCGCAACGAAATTGCGGCGTCGCACGAAAGCTGAGCCGATCGCAAACGCCTGCCGGCCGACGTGCCAAGCCCCTTCGGTTTGGTCGAATTCGACGAAGCGACGGCGCTCGAGGGTGGTCAGCAGCCGGTGGACGGTCGAGGGCGAGAGGCCGGTTCGGATCGAAAGATCGCGAAGACGATAGCCTTCTTCGTCCTCGCCCAAAACGTCGAGCAGGGCCATTGCCCGGTCAACGGATTGGACCACGTCGCCGGTCTCGCCGTCCTCCGGCGCCGGCCGGCGTTCGCCCCTCGTCCGCCGAAGCCTGGCGCGAGTCCCCATGCGCGATATGTCCAATTACGGCCTTTGGGCGGCGCGAGCGCCGCCCGCCTCGCCGACAGGAATGATGTTAAGACATCTAAGGATTTTACGCCAAGTCTCGCTTGGCGCTTTGCCCCGCTCGACGACGGGCGGCGGCCGGTAGGAAAGCTCCCGCGTGGGGTTAGGCCGCGGCGTCCTGCCGGGCCTTGCGGTCGATCATCTTCCGCGCTTCCTGCTCCGGGACGGCCGCGCTGAACAAGAAGCCCTGCGCCTCGGAAATTGTGCCGAGACCTTGGATGAAGCGGAACTGCGCCTCGGTCTCGACCCCTTCGACGAGAACGCTCATGCCGAGCCTGCCGCTCATCAGCGCCACGCTCTCGACCAATATCGAGGCGCGCTCGTGCACGCCGAGCCCGATGGTGAACGAACGATCGATCTTGATGCGATCGAGCGGGAAAGTCAGCAGATAACTCAATGACGAATAGCCGGTGCCGAAGTCGTCGAGCGAAATCCTCACCCCGCGCTGGCGCAACGACTCGAGCTCGTTGCGCGTGGCCGCGCGATCCTCGAGCAGGATCGATTCGGTGATCTCGAGCTCGAGGCGCTCAGGGGCAAGATTGGCGGCGGTGAGCGCGTCGAGAACGGCTTGCTCGACCTTGCCGCCGCGGAACTGCGACGACGACAGATTGACGGAGACGCTGATGTCGTCAGGCCAGGAGGCGCAGGCAAGGCAGGCGCGCCTGAGGACGCTCGCGCCGAGCTCTTCCATCAAGCCAAGCTCTTCGACAATGGGGATGAATTCGCCGGGCGACATCCGACCGCGGACGGGGTGGTTCCAGCGCGACAAGGCCTCGAAGCTGACGATCTTGCGCGTCGCGACGCTGATGATCGGCTGGTAGTAGACCTCGATCGACTCGTTGGCGACCGCCGCCCGCAAATCCAGCTCGATTAGGCGACGAATCTGGATTTTCGCGTCCATCGATTTCTCGAAAGCGCGCCATTTGCCGCGACCGTCGCCCTTGGCCGCGTAGAGCGCCATGTCGGCGTTAGAGAGGATGACGTCAGGGGTCGCGCCGTCCTGCGGCGCGCTCGAGCTGCCGATGCTGACGCCGACAATGACTTCGTAGCCGTCGATGAAGACCGGCCGGCTGACCTCGCGAACAATCTCCTCGGCAAGAGCGGCAGTCTGCTGTTCGTCGTTGACGGGGCGCTGCAGGATCGCGAATTCGTCGCCGCCCCAACGGGCGACGAGATCGGAGGGACGCACAATCGCCTGCAAGCGCTCGGCGATCGCGGCCAGCAATTTGTCGCCGCGCGCGTGGCCGAGACTGTCGTTGACCTGCTTGAAGTCGTCGAGATCGAGGAAGAGGACGGTCACCTTGTCCTGCGCCTGCCGGCAAGCCTTTAGGGTGATCGCCAGTTGCTCCTCGAAGCAGCGGCGGTTGGGCAATTCCGTCACGGCGTCGAAGCGCGCCATACGATCGATAGCCCGCTCCGCGTTTCGACGTTCGGTCACGTCCTGGATGACGATGACGGCGCCCTCATCCTTCATGCGATGAATGGTCACCTCGATCGCGCGCCGGTCTTTGGTCTCGATCGGGACGATAAGGTCGGTCTGCTCGCCGCCGAAGAACAGCTCCTGCGACAGGCGGTCGACTTCCGAGCGCGAGACGAGGTCATTGCGCACCAACATCCGCAGAATCGCCCGCATGTCGGCGCCGACTTGTACGTCCGCGGCCGTCAATCCGAATATGCGCAGCACCTGCTCATTGGCGACGATCACGCGACCCTCTTGGTCGACCATGCAAAGACCATGCGACATGTTGTTGAGCGCGGTGTCGAGCTGCGTCGCCAACATGCCCGCTTCGCGCCGGGCGACAATTTCGCCGCGAAACGTATCGCGCAACTTCGTCGATGAGATTTTGATGAAACCAAATAACGGAATAAGAACCGTCGCAATCAATAGAGGATAAAGGCCACCGGCGATCCAGAACGCGGCGGACAAAGTGGCGAAGCTGGCAAGGAGCTGGGCGTTTGTGCCGTTTTTATTGATTGCAAGCGAGCGGGTCCAAATGCCGAACACGCACGAGGTTGTCGTCATCGTTGAAAGAAGACGGCTGAATCCGTCTTCCGTTTTCCAGAAGACAGCCATGGTCCACAGGCCGAGGAGCCCGATGAAGATCGTCGCGCCGACGACATAGTTAAATTCGCGATATTGAGCGACGGCGACGGTGGCGCTTGGTC
>Ga0209167_10002085_pt1 | contig 11099 bp, 5 predicted proteins | sample Coa_R1_9_FD_187154 | JGI IMG/M metagenome (GOLD analysis project Ga0209167, IMG submission 187154) | Surface soil microbial communities from Centralia Pennsylvania, which are recovering from an underground coalmine fire - Coalmine... | ecosystem: Environmental > Terrestrial > Soil > Unclassified...
CACCAACTTCGAGGCTGGTGAAACCTTCTTTTGTTACATCGAGGCGAGTCGTGTTGTACTCGTATGGGAAACGGATCGCAAACGCGGACGCCGCGAGGCGGGCCTCATCGTGGTTCGGTGTATCTTTGACAGGCAGATAGCTGGAATCAACGTCAGCCCCAAAGCGGCCTTGCGACGTATATGGGAACACGACGGGCTTGAGCACATAGCCGTAGGTTACTTTGTCGAAACGATTATAGCCAACAAGTGTGCCCGCTGATTTTTCTACAATGAACGCTCGACGCTGCGGGGTTGGACCTTCGTTCAAGGTTGGGCCGATAGGCGTCTGCCGCGTGTCAAACGGATGGTCAACACCTTGCTGAATGAGGTACGTCTCATTGTCGGCCAAAACGTTCGGTACAACTTGAGTCGGCGTAGAGGTTAAAGCCGCTTCCCCTGTAACAGAAAGAGCACCGACTGATGTACGTCCCCACGGAAGCTGAGTTGTTCCAAGAAGCTGATCGAACAAATCGGTCTGGAGGAGTTCTGCTGGCAGCGGGTAGTCGAGCGTGAATTCCTGCGTGAGTTCGGTGCTCTCCGCAAATGGAATCACATCCTGCTTGCCACTCACATAACGATCAGTCGGCTGCGAGCCGGGTGCGAGATATGAGACGTACTCGAACGTACCATCAGGAAGCTGAACTGGAATCAACGGTGCCGCGTTCGGGCGGTTAATCGCACCGCTAAATTGCACGCCCGCATCCGAATATCCCACACGACGCCCTGTGATCTGCGTCCATGTGCGACGTTCTGGATCGAGGCGGTCGCGGCTGAAGTCACTCCCAGTACGATCCCAGCCCGAGTCGATTTTATCCGTGTAGCCGCCTGTGTAGGACGATGTCTTTTGCCCCGGATATGCCTTACGGTAGGTGCCGCGAAGACGGTCGGATAATCCCTGAATGACCGTACCCGTTACAGGACGAAACGCGATAGCGTCCAGAGCTTTTGTGACGCTTCCCGTGATCCAGCTAACGATGGCGATCTGACTGAAGCCCTGCGTGTACATCAAGTGGCAAGCCACACATGTTGAGAACTGCTCGGGCATGGTGATTACAGTTGCTTCGACAGAGGAATGCTCGCCGGGGAAGATGTTGACTTCTTTGTACACCGTGTTGTCACGAATGTCTTGAAGGGTCAGGACCATCCGCTCTTGGTCAACGCTAAGCACACGAGCAATGAAAAGCTCATACGCAATTTGCGAACGGCCATGCGTCAATTCACTCGATACGTAGTGGTTTGAGTTGGTCTGAACCATTAGCTAGTTCCCTGCTGCCCCGAAGACGTGACAGGATACAGGTCTTTGGGTTTCGACGAGGCTTTCGACGTAAGGCCGAGGTTTGCGGTCGCTGGCGGTGTCTGCGTACCTGCCAAGGCTTCCTTCGTCGCCTTCGTTGGCGAAATGTCCCCACTTACTAATACGTCGAGGGCCTGCTGTTGGGTGGTTAAAGTTCCCTGAAGCTGCTTGATAGCCGAATTGACATCCGGCTGAGCGGTCGTATCCAACTGCGAGTCCGAAGGCGTGGTGCCGCTGTACGAAAGGACGATAACCGTGCTGTCTTCCAGCGATGTCACCTGAGCATTCATGACTTGCTGCAATTGGGTCACCGTGTCACCTGCAACATTCGGGGTTGCCAAGCCAGCGGCGATGAGTGCCTGCACGGAGCTTGGTGGGATGAGGTCTGCCGTCAATGCTTGAGCGATATTCTTGGGGACGATGTAACCGTCCTGAGTGAACTCTTTGAACGCTTGCCGCAGGCTGACCCAACGACCCCACGGGAACGGCGATATGACTTCATATCCCTTGTCATCGGTGAATGGCATTGTACGGCGGATGTCGTGGTAATAACCCGCATCTACGTGCCGAGAGAAGGCTTTGTTGCTCTTCGACCAAAAAACCCCACCGTCAGGATTGGTCTCTGCGGGGTAGCTGCCCGACTCGCCCGTCTTAGCGGGGGCAACCCACGGCTTATGGGTGTCGTTCTGAATGCGGAAGCACGCACCTTTCGTATCAGGCTCCGTCCCCCACGAGGTTCCTAGAGTGCCCCGATTGAGGGCGGTCAGGATTTGTTCCTGTGGTGACGGCTGCTGATCGGGCGTAGTTGGAGTCGATGCAGGTGCTCCAATGATGTTCGCGGGTGAAGAAACAGTCGGGGCTGTGATGGGGGTGCCTACCGATGTTTGCGGTCCCTTCAGCGGACGAGTCTGGTTCGTGGAAGCATCTGAGCCCGTGGCTGTCTGCTGTCCCTGCGGCTGGGTAGATGCACCAGTCGTGACGGGAGCTTGCCCCGTAGTCGGTACAGGAGCGGGATTGGTTGTCCACTGCCACACCAAGTTGGGCTGGCTGGTGAAAATCTGATGGGTTGCACCGTTGGGGTCCGTGTAAACGGAGGGCAGCATCGGACGGCGACGGAGGGCATCCATCATAACGGTCATGGTTGCCTGACCGCCCTGATTGTACTGAATCTGAATTGACTTGATGTAGCCGTACATGTCGCGGTGCGGAATGAAGCAGGGGAACCCGAGCTTCAACTCTGGACGCAACGGAATTGTAACCGTGTACGTGCGGTAGCCACGGTTGTTGCGAACGGTTTCCGCAACAGCGTATGCAAACAGACCGAGCTTGTCTCCATCTTTGAACCACCCCACAGGGCGGGTCGGCTCTTCGCGGAGCCCGAACTTCTGAAGCTTCGGGATGTCGATGAATTCCACCGTTTCAAGCAGGATGGGGTTTCCGTTGAACTGGAAAGACGGTTCCCAGTTGCCCTGTACTGTCATACGAGTCGTTTTGATCGCGGCTTGATCCTCGGTCTCACCCTCGGTGATGATCTCCGACAGGTTGATAATGAACGGATTGTTCGCGGTCGTAAGCTCCGTGATGGGGTTCTGCCTTGGATTCGTGGCGGGGTTATTAGGCGTAGTGCCTGATCCCGAAGGCTGCGGAGAAGAACCCGCAGACCCCGCACTCGCGGAAGCAATCGTATCCGTTTCGGTCCCGACGTTGGTGACATCCAAGTTGTAAAGCGGTGGTTTGAAAATGATCTTCCCGTCCACGTCCTGATACGCTTCATACAGAATCATGCGGCTGATTTGGCGAATTTCGTCCAGACGGTTGATGATCTTTCCGTTCAACAATTGGATCGTCGAAATTTCCATGTCAGGAAGGTACTGACGAATGGCTGGGTACGCATTGGCACTGCTACCATCGGACGGCGGCACGACCGCAAACTGAGCGACCTGCTGAGCTTCGGTTAGAGCGTTGTAACGGTCAAGCTGAGCCCCCAAGGTATTCAGGTCCATCTGATTTGCCACGGGTGATGCTTGGGTATTTCCCGTGGTAGACGGATTGTCTTTGTAAGTCAGTCCATAGATGTGCACGTCGAGGCGCAGCCCGTTGAGGATTTGCTGCCACTTCGCCATGTACCCATCCACCACTGATTGGTGGAAGGCGTCGGTCGGGTCCGAAATCTTCCCGCCCTCAATGGAGTTGACGTAGAACCCTTCCGTTGAAATCGCTCGGACAAACATGTCGAGCAACATCATGTAGGGATTGTTCAACGCCAACTGCGTTTTGAACGGCACGATTTCCTTCAAAGAGTTGGAAATCACGGCGGGGGCCAAGTCCACCTGCATGAGTTCCATCAGGTGCAGGGTGCCATAGCATTGCACCTGAATCTGAAACATCTTGCCATCATCGTTGTAAGAGATGTGGCTCACAATTCCCTTGAAGACGCGGCGAAGCAGTGTCGAACCATCGTTGCCGAAGTAGTAGCCTTTGGCGAACACCTGTACCTGCATCATCGTCTGGATCAGGTTGTTCCCACCCGGCATCTGGAAAAGGTGCTTCTGATTGTTCGGTACTTGCAACTGGATCGACGCCGAGGGCACCAGCAGATCGGTGTCGTAGCCAGCGTTAAATGTCGTTACATAATCGTTGTGTGGCACGATGGTGTAGTTGTTCTTCGTCGTAGGATCATTGATGAAGTAGTTCACCATGTAGGGCAGTCCCTCGAAATACACGACGAGGTCAGGTGCCAGCTTGATGATTTCGCGTTCTTGAGCCGTCTGCGAGATGTTGCGGATGGTCGTCGGCGGTGCAGCAGCGGCTTGTTGTGTAGGCGAGCCGATAAGTTGCTGATCTATAGACGAAGGGATCGTTTCCACGGGACCTGACTGTGCAATCAACGCGGCGATATTTGGAGGAGTGGACATTTACTGTGGTCTCCCCGTCAAGATGCTAACCCCTCCCGAACCCGGAACCAACGGAGGCGTAGGTGTGTCGATCACGTTCGTAGATGTGGATGGGAAATCTCCATACTCAGTGCACACCGCCACTGAAGGAGTGCTGGCGTTCACGTTAGGAGTTGCCTGCGGTGCCAAACCCACGGGTGACGCCGTTGAGCTTAAAGCCGCTGTCACGGGGCCTGATTGCGTGGATGACCCCTGAACTTGTGTGGCGGCATACGCGGAATAAGCGTTGCCACGTTGCAAATCGTTCTGAATTTGATTCTGGTATGGAGAGGCAGAGCGGAACCGCTCTTTCCAAGCGATGAATACCAGAGTGAAACTCATGAGCCACGGCTCTTCGGCATCTTGGCTGAGTTCCAAGCTCTCAAACATCCCACGCCAGATAAAGTTTCCAACCGTCAACTCCACATCCTGATGCATCTTGATACGGCGACGAGCCCAGTCTGCGGCGAGCGGGCCTTCGCCCGCTTTCTCGCCTTCGAACCAGTAACCGTTGTTCTCGAACACAACCTGAAGCTGTTCGAGATTGCGGTAGGACTGGGAGAACTCCTGATACCTGTCCGTGATGCCGAAAGCAAAATACTGTCCTGCTGTTTTTCCGTTCAGCGTAATCTGAATCGAGTCTTCGCCCCAGACACCGAACTGCCATCCGCCACGAGCAAACGCCTGAGCGTCCAACGTAGTGCGGTTGATTTGAGCCTGAGCGGGGTTGATGAGGAACCGATATATGGCATTCGTGCTGGGGTCAGGATTTCCCGTCGAACCCTGTCCACGGTTTAAGATTCGAATGGTGACGTAATTGCCGATGTACGGGGCGAGGGCGGCATGAACATAGAAATCCTGTGCCTCGACGAGGTTTTGGCGTCCCGTGTTTTTGTACCCCTTCGCCTGCGGTGATTTCAGGCCCGACTTAGACCATTCCGTCGCAAACGCTGCGCTCAGGGTATTGGGATCGACAGGGATCGGCAGTATCCGTTTTTCTCCACGGATAGGCAACGTCTTGATCGAAGAGTTTGGCAGGTTGCCGCCAAGTTGTGTCTGTACGTCGCTAACATCGTTCGAATTTGGATTCTGTGGATTCGCCATAATTATCCGTTCGTGTTCCCCGCTGGAGGCGGCAGGACGTTCGGTGCCAGTGTCACCTGTCTACGCAAGTTCAACGGAGTTGCCTGAAGGATTCCCAGAGGGTAGTAATACGCCGTCAGTGTCTTCTCCACCTGAAAAGTGAAATTGAACTTCCACGAGAACGGGTGTTCTGCATCCATCGTCCACGTTAGGGACTTGAAGTACCCGAGGTACTTATTGTTCCTATAATTCATGATGACGTAGCCCTTTGTCCGAACATCGTTGTTGCGGGCGTTCTGCTGAAAGTTCGTCTGACCCGTTTGCGGGGACCACGATGCGGGCGTGGTCTGTGTCTGTCCCTGCAAGTAAAGGGATTTCTGATCGGTCTTCGTGTTGTACCAGACAAGTCCGTTCATCTGAAACAGCTTCAGGAATTCGACGAAGGCGTCCTGTGCCGCCACGCGGTACGCCTCGGGATTTTTGGCGATCTCTTGCTCCACAGTCGGATCGTTACTGAACGACCGACCAACCAGCGAAGCAATTTCGTCCGTAGTCTTCGACGTGCTAAAGTAATCGGTCAGCCCGTACTGGTTCATAAAGACGCCCGTCGTGCACTGACCTGAAATCGTGTCGGCTGCCATTCCCCAGAACGTGACGAGCATTGCCGTGCGAGTAGGCTGACGGTTGTAAATGTGCTTGCTCAAAATTGTGATCTGGCTGATCGAAGCGTTCAGTTGCAGCGTGATCGGCTTCCCCGTGACGAGGTTGTTGAGCATCTGCCCTGTGTTCTGATTTAGATAAACCTGAAACGTCACGGGCTGCACGCTCTTGCGAATACGAGGATTTCCCGTGAGAAGGTTCTGGTCATCGTACCAAGCGGTCATGCTCATGCTTGGGTCTGGTGAGACCTGAAGCTCAGTGGCGATGGTTGAGTTGTATGCTGAAAGATCAGCCGTCGCTGCGATAGGAACGGCAGCAGTGGGGCTCGTTGAGCTATTCGCTGAAACTCCTTGCTTAACGTTCGTTGCCGCGTCGGTCGGCTGCACTTGCCCCGCTATCGTCCCCTGCAACGTCAGTTTGTTGGTGGGGAGAATCTGAAGGTACGGCGTGACGTGGACAGTGCCGTTGGCAATCAGCCCCAGAGGAGTAGCTGGCGTGACGCCCAGCGATGAAGCGACGTTGTTAATCCACATCTGATCGTTTGGAGCGAACACCGAGCCGATGACACTAAGCGGAGTCTTGAGCGGGTTGTAGCTGAAGGTCTTGCTGTCTCCATTCAGGATATGGGCAGCTTGGTTTTGCAGAGCCTTGTTGCCCATCTCGGGCGTACCGTAGACCGTGTTTCCCTGACTGTCAACACCAAATCCGACATCTCCATTTTTCAGGTTGCCCGGGTTATTCGTATTGTTGGGTGTGGAGCCGACAACATTGTACCCATTCGCCAGAGCGATAGCGTTGGCGAGCGAGAGAGTGATCGGATTGGTTGGTGTGATTGCCATTACTTCACGTACCCGCCTTGATCTTGTGCCGACTCAACCGACATCGCCGTTGATTGCAGTTGATTCGTCTTCAAATTGATGCTCGCCGAATTGTTGGTGACGTGAACGGTGTACGTGTCGCCGCCTTGTGCATTTTTACCCTGCTGAACCTCGACCACATGAGCCGCTGCCGCTGCACCGATCAGATCGGCTTGCTGCTTATACTGCTCTGGTGTCAAGGTGTAGGTGTCTGATTTATCCGCCATCACGCCCAAGGACTTCATTGCGTCCTGAATGGGCTCATTCATATTTTCTACTTCGCCCTTTGCAATTCTCGCGATGTTGGCTGCATCATACTGGCTGTACCCTGAGCCTGCTCCGAACTTTGACCCAGATTCAAGGTCTATCCGCTTTTTCTTCTCGTCGTCCAACTGAGCCTGCAATGAGGCTTTTTCACCGGGCTTAAGGTCGGGATTTCTGAGCCGCTCCGTCAAGCTCTCAATTCGAACCGTGTTAGCAGCCATAGCCGTCTCAACGGCATCCTTCATGTCATCCACCATCTGTTTGCCTTGCGTCTCTTGACCCTCTGAGACGCCCCCAAAATACCTTGAATGGGCAAAGAATGTCCGTATCTTTTCGAGGAGGCCGATGATCTGGTTAAAGTAAGTGCCGAAAGCGTTCGCAAAAATCTCTGCGGTATTCTGCGTCACCGCGCCTGTGGAACGAGCCTTCTCATCAATCGCAGCTTTTCTCGCAACCTCCTGAGTCTTATCCAGCTTCTTGTTGGTGTCGGACTGGGTGTTCATAAGTTCGTTCTGAGTCGAAGTTTGCGTTGCCATCGCGGAAAGAATTTTCGCGTGGGCGGACGGGTTACGTTCCCACATCTTCATCAAGCCGATGTAGTCCTGCTTATCTTTTGGCAGCATTCCCACAGCTTTGAAATCGCCCGCGAGTTCGGGCACCACCTTCGCTACCTCTTCGGCAAATGCTTGAGCCCGCTTTTGATTTGTCGCCTCATACGCTTTCTTAGCGGCATCGTTTTGCGCTTTATCCGTCGAGGGCTCTATGAACTCGTCTGGGTTAGCAGCGATGTCAAAACGTGCCGACGCCGTATCACGGAGGGCCTTACCATACGTCGAAACGTCTTCTGCTTTGAAGCCCGGAAGAGCTTGTTCCAGCATCAGCTTCAACTTTGCACTCACTGGACGATCTTCCGTAATGTCCTTGATGGAATAGCCCGACTTCTGAAGCATTGTCTCCATCGCCTGACGGCGGAAGTTTTCCTGTTCCTGCGGACCCATGCCTTTGCTCAACATGGAAGCACCGTAGTCAACAGCCGACATCTTCCCCTGCATGAATCTCTTCGTGTAATCCAAACCACGAGCCGCCGACGATGCACCTTCCACCGCAGCATTCGCGTTGATGATTTTCTGTACGTCGAATTTTCCCGTCGCTTTTGCCGAATCAATCAGGCCGCGAATCTCGTCACGACCGCCCGGGGACATGAGTTTTTCGGCGACTTTCTTCTGATCGTAATTCTCGATACCCAAACCCTTCAGGGCCTCAGCGACGTTCGCCGCAGCCGCGTCCACGTTCTGTTGACCTTGCCCTGCGATACGCTGCATCGTACCGGGGGTGCCCTTCATTTGCATGGCGACGTAAGCCGTAGCCGCGAGGTCCATAGGCTGGCGATCTGCACCCGTTAGCATTCCCATCGTCGCTTGTAAGTCTTCAGCGGTGGAACGCCCCGTGCGGCTCAAGGTACGCATGGTGCCCGTCACCTGATCTAGCGACTTGTTCATGCGGTCGAAATGACCGAGAATTTCTTCAAGGATTGACACGTATTTAGTGGCGGATATTCCAGCGGCACGGCTATCCTTCGTCAGATTGGTGAAGAAACTGCTCGTCCCTTCCATCGACTCACGGTACTGCATCAACAGTTTCATCGTAAGCTGGATGGATTGAGCATCACCCATGCCGAGCACACGCCCCTGCGTAGCAGCGATCTCCTGCACTTCGCCAAAAACACCCGGGCCAAACTCTGTAGGTCTTGAAAGTCCTGTCGGTCCACCCTCGCCAACCTTTTCGATGTTGTAACCTGACTCCATCATGGCCTGTGCCATCTTGATGTTTCGGTCATAACCCAATCCCAGTCGGCTGAATGGCTCGCTAGGACGCAAGGACAAGTTCGCACGCGCAGCTAAGAGAGCGTCCGCTCCGCTGGGGGCACCCGCCCCAAATCCCGTGAGTAGACCACCACCTGCAAGGCTCTCGGCTTGCTTGTTCATCTCGGCGTTTTTGTCGATGAGCGACACGACCACATCTTTGATGGCTTCCGCAATCGCCAACGGCACTGCCGCTTGCCCCACAAATTCCGCAGCCGAGCCCATCGCATTCTCAATCATGCCGCCGCCGAGCAACTTACTCATGATCCCGGGCTTAGTGCCACTAGCCTCTTGCAGCATCTTCAGGTTTTCAGCGGATGCCCCGCCCGGCATTTGGGCTGCGGCTTCGCGGCGTTGTTTTCTTGTCCGTATTTTTTCGAGATTCAACTCGCCCGGGGCGAGGCCCATGATGCTGCTTACTTTCTCTCGGGCTTCATCACGCTTTTTCCTAAACTCATCTTGCTGATCTTGGCGTTTCGCTCTCGCGGCATCCTTCAACTTAACAGCGGCTTCACCATAAGCGGCATACTTCTCGACCTTGCCCGCTTTCATCAATCCCGCTTCGATGAGGTTTCTACGAACACCCACTACGCCTTGCTGAAACCCACCCTTGCCAAAGCCAATCTTGGCGCGGCCTGCGGCGGTGCCCATCTTTTCGAATTCTTTACCCACGTCCTTCAGATATCTGATGTACGCCGTCTGCTCGCCTGAGACCGCAAAAGCTTCATCGGTCACATCCTTGAGAGATTCCAGTTTGCGAGTGGTTTCTGTGATGATTCGCTGTTGAGCTTTCATCTCCTTTGGACTAAGAATTCCCCGATCCATTGCCTCTTGCCCAGCTTCAACGATGGCCTGCATTGTGGCTTTGAGGTCTTTCAACCCCTTCCCACCACCAGTGGCGAGAGTCTTCGTGAGGCTCTTCGAAACATCGGCCATACCCTTGAAAGCATCTTGAGCAGAATCGGCGAGGATCACCATACCCTTCATTTCGGTGCGGGCTTTTTCAAACTTCTTACTGATCTCATCGACGTGCTTGGGGTATGAATCAAGAATCTTACGACCATTCTCAATGGCCTTGTTGATGTCGAGGATCAGGTTGAGTTGGTTGTTGAGGTTGGAGTTGTCCCCACCCCCACCCCCACCGCCGCCGCCCGGGGGAGTGGGCGGGGTCATTGGATTCGTCGCCATTTAGTTACTTCTTCTCCTCAACAGCGGGAAGCTCCCCGTCAACCTCTGGGTCATACAGCTTCGCCACTGACTCTTGAAGGACCTGCTCTGTCATGGCCTCGATCTGAGTGCGGGCCTGTTCAAACAAGCGGGACTCGACCTCGGTCATGTAAGCGGCTTCAGGCAAACTCGCCTTCAATTGATCCTCAATGCGCTGAGAGTGCGTCATGAGAATCTTCCAGAGAACTTCGATGAGTTCCTCGCCCCAACCCTTAATCAAGTTGCGGAGGACAACCTGAACATCCTTGACGACCTTCCTCGGTTTACCGTCTTCGTCAACCGTGTCGGTCGGATCAATCACCATCCGCTCGGCGGGCGAAAGATTGCGGAGACCCTTGCCGTTGATCCAACTGATCGCCCGCGACAGAATCTCGATCTTTACGGCCTTGACCCACAGATACCCCTGCTTTCCTTCCACCGCCAGTAGCGATGCCATCTCGTCGTTCGTCGGGATGTTGGAAATGCGGAGGTTGAGCGACTTCCCGTTTTTCGCGGGAAGCGTGATGATCTGGTCGAGGTCTTCGATCCCAAACCCTTTGAGCCCCGCAATGACCTCATCGAGAGACTGGGGGTTTTCTTCCAATTGAGAGGCAATCTCGGCTTGTGCCTGCTTGACTTGCTCTTCCATAAATTACTCCTAAGTTACTGGTTATTCGACTGGTTAGTCGAGTTTTCGGCCTGAATCTGCTCTTCGAGCTTCTTCATGACCTGTTCGTGTTTGTCGGTGCCGTCGAGGTAGCCCTGAAGCTCCTTCAGATCACCTGCAATGCTGTCACTTTCGAGGGCGTGACCCCAACCGTCGTCCTGCGTGACTGTACATCTGCTTGTTGGCATAGTTGCCTCCTGATTAACCAACCCACAGGCGGAAACCTGTGAATCG
>Ga0209167_10002086_pt1 | contig 11095 bp, 3 predicted proteins | sample Coa_R1_9_FD_187154 | JGI IMG/M metagenome (GOLD analysis project Ga0209167, IMG submission 187154) | Surface soil microbial communities from Centralia Pennsylvania, which are recovering from an underground coalmine fire - Coalmine... | ecosystem: Environmental > Terrestrial > Soil > Unclassified...
TGTCCCTATATAGACCAAAGGGTCATACACACATTGTAGGAACGCGGAGGTGCTTCCAGGTTATGAACGCATGGAGGTTGAGTTGAGAAACCGCTACCACCTGTGCGATAATCTTAACCTTTTATCGAGTGATTTATGTGCTTCAATGCAGTCATGTTCTATATATAGATGTTATATCTTGATCTTCTCGTTCTTTGGGTCGTACAGCGGCTCTTTCATCACTGTTGCTGCATAGCGCGCGCCGAAGAGTTGCACATCGACGCGCGTGCCTGGCGCGGCATAAGCGATAGGGAGGTAGCCATAGGCGATGCTCTGGCGCAGCGTGTAGCCGTAGCCCGCGCTGGTGACATGGCCCAATACGCGCTCGCCATCCAGCAGTGGCTCTCCTCCAAGTCCAACGGCGGCGGGATCATCGAGCACGAGGCAGCATAGTTTGCGGCTCACGCCCTGTGCCTTGATACGTTCAAGCGCGGCCCTGCCGGTGAAGTCGCCTTTTTGCAGTTTTACGGCGAAGCCCAGGCCAGCCTCGTAGGGGTTGTACTCGGAGTGGATGTCCGCGCTCCAATAGCGATAGCCTTTCTCAAGGCGCAGCGACTCGATGGCGCGGTAGCCTGCCGCCAGCATACCGAGCGGCTGGCCGGCTGCCCACAGCGTATCCCACAGCTTGAGGCCATACTCCATAGGCGCATAAATCTCCCAGCCCAGTTCGCCGACGTAGGTGACGCGCAGCGCCAGCGCGGGGATATCGCCGATAGTGATGTACTGCGCGCTAAGATAGGGGAAAGCCGCGTTCGAGAAGTCGTTATCACTCACCTGCTGCATCAAATCGCGGGCGCGCGGCCCCCATACGCCGATGCAGCAGCGGCTTGAAGTGATGTCATTGAGATAAACAGAGCCGTCCGTGGGCGCGTGCGCGCGAATCCACGCCAGGTCATGGTTGCCGAAAGCGGTGCCGGTGACGATCTGGAAGCGGTCGGCGGCCAGGCGCGTCACCGTCAGATCGCACTCGATGCCGCCGCGCTCATTGGGCATCTGCGTGTAGGTGATTGCGCCGGTAGGTTGATCCATCTGGTTATCGGTGATGCGCTGCAAGAAAGCCAGCGCTCCACGGCCGATTATTTCTATCTTGCTGAACGAGGTTTCGTCGAACATAGCGACTCGTTCGCGTGTGGCCTGGTGTTCCGCGCCGATGGCGGGCGACCAGTAGCGGCTGGCCCAGCCATAGGGTACCGGCCAGCGCTGCCCTTTTGCCAGTCTTTCATTGATGGTGAACCAGTTCGGACGTTCCCAACCTGATTTTTCGCCGAAGATCGCCCCCAACTCTTCCAGGCGAGTGTAAACAGGGCTGAGGCGCAGCTTGCGCGCGCTGCTGCGTTCCTGCATAGGATAGCCTATATCGTAGTAGGTGCTATAGACCTCGTTGACGCGCGTGGCAATGTAACGGCGGCTGGCGGTGTAGGCTCCGAAGCGGCGCATGTCCATGTGCCACAGGTCAAGGCTCGGTTCGCCGTCGATGATCCATTCCGCGATCATCTTGCCGGCAGCGCCTGAACCGGAGACGCCGTGCGCGCAGAAGCCGCAGGCGGCCCAGAAGCCCTTGACTTCGGGCGACTCGCCCAGGATAAATTCTCCATCGGGCGTGAAAGACTCCAGCCCGTTGACGCGCTTCGCCAGTTCTGCATATCGCAAGGTGGGAACGCGCTCGATGCAGCCGCGCATCAGGCTGTCGAAGCGCGGCGGGTCGAATGGAAGCACGCTTGGATTGTCGCTGTCAGGGATGGCATCGAAATCAAAGGGTTTAGGGTCACGTTCGTAGCCGCCGAGCACCAGGCTTGCGCCATCCTGGCGGAAATACACCAGGTTGTCGGGGTCGCGCAGGTTTGGCACGCTGGCGCCCCCTGCCAATTCTGGCAGCGGGCCTGTCACGACGTACTGGTGCTGCATGGGGATCAATGGAATAGAGATATCGGCCATGCGCCCGATGCGCGGCGACCAGATGCCCGCGGCCACCACCAGTATCTCGCTGCGAATGCGCCCCCGCGTGGTTTCGACCGCCTGCACGCGCCCGTTGGCCAACTCGATGCCGCTGACGCGCGTGTTGTCATAGAAAGTTGCGCCGCGTTCGCGCGCGCTGTTCGCCATAGCCTGCGCCAGGATGGGCGCTCTGGCGGAGCCATCGGTGGGCAGCCATAACGCGCCTTCCACTCCATCCAGGCTCATCATAGGAAACATGCGTTTGGCTACGCTGGCGCTGATCAGTTCCGCTTCCAGGCCGACGCTTTTCGAGAAACCCACCTGCCGCTCGAGTTCTTGCATGCGCTCTTTCGACGAGGCTAGGCGCAGGCTGCCGCCGCCATTGTAACCGGGTTTGCCGTCCACCTGCAGCGTTTTGTAGAGCGCAACGCTATACACCAGCATCTTTGTCAGGCTGACCGAGGAGCGCAGTTGACCGACAAGGCCGGGCGCGTGAGACGTGGTTCCCCCGATCAATGCGCCCTGTTCAAGCACAACAATATCGCGCCACCCGCGTTCCGTCAGGTGATAGGCGATACTGGAACCGGCGATGCCGCTGCCGATAATGACGACTCTGGCCTGGTCAAGCATGGGTGGGTCTCCTTGGGGTACCAGGGCGGGGGCAAGCCCCGCCCCTACCCTACTACGAAGCGGGTGGCGAAGCCGTACAGGGTACGGGTGGGGCTTGCCCCCGCCCTGGCTTGCGCGCCGCTATCATTCCTATAGTTTCACATCTTCCAGCCACTGTTCAAACGGCGATGTCTCGACGTTGCGCAAAAAACGGTTGAGATGATGGTGGGCGTATTCACGATAATCGAAGTCGAGTTCGGAAACGCCCAGTTGTAGAAATCCCCAGAACGACTCGCGCAAGTCTGAGGAGAGTCGCATCAGGTGCAGGTGCGCCAGGTCCGCCGGGCGCGCCTCGCCGAAATAGTAGCGCAGCAGCAGTTCGCAGCGTTCGACATCCAGCGATTGATTGACGGCGAAGTTTCCCAGGTCGAAGAAAGGATCGCCCATGCCCGCATACTCCCAGTCGATGATCCAGATAGTATGACCATCGTCGATGAAATTGCTGGCAAGCAGATCGTTATGACATGGCCTGGATTGCTGTACCGGCCCCAACGCTTCTTCGATGCGTGCCATCAACGCGAAGACGCGCGGCAGTGTGTCGGGAAAAGTGACACTGTGTTGCAGGGCCAGCTGGTGATAGTTGCGCACCGTCGCAAATGGAGAAAACGCGCCTGGGAAGGCTGGCCCGGCGTGATAGCGCTGCACGGACGCCACGATGCGCTGCAATATCCGCGGCTCAGCCGCCGATGCGGGAGTAAAGGCCGCGCCGCTGACAAAGCGCGTCACCAGCGCATCTTCAGCGGGCAAAAAGCGCAGCACATGCGGGCCGACGCCTACCTGGGCGGCAATAGCGGCGCAGGCGCTTTCGCGTTCCCGGTCGATACCCAGCAGGTGCGTACCCTTGCCCCCCACGCGCAGCACAAAACTTTCGCCGTCGATATCCACGCGGTAGTTCTGGTTGGTAATGCCACCCTCCAGCGGCGTCACCCTGGCGCGTTCCGCGCTCCACGCGGGCACCTGGTTCAGTATGCGCTCGATGCGTTGCTCCATTATTCAACCATCTCCTGCTCCATGTATAAAAGAGCTTTTAGTTGAGCATACAATTTGCTTGAGCTTACGTCAAGCGGGTAGGGGCCGGTGAATGATTGCCAGGGCGACCGCAAGGGTACGCCCCTACCATACGACGTGACCTGCCTTACGCGATAGGCGTGTATAGAAAGGGGAGTACCCTTGCGGTCGCCCTTTCACAGACCCTGGGGGCTAGATGAAAGTAACACTCCGCACCCTAAAATCTTGACAGGCATGTACCAGAAGGATATTATTTGTCTGTATTAGCCGCTTCTGCATGTTGAAAACTTCTACGCGCTTACCAGGAATTTAGAGGGGATGGATGGAGAGTTTTATGAGTGAAAGCGAAATTACGAGCGTACCCACCGGTTCAGGTGACCTGGTTGTGGTTGGGTCCTCCGCAGGCGGTGTGGAAGCGCTCTCTACCTTGATTGGTACACTGCCCGTCGATTTTCCCGCGCCGATCGTGCTGGCGCAGCATCTTGACCCCAATCGACCCAGCGCGCTGGACATGATTCTCCAGCGGCGCACGCATCTGTCAGTAGTCCTGGTGCATTCCCACACCTCGCTTGAGCCAGGGAAGGTTTACGTCGTACCCTCCAATTACCATGCCACCATCCGCGATGGATATGTTGAATTACAGGGAGACCACGATAAACGTCCCAGGCCATCGGTAGACATGTTACTTTCGAGCGCGGCTAGAGCGTATGGTGACCGCTTGATCGCGGTCATTCTGACCGGGTCAGGCTCCGATGGCGCGGCAGGCGCGGTAGATGTCAAAAACGCGGGTGGCACGGTGATTGTCCAGGACCCTAAAACGGCTCGCTACCCATCGATGCCCCTCGCGCTTCCTCCCACAATCATAGACTTTGAGGCCAACATCGAACAAATAGGCCCGCTGATTTATGATCTGCTCGCAGGAGTAAACCTGCCGCAGCAAGAAGAGATTACTCAGAGCGTGCTGCAGGGTATCCTGGAGCAGGTCAGCCGCCAGGCCAGTATCGACTTTCGTCCCTACAAGACCTCGACTATCCTGCGGCGCATTGGCCGGCGTATGACCGCCACGCATAACCGCAGTATTAGCGACTACGCGCACTACATTGAAAAGCGCCCGTCCGAAATCGGCGAACTGGTGAAAGCTTTCCTGATCAATGTGACCCAATTTTTTCGCGATCCTGATGCGTTCGCATTGCTTAAAAAGGATATTTTGCCGAATCTCGTGACGGAGGCGCGCGCGCGCGACCGCGTCCTGCGTTTCTGGTCGGCAGGCTGCGCTACCGGTGAAGAGCCGTACTCCCTGGCCATGCTGCTGGTCGATTTGCTGGATACAGAGCTGGCAGACTGGAGCATCAAAATCTTTGCCACCGATGTAGACGAAGAGGCGATCACCTTCGCGCGGCGGGGGTTGTATTCCGAGAATATGCCGAAGAGCGTACCCGTCGAGTACCAGAAGCGTTTTTTCGAACGCGTTGATCACGGCTATCGTATTGCAAAATCGCTGCGGCAAATGGTCATCTTCGGACAGCAGGACCTGAGCCGCAGCGCGCCCTTTCCTCGTATCGACATGGTACTCTGCCGCAACGTGCTCATCTATTTCATGCCTGAACTCCAGAACTACGTGCTGAGCCAGTTTGCTTTCTCCCTCAATACAAATGGCTGCCTGTTTCTGGGCAAAGCTGAAACGGTGCGGCCAAACCAGGCATATTATGAACTGGTCAACAAGCGCTGGAAAATTTACCGCTGCACAGGTTCTGCATTACCCATGCTCCCCCAGCAAAATCTATCTAACCTCCCGGTAGCGCGACTCCTGGAAGCCGGCAACCGCTCAGATCGCGGCATGGGCAGTAGGGGCCAGATTTATCGCGCCCAGAGCAGCCAGGCATCCGCATCCACGCAGGCACAGACATCACTGCCCGAACTGCTACAGCTGCGGCACTTCAATGAACTGCTGCTGCGCTTCTTGCCGGTTGGCATCGTGGTAATCGACCGCGCCTACCGCATCGTGACCGCTAACGGGGAGGCCAGGCGATTGCTTGGACTGCGTGATACGGGCACCGAGCAGGATTTCTTACACTCTGTACGCGGTATTCCCTATCCTACAGTACGCGAAACCATCGATCTTGTCTTCCGCGAGCGAAAAACCGTCACGCTGCCTGAGGTTGAGCTAGAGAACACCGTGGGCGGCAATGGACGTTTCATCTCCTTTTCGATCGCGCTGATGCAAATGGACGGGGGCATCCCAGACCTGGCGACGATCAGTGTGAGCGATGTCACGGAGCAAATTCAGATCAGGCGGCAGTTGGAGACGGTTCAGGCCGAACAGGCGCAGCTCATGAATGAACTGGGTACGGCTAACAGGCGGCTGAACGATATTAATAAAGAGCTGCTGGATGCCAACGAAGAACTGCAGGTCACGAATGAAGAACTGCTGTTGACGCACGAGGAACTTCAGGCGACCATAGAAGAGTTTGAAACAACCAATGAAGAACTGCAGGCCACCAACGAGGAGTTAGAAACCAGTAACGAAGAACTGCAGGCCACCAACGAGGAATTAGAAACCACCAACGATGAGTTGAGAGCCAGCACGGCTGAACTGCAAGAACTAACCGGCGCCCTCGAAAACGAGCGCGTGCGCCTGACAGAAATTGTTGAACTTGCTCCATTCCATATTCTGGTGCTGCGCGGGCCAAACCTGCTCATCGAAGCGTTTAATCCAAGCTACGCCCCGCTGCTTGAAGCGCCGAAGGCGCCAGAAGGGATACTAGGGCAGCCGCTCGAGGAGATCTACGAGTACTTCTGGGCAGCCGGCATAGAGGGCGTACGTCTGGCTCGCGAGGCGTATCAACAGGACGCGGTGAGAGCTACCGCCAGGATTCGTACCTACCTGCCGCAAACAAATGGAATACCTGTAGAAAGTTATTTCGTCTATACGATGGTGCCTTCTCACGATACCACCGGTAAGGTATCCGGCGTGATTATTTACGCTGTAGACGAGACTATACAGCGCGCCAGAGAGATCATAGAGGAGCGCGAGAAGCTCAAGCTGCTCTTTGATAATGCCGATATGTCCGCCCTCGCCTTGTATGACGCCCAGACGTCCGAATTGATTATAGGCAGCGAGCGCTATCTCGACACGCTGGCGCGCGCTCATGAGATCGACCGGAATACCCTGGTAGGTCGCACATGGGACGAAATGGCATTTGTCACACCGTATGAACAGGCGATTGCGGCCTGGAAACAGGTGATAAAGAGCGGAGCGCCACTTCGCGTTCCAGAAGTACGCTGGGAATTTCCCCAGCAGGGAAAAGAAACGATCTGGGATTGCAGCCTTATTCCTCTCATGGACCGGGATAGGCCGGAGAGCCGCTATTTCATACTTGTTTCGGCGGTTGAGATAACGGATCAGGCGCAGGCGCGCCAGGAGGTAGAACGGCTGAATTATCTCAAGGATGAGTTTCTATCGCTCGCCAGCCATGAATTGCGCACGCCTCTCACATCAATTCTAGGTAATGCGGAACTTCTCCAACTCATTCAGCAAAAGCAGGAGGCGCGGGTCGGCGCTGGCCAGGAGCAGGCGCAAGAAGGGACTCCTAAGAGAGAATCTGAGGCGTTAATTGTAGGTAGAATCGTCCACCAGGCAGTGCGTATGGGTTGGCTTGTGGATGAAATGCTTGATATTACACGCATGCGCGGCGAGGTGTTTGAGCTAAACATCAAGGGAACCGTAGATGTTGTGGCCGTGGCGCGGCGCGTAGTGGAGCAGTTTGAAACTACAACGCGGCGTGCCATCACGCTGGAGACAAACCAGGAAAGTATATCAGGAGACTTCGACGAGGAACGATTGGAGCAGGTGTTGAACAACCTTGTCAGCAACGCCCTCAAGTATAGCCTGCCCACTACGCCTGTGGTAGTTAGCATAGAATTACGACCGGCAGAACACGACCGGCCTGGTGAAGTAATTATTCGCGTACAGGACGAAGGGGTGGGCATCGACGAAGAGGACCAGGCTCGTATTTTTGATCGTTTCTACCGCGTTCATTCCAACAAACACAACAGCGCCGGTGGCCTGGGTCTGGGCCTCTACATCGCTTATGAGATTATCGAGCGCCAGGGTGGGCGCATGTGGTTGGAGAGCAGGCCGGGGGTCGGCAGCACATTTTATGTTTCTCTCCCTCTGACAACATAATTTGCTAAACTCTTTTCCCATATGCTACAATGTGTTAGTTCCATTCAACGGAATACCTGATTGATCGCCAGACCTATATGGGAAAAGAAACGTGACCATATATGCCATTGAAGTGCGAGCAATCGCGGAACAGTATGATATACTGGCTCGCCAGGTTGCTCGCGAAATTTTAGAGTTATTTGACAGTGGCGGGAGCCAGCGTCTAATCCATCGACCCCCCTCAGTACGTACCGCGCAACTCTATCACCTCACCGGAAAATTATCCCCCTCTCAAATAGACCAGCTAACCCGCAATTTATTGGTTGATGCAGTCACTCAACAGGCCATTAACAAGGGCGGGGACCAAGGGCTGGGTACCAGGGGCCACCCCTACCCTGTACGAAGCACAAGGCGCACCCGGATAGGGTACGGGCGTGGGCTTGTCCCCGCCCTGGGAGTGGCGCGGAAGGCAGACTCCTCGCCACCCTGGACTATCATCGATGTGTTCTTTCGTCACGGCGTCACGGATACCCTCGCAGAAAGCGTGATTACAGGCGCATCCATGCTGGGAATCGACGGCATTGAGCGCGTCGCGACGGGGCGCAGGTATTATCTCGATGGAAGTTTGAGCGCGGACGAGGTGCGGCTGATTAGCGAATCTCTATTGTACAATCCCGTCATCCAACAATATGAATTATATGATGTACGCGATGAAGGACGAAGGGCGACCGCAAGGGTCTCTACCCAACCACCCAACCACCCCCGCCCTTACAATGAACGCTCTCCCACCCCTGCCGTAGTCATTGTAAGGGCGGGGGCTGAGGAGGAGAGCGGTGGAGACCCTTGCGGTCGCCCTGGTGATTCTCCATATGTCCCGCTTACAACCATGACCGACGACCAATTACTGGAATTGAGCAAACGGGGGTTGCTGGCGTTGAACCTGGATGAAATGCGCGCTATCAAGCGTCATTTCCAGGAAGAAAGGCGCGAACCTACCGATGTCGAGCTTGAGACGCTGGCGCAGACGTGGTCGGAACACTGTTCGCACAAAACTTTCAAGGCCACTATCGAGTATCGCGAAGTGGATGGAAACGGCGGCACGCTTGAACAGGAGACCATCAACGGGCTGCTTAAAAGTTATATTATGCGGGCTACAGAGCAGGCAGCGCGTCCCTGGGTGGTGTCGGCGTTCAGCGATAATGCCGGGATTGTGCGCTTCACGGAGACACAGGATATCGCCTTCAAGGTTGAGACGCACAATCACCCCTCGGCCATCGAGCCGTTCGGGGGGGCCAATACAGGCGTGGGCGGCGTCATTCGCGATGTGCTGGGCGTGTCAGCGCAGCCTATCGCCTGCACCGATATTCTTTGTTTTGGCCCACCGGATACCCCTCCTGGAGCCTTGCCAGTGGGCATACTCGCGCCGCGCCGCGTAGCCGCCGGCGTGGTTGACGGCGTGCGCGACTATGGCAACAAGATGGGCATCCCTACCGTCAACGGCGCGCTTCTCTATCATCCCGGCTATATCTTCAACCCGCTGGTCTTCTGCGGCTGCCTGGGTATCTTGCCTCGCGGCAGTCACCCGCGCCGCGCGCAGCCGGGCGACCGCATCGTCGTGCTGGGCGGGCGCACCGGGCGCGACGGCATTCACGGCGCAACCTTCTCGTCCGGCGAAATGAGCAGCGAGATCAACGCGCAGGCTGGAAGCGCGGTGCAGATCGGCGCGCCCATCACCGAGAAAAAGGTTACCGACGTGATTATCCAGGCGCGTGATAGACAACTTTATTCGGCCATCACCGACTGCGGCGCGGGCGGCTTCTCTTCGGCCATCGGCGAAATGGGCGCGGAGACAGGCGCGTATGTCGAGTTAGAGAAGGCCCCACTCAAATACCAGGGATTGACCACGTGGGAAATCTGGCTTTCGGAAGCGCAGGAACGCATGGTACTGGCCGTTCCGCCTCACCATCTGGAAGCTTTATTAGAGATTTGCGCGGTCGAGGAAGTCGAGGCCAGCATCATCGGTACCTTTGCCGATAACCACCGCCTGGTCGTTACCTATCACGGTCAAATCGCTGCCGACCTGGCTATGGCATTCCTGCACGAAGGCAGACCCGGCAGGACGCTGGAAGCGGTGTGGACGCGTGAAGTGAATCCGAGGGCGACCGCAAGGGTCTCCTCCCCACCCAACCCTACCCCCGCCCCTACAATGACTACGAGCTCTGCGTCGGACGATACGTATCATAGTAAGGGCGGGGGTGGTGTGGATGCGGGGAGGAGACCCTTGCGGTCGCCCTCAGACTTAAACAATGCTGTACTAACCCTCCTGCGGCATCCCACCATTGGTTCAAAGGAGGCGGTGGTGCGCCGCTATGACCATGAAGTGCAGGGTGCGACGGCGCTTAAACCACTGGTGGGACGCGCGGGCAACGGGCCGGGCGATGCCGCTATCCTGCAACCTATCCTCTCGGATGTAGGGGCTCAATTTATTGCGCCCCTGTCATGTATGGGCATCGTGCTCTCCAATGGCATCAATCCGCTCTATGGACACTTTGATCCGTACTGGATGGCCATGAATGCCGTTGACGAGGCGCTGCGCAATCTGACCGCAGTCGGGGGAGATATCGAACGCGCCGCTCTGCTGGATAATTTCTGCTGGGGCAATCCTACGGACCCCGCGCAGTTGGGCATGCTGGTGCGCGCCGTCAAGGGTTGTCATGATGCGGCTGTTGGCTTCGGCACCCCGTTTATTTCCGGCAAAGATAGTCTCAATAACGAATACAGAGCAGATGGGCAGCGCTTGCCTGTGATCCCCACGCTGCTGATATCGGCGGTGGGTGTGATCGACGACGCGGCGTGCGGCATTGACATGTCGCTCAAACAGCCGGGGAACCTGTTGTATCTCGCCGGCAAAACGCGCAACGAACTGGCCGGATCGCATTATTGCGAAATATCTTTGGCAGAAAGCCGCGCCAGGGCGGGGACAAGCCCCGCCCGTACCCTGCTACGAAACGGTCGGATAGGGTACGGGTGGGCCCTGGCGCCCAGCCCCTGGCCCCGGCCCTGGTTGCCCGGTTTTGAAACCAGCGTCCCCCACGTCGATATAGAGACAGCGCGTATGACCATGAACGCTGTGGGCCAGGCTATTCGCGGCGGGCTAGTCGAGGCATGCCATGATCTTTCAGAGGGTGGGTTGGCGGTGGCCGCCGCCGAAATGGCGCTGGCCGGGCTGCTCGGCCTATCCATCGACATAGAACAAGCGCCGCGCGAGTCGTTTGAGGT
>Ga0209167_10002087_pt1 | contig 11095 bp, 8 predicted proteins | sample Coa_R1_9_FD_187154 | JGI IMG/M metagenome (GOLD analysis project Ga0209167, IMG submission 187154) | Surface soil microbial communities from Centralia Pennsylvania, which are recovering from an underground coalmine fire - Coalmine... | ecosystem: Environmental > Terrestrial > Soil > Unclassified...
GACGTGGTTATCCCAGCCGCCGCTATCGAGGAATGCCACCTCGAGGCCCAGGTTCGCCTTGAACAGTTCGGCAATTTCCATCAGGCTGCGCCCGAACCGGCCCTGCGGATATTGGGCGCCATTCTCTGGCTGATATGCATCGGGATTTATCTGCTTGAGCTGATCGACAGCTTCGAACGTTTCGTGGCTCACTCCGCGCATCGCTTCGTCCACCGTCTGCGCGTACATGGCCTCGAATCCGCCTTCCGTCACTTGCGGCGGACCGTACATCCGAAACTGTTTTAAATCGGGGATTGCGATTGCCGGCGCGCTTCCCTGCAGCGTCAGCGGCAGGTACGGCCCAAACGCTACGGCGCGGAATGGCGACGCTTTCTCTTCGGGAGACGTTTGCAGCGCGCGGTTCAGCCAGCCGTCTTCGGTCGCCTTCACGCCAGGCGTCCCGGATTCCATGAAGTCCTGCGCGTCGAAATGCGAGCGCGTCGGGTCAGGCGAACCAACGGCGTGCACGACGGCGAGCTGGCCATTGCGGAACAACGGAACCAGCGGCGCAAGGCTCGGATGCAAGCCGAAGAAACCGTCGAGGTCGAGCGCGGCGTCAATGCTGCCGCTGCGCGGCTGCGGAATAGCGATCGTCGGGCGAAACGCATAGTAATTCCTCTCGGCAAACGGCACCACCACGTTCAGGCCGTCCATCGCGCCGCGCTGAAACAGCACGACCATCTTTTTTTTACCGGCGCCGGTCGTCTCCGCTACGGCGCGTTGCAGGAACGACGGCAGCGCCGCCATCCCCAGCATCGCGATACCGCTCGATTTGATGAAGTACCGCCGCGAAATGTTCATGAGCCACTCCGACTTGCCTATCAATCCCTGGATCCATGGCTGACGCTTCGTAACACGGACAGGCCGGCGTCATCAAATCAGCGGCGCTGGAATTCCGGCGCGCCCAGGACCAATCCTGCGATCAGGCCTTCGTTCACGTGCTTGACCGGATCGTCCAGCCGCGCCTGCAGAATCCGCGGATCGCTGAGCCGCGCTTCGAGAGTCTGTTTCGTTCCCGGCGTGACCTGCCCACCCAAAAACAATCCGAGCGCCTGCGAAAGCGCGACATTCGGATCCGTCGCGCCGTCCGCGCCGAACATGCTCTTCAAGTTTACTTCGGCTCCCCACATATGGTCGGTCCCGAACGCGAATGCAAAGTTCAACCGGTTCAGCAGCGCGCCCGAATTGACCCAAATCTCCGATTCATCCGAGTAACCAGTCGGCGGCTGGCATTGGAACAGCGGCTCGCCCATGCGTCCCACCCACTGCACAAGTGGCAGCGTGACTTCGACGTCCGCATTCAACGCGCGCGCCGTGCTGGCCACCAGCTCGAACGGCGTCTTCACCTTCGCACGGTACGCGTCCTTCGACCAGAATTCCGGCGAATAGATCATCGTGTGCAGGACGGCGCGAATGTCTCCTCCCGAAGATTCGAATTCCTGCGCCATGCGATCGACGAGCGCCGGCGGCGGATTGTCCGAAACGAAGTGCCGCGCGAGCTCGGTCGAAATATGCCGCGCTGTGTGAGGATCGCTCGCCAGCATCTCGAGCGCCTTTTCGCCGTCCTTCATTCCGCCGTAATGGAACGTACGCCCCATCACGACTTCCTTGCCTTCCGCGTGGATGCGGTCGTTGAAAAAGAATTCGGCATCCTTGCGCGGGCCGCGAATCGTCCAGCCGGTGAGGCATTCGGCCATCGCGATCACGTCCCGCTGCGTGTAGCCCGCATCGACGCCCACCGTGTGCAATTCCATCACTTCGCGGCCGTAGTTTTCGTTCAGCCCGCGGTCCTGCCGTTGCTTCGGACGCCCGTTCGCTCCCTGCATTCCGACGCCCGGCGGCATCACGCCGAAACGCGCGTAGTAGCGGTCGCGTCGCATGGCCCGCATTGCTTGCATGCGCTTGACCGCAGCAGGATCGGCGCTCAGCCAGTTGTCCAGATAAAAGAGCATCGCCGGACTTTTCGCCGTTGCGAGCAGCAGGTCGCTGAACTTGCCCATCGTGTGCGGGCGAATCGTGTCGCGCACGTAGGACGTGACCAGCCAGCGGTCGGCGCCCTTGTTCGCGAAAACGTTGAAGTGGTTGAACCAGAAATCCTCCATCACGGCTTCGAGTTGGCGGTTGCTGTAGATAGCGCGGTCCATCTTCGCCATCGCAAGCTCCGCGACGATGCGATTCGGTCCAACCATGCGCGCTAGTTCTACGTTTGCCCGATCGAAATTCTCGTCGCCGGTGGGCAGCATCGTGGCGACCGATTCCTGTCGCTGCTGCTGCATCTGCTGCTTGTATTCGTCTTTGGTGACACCCTCTTTTTTCACGGCTTGCGCTGGCGGCGGAAAATCGTTGAGCAGCTGCGGTGACGACATGCCAAGCGTCGAGTAGCGCTCCAGGCGCTTGTCCAATGCGGAATCGCCAATCGATTGGGGGTTGAGCTGCTCGTCGATCCATTTCGCCAGGCCCATTTGCCGTATGCGCTCGACGTCGCCGGGTCGTGGCCCGTACGCCAGGCGGTTGAACGCATGCAGGATGGCTTGGTCCTCCGTCAGCTCTGTGATGGGAAGGTCGCCTCTGAATGTCTTGGAGAGAGCGGCGGTCTCGGACGGTTGGTTGTCCGATTCACTCTTCGGCGTCGCGCGCGGAAGAGCAAATGCGGACGATGCCGCCAGTATCGCGGCGATCGAAGCCGCAACAAGTGTCGCGCCCGCTGCGTCGAGCCGTCCGCGCGCCGGTGCTCCCTTCCTGGAGAGAGCGCGCCGAGCAGCTGTCGAACGCGGGTTTGAGCGAGACGTCCCCTTCATGGTCGTCGCAGGTAGCTTAAACCCGGAAGGTGAGAAAAAGTTGCGGGCTCAGCGAAGAAGTCAATGGCGGGAGGAAAACCACAGATGAAGGCAGACAAACGCAGATCCCGTAGGAATATGACATGGGTGTAACCGATTAACCAGGTCCAGCTTTTCGGTCCTTCTGACGTTATCGGTGTTTCTCTGTGGTTGTTTCTCTTCTGCGGTTGCGTACAGTTATCCGCTCGTGGTTCCGCGGTTATATCCTTAGGTTTCCGCAGTGTTTAGCGTGTTTATCCGTTTTAGAGGTTAAGCGCCCTTTAGCCGGATCAGGAGGAATCTGAGCCGCTGCTCATCCTGATGAGAGATTTTCGTGATTTCCACGCCCATTCCGTTGTCCGTGACATGCCGGACGGTGCATTCGGATTCAAACGTGGCTACCGCGTCGTCCAGCGTAAGTTTCAGGACCGTGCCCGGCGGCTGCGTTTTTTTCGTGCGGATGAACATCCCGCCCAGGCCGATTACCGTCACAGTGCCTTCGAATTGTGGGCTGCCGCCGTTGCCATGAATCCGCATCGTGTGGCCGGTCGGGACCAGAACGCGCTGCTGCCGCCGTAAATCAGGCTTGACCATATGCATTTTGATATTTGCGCGCTCAGCGCGCTGCGCGAAAGCCGTCGAGCGTCCAAACGTCCTGACCCTCGTCGTGGCACAGCACGTAGAAGTTGCCGTCGTCCGCACGCACGCGGAAATAACTGCCCTGAGGCGAGTACCACCGGCCGTCCAATTCCTGCACTTCGAATTTCCGTCCGCGCAGGACAAAACTCTGCGGCCGTTCGTCGGCACGGTGCCCCGCATAGCATTCGACGCGCAACACGCTCATCGCGCCTCCGCGGGGTGGAGGGGTAACCACCGCAAGAACCTAACTACAAACCTAGTATATCACTCTCTTCTCACCCGGCGAACTGACCCGAATCCAGTTTGTCGGTCTGAACACGACATCGAACGAATGGCTAGGGCGTCGCTAACAACAATGCTTGATGCCGACCTCCATTCTCCAAAATTCATGGCTAGTGCAGAGAGATTTGTAGTATACGGGTGAGCTACACAGAATTCCCCGTGTTGCCGAGGCCAGCCGATGGACGACGCCTTGATGATGCACCGCCTGCATTTTGCCTTCACCATCACGTTTCACTACTTGTTTCCGCAACTGACGATGGGACTGGCGCCGCTGATCGTCCTCCTGAAAACGATGTATCTCCGTACGAACAATCATCTTTACAACCGCGCGGCGCGATTCTGGGCGAAAGTCTTCGGCATCAGCTTCCTGATGGGAGTGGTCACGGGAATTCCAATGGAGTTCCAGTTCGGGACGAACTGGGCCCGCTTTGCGCGATTGACCGGAGGCGTGATTGGCCAGCCGCTGGTGATGGAAGGCGTCTTTTCGTTTTTCCTGGAGTCGGCGTTCCTTGGGCTTTTTCTCTTTGGCGAGAAAAGGCTGAGCAAGATCGGCCACTGGTGGGCGGGATTCGCCGTGTTTATGGGCTCGTGGCTGTCCGGCTTTTTCATCGTCGTGACGGACGCGTGGATGCAGCATCCGGTCGCCTTTCAACGCGGCGCGGACGGCAGCTTTCAGGTCACGAGCTTCTGGGGCCTGCTGCTGAATCCGTGGGCGCTGATTCAGTATTCGCACAACATGTGCGGCGCGCTCATTACGGGCACGTTCGTGATGGCGGCCGTCGGCGCATATTACCTGCTCGAGGATAAATTCATCGAGGAGGGCCGCGCGTTTTTGCGCGTGGCGGTTACGGTCGGGGTTATTGCGTGCATCGTGCAGATTTTCCCGACCGGCGACCTCCACGGGAAAATGGTGGGCGTGTATCAGCCGGTCGCGCTCGCCGCGATGGAGGGCCTTTTCAAGACGCAGACGGGCGCGCCGATGGTCATTCTTGGCCAACCAGACGCGGAGAGCGAGCGCATCGACAATCCGATGATGGCGAACAAGGTCCTCAGCTACTTGCTCTACGGCAAGACGACGGCGACCGTAAAAGGCCTGAACGAGTTTCCGAAGGAAGACTGGCCGACGAACATTCCCCTGGTCTTCTACACCTACCACGTCATGGCCGGGCTGGGGACGATCTTCGTCGCCGTGATGGCGGTGAGCGCCTTTCTGCTGTGGCGCGGCGTGCTCTACAAATCGCGCTGGATGCTGTGGATTATTTTGTGCTGTCTTCCCTTCCCTCATATCGCCAACACCGCGGGTTGGATTACGGCGGAAACGGGGCGGCAGCCGTGGATTGTGTACGGGCTGATGCGGACGGCGGTGGGCTATTCCAAGGACGTTCACGCGGGAAACAGCTTGTTCACGCTGATCGGGTTCATGGGGCTGTACACGATTTTGGCCATTCTGTTCTTGTTCCTGGTGTATCGCGTGATCGCCCACGGTCCACTGGAAGAAACGGGCGCGGAAGTCGACTCAGGCACGCCGATCACGATCGCCTGAGCGCCCGCAACGGAAACGGCAGTTGCGAAGGAGAGCCGGATGCTGCTGGCCTGGTATTTGCTGGTCGCCATCATGATTACCGGATACGTGGTTCTCGACGGCTTTGACCTGGGCGCGGGAATCCTGCACCTGTTCATCGCGCGGACGGATGAAGAGCGGCAGATGGTGATCCGCACGATCGGGCCGGTCTGGGACGGGAACGAGGTGTGGCTGCTGGCGGGCGGCGGCACGCTCTACTTCGCGTTTCCTCTGCTGTATGCGTCCGGGTTCAGCGGATTCTATCTGCCGTTGATGATCGTGCTGTGGCTGCTGATTTTGCGGGGGATCGGCGTCGAGTTGCGCATGCACCTCGATTCGCCGGTGTGGCGAGGGCTCTTCGACGGATCGTTTGCTTTCGCGAGCCTGCTGCTGGCGCTTTTTTTCGGCGCTGCGCTTGGCAACGTCTTGCGCGGCGTGCCTCTCGGCAAGGACGAATACTTTTTTCTGCCGCTTTGGACGAACTGGAGAGTCGGGCCCGAACCCGGGATCCTGGATTGGTACACGGTGCTGTCCGGGGCCGTTGCGCTTTGCGCGCTGGGATTGCACGGTGCGTATTACGTCGCGCTGAAAACAAGCGGCGACATCAACGCGCGCGCGAAGCAGGCGGCACGGCGTCTCTGGCCGACGGTTGTCGCGCTGACGGGCGCTAGTTTGGCGGCGACGCTCTACATCCGGCCCGACCTGCTGGACAACTACAAGCGGCTACCAGTGCTGTACGTGATCCCGGCGGTCGTGGCGGCAGCGCTGTTCAACATGTGGCGGGCGGACGCCAAGGGGCACGAGCGCGCAGCGTTTCTTTCGTCATGTGCCTATCTGATTTTTATGCTGGTCGGTGCGGCAGCGGGTGTCTACCCGAACCTGCTGACGTCGACTACCGATCCCGCCCTGAATATCACCGTGTACAACGCGCACTCTGGAAGCTATGCACTGTCGACCGGACTGATCTGGTGGACCCTGGGAATGGCGATCGCCGTCGGTTACTTCGTTTTCGTGTACCGGATGTTTCGCGGCAAGGTGACCACAACCTCGCGCCACGGCTATTGATCCGTCCAGAGTGCGACACGATCAGACCGCCATCGCTACCCACGCCGTTCGCTGCGGCAGGAGAACATATGCGAACTTCCGCGCCGCCTGTTGCAACGGATTTTCAGTCTACTGAAGTGGGATTGAAAATCGCCGTAGACTGTTGCACACAAACGGTCGGAGGTCGGTCCAATCTACTGCATACGACAAATTTGAGAGCCCTTATTCGCCGGGCGGCGAGACGGGCGCCGGTTCCGTAACCCGGCCCTTCCCCGTCAGCGCCGCGACGATTTCCTTCCCGTGGAACCGGCCGTTCTCAATGAAAATATCCGACGTATTGCGCCCGCCTACAACGACTCCCGCCAAATGAATGCCGGGAACATTCGTTTCGAGTGAATCGGGATTGATTTCGGGGCGCATTGTGACGGGATCTAGCCGGATTCCCTGTTTGGTGAGAAACGTGAAATCGGGATGATAGCCCGTCAGGGCGAAGACCTGCACCGCGCCGAGAAATTCTTCCTTTTTCTCATGGCCGTCGGAGCCCTGCGTCACTGACGCCGCTGCTCTCTCTCCGGCCTCTTTCGCGCGCCCGAAGGCCCCCCCTTCCACCGGCTGAACGTAGACGCGGCCCGGCTCGAACCGTGTGACGCGATGGTTGAATAGTGCTTTGATCTCGCCGGCGCGGATGCGGTTCTCGATATCCGGCTTGACCCAATACTTCAGCTTGTCGCCCACGGTGGGGCCGCGATGGACCAGCGTGACCCGCGCACCCGCGCGGAAGAGTTCCAGGGCGGCTTCTGCGGCTGAGTTTTTCGCGCCGATGACGACGACGTCCTGCTCCCAATATGGATGCGGATCGGTGAAGTAATGCGAGACGAACGGGAGATCCTCGCCGAGGACGCCAAGCTGGTTCGGCAGATCGTAATACCCCGTTGCGATGATCACCTTGCGCCCGCGATACTCGTGCGGCCGCCCTTCGCTGTCCGCGGTGTGGACGACGAAGGAGCCATCATGGCCGTCGATGGAGCTGACGCGCTCGTAGAGACGCGTCTCGAGCCCGTAGTGGTCCGCGGCGCGCCGATAGTATTTCAACGCTTCGGACCGCGTGGGTTTCGCCGTGGCTGTGGTCATCGGAAGATCGCCGATTTCCATGCGCTCGGCTGTCGTGAAGAACTGCATGCTCGCCGGATAATGGTAGAGCGAATTGCACAGGCAGCCTTTGTCGATGACCACCGGGCGCAGGCCGGCGCGCTTAGTCTCGATCGCGCACGCGAGCCCCGTGGGGCCTGCTCCGATACAGATGACGTCGAATGAATCCGAATTCATAGGTGAACGATTGCGAGCAGACCGCCCGTCGCTGCATGGCGAGGGGCGAGTTTGCTTCCCTCCTGTTGAAAATGATAGCCCACGATGGGCGTGAATGGTTTAGAGATCGCGTGAATTCTGTTGGATGCTGTGGAGAGGGTTTGGACGCAGGAACCCGGCTTTGTTTTGGTCGGAGCGAAGCAGGGTCCGAAACGACCGCGGCGCGGCACCAGCGATGCCCTCGATCGAAGGCCTTCCGCTTCTGCTTCGTCTTTTTTTTGGATTCTCGAGACTGGATGTTCCGATAAAGGCAAAGCGGTGAAGCAGAAGAAGTCGTATGATGTTCGGCTACCGCAGAGCTCTGCATTCGAGAAGAACACCGAGGGTCGCTATTGATCATGAAGCTGACCGAAAAGAAGCATCTGTGCCCTCCACTTTTGGCCGGTCTGTTGGCCGCACTTTTTGCGAATGTCGCAGTTTGCGCCGCATCGCCCACGCAGACGCCCAAGGAGACACGGCGCGCGATGAAGCGCGAACCTCAGCGTGGCGAAGCGAAGCGGGGGGCGGTTGCTCCCAAATTGACGAAGGAGGACCTCGAGACGTTCCTCGATGGGTTTGTGCCGATGCAGTTGGAGCGCGACGACATCGCGGGCGCTGTGATCTGCGTCGTGAAGGACGGCAAGGTGATTCTCGAAAAGGGCTACGGCTTCGCCGATGCGCAGAACGAGAAGCCCGTGATCCCGGATGCAACGCTTTTTCGGCCGGGATCAATCTCGAAGACGTTCATGTGGACGGCCGTGATGCAGTTGATGGAACAGGGGAAGATCGAACTCGATCGCGACGTGAACGACTACCTCGATTTCAGGATTCGGCCGTGGTTCGGCGTGCCGGTGACCATGAAGGACCTGATGACGCACACGCCGGGCTTCGAGGAGTCGTACAAGGATCTTTTCCTGGAGAACCTCTCGCAGATGCTGCCGCTCGGGTCATACCTGTCCACGCACCTGCCGCGCGAGATTTTTCCTCCTGGAACGACGCCCGCCTATTCCAATTACAGCGCCGCGCTCGCAGGTTACATCGTGCAGCGCGTTTCCGGCATGCCGTTCGATGATTACATCGAGAAGAACATCTTCCAACCTCTTGGGATGAATCACACGACGTTTCGCCAGCCCCTACCGGACAATCTCGCGCCGATGATGTCGAATGGTTACGACCGGGGGTCGGGAAAGCCGAAAGGCTTCGAGTACGTGCAGGCATGGCCGGCGGGGAGCGTTTCCACTACGGCCGACGACATGTCGCACTGGATGATCGCGCACCTGCAGAACGGCGAGTACAACGGCGTTCACGTCCTGAAGTCGGAAACAGCTGCGCTGATGCATTCGCGCGCGTGGACGAACATGCCGGAGCTCAACGGCGGAGCCTACGGATTCTACGAGATGTCGCGCAACGGGCAGAGGATTATCGGCCACGGCGGAGACACGCAGTGGTTCCACAGTCTGATGGGACTGATGCTCGACGATCACGTGGGATTTTTTGTCTCGTACAACAGTGCGGGTAAAAGCGACATTTCGGCTCCCGACGCGCTCTGGGAACATTTCCTCGATCGTTATTTCCCATATGCCCCGCCCGCGGCGAGGAGAGTCGCGAATTCGGATGCGGACATACAGGCGGTGGTGGGAACGTACTGGAGCAGCCGCCGCTCCGAGACGAACATCGCCGCAGAGGCGGCCGCGTTGAACCAGCCAAAGGTCACGGAGAATTCCGACGGGACGATCAGCATGGAGGGGTTCAAGGACTTTGCCGGCAACCTCAAGCATTTTGAAGAAATCGCCCCGATGGTTTTCCGCGAACTGCACGGTCAGGAAATGGTAGGGTTCAGGAAAGGCATCAACGGACGAGAAAGATTGGTGCTGGACTTCCCGTTCCAGGTCGGACAGCGCGTTCCAGCGTGGAAAAATGGAAAGATGAACCTCGCTGCCATCGAGGCCGCCGCGGGAATTTTCGCCTTGACGCTCATTTTCTGGCCCGTGGGGATTCTCCTTCGACGCCACTACGGGCAACGTATCGAGCTGCCCGCGCGTTACAGAAGAACGCGAGCTTGGATGAGGGGCGCATGCATCGTGGACCTCGCGTTTCTTCTCTTATTCACGGCGTGGATCTCTTCGGCAGAGTCGAGTTTGAACGCGTTCAGCTCGCAATTCGATACCCGACTGCACCTCTTGCAGGTTTTGGGCGTCATCGGCGTGGCTGGCGGGGTGTTGTCGGTCTGCTACTTCATCCAGTCGTGGGCAACCAACGCACGGGTGTAAGATTGTGATCGGGAAGAATGCATGAACCTGATTTGGCCGGTCGTGCTCAAGAGAAAGCGGTTCGTCCTAGCGTTGGCCGCAACTGGGGTGGGGATTTTCGCGTTTACGCACGCCGCGCGCGGGCAGGCACCCTCGGCGTCGGCCACGCAAACGGATGCACCGCAATCCGCGACGTCGAAGACGTCATCCGCGGCCTCGAGCGCGGCAGCCGGCGACGCACTTTCAGTGGGGCGCGTGATCTATGCGGAGTTGACGCAAACGATCGACGCCAGGAAAGCGAAGATCGGAGAACCGATCGCCGCAAGAGTCACTTTGGCGGTCCTGTCGTGCGGCAAAGTGCTGATCGCCGACGGAGCGAAGATCAGCGGCCACGTCACCGAAGCGAAACGCCGCTCCCAAAAGAATCCCGAATCGGTGCTGGGAATCGTTTTTGACCGCGCGGAACTCAAAGAGGGCGGCGAGGTGCCGCTGGCGCTGACCGTCCAGGCGGTTGGGATCGGCGGATTTTCGACGGGATCAATGGCGAGTGCGAGCGCAGACCCAGACAGCCACTATTCCGGCGCTGCCGCACTGCCGGGAGTGTCGGGGCGTGGGGCGGGTTCGGCTATGACGCCTGCGACAGCCGAACTTCCGGAGGCGGCGAGGCAACCGGCGCTGGATCTGGGAAGCAAGGGCGTAATCGGATTGTCGAATCTGCAGCTCGAGGAAGGAACGGAAACAACGAAGGGGTCCCTGCTGACCTCGACGAGCAAGGACGTCAAGCTCGATCACGGAGACGAATTGGTTCTACGGGTGATCGCGTCAAAAGCGACGCCAGCCGGGACGAAATAGCGAGCGAGTGTGGTCCCCGCTTCTCGCTCGCGGGAGCGACCCTCACAGCAATTGGCGCCGTCATCCTTGGACACATTCGCGTTTTGTCGCTTGGCTGGCCTGCAAAGCGGGAGCCATGGATCGATGGACGAAAGAGGGGCCCCCGCCTAGACGGCACGTCTCGAAAGCGGCTCAGCTTCCGGCTGTTTGTGTCCTGGCGGTTTGAGCTGCCTGCCGGAACTGCTCCATCATTTTGCGTATGGCCTCGTTCGACCCGGGATTGCGCTTTT
>Ga0209167_10002089_pt1 | contig 11086 bp, 8 predicted proteins | sample Coa_R1_9_FD_187154 | JGI IMG/M metagenome (GOLD analysis project Ga0209167, IMG submission 187154) | Surface soil microbial communities from Centralia Pennsylvania, which are recovering from an underground coalmine fire - Coalmine... | ecosystem: Environmental > Terrestrial > Soil > Unclassified...
CTTGCGGGCGACATCGCTTATGCGGAGACGGGTGAGGCGCCGCTATTGGCTTCGGATTTGATTCGCGCGATTCCGCGGGCGTATCAGCAATTTTATGCCGAGTGCGGCCGTGGGTAGGCGGGAGATTGAGACGCATTCGTCGGAAGAAACGATCGCGCGGGGCCGGGAGATTGGCGCGGAGTTGAAGGCGCCGGTTTTGGTGTTGCTTTCTGGAGATTTGGGGGCAGGGAAGACCACCTTGACGAAGGGGATTGCGGCGGGGGCGGGAGCGGCGCGCGAAGACGACGTCACCAGCCCTACGTTTACTTTGGTGCACAGGTACGAGGGAACTGCGCGCGTTTATCACGTGGATCTTTATCGCGTGGGAGATTTTCACGATCTGGAGACGTTGGGGTTGGAGGATATTTTCAGCGAGAACGCGATTGTGATTGTGGAATGGCCCGACCGGTTGAAGTTACGCACGGATTGGCCGGTGGTGCGGATCGGGTTGGAGCATGTGTCGGAGGATGTGCGGAAGATTGTGATGGAGGAGAGCTAATTTTGGCGTGGCGGCCTTCGGCCGTGCTAATTGACGGGCAGCGGCCCAGCAACGGCACGCGAGGCAAGCCTCGCGCCAGGCAAAGCGGCGGCAAGCCGCCGCAATCCAAGATGGGCTCGGCGCGGACGCATTGTGCGTACGCGAACGATCAAATCAAGGTCAGCGCTCTTTGTCAGGGCTTCTCGTCGGGCTTTTTTGGTTGCTTTGGTTTTCCGATGACCTGTTGGGTTTGGACCGAGAAGAGCTGGAAGTCGGTGAAGGTGTGCTCGATGATGGTGCGGCGCTTGCCGTAATCGGTGTAGGCGATGGCGGAATGGGGGAGCCATAGCTGCATGTGCCGGGAAGGAAAGTCCACAGGAGCGTAATCAATCGAAACCGCGTTCGCGCGCAGCTCGATGATTGGAACGCCTTTCACGAGATTTGTTTCCAGATGCATGATCTGGCCAGAGTCCGCAGCAATCCAAGTGCGGCCTTTAAGGCTAACCGGAAAGACATTTGCTTCCGTGCCCATGGAAAGAGTACGGGGGCGGATGCCGTCAACCTGACGGAAATAAACGACCCAGGCGGGTTGGTTATTCCACTGAGTGAGACCTTCGCAGCGCATTTCGTAATCGGCCTGCATTACTGGATAAAAAATCAGCGCGAGAACCGGGAGCCCTTTGTCCACGATTGTGCTGAGGTGTGCGTTGTCGCTGCCAGCGAGAGGCGTGCGAGTTTCCTGCACTTTGAGTGGTCCGGACTGTTCGCCGAAATCAACGAGATAGTCGAAATTCTCGGCAATGAACATTTCAGACATGCCCAGCCTGTCGGTTTGCTCGAAACGCAGATGCTCGTGCGCGTCGAAGTTCTGGAGCAGATCAACCAGTTCCGCGGCGCGGCGCCCGGCTTGTTGCAAGACGTCGTGCAGAGAGCAGGGCGGTGTCGTGGATAACGCCGGAACGGGATCGTCAACCTGCGGAGGATCCCAGCGTAATTCGGCTGGCTTCTTTTGTTTTTCTTCGGCTGGACCGGAGGGGTGTGATTTCGCCGCTGCGAATGTCGCGAGCAGGACGATCGCTGCGAAGGTGGTTACGGCGGCGAATCGTATTGTGAAGCGATTGCGGGCGGTCCCGCGCGTGTGATTGAGCGACCGTGGCTGGGCCGTTCTCATTTTGGCGGCGCGGGGGGTTCGAGGCCCATGATTTGGAATCCGGCGTCCACGTAGAGCACGTTTCCTGTGACACCGCGGCCAAGGTCGCTGCCGAGGAAGACGGCAGCATCGGCGACTTCGGCGATATCGGTGTTGCGGCGCAGGGGGGCGTGTTCCTGCACGAAGTCGAGAACTTTCGAGAAATCTTTGATGCCGCGGGCGGAAATGGTTTTAATGGGGCCGGCGGAAATGGCGTTGACGCGTATTTTGTTTGTGCCGAGTTCGGCGGCGAGGTAGCGGACTTCGGCTTCGAGCGCGGCTTTGGCGATGCCCATCACGTTGTAATTTTTTACTACGCGCGTGGAGCCGAGATAGGTGAGGGTCATGATGGCGCCGCCGTTGGTCATCAGCGGGGAGATCGCGCTGGAGACCGCGACAAGGGAATAGGCACTGACGTCGAGCGCTAGTTTGAAACCGTCGCGCGAAGTTTTCAGGAACGGCTGGTTCAGATCCTCGTGATTGGCGAAGGCCAGGCAGTGGACCATTACGTCGATGGTGCGGCCTTCCTGTTTCAGGGATTCTGCCAGACCGTCAATATCCGATTGCAGCTGGACGTCGCAGGGGTAAAAGCCTTTGACGCCGAGTTCGTTGCCGAGTTCTTCGACTACGGGTTTGGCGCGCTCGTTTTGATAGGTGAGCAGCAGCGTGGCGCCTTCGCGGGCGAAGGCTTGGGCGATGGCGTAGGCGATACTCCATTTATTCCAGACGCCCAGGACTATGGCGGTCTTGCCTTCCAGTAATTTGGGCATGGTCCGGTATTTTACGCGAAAACGCGGGATCGTGGCGGCGGAAGTCAAAAGATTTAACACAGAGGCCAAAGCTGAAAGGCGGAGGGAAATCGGAGACGGCAGGATTGATTACAATGGATGCATAGTGGCGCGGAAAAACGCCGATACGAGGCGAGGTGAGGTTTACATCGTGGCAAGCTGGGGCGCAGCAAGCAGCGCCCGTACGGAGAAAAATCGGAACCGTGGCGCGGTCCGCCAATCAGGAGATTGGCGTTCCCAGGAGGCACGTTGTGTCGCTAGCGCGTGGCTAGTGGGCGTGGATCCAGCGGATTATTTCGCGTAGGAGGTCGGCTATTACGGGCCAGAGGGCGGCGAAGATGGCGATGCCTACTGCGATTATGCGGGCGAACGGTTTGGAGCCGGGGGAAGGGAGTCCGCGGTAGTGTCTGAAACCCGGGGATGGAACGCCGGAGTACGGTTTGGAGGTAGGAGACGCGACGGCGGTTTGTGCCGGCGATGTGGCGTTGAATCTTGCGGACTGTTCGAGTTGCGCGGGCAAATGGCGCGGGCAGAAGCCGTTGGCGATGGCGGGGCGATCGCATCTTTGGCCTTGCGGACCGAAGTAAAGGCACGGGCCCTGATCGCCGGAACTCTTGCGGCCGGTGGATGCGACGCCAAATCGGGTGGATGACACGCCGTAGCGGGTGGATTCGCCGCCCGTTGGGCTCGATTCGACCCCGTACTCAGTTGACTCCACGCCGTAGCCGGTGGGTTCAACGCCGAATTCGGGCGCCGCGTTTGATTCCTGATCAAAATTCAAGTCTTGATTGCCGGGCGGAACGGGCGGGCTGCCGGAAAAACCATTAACGGTTAGGAACCGTGCCATTGCGCTGCGCATGATGCCTCGCTAAAGTGAAAGCTCGTCGTCTCGCTGCGCCCGGATGCCCGATACCCGCATTGCGCCTTCGCCCGCCCATCCTGCCCGGATGAAGCTGGAGCCTTACTCCGCCGAGATTCGGTTGAGCAATCTTACGCTGGGTGTTGACAACATCCATTATGACGTTTTTCTAAGCCCGCGGTTTGTGGATTTTACGCGGAAGTATCTGCTGGAGCTGGTCCGGCAGAAAATGAACATCGCTCTGTTTTACGGGAAAGACGGCAAGTATTCGGGCGCGCCCGAGCACGGAGCTTTCCGCAAGCTGCTGACCGAAGTGCTGCAGGCGTCACTGACGCGCGCGAAATTCAAGCAATCCATCGACACGGACATCCTGCACCAGCTGGCGCTGGTGAAACATCTTACCTCTGAAATCTCCAGCCAATTTTCCAGCATCGTGGTGGAATGCAAGGAATGGATTCGCGCGCGCGGCGAATTATTCGAGCACAGCGAGCAGGCGCACGTGTTGCGCGCGAAAATCGCGGAGATCCAGGCAGACAAGAAAAATACCTACCGCGAAGTGGGCGACACACTGTGCCGCATCTGGCGGGAAGTGGAGGAGGGCACGCTTTCGAAATCGCGGCGGGCGCTTTTCGGCGAAGATTTCCGCGAGACTTACGAATTGCTGCAGAACCGGTTTCTTTTTGTGGAGAACGGGAACGACGATCATTTGTTTCTGGAACACTACGTCCTGCTGGCCAATTTCGTAAACGACCCCGACCGCTTTGAGATTTTTGACGGAATTCTGCTGGATTTCGTGCGCGATCTGATTCTGACGGGGGACGACGCGGACGAATTGAGCAAGGCGCGGAAAGTTCACGAACGGTTGCTGGAGCAGGCGCGGCAAATGCGTTCGGAAATGGCGCGCATCGAAGAGGAGCTGGAAGAGGCCACGGGGCGCGCCGGGGAAGGTGACGGGCTTTTCCCGTCCATTTTCAAGCGCAAGGGCGGGGCGAGCGCGGAATCGCGGGCGGAGCTGGAAGCGCTGCGCAAGAAATTCGCGGCGAGCGAGAAGGGCCTGGAAGAGCTGGGGCCGCAGATTGAATCGGCCAAGCAGCGCATGGATTTCTTGATTGAAGAATATCGCAGCCGGCTGGGCGATTATTTGAACCAGCCGCAGAACGCGCGCCGGCTTTTTGATGCTTCGGCGCCGGCGGGAGAAGGCGAGGCCGCGCCGGAAACACGCGCGCAGCTGCTGGAAGAATGGATGCACCGGCTGGAAGAGCGCGACCTGCTGTTTCACATGCTGGCGGGATACGAATTGCGGCGCATTTATGCGGATTACTGCCCGCCGGTCCACTTGCAGGCGCTGAAAAAGGCGCTGGTGAATCGCGATGAAGCCAAGCGTGTGGAAACGATCCTGGAGCAATTTCCGGCGCGCAAGATTTCGATGAAACGGTTGGAGGATGCTTCGCGGGCGATCCGGCGGCGGACGCATGAGGAGCAGCTGTCGTTCACGCTGCAATTTGCCGAGGATTTTATGCGGCTGCGGCGCGACCGGCGCAATTATCAGCACGTGGCGGCGTGGCTCGAGCGCATCAGCCTGGTGCGTTCCGAACGCGCGCGCGAGCTTTCCCGCGTGAACAAGAGTTTGTATGAGTTTTTACACGCGGACGAAGGGCGGCCGACCGACGATCCAGTGATCAATCACACGGTGATCAAGGCGGACGTGCGCGGCTCGACGGGGATTACCAAGGATTTGCTGGCGAAGGGCATGAATCCGGCGTCGCACTTCAGCATGAATTTGCACGAGCCGGTGAAGCGGATGCTGGAGCGATTTGGCGCGGCGACGGTGTTTATCGAAGGCGACGCGATCATTCTGGCCATCTACGAGACGGAAGCGACCCGGGCGACTACGCGGGCGGTGGCGCGGGCTTGCATTCTGGCGCGGGAGATTCTGGCGGTGACGTCGGCGTACAACGCGCGGACGAAGACTACGGAATTGCCGCCGCTGGAGATTGGGGTAGGGCTGGCGTTTCAGGATTCTGCGCCTTCGTTGTGGATGGACGGCGATTCGAAGATCATGATTTCGCGGGCGTTAAATTTGTCGGATCGTTTATCGAGCTGCACAAAGATTACCAAGCGATTGTTCAAGGATAATCCTTCGCCATTTAATGTGTTCGTGCTGCAGCCTTTGATGGAGGACGCGGCGGAAGATGAGGGCGAGGAATTGCTGGTGCGATACAACTTGAACGGGATCGAGTTGAACGAAGAGGGATTTCAGAAGCTGAGTGCGGAAATTTCCATGTCGCCGATGGGCGGAACTTTTCCGATGCCTTGGGGAAAAGAGCGCGTGCAGCTCTATTTTGGAGAAGTGCCGCTGGGAGAATCGCTGGAACCCGTGGTGGTGCGCAAGGGATTCGTGCACCAACTGCTACCTGGCGCGAAAGTGGGAGCGCCGGGTCCGCGACCGTATTACGAAGTCTGCACCGATGCAAAACTGCTGGATCTGGCGCGCAAGAAGTTCGCCTCCAATGCGCCGCGAAGTTGAACAGGCTGCGGAAAAATGCTTCAAACCATTTCCTCAGGGGCTGAAGAGTCTGTGTGGCAACTGCAAAATCGGTACTTCAGCTGCTGAACAGTTTGCGGAAAAATGCCAGAAACCGTTTCCTCAGGGGCTAAAGCCCAATGAAAGCCAAGCACTTATTGTCGGAGCTAAAGCTCCGACCCCCTAAAAAATCGACTTTTTCCGCAAGCTGTGAAGCCGCACTGATTTTGCTGTATTGATGTCGTGGCTAAAGCCACGACCTACAAAGATTCTCGAGTTACCACACGTACTGTGAAGCCCGGTAAGAGCCAAGCAGTTGTTTGTCGGAGCTAAAGCTCCGACCCCCGGAAGAATCGACTTTTTCGCCAACCTGCGAAGGCGCACGAAAGTTGTAGCCGCACGGTGACAACACTATAATCCAGTGACGGAGGCGCCAGGGGCCCGGTGGTCCTCGTGGCCTTCAAAGCCATTGATTCTGTCCTTCGCGGCCAGAATGGTGGGTTCGACTCCCACACGCTTCCGCCATATCTTTTAGCCGCGATGAGCGTTTGGCCTATCGGCCGAACGAGGATTTCTGAGTTTCGTCAGTTGCCCGAGCCCTTCCCCTCATCGCGCTTGATCTCAATGGGAAAGGGGAACGAAGATATTCCGGCGCCGCTCACGATGAGCGAGTAGTGGCCGGGCGTAACCTCAGAGTTGGGCGTGAAGTCCACAGTTTCGATTCCGTCTTCACCCACGGCAATCTTGCTCCAGTTCGATGTGCGGGCATAGAGGACGTTGGCGTGCGAATCCACCATGCGAATGATCGGATAGTTGGAGTCCATCTGGTCGTCGTCGCCGTAGGCAGCGCCCGACGATTGCCCATCAATCTGCAGGCCGGTGAGCCGGTACTTGCCCGCACCCAAATAGTTGACGTTGAGAACAAGTGGCCGCAAGAACGGATTCGGCCCGTCTTCCGAGGTGTAAACCCAAAGCTGCGAGCTGCTGTCGGAGAAGAGCAGCTGGCCTGTGGGAAGAATCAGCATGCGCGTGGGATAAGAGCCTTCAAATGGAAGGTTGGGATCGGGCAGGGCCGAGGTGATCTGCTGAATCGAATTCCTCAGCGGATCGAACTCAAACAGCTCGGTGGGATTGCTGAAGGTGCCGCCCCAAGTGATCGCATCCGCGCTGGTCGTTGCAGTCGCTGGAACGCTGATGGTTACCTGCGAGGGAGAGTCGACACTTGCAACATAGGCCCCGCCCGGGATTCCGTTGCCGCTCACGCTCCAGAAAACCTGGAAGAGCGCGGTGGAGGGAATGCCGGTAATCACGGCCGAGCCCGCGGTGGTGTTCCCCGAAGACGTGAATCCAGAGGCGCCCGCGTCGGCCGCAAAGATCACATGGCCATTGGGCAAGATGGCGCCCGGGGCGTCGTCGGCGCCGAACGGAGATGCGATTCCGTTCAGCGTGCCGATGGTATCCGGTCCGGCTTCCCAGGTATTCCAGGCCGGATTGTAGAGTGCGGTATGCTGCGAGGCGCCAATTTCGAGGACCCGCCCGTCCTGTAGCCGGAGTGATGGGCCAAGTTCGTAGCCGAGATTCGGGCTGCTTAACTGAGGAATCGTACCTTGGGCAGTGCCATCCGAGGGGCTGATGCTGCGCCAGGTCCCCGTTTTGGGACTGTACTTTTCCGCGTAGCTGCCATTTGCGGCGATGCTCTGGAACAGGTCGTAGGCGACGATTGAGCCTTCGCTGGTCCTCGTCCAGCCTTCTTCGTCGCTTGACTCCGCCGGGTACACCTTCGTTCCTGAAGGACTCCAGGAGTTCGAGGCAACGTTGTATATATAAGTGTTGCCGTTGACGAGGTCACCCACAAGGATTCTTCCGCGCGACAGGAGAGTCGAGGGGTCATCGCCGAGGCAGCCAGTAAGTTCGTAGTACTCGTTAAACTCAATGACGTTGGTGGTAACCGACTGCGACGCGGGCACGGAAATTGTGATCTGCGAGGGCGAATCGACGCTCACGATTGTCGCGGAGGATGAAATTCCGGTGCCGAATACTTGCTCGCCCACGGTGAGCCCGGTTGTGTACGGATAAATCCCGGTTATCTGGGAGCTGCCACTCGTTGTGTTGCCGGAAACATAATAGATGTAGGGGCAGTTGGGCTGATTCGGGTACGGAGTAATAATGGACCACGCATCCGCGAGCGGGTCGTAGATCTCGCCGGTGTTCGACCAATTCGGCAGCAGGCCGGGTCCGCTGTATTCTCCTCCAGTGACAAATAGCCTGCCATCGGTCAAAATTTGAGAGGCAAAATAGAGGCGAGCAACGGGTTCCGAGGCCAGCGTGCTCCACGTACCGTTGATAAAGCTGCCCTTCGCGTCGGGCGTCAACTTCATCCAGGACTGGCCGTCGTACGCCTGGACCAGGATCGATCCGTCCGTGGATTGAATCATGAGTTGAATGCCGTTGGGGCCCGAGGGCGATTGGTTTGTCAGCGGCGTCCATGGAGAGGCAACATTGCTCGTGGAAGCTGCGCGCTTAACGGCGGCGCGTGATTGGGACTGAGTCGAAGAGTGCGCGGGCGCATGCTGGGGTAGATCGAAAGGGTGTGGGAGAGGTTTAATTCGATCTTGCGCAGCGGCGAACTGGGGTCGAGCGATCAAGATAAGTATCAGTACTCCCAAAACTGCCAAGACTCTTGTCATTTGTGATTTCATGTCAGCTCTCCTTCTAACTTTTTATTGCGGAACCCGTGTTGTGGCGGAAACTTGAGATGGCAACCTTGCGCATGTTGGCAAAACTTCAATGAAACTGCGCGATTTCGATATTTGAAGCAAATGAGCTCTTCATCGCCATTTTTTCCGCAAAGGTGGACGCTCGGCGAAAAGTGCTGGAATTTCACAATCTCTTCAGGCGCTGCACAGAAAACCAGATTCTGAATCACCGCGGGGACGCAGCGAAATGGCAGGCACAATACGTTAGAAGCGTTCCCAAGTCAACAGCGAGAATCGAGGTGCGCCCGCCGCCTGCGACGCTGACTCACTCTCTTATAAACTGATTCGTCTTGTTGGAGTTTCGCTGCGCAATTAAGATAGCGCTGATTATTCCGGGATGAGGTGAAGCATGAAGCGTTTTGCAGGAATGATGATCGTGGCGATGGGGATGTTGCTGGGCGCACATACGATTGCCGCGCAGGAATGGTCACAGGCTTGGGCGCGGGAGCGAATCGAAAAATCACCGCGGCATAGCGAGTGGGTGACGGTGAAGCACGATGGCCGCAACGTGGAGACGCTGGTGGTCTACCCTGAATCGAAAGACAAGCGTCCCGTGGTGCTGGTGATTCACGAAATTTTCGGATTGAGCGACTGGGCGCAGGAACTTGCAGATGAAGTAGCCGCGGCGGGTTACATCGCGGTCGCGCCAGACCTGTTGAGCGGCATGGCGCCGAGTGGCGGACGCACCAAAGATTTCCCTACGGGTGTCACCGAGGCTGTTAGCAAATTGAATCCCGATCAGGTGACGGCGGACCTGAACGCCGCAGCGGACTACGGCCTGAAGTTGCCTGCCGCGAACGGCAAATTGTACGTCGTAGGATTCTGCTGGGGCGGCACGCAGACCTTCCGCTTCGCCACAAACCGAGGCGATCTTTCGGCCGCGTTTGTTTTCTACGGCGCGCCGCCGGCCAGTGACGCGATGGCGCGCATCACGGCGCCCGTGTACGGTTTCTACGCCGGGAACGACGCCAGGATTGGCGCCACAATTCCCGACACAATCTCCCAGATGAAAGCGGCGGGGAAAACTTACGACCCTGTGACCTATGATGGCGCCGGGCACGGATTCATGCGCGCCGGTGAAGCACCGGACGCCAGCGATGCCAACAAGAAAGCGCGCGATGACGCTTGGAAGCGCTGGAGAAGCCTGCTCGCCCCGATCTCTCCCCAGTAATACCTTCATTTTCGACCCGCGTATTTTTGGTGAATGGCTGACCGCACGGCAAGAACTTCTGCACCATTCGGATATTCGCATGACGGTGACTACACGCGAGCGGTGCCGAGCGGGATCATACGCGACGTCGGCGAGAGCGACGATTGGGTGACTAACGGCTGGTCTCGGCCAAGCTGGTGGCGTGCAAGTTCCATTTGCGGACCAACGCAGGCGTGGATTTAGGGTCATGCTGTTCTGTTTTGGGATGTACCGAGCGGCCCGAATCGGGCCGACGGATGTCCAGGGGGAATTTACAGTTCGTCTGTAGCGCGATGTGAGCAGAAATACCAGAGAGCATGGTACGCGGTACCAGACTGAGTAGTTCTTTCTAGACGTACGGATCAGTACTTTCTTGGTTTTAGCGTTGGTACGAAATCAGCCGCAATTGTCGAGCTGCTTGGCGGCTTTCCGTGCATTGTGCTGAATCGCAATTGAACCTACCGCCAGTAGTCGGCCCTCCCTATACTGCTTTTCCAATAAACCGTTGTTGCGGAGGGCGTTGATGAATCCCATCCGAGTGTTAGTAGCGAATCGGCCGCGGTTGATCCGTGAATTGGTGATGGCGACCATTTCGGATCAGCCCGACATCGAGATTGTTGGTGAGATTCAGCAAGAGGCTGAATTGGAACATGCCGTGGAAGAAACACGCCCGGACTTTTTGATCGTGGCGCTGGAGCGATCCAACAGCCTTCCGGATGTTTGCAAATCGATCTTGCGAAATCACCCTCAAATGCGAGTGATTGCGATTGCGGCTGATCGGAATAGTTCGATGTTTTATTGGACGTCGTTGTGCATTGAGTCGAATCAAATCGAAGCTTCCGAGGCGGGCGTGCTGAGCGCTATTCGCGGAAAGATGCACACCATCAATTGAGGTCCAGTGATCGATATGAGCCATGCAAGAGAAGTGAAGAAGGCGGCAGCGATGCGGATCTCAGGAAGAAGCGCGCGTGGAGTTATCTGCGCGCTGATCGCTCTGGGGTTGGGATGCGGCGCGACGCGCGCACAAAATCAGCGCCCGACGCAGACGATGGGCTCGGATCTGGGCCGCGACAACTTGAGCCGCGTGGCGGCGTCAGCGACGGAGTTGAAGTCGGTTCTGCTCACGGAAGTCGGACTGATGGTCGAGCTGAAGCGATGGGTGGCCAAAGACGCGACGGATCACGGGCAGATCATCAGCGATTTGGATTTGACAAACGACGCGATATTTGAGCGTTTGGAGACCGATGTGCAGTTCCGGTCGATT
>Ga0209167_10002091_pt1 | contig 11077 bp, 9 predicted proteins | sample Coa_R1_9_FD_187154 | JGI IMG/M metagenome (GOLD analysis project Ga0209167, IMG submission 187154) | Surface soil microbial communities from Centralia Pennsylvania, which are recovering from an underground coalmine fire - Coalmine... | ecosystem: Environmental > Terrestrial > Soil > Unclassified...
CAGGTTAAACATCACACCTGCGAACAAATAATGAACTATAAATGTGATTCCAACGTCTACCCATATCAGGAGGACGTAAGCATGCGCATTTGTGTTCTTCTTTGGTTGGCTTTCCTGGCTCCGGCGCAATATGACTCAAAGACGGCAGCGGCGCCGTCGACGGAAAACACTTCGCCCACGCAAACGCCTACCTACACGGCGGAGGGTCGCCTCCTGTTTCCGGCAAACTATCGCGAGTGGATCTATCTGACTTCTGGCATTGACATGAGCTACAGTCCAAACGCGGGGATGGATCACTCGATGTTTGACAATGTTTTTGTGAACCCGGATGCCTACAAGTCGTTCCTGCAGACTGGAACCTGGCCGGACAAGACCATGCTGGTACTCGAGGTTCGAACCGCGGGGACCAAGGCCTCGATCAATAAGAGCGGTCACTATCAGACATCGGAATTGATGGGCCGAGAAGTACATGTAAAAGACGAAGCACGCTTTGCCGGGAACTGGGCTTTCTTTGGCTTTGACACCGACGTCCCGGCGAAACAGGTGCCCAAGGAAGCTTCGTGCTACTCCTGCCACGAACAGCACGCGGCGGTAGATACGACGTTTGTCCAGTTCTATCCCACGCTGATTGAGCTAGCCAAGAAGAAAGGCACGCTTAGCGCGAACTATCTGAAAGACGAAGCCGCAACCGCAAAAAAGTGATCGAAACATGCCACCAAAAGACGTGGTCATCCTGAGCGGAGTTGCGGTCGCGAAGCGGCGGCAACGCAGTCGAAGGACCTCGAGCACACCATTACCGTCGGCAATGACGCAGGGAATTCTCACCAAATGGATCGGGAGCATTCCCTTTTGCACTTCTGCTGGCCCCTTGCATCCCTGGGTCCTTCGACTGCGTGTTCGCTGCGCCGCGCGCAGCAGACACTGCGCTCAGGATGACAACAACAACCCTTCTCACCATACCCGGCAAGCGTTCTCCCGCACCATCGGTTGGCCCTTGTGGCATCCGAAAGCCTTGGCGAATTCCGACATGTTGGACACCACATTGTTGACCCTGTATTTGTCTAGCGGATGCGGGTTCATGAGCAGAATGGTGCGCATCATTTCCGGACGCAAGTTGCCACACCAGATGTTGGCGTAGGACAGGAAGAAGCGTTGCAACGCGGTCAGGCCATCTTCACCCTTGGTATCGAGGCTCTGGCCTTTCGCTTTCAGATCCGCATCCAGCGCAGAGAGAGCCAGGTGAATTCCGCCGTTGTCGGCCGTATTCTCGCCCTGAGTTAGACGGCCGTTTTGCTGCACTCCAGCTTCGGGAACAAACTCGGTGTACTCATCAGCGATACAGTCTCCTCGTTTGTCATAGGCTTTGGCATCGTCCGCAGTCCACCAGTCGTTCAGATTTCCGTTTTGATCGAATTTGCGTCCCTGATCGTCGTAGCCGTGGATGGTTTCGTGTCCAATGACTGCGCCGGCAGCAGCATAGTTGACCGAATCATCTTTGGCGGGATCGAAGAACGGCGGTTGCAGAATTCCTGCGGGGAAGTTGATGGTGTTGGTCTGGGCATCCTCGTAGGCATTGACCGTTGGCGGAGTCATGCCCCACTCGGTTCGATCCAGCGGCTTGCCAATTTTCTTAAGCTGGCGATCCATTTCGAATGCCGAAGAGCGCTCGACGTTGGCCAGATGATTGTCAGCCTCAATTTCCAGGGCTGAGTAGTCGCGCCAGTGGTCAGGATATCCGATCTTATCGATTTGGGCGGCGAGCTTAATCCGCGCTTGCTTCTTGGTTTGTGGGCTCATCCAATCCATGGAATCGATTTCCTGGCCGAGCGCCACTTTGAGCGCATTCACCATCTGCTGGACACGTTCTTTACTTTCCGGGGGGAAGGCGCGAGCTACGTAGGCTTGACCCAGGGCTTGCCCAATGTCGCGGTCTTCCGACTCAATGCACCTCCGCCAGAGAGGCATAAGCTCCTTTGCGCCGAATAGAGTTTGAGGGACAAAAGTGAAATCCTCATTTACGAAATCCTCGCCCATCGCGCCAGCCAGACCGTTTAGCAACTGCCATCGGAAATATGCTTTCCAGTGGTCGAGAGGCTCGCTCTGGATGAGTTGCTCGATGCCGGTAAAGAAATCGGGCGAGGTCACGATGAAGGTTCCCGCGGTCGGAGCATGCACCAATTGCAGATAGCGACTGAAGTTAAAGGATGGAGTCAGCTTCTGCACCGCGTCCAGACTCATTTCGTGGTCGAGATTTTTGGGATCGCGCCGTTTCACGATTTCCATTGCGGCCTTCGCCATGGACGTTTCCATCTGAAGAATTACGCCCGCATCCGTCTTGGCTTTGGCAGCCGGCACGCCGGAGAGTTCCAACATACGGGCGATGTGGGCGACGTATTTGGTGCGAATCTCGACCGACTTCGCATCATCTTTCAGATAGAACTCGCGGCCGGGCATCGCCATTCCGCCTTGATCGAATTGTCCGATCACGTGGGTGGTATCGTGAAAATCGGGCTGGGCGCCGAAACCAAATAAAGCCGCGTAGGTCTCGGGATCGGCGGGATTCCAGGCGCCGTGGATCGAACGATGGAGATCGGCCACGATCTCGACGATCTCGGTCTTGCTGCGCATGGCCTCGATGTGTTCCAACTGTGGGCTTAAGGTGGGCAGGGCGTTCGCGTTTCTTTGTTTCTGATCGGTGCAAGCGGACCAGTAATCGCCGACCTTCTGCTCAACCGGAGTACGCTCGGCAGCCGGCTTGGCTGCGACTTCGAGTACGGTTTGATGGAGGAAGGTCTCGTTCCACAACTGAAGCTTGCCAAAGGAATCCCAGAAGACTTCGTCGGGAGGCACGGGATTGTCGGCGATCCAGCGATTGCACGAGTACGCATAGAAATCGACGCAAGGATCGACCGAAGTATCGACCTTCTTCGGATCGAAGTGATCAAGCTGAGGAGCCGGCTTGCCGGAGTCTTGCGCAGCTGGAGTTTGGCCGAATGCAGGAAATGACAAGCAGCTCAGCAGAAGAATTGGAACTAGAACCGATCGCATGTTGGAAGCCTCTGAGTTTTCGTTTACTGGGACGGACAGAAAGCTTACCACGCGAAGTTCATCGAAGCACCGGACAAACACATCGACAGCTGAACTCCCAACAAAACACTACCAGACAGTTTTGAATGGGAGACCACCGTTAGGCGCCGTGGAAAGGATACTCTTCGACCAAAACCAGCTTCTCATGAACACTGGCTAGCGCATCGCCCACGGCGCGTGGAAGTCGGGGCAACTTCATTTCTTTCGTCAGCGCGAGCACGGAACGATCTCGTTCTATGGCGTGTAAGGACGTCTCAATCTGCGGGGGCAACTCGCTGGGTTGAAACCGTTCGAAGCGCTCGAACGCCGACGCCAGAAAACTCGTTTTATCCCCCGTTAGCGAGAATCCCCAGATTGAACCAGGTCTGACATCGCCGTTCCAAATCCCTCCCCGAGTCACCACGGCGATTAATCCTCGAAGAGTGTGACGTGGCATCAGAGAACCGACGAGTATTACCGGCGTCAGTTCAACCTGCCATTTGCGGAGTATCAAAAAGGCCTCGTCCGGACTAATCTTCATCGGACCCATGATAGCTGTCTAGAACGTCTATAGCACTCATTACGCTGCTCTCCTCGATCGACAGATGAGTCTCGATGCAAACAAAAAGGGCGGCCCGAAGGCCGCCCTTCATAACAAGCGAATCTCGCTCTAGTGGTGCCCGCCACCAGAATGGCCAGCGCTGGAATGTCCTGCCGGTGAAGCGTTCGCGGCGCTGGCGCTCTGCCATCCACCCATCTGTCCCGGCGTGGAATAGCCCCCGTGCCACCAACCGATCCCGACCGGCGCTGTATGCACTTTTGCTGTCGCAAATCCCTGCTGCTGCACCGTGCCCGACAGTTGGCTTAGGTTCTTGACGCCGCCGCGCGGAATTCCGAGTCCGGCCGAATTCTTCGTAATTTCCATCTTGCTAAACGATCTTCCTGATTGGATCGGCAAGGGGCCGCGGTTCACGATAACCGTTCCCTGACCGGAACTTGGAGGCTGCGGTAGAGCGTAGTGCGTGGGCGAATTAATAATCCGCGGCGCGTTCCATCCAATAAAAGAGCCGCCCGGCTGCCAGCCCCAAGCGCCCGTCGGCAGATAAACCCAGTTGCCGGAGTGGTACGGCGTCCATCCCCACGGGTACGCCGATACCCAGCCATAACCGAAGCCGGGAGCGAATGCCCAGGCGCCGTTCATGAACGGATCCCAGCCCGCACCGGCAAAGTACGGCTGCCAAACGTTGCCGTAACCCGGATAGTTAGAAAAGCTGCCGTAATAATTCAGATCGCTGATGCCGTACGCATACGGAGAATAGCTGCTGGAAGAGTTGCTGGCGTATACCTCGTGGTATTGATTCTGCTCTTTGTCCCATGCGTCAAAGGGATCAGGCTCCAGATCCTTAGCCAATGAATGACGATCGTCATCCGTCAGGTCGAACGTCGCCGTATGGTTTTTGGCGACCGCTAAGGTTCCTGAATCACCGGCAACCTGCGCATCGCCGCTGAAGACGGCTAAGGTTGCGGTGAGGTCAGCCATCTCAATCCGCAGATGTGCCGAATGGGCCAGCGTCAGCTTTTCATGAGCAAAGGTCAGGGCAAACTCATCGTCCTTCGCGCCCGCGAAGTTGAGGTACGCAGTGCCTTCCTGCAGATGGACCGTCGAAACCTTGGCCCCGGAGTCGCGCAGGGAAAGCTGGGGAAATTCGATCAGCGTGTTCGGAGTGACTCGAAGCGTACTGCCATCTTCGAATTCCACTTCGGCTCGACCCTCATTCCGGGTGCGCAACTTTACACCCTGAGTGATGGGCAAATTCAGGAATGCTTTCTCATAGCCCTGGCCGGTATTGCGGTCGACCTGGACGTCGCCCTGAACCTCGCTCAATCGCACCATGCGAACCTGCGAATCGGCAACGGCAGGAACGGCAAAGGAAAGAATCGTGAAAATCAGAGAAGAAGCCGCCGCCGCGTGCATCAGCAGCTTGATGTTTAGCCTGGACATAAGACACCCCCGGAAAGGCCCCTCTTGCGCTATTAGAACATGGTTTGAGCTATTTTGTTGCCCGAACATCAGATATATTAGGCTGCCTTCGACCGCTCACTTGCCGCCGGCGTCCGCGAGCTGCAGCATACGCTCAGCTCGGGCGCGTACTACCTTGATCACAGCCGGATCGTCCGCGATCTTTTGCAAGACCGGAGCCACGGCCGAAATCTCCGCAAGGCCACCGCTGTTCGAGGCTTCTTCCATGTTCTTCAATTCCTCGTCCAAGGCAAGCTTCTGATAGCGAAGGTGGTAATCCAGCCGGTGGCCGAACTCCAGCGTTGTCGAAAGGGATTGGAAGAAAGTAGTCAGGTCCTGAACCGGGGGCACGGGTGAATAGTTATAAGTCGCGCTCGTGTTTTTTTGCGCGTCCTTGTAAGTCAGGGTTTTGGATCCGGTGGAAGCCAATTTCTTATTCTTGGAATCAATCTGCCCCTCGAAGTAGTGAGCGCGCTTAGCCAAATCGAAAACACGAGCGCGCCCGGCCTGTGACATCGTGAAATCTGCGTGAAAAGAATCCCCTCCTTCAGAGTCGGGGCTAAGCTTGCCGTCAGAGTCGTAGGAAGCGCGGCCATCGTCGGATACGGAGATGACGTAGTGATCCGGTTCGGAGCCGGGAAAGTCCAACGTGAAAATGACCGTGGGGACGGCTGTCTGCTGCACCTGCGCGGAGGCCGGGAAGCACGCCATCAGGCATACAAGCGCAACCATTCGGAACCGAGCGAAGAACATGTAGAAGGAATTATGCCAAAATGTGCTCGTCGTACGAAACCTTCTCATGCCCGCTGGCGTTCCAGCGTGGCTGACGTGTGCAGATGGCAAATCGCAATGGCGAGGGCGTCGGCGGCGTCAGGCGGTTCCGGAATTTCTGCCAAGTTCAGCAGCCGCGTGACCATATGTTGCACCTGCTGCTTCTCTGCCCTGCCGTAACCCACCACCGCGGACTTAATGGAGAGCGGCGAATATTCGGCGACTTCCAACCCCGCCGACGACGCAGCCAGCATCGCAACCCCGCGCACTTGACCCAGCTTGAGCGCCGACTTCACGTTCAACGCGTAAAAGACATCTTCGATGGCCACTCGGTCCGGCCGATGCTCGACGATGACCTCACCCAGCCGGTTGAAAATGGTTGACAGGCGCGCCGGCATAGAGTCGCGAGGAGAGAGTTTGACTGCGCCGCAGGTCAGGCAAATCAGCGTGCCGTCGTGGCCGAGTTCGACAACGCCGTAGCCGGTATACTCCGTACCGCAATCGATTCCTAAAACACGCATCGACCAGAGTCTAGCATCCGGCGCCCGAGAATTTGTTTACTCCGACGCTTGCCTTGCTTACTCCTGATTGAACAGATCCGACCGGTCGAGTTGCTCGCCCTTGAAAAAGACGATCGAAATGCGCTCGACCGCGCCGATGTCATCGAGCGGATTCCCATCGACCACCAGCAGATCGGCATCATTGCCCGCGCGAATCGAACCAATGTGATTATCCGCGCCGAGCAAACGCGCGGCATTATAAGTCGCAGCTTGAAGCGCAACCGCGGGCGGAATTCCCGCTCTCACCCATAGTGCGAGTTCGTGTTGCACCGTCGGACCGTGGAGTATGAGGAAATTGCCCGCGTCACTTCCGGTGACCAGCATGACGCCATCCTTATACGCCCGCAGCAGGTTCTGCGTCCCCGTTTCCAAGTTGAAGGGGAACTGCGCGATGCCTTCGCGGATGGGCTCGACGTCCTTGGACGCCATTTCCTTCTCGGTATTCTCAATCAGATCGGTCGGCCCGACTTGCTGCACCAGCGAGCGTTTCAGAAGATCGGTATTCCCTGCGGCAAAGTCTCGGAACGCCTCGCCCACGCTGAGCGTCGGATCGTAAGAAATTTTCTTCCGAGCCATTTCCGCGAACAGGGCATCTGGAATCGCCTCGCGAAAAGACCCATGCTCGATGGAGCTTGCGCCAGCTTGCACAGCATCCGTCACGTCGCGAACGTCCCCGGTATGCACGGCCAGAGGCAATTGCTGAGCGTGGGATTCTTGGGCAATGGCCTGGAAAATCGCGCTATCCAGACGATTAAAAACCCGCGAACCTCCTCCCGCTTCGAGTATCGCCTTGATGCAATCAACGTTGAAGCGCTTGAGTTCATCGACTTCGCGGCGCGCGTCATCGGCGGAAGTGGGAAGGCGCGTGAACTGCGCTTCCGCCTGATCACGAATATTTGCTGGCATGCCCTTGAAATATTCGGTGCCGTGCCCACCTTGGGCAGTAAAGAGTGGCCCACATGTGAAGAGTTCGGCCCCCAGCCTCTCGCCGCTATTCACGCTTGAGCGGACCTTGAGCACAATGTCCAAAGGGTCGCCTACGCTTCTAACCGCAGTCACACCACTGTAGAGGTAAGCCGCCAGATTTCGGAGCATGTGGGGTTCCGGGCTGTAATGGGTCATGTCCGCATAGAAACCACCCGGCGCCACAAGGTGCACGTGGACATCAATCAGTCCGGGCAGAACCGTCTTGCCCGCAGCCTCGATGGGCGTGGCTTTCACTGTCCTCGGGTCCGGTCCTTCCCCTTCATAGACCTCGGCGATCTTGCCATTCCGAATCAAAATCGCACCCGACTCAATCACCTTTCCGTCGCCGACAAAAATACGTGCCCCGCGAATCAGGTAAGTTTCGCCCCGCGCCAGTTCCCGGTTCAGCATCTTGGTCTTCGCCACATTCTGCTTGGTTTGCGCCTGCCAAAGACCCAACACGATGAACGGCAACATGACCGCGCCCACCCAGAGCTTGGCCGAGCCGCGAATCTTTTCCTCTTTTTCCCAGCGGAAAAGCTTGTACGAAATGAACAATCCGACGAACACCGTGATCAGCAGAGCAAATGCCGGAAAACCATTCGCCAACAGGCTTTCCTTTCGCAGCATCATTCCTTCGAGTCCCGAAACTAAGTACGTGGCGGGTAGGAATTGCGTCACGATGAGCAACCACGCAGGAAACATCGAGGTAGGAAAGGTAGCACCACTTAGAAACAGCATTGGCAGGTAAACCAGCTGAACCAGGATCTGGCTTTCCTGCATGGAATTCGCCACAGCCGCGAGAATCATTCCGATGGCGCGAAAGGCAAGAATGCCGAGCGTCGCAAACAAGAGAATCGATCCCATCCTCTCGGGCCATGCCATGCCGTATCCGAAATGCGCCACGCAAAACATAAACAGCACCAGGGGCATGAAAATGATCCACCCCACAATGGTCGCTGCAATCAGAATGGGCGCTGGAGTAATCGGAGTAACCTTGTACCGCCGAAGCACGTTGGACTCGCGCTCCTGCACTGCGCGCATGCCCGCCCCGAACAACCCGTTGCCCAGCACTCCGATGATGATCACCATCGTGACGATCTGGGTCATGGCATTGCCGCGGTCTCCATGCAGGGCTTGAGCGAAGACTACAAAGAAAATCAGCGGGAACATGTAATTGAAAAACAGGACGGACTTCTGCCGTAGCGCGAGCTTGAGATCCAACTGGATGAGTGCGATGTAACTTTTCATGTTTCTAATCTGTCATCATCGATCGATTTGTCATCCTGAGGAAGCGGAGTCCTGCGCCAGCAGGACTCCCAACGAAGGATCTCTGTACTTCTTTCCTCCATTTATGCATCACTCCCGAAGCCGTTTGCCCGTCAATTCGATGAAAACATCTTCCAGCGTGGGCTTCTTGAGGTGAACATCCACCAACTCAAGGCCGTTCTGGTCGATCCATTTGATCAAGTCCACCAGCGTGGCTGCGGGACGCCGCGAAATCACGGTCAGCGTATGCCCGGTCGAATCCACAATGCTCTCGATCGACTCGACCCACACTGGATGCTGGGCCGGAATGGGCTTGTCGCACGTCACCACGATGGTCGAAGCTGCGCGGCTCTGCTGCTGAAGTTTGCGCGGAGTGTCCATCGCGATGATGCGCCCCTGATCGATAATCGCAACCCGGTCACAAAGTCGTTCTGCTTCCTCGATGTAGTGTGTGGTCAGCAGGATAGTGCGTTTCTCGTCGCGCAATTGCTCGAGCAACCCATGAATCTCGGCGCGAACCTGCGGATCCAGACCGGTGGTGGGTTCGTCGAGAAACAACAGGGCAGGATCGTTGACCAACGCGAGGGCTAGAGCCAGACGCTGTTTCTGGCCGCCCGAAAGTGTGCTGTAGAAGGCATCACGCTTGTCCTCGAGCTGAAGCCGCTTCAAGATTTGGCTCGCGTCAACGTTACGGCTGTAAAACGAGGAGAACACATGAAGCGCTTCGCGGACGCGAATCTTGTCCGGCAAATTCGTAGCTTGCAGACAGACGCCGATGCGATCCTTGAGTTGCTGCTTCTGTTTTTCCGGATCGAAACCCAATACCGATACTTGCCCGCCACTGCGCGGGCGCAACCCTTCCAGGATTTCCACGGTGGTAGTTTTTCCTGCGCCATTAGGTCCGAGCAAGCCAAAGACTTCACCAGTCTGGATTTCAAAATCGAGGCCACGCACAGCCTCTACGGGCCCGTAGGCTTTGCGCAACTCCCGCACGGAAATGGCTGGATCGCTGCTCATCGAGGAATGTACAGGCTATTCGAGGAAGTGCCGTAGCGTCAAAGTCAGCAGCATTTCGGACGACGCGCTTTCGCGTTCTCTTGCTCGCGCAGGAACGCGGCATATGCCCTTGAGGAAGAGCATATTTGATTCCGCGAAAGAAAACGCTTGTAAGCAGACTCATCGAAAATCTCGCGCAGAGTCGCCATCAAAGTCGCGGTGATTTTCCGTAGTCGCATCATCCCTGTTCCTCCGCGGCAAACCGAGTCGCCACAAAGGGCGCTTCCCTGACTCTCACCTGCATCCGGCCCGAGATCACGCTCACCCACAAGGAAATCGATTCCAGCAAAATGAGCGCAACCATGCAAACCAACGCTCCCGCGACCGCAGCGTCCAGCCGGTCATTGAAGATCAGTCGCGAAATTTCATGACTGGGCGCGGCCGAAGCAGCGAGTTGCCGCGCATGCGCCAGAAAACCGATGCGCGGATTGGGATTGAAAATCTTGTGCCATGACGCCGTGAACGTCACTGCAACCAACCACACGAGCGGCGCCAGAGTGACTGCCGAATACTTTGCCTTGCCCTTTTTGACGATGATGGTCGTGGCCACGCAAAGCGCCACTGTCGCCAACAGTTGATTGCATATTCCAAACAGCGGCCACAGCGAATTGATTCCGCCCAGGGGGTCTTTTACTCCTTGCCATAAGAACAATCCCCACGCCGCCACGATCAGGGCGCTGGTAGCCAGAATCGACGGATACCAACCCGTACGGCCAAGTGGCTTCCAAACATGGCTGAGCGCATCCTGCACCATGAAGCGGCCAACGCGTGTGCCCGCATCGAGAACGGTAAGAATAAACAAAGCCTCAAACATAATCGCGAAGTGATACCAGATAGCCATCACAGCTTGTCCGCCCAAGCTGCTGGAAAAAATGTGGGCCATCCCTACAGCAAAGGCCGGAGCGCCTCCAGTGCGATTGAACAAAGTCTGCTCACCCACGGCCTGCGCCAGCGCATGCATCCCGGCGGCCGTAACCGGAAATCCCCAGCCGCTGATGGTTGCAGTCGCCGCTTCGGGCGACTGGCCCACGATTCCAGCCGGACTGTTGATCGCGAAATAAGTTCCCGGCGAAAGTACGCAAGCGGCAATCGTTGCCAGAATTGCCACCATGGACTCGCACATCATCGCCCCATAACCCACCATGCGAGTTTCCAGTTCGCGCCGAATCAACTTCGGAGTTGTGCCGCTCGAAATCAAAGAATGGAATCCGCTGATGGCGCCGCATGCGATGGTGATGAAGGCAAAGGGAAAGATTTTCCCGGCGAAGATTGGTCCCGACCCGTCGACAAACCTTGTCAGGGGCGGCATCTGCAGGGTCGGACGCAGCGCGACGATTCCCAACGCCAACAATGCGATCGTTCCCAGCTT
>Ga0209167_10002093_pt1 | contig 11073 bp, 8 predicted proteins | sample Coa_R1_9_FD_187154 | JGI IMG/M metagenome (GOLD analysis project Ga0209167, IMG submission 187154) | Surface soil microbial communities from Centralia Pennsylvania, which are recovering from an underground coalmine fire - Coalmine... | ecosystem: Environmental > Terrestrial > Soil > Unclassified...
CCGACGTGCACGGCACGCTCTACGGCACTACGTCCGAGGGCGGCGGCTATGCCGATGATGGTATGGTTTACAAAATTTCTCCTTGAGCGCGCACCGAAAGACGCGGTGGCGTGGCGTCAAGACGTTGAGGTCGCCGCTCCCTTGTGAGACTCTTCCACCACTCGTCGCTCCAATCGAAATAGAATCCGCCGGAGATGGACCGAAATCCCGCGCGCTAGCAGAAGGATCCGCGACCTGAGTCAAAGAGGCTGCCCAACCTGAAGCTATAACTGGCTTTCCATGAAGCCCGCTGCGTGGCGTGCGGTAATCGTGGTGTTCTGCGGGATAACGGGACTCCTAGCTCTTGGCGAGCTTTTTGGCGCGACCGGCATCGGCGGCGCTTCGCCCTGGCTCGGAATCTGGGGCGCCACGGTTTCGGATTCGTGGCAGCCGTTCGATCTGCGGATTCAATCGATCGAGCCGGGCGGCGCATCCGAGCGCGGCGGTCTGCACGCCGGCGATCGGGTCGATCTGCGCGCCAACAATCTCCTTGACCGATTCTCGCTGCTGGGACAACCGCTGGCCGGGCGGCCCGTGACCATCCTCGTCCTTCACGGTTTGGCGCAACGAACGGCCGTCGTCACGCCGCGTCCTCCCAACTTGAGGCGGCGCTGGGATGCATTCTTCAATTGGCCGGGTCAAGTATGGATCGCAGTGCTTGCGGCGCTGATCGTGTGGCGCCGATCGAACGTTCGCGAGATGCGGCTCCTCTGTTTGGCGCTGATCTCGTACGCGCTCTGGCAGATTACCGCGCCGTTTGCGTTTGCCGCGCCGTGGACGTGGGTCTACGTCGTCTTTCGCACCTGCTCCGTGTTTTTTGGTCCGCTGGCGGTGGCGTTCTGGGCTGCGTGCGCCGGCTGTTTCGGCACGCCGCTCTCCCAGGCGCGGCGCGCCTTCCAAGCGTTGTGCTTCGTTTTCGTTGCGGCTTCGACCGTGCTCGGGTGTGCGGGCGTCCTCGGCGTCATCACCTTGTGGTTCGATCCCATGAGAGTCTTGTGGTTTGCCTCAGGACCGTTCTTCGGCTTTGCCTTGCTCGCCGCACTGGGATGCGGTGTGCTCGCAATTGCGGCATCGCACGGCATCGACCAAAGGCGCGCGGCGTGGCTGCTCGGGCCGCCGGCGCTGCTTTTCTTTGCGCGCTACCTGCTGGATGGGGCGGCGACGCACCTGCACTCCTACGACGTCTATCTTGCAGTAAACTATTTTTATAGCCTCGTCCTGTTCACCACGCCGCTGGTCGTAACGTACGTCGCGCTCAGCCGCCGGTTGATCGACATCGGCTTCATCTTGAACCGGGCGGCGGTCTTCGGCATCGTTTCGGCGATCGTCATCGGCCTCTTCATCTTGATCGAATGGGGCGTGGGCGAGTGGCTCGTCAAGGCCAGCCATACGACCAGCGTGGTGGCCGGAATGGTCGTCGCGCTCGTACTCGGCCTATCGATGCGTTACATTCATCACTACGTCGACGCGTTCGTCGACGGCGTCTTCTTCCGGAAACGCCACGAGGACGAAGCCGCGCTGCGGCGCTTCGCCGTCGAGTCGGCCTTCATCAACGATCGCGACGTGCTGCTGAACCGTGCGATTGCGGAGGTTCTGGAGCACACCGACGCCGACGCGGCAGTGATTCTCGTTCGAGATGATGCACGCGGGTACGTGATCCGCGGCGATGGATCTCCCGCGCACATCGACGCCAACGACCCGGGGATCATTGCGCTGAAAGCCTGGACCAAGCCGGTCAACCTGCACTCGCTCGAGGACTCGCAGCTGCGCGGCGAGCTGGCATTCCCGATGATCTCGCGCGGCGATCTCGTCGGCGCGCTCGTTTGCGGTCCGAAGCGCGACGGCGAGGCCTACGCGCCCGATGAGAACGACGCCCTCCTCGCCCTCGCTCGCGGCGTCGGCACGGCGCTCGACACGCTCTCAAAACAAGACAGTGACGCCATAGCGTCGCTGCAGGCGACGCAAAGTCTCATCCTTGAAGAACTGCGAGCGCTGGCGCGAAGAATCGACGCGACGTAGGTTTTTAAGCGGCCGCGTTGTCAGCCTGAACATCTAGGAAATCTACTGTTCATATACGCAGCTCCGGCGAGGGCAGCACTTGCTTCGGGCCGCACCAAAGGTGTAATATCGGCGTATGACATCTCAGGAATCCAAGCAGCCGACGCCTCCGCCGCCGCCGCCAACGCCGCAAAGTGTACAGGAAATTCTGCGCGAGGGAAATCCGCCACCCGCCCATAGCTAAGTGGACGATTTAATCCGTTCATTGGGCGCCTCTTTTGAAAAGGGGCGTCTTTCCGTTCACCCAGGCCTCCGGGACGAGCCGCTTGCAGAAGACGTCCTGACCGACTACAAGATCGCCCTCGAAATCGCGCTTCGGCGACGTGACAACGAGCGCAACCGGCGAGATCGTATCGAAAGCAAGATCGCTCCAATCATAGCAGGCACGATCGCGGCCTTTGCCCTGTTTCTCGATAGGCCGAACACTTGGCTGGACATACTCGCTGCAGCCCTGTACCTCGTACCTCTCTGGCAATTGTTCGTCGCTTTCCGTACCTACGAATACGTCGACGTACCGAACCTGAACAACCTCAAGGAAACGTGGCAGCGTTGGCGTCAAACGTTCTTGAAGGCCGCTTTTGAGGGAACGGTCGACGCGGTTAATCGTAACGCCCCAATAATCGATAAGAAGCCCGGCAACTCAACGGCGCGATGGTCTACGTCTTTTCCGTAACGGTTATCGTGCTCGCCCTGCGGATAGCCGAAGCCACTCCGCTAGGTCATCGATGACATCAGCGGAGCGGAGGATGGCGCTGCGCTTGTACGATCCTTTTGCGCGCGGACCGTATGACGTAGAAACGAGGGAGTTCGCGGCCGGCGACGTTCGCCGCGCGCGTCAATTTAATTGCGCTTCGTGGAATCCGGTCGGTCAGGCGCCCGGTGTTCTGATTCTGTTCTCGCATTTCAGCGGAGGCTCGAAGACCACGTCGAGCTTCCTGTGCGAGCATCTCGCGAGCCATGGCTACGCGGTCGCCTCGTTAGATCATTCCGACCATGCCTTGCCGCGACCAAGCGATGCTACCGATCCGGGGGAGAAGAACGCGCGGATGGCTGCGTTGATCGAGGCTCGGGTGCCTGATATTGAGTTTCTCCTGGAGGTCGTTGGTAAAGCCGGGCAACGGGTTGGAATTGTCGGGCACAGTTTCGGCGGATGGACGGCGCTCGCCGCGCCGTCGAAGGTCAGTCGCATCGAAGCAATCGTTGCTCTGGCACCAGCCGGAGCTTCCCGCCCGCGCCCGGGAATAATTCCGGCAACGCTCGACTTCGCGTGGGGCCGCGATGTGCCGGCGCTCGTGATAGCCGGCGACAGCGACGTGTCGATTCCCCTTGATCGCGTTCGGGATGTTTTCGATCGCGTGCCTTCGGTAAAGAGGTTGCTCGTACTCAAGGGCGTCGATCACTTGCATTTCGTCGATAACGCCGAGGAGCAGCACGAACGCGTCCGAGCCATGGTATTTCCGCCGGAACTCAGATGGATCCAAGAGGAAATGCGCGCATTTGCCGATCTTCGATCCGAGGCGGAGGCACATCGCATCGTTGCCGGACTTACCTTGGCGCATTTTGATGCCACGTTAAAGGCTAATGCGAACGCCGGCGACCTTCTGGATGGCTACGTCGACGCAACGACACCCGCGCCCGATAGGAAGGGAAAGGCTTGATGTCTGAGCTTCTAGCTGCCCACCGACTGATCTGGCCGCTGCTTTACTGCACCACTTCCACCGTGGTAAGATGGGCGGAGGGTAACACGACTGAAAAGCGATATGAAGGATAACATAAAAGGATGATTGTCGCGCCGATCATAGACCGCGAGCCGGTCATCGAGACCCTATTTGACGAAAAGGGTCGCGTCGATCTGGCCGCCGTAGCCGAGCTAACCGGCCAGCCGGTCGCTCGGCTTGCACCGATGACCTCGTTAACCGCCGATGCCCTGCGCAAGAACCCCACCTCCGACAAAGCGCAGCCGGCGGGTCGCCGATTTGTCGAGATACTCTCGAGCGCGGTTTATCTCTTTGGCGGAACGAAGCCCGCGCTGATCTGGATGCGGTACCCCCGCGAAGAACTTGGCGGCAAAAGCCCGCTCGACATCGCGCTTAAGGGAGAGTTCGGCCCCGTCGAAGGGTTGCTGCACGATATTCTAAGCGGTCAACCTGGTTGATCAAAGAGCGGCAGCTCGCGAAGATCCTCTCGTCCCTCGCTGCCATTTACGTGCGAGGGACATTTTTTCGCTCGATCGATTACGCTTTTCTCGCGCGAGGAACGCCGCTCTCCGCCATTGGCTCGGTAGCCGCAGGCGGCCGTTATAACGCTCAACATACGTTCGAGGCGCTCTATCTCGCCGACACCCCGGAGACGGCGCTCTTTGAAACGCGAGCGCTCATGGCTTGTGGGCTTCGTCTGATCGGCGTGAAGCAGCCGCCTCGGGTAATGCTCGCACTCGATGCTACACTGCAGGCCGCGCTGGATTTAGAAGATGAACTAAATCTTGGCGCTCTCGAGATCGGGCGCGAAGATCTCTGCGATCCGCAGTGGCGCCTTAAGTGCGAACGCGGTGAGGCGGTCCTTACGCATCGCATCGGCGCCGCCGCTCGCACCACGAACTTCGAAGCGCTGCGAGTTCCTTCGGCGGTGCGACCGCTTGGAGCGAATCTCGTTATTTTCCCGGATCGCCTGCGCAAAGGCAGCCGCATCGAGCTTTACGTTGGCGATCGTCTTGAAATCCCCCGATATACGTTGGAGGGTGGCGCATGATTAAAGTCGGGCGCAACGATCCGTGTCCGTGCGGAAGCGGCAAGAAGCATAAGCATTGTTGCCTCCAGAACCGCGAGCCGGAGCCGCTGGGCTTTTCGGCGGGTGTGAGGGCGCGTGCCGTCGATGCGCTCTCCGAGTTTGCCAAGCGCGACGAGTTCCACCCGCTGCGCGCTGCGCTATTGCAGTTATTCTTCGGCCCCGCTTTTTCGGAGCTTCTTGCCGCTGAGCAGCGTGAGGTGCTCGAAAACGAAAACTGCACGTCAAACTTTTGGTACTGGTTTCTCTTCGAGGCATCGTTCGAGGGGCCGGCCGGTACGCTCGTGAGCGTTTTCTTGGCGCGCCGAGGGGCCGGGCTGCCGCTTCCCGATCGACGCTACTTGGAGGCGATGCGCGATTCACACTTGCGCCTCTATGAAGTCGAAGCCGTCCGACTCGACGAAGGGCTGAGATTACGCGACTGCTGGGACGGCACTGCGCACGACGTTCGCGAGCGCATGGCGACTCATCAGTTCGCGAAGCATTCGGTGGCTGCACTGCGCCTGCGGCTGGACCCGGATCGTGTGACGGTCATCGACGGACCCGGCTTCGCTGGATTCACCCATGCCGACAAGGATGCGATCCTCTCCGGCCTGCATGCCGAGCACGACGCAGTTCGTAAAGCTGACGGCGATGCCGATGGGCGCTTCAGTTTCTACCAAGGTGCGGTGATCGCCCAGCACGTCGTCTTCAACATGTTACTTCGGCCGCCACCGCGTTTGACCACGACCAGCGGCGAGCCCGTCTCCTTCTGCAAGGTCATCTTCGACGTCACGGACCGCGAGGCGGTTCGCGCGGCGCTCGAACGCGCCAAGGAGCTCAGCCCGGACGACAACGATTCGTACGTTTGGGTACGCGGAAAGGGGCGCATCATCCATGCCTCTGTCTCGTTCGAGGGCCGCAAGCTGATTGCCGAGACGCATTCGGCAAAACGCGCCGACGCCGCGCGCAAGCTCCTTGAGCGTCTGCTCGGCGGTGCGGCGCGGTACGAACGAACGGAGGAGGAAGACCTGCAAACCGTGCTGGCGGAGCACCGTACGCGACCACCCGAGGAACGCGAACCGGAAGAGCCGGTGATCCCACCCGAGATCCAGGCACGGCTACTGGCTGGGATTGAGGACCGGCATTACCGCGCCTGGATCGATACTCCGCTACCCGCTCTCGCGGGCGTGAGCCCGCGGCAAGCGGCGCGAGTGCGCGCACTGAGGAGTGCGCTGGTTGGGCTCCTGAAGGACTTCTCGGCCGCATCTGAGCTTGAGCGCCGGAACGGCCGGTACGCGTACGACTTTTCGTGGATGTGGGTAGAGCTTGGCATCGATCCGAAAGCTCCAATGAATATGCGAACCGGACGAAAGCCGCTAGTGCGTGCCAAGCGGGGCGGCAAGAGTGGTGCTGCCTACCGCCTCAAGGTAACGCTTACGGGTGCCAAGCCGCCGATTTGGCGGCGTCTCTTGGTGAGCGGCGACGAGCCGCTCGATCGGGTGCACATGATCTTGAACGCAGCGATGGGTTGGATGGATATGCATCTGCACGCGTTCGAGATTGGCGGCAAGCATTATAGCGTTCCCGATCCCGACGAACCTCACGAAGACGAGGACGAGCGTCGCGTGCAACTTGCCGACCTCCGGCTCGCGGTAGGCTCTTCGTTTCGTTACGTGTACGACTTCGGCGATGGGTGGATACATCGCATTGTGGTAGAGGCCATCGAGCCCGCGAGCGAGGTCGCAACTCCGATCTGCGAAACCGGACGACGCGCGTGCCCGCCCGAGGACATCGGTGGAGTCTGGGGCTACATGGATCTTTTGAAATCGCCCGCTGGCTGGCCCGAGTATGGGCCGGACGGATTGGACCCTGAAGCGTTCGACGTTGACGAAGTTAATGCCGCGCTTTTGCGCCTGCCGAAGAAATGGAAGCCGATTTGGTAGGTCGTCGAAGCGTGACGCACTTCGTGACAGTCGCGGGCACTGCCAACGTGCGCGATGCCCTACACGAGGCACGCTCGCAAGCGGATGAGGACAAGGCAAAATCAGCTCAGCGCAGGTGGAATCGGTCTACCGTGACTACGAGACTGCGGTCCCGGCTAGGTTTGGGCGCCGCAACTACTTCAAAGGTTTTCCGGAGGAGCGGCGCGCTGTAAGGATCACGGTCGCAGAGACACCTGCAGGTCCGCTCGTGGTCACCGTAGCAGAGATATCGTTGCGATGGAGCCTTTATTAGAGATAACACGCGACCACGAAACGCCGCACTCGATCTATCTCTATTACTCGCGCAATCCCGTAGCTCGTACGCAGACCCTCGACGAAAACTATGAGGTCGCTGTTGACTTCGATAGCTCGGGTGAAATTGTCGGAATCGAAATCGTTGCCTCAGACGACGAGACGATTGCGATTGCGACGCGCTTTGCGCTCGATCATGAGCTCAGCCTCGTCGGCGTCTTTGACCCTCGCGCCATAAGCGCTTAGGCCGGCAACTTCGAGCCGATTCCGGCAGGCAAGTTCGCATGGATCTCTATACGAGGACGGGTTGGCGCTTCACCTGAGCGGCAACTTTGGAATGCTGTGCGTCATATAAGTCCACCGCCGTCTGTAGGTTAAGCCAGTATTGCGGCGAGGTCTTGAATGCGTGCGCGAGCCGAAGGGCCATTTGTGCGGTCACGGCACGACGTCCATTGAGTAGTTCGTTGAGGCTCGTGCGGTCGATGCCGAGCGCCGCAGCGGTGGCGTAACTTCTCGAGCCGATTGCGTGGAAGCAGCCGGCGCGCTGCAGGCGTGTGGTTCCCGTGGAAGATATCGAGTGTGCCCCGATCGGCTATTTGCATCTGTCGCCTTGCAGCCTTCTCGGCCTCAAAATATAGCCTATCGCGCGACAGGCGTCAATATGGTTCGAGCCCCGCTCAAGAGCCGATCCCGGCAGGCAAGTTCGCGCGGAACATGCAAGCGAACGCTCTCGATGATTTCGACGCGCGTGATCTGTGGGCCGTTCGTTGGTCGCGCGGCCGAACTGGAGCACCTCGCGCTGCGGCGGCGGTCGGCGGGCGACGCTCACGGCGGCCTGGTGCTCGTCGGCGGCGAGCCCGGCATCGGAAAGTCGCGCCTCGTTCGCCAGTTTCTCGAACGCCTCAATCGGCGCACGTCGCTGGTTGCATCGAGCGCGTGCCGCGAGTTCGCGCAGAAGCCGCTCGGCCCGCTCGTTGAGGTCCTCGCGCAGATCGGCAGCGGCTCCGCGACGTCGGCGCACGCGACGAAGGCGGAGATGCTCGACGCAACGGCCGGCGCATTCGAAAACGCCGCCGCCAAACGTACGACGGTCGTAATTCTGGAAGACCTGCACTGGGCCGACGTCGACTTGGTTCAGACGCTCCTCATGCTGGTGCGCCGTGCGGCGACGAAGCGGCTCCTCTTCGTCGGAACCTTCCGCGACAACGAACTCTCGCCCGCGCATCCGCTCTTCAAATGGTTTGGGCAGCTCTTTCGCGAGCCGGCCGTCTCGGTCGTCACCTTGCCGCGCTTCGAGGCGCCGGATCTCGATCGCCTGATGTTGCTCGCCATCGAGGAGCGTGCGACGCTCTCGATCCCGGTGCTGCACGCCGTGCGCGACCGCTCCGACGGCAACCCGCTCTTCGCCGAAGAACTTCTGCGCAACGCCGTCGACGCCCAACGCGCCGGCCGCGCCGATGCCGTGCGAGCGCTGCCGCTCTCACTGCACGCGCTGGTCGCCGATCGTTTGCAGGTCCTCTCGAACGACGAACGCTCGGCGCTGCGCCAAGCCTCGCTCTTTGGCCGCGACTTTCGCATCGAGCACCTCCACGAGATCTTCGGCAGTGAACCAACGCAGCTCCAGCCAATTCTCGATCGTCTCTGCGAACTCCAACTGATCGACGCCGTCGACGCGGCCACCGGCGATTATCGCTTTCGTCATGCTTTGACGCGCGAGAGCGTCTACGCCGAGATACCCGCCGACGTTGCCAGCGACTTGCACGAAACGATCGCCGAGCATTTGGAGCGATCGCCGAACGCCGCCGGCGCTCCGGAGGTTTTGGGGCACCACTTTTGGGAGGCGGGCCTGCCGGCAAAGGCGGCCGGCTACTACGAGCGCGCGGGCGACGCGGCGATCGCGGTCTTCGCCTACGACGATGCCGCGGCGTTCTACCAGCGTGCCGCGGCCGGGTTTGCCGGCGACCGGGCAGCGAGCGCGCGGGCCTGCGCTAGCGCTGCGCGGGCGATGATCTTTGCGGGCGAGCTTGGCGGCGGGCTCGATCTCTACGAGCGCGCGGTGACGCTCGCGCTGGAACTCGGCGACATTGCGGATGTCGTCAAAAACCGCGTGCTGATGGCCGGCCACATGTTCGACGGCGGAAAGCGCGCTGCGGCGACCGACCTCCTTCGGGCGACGCTGCCGCTCGCGCAGCGCGGCGATGCAGCGCTCCAGGCGCGCCTGCGAACGCGCCTGGCGATGACCCTGGCTCGCGACGGGCGGACCGATGAAGCCTGGAGCGCGCTGCTGCCGATCGACGCGGCGCAGCTCGACCCGCACGCCGCCGCGACGGGCGAATACTATCTATGCGCGAGCGAGCTGCACGCACTCCGCGGCGACCTCGCAACGTGGCAGGACGACTTCGCGACGGGCGTCGCGATTTACGAGGCGCTCGGCCATCCCGGTCCGACGCAAATCGCCCACGCGAACTTCGCCGTTCAGGCACTCTCGATGGGCGAGATGGAGCTAGCGCGCGAGCACTGCCAAACGGCGGCCGAACTCGCGCAAACGCTGCACTTCGAAGACCAGGCCATCATGCGCGCTCAAGTCGAGCTGTACGCCGGAAATCTCGCAGAGGCGCGGCGCATCGTTGCCGCAATGGCGCCGTCACGGCGTTTTCTGATCCGTGCGATGCTCGCGCAAGTCGCGCTCCCCCTCGCGGTCGCTTTGGGCGACACCGAACTACTCGACGAGCATTTCGACGAAAGCCTGATCCTCGACGCCGGCCCGAAGGCGTTCACGGCGACGCTCGCGCGCGTGGCGGCGGGGCAGGCCCTGGCGCTGGCGGCAAAAAACCGGCGCCGCGAGGCGCGGGCGCTGCTCGGACGCGCGGTCGAATCGCTCGACACGGCGTTCGGCATGGCGCTCGTGGTCTTTGCCGTCGCCGCGCTGATGTCCGAACGCGCGTCTGAGCTTCGCCCGCTGCTGCAGGCCGCCGCCGAACCAGAAGGCGACCGCGTGAACAAGGCGCTCTTGGCGCTGCTCGACGCCACGACCGCGCTCGAAGGCGCGCAACGGTTTGCCGCCATCGGCTGGCCGCTCTTCGAAGCACGCTGCTTGGAAATTGGCGGCAAGCGCCAAGCGGCGCTTGCGATTTATCGGCGATGCGGGGCGGCCGCCGACGTCCGGCGGCTGGAGTTCGGACCGCCGGGCGGCGAAGAAAGCTCGCCGCTCGGCGTCCTGACTACGCGCGAGCGCGAGCTCGCATTGCAGGTTGCTCTGGGGAAACCCAATCGCGCCGTTGCGCTGTCGCTCTCGATTGGCGAGAAGGCCGTCGAGAAGTACCTGACCTCGATCTATGCAAAGCTCGGTCTGACCTCTCGCGCCCAACTTGCCGCGCTCGTCGCGGCATCGCAGAGCCGATCGGATTAGCGCTCATGGGGTCACTTTCACGATCCCGTTCCCGGTGTAGTCGGTGATCCAGAGCGAAGAGAGGTTACCCGAGGGTGCGATATCGGAAGCCAACTGCGCGGGGATTGCGTATTCGGTAATCTGCCCGCTCGTCGTCAGGCGGGCCACGTTGCTCGCATTGATTTCAGTGAACCAGAGGGATCCTCGGGCCTGCGCGATCCCTCCGGGCTCCGCGCCGGGCGAGATACCGCTGGAAAACTCGGTTACGGTGCCCCCCGTCGTGATCCGGCCGACCTGATTGGCGCTATATTCGGTAAACCACAGGTTGCCGTCGGGTCCTGCCGTGATGTCGGTGAGCCCGGCGCCCGACGTGATTCCGTTTGAATACTCGGTAATGACGCCCGAAGGGGTGCAGGAAGCGATTCGGTTGTTGAACGTTTCGGTGAACCAGACGTTGCCGTCGGGACCTTCGGCGATGTCGTGCACTCCGATGTCCCCCGGCGAGAGCCCGCTGGTGAACAGCGTCACCGCGCCGGCGGTCGTGATTCGGCCGATCGCGTTGGTGCTCGGCGAACGAAACGTGAACCA
>Ga0209167_10002094_pt1 | contig 11062 bp, 10 predicted proteins | sample Coa_R1_9_FD_187154 | JGI IMG/M metagenome (GOLD analysis project Ga0209167, IMG submission 187154) | Surface soil microbial communities from Centralia Pennsylvania, which are recovering from an underground coalmine fire - Coalmine... | ecosystem: Environmental > Terrestrial > Soil >...
AGTCCCGCTGAAGGCGATCCAATCCCGCCCACGAGCCGTGTATTCGATCGTGAATCCAGCCGATTTCAACCACGCCGTAACACGCGCGAGATCGGCCAGGCTCAAGCCGAACCGATCCGCGTACTGCTCCGGCGTAAGCCAGGTGTGGTAACTCGGAGATGCCGGATCGCGTTGGGCCGCCAGTAACTGGTCCAGTCCCTGGCGCTGCGCCGCGGTCTGCTGAAACATCATTTGGATGTAACCGAGCCGGAGAGTCCCTTCCACCGGCCCTTGATCGTAACGAGGCTGCGCCAGCGGATGCACGGTCTGCCCGGAGAGCAGCGTGCCCATGAACGCCAGCAGCAGAGCGAGCAGACTGAAACGATTGGACCTAGCCCTGATCCGTTGCCATCCGCGATCGTGAACAAGGAGCGAAGACGTTCCACCACATTCCAGCCGCATGGGCACGAGTTCGACAGATCGGAGAGAAATGTTTAGGGGCGAAGCCTTACCTTATAAGGTGGAAACCCTAGTGTTTCCATGGTTTTGGACAAGCGACGGCGTCTACTGCCGCAGCGCGTACACAAACAGCGCGCTGCCCGCAGCTACGGCGATGTACTGGCGGTTATTCACCATGTAGCTCATCGGGCCGCTGTTCACCTGGCCGCCGAGCGAAACTTTCCACAGCAGATTGCCGTTCTTGCCGTCCAGGGCAAAGAAGTAGCCCTCGCGCCCGCCGCTGAAAACCAGGTCCGATGCCGTCGAGAGGACGCCGGCCCAGGTGATGTCGTTCATCTTGTACTCCCACTTCTTGTCACCTGTTTTCGGATCAAACGCGCGGACGATCCCATAGCCTTCCTCTTCGGTCTTGTGATTCGGAATCAGATTCGGTTGCGCCATGGGCGTGTCGCCGGTGGGGCGCCCGAAGCCGGCGCCTTTATAGAAGGTAGTTCCACTGTTCTCCCAACCGGGGATGTAGAACAATCCGGTGTGGGGACTGTAAGACGGAGGATACCAGTTGGTCCCACCGAGGCCGTTAGGCTGAATCACCACCGGCGTGGCACTGTCCTGCATACCCGGAGTGCGCATGGGCCTGCCCCGCTCATCGAAGCCGGTGAGCCAGTTCGCCTTCACGAAAGGCTTGCCCATCAGGAATTGACCGGTGGTGCGATCGAGAACGTAGAACAGTCCGTTGCGATTGGCCCACATCATGACCTTGCGCGGGCGGCCTTGATACTCGATGTCCGCCAGCACGGGCACCTGAGTAGAGTCATAGTCCATCGTGTCGTGGGGCGTGAATTGGTAATACCATTTCAGCTTGCCCGTATCCGCGTCCAGCGCGACCACCGAATCGCTATACAGGTTGTCGCCGAGGCGGATGTCGCCATTGGTGTCCGGCGCCGGATTGCCGATGCCCCAGTAGGTGAGGTTCGCGTCGGGGTCGTAGGCTCCGACGTTCCAGATCGCGGCGCCGCCAGTCTTCCACGAATCGCCGGACCAGGTTTCATGGCCGGGCTCGCCTTCGCCGGGGATGGTGTAGAAGCGCCAGGCTTCCTTGCCGGTCTTCGCGTCAAACGCGGCGATGTAGCTGCGGATGGGGCCGTCGCCGCCCGCCATGCCGACAATCACTTTATCCTTGACGATCAGCGGCGCGTGCGTGATGGCATAGCGGTCCGCGGCAACTCCGGCAGTGGTGTTCCAAATAATCTTCCCGGTTTTGGCGTCGATCGCGATCACGTGAGCGTCGAGCGTTCCCATGTATAGCGTGTCACCCAGGATCGCCAGCCCGCGATTGACACGTCCGCAGCACGGGCGCGCTTCCGGCGCAGGCGTGTAGGTGAGAGTCCAGAAGATGCGGCCCGTGACGGCGTCCAGCGCATAGACGTTGTTGGGCGCCTCGATGGTGTAGAGAACTCCGTCCACCACCAGAGCCGTGGTCTCGAACTTTTCAACGGACTTCGCCTGCCAGACCCATTGCAACTCGAGATTCTTTACATTGGCGGGAGTAATCTGGTTCAGCGCGCTATAGCGCTGGCCGTTGACGGTCCCCGAGTAGGTGAGCCAATTCTGAGGTTCCCTGTCGGCGTGGAGGAGGCGGTCAAACGTGACACCCTGTCCCCACACGGAGCCGATTACAAAAGCGAGCAAAAAAACACGAACGCGCATGCATCACAATATACTCTAAATGCGGCTCTTGCGGGCCGTCGCTGTAAGAAGCGCTCCTTCCTTCATCGCCCAACTGAACATCGCGAGGCCAAGGCCCACCGGCGCAAGAGCCGCTCCCAGGGCAATCGCGACACCGGCCTGCGCATCGAGCTTGTCCATGCCGCTCAAATACCGGACTAGCGCATTTCGCCGAGGCAAGATTTTGTTCTCCCAGGTTTGCACCCAGCCGAAAGGATCGTGCTCCCAGGACTGGAAGCCGATCTGGATCTGTTCGAAACCTGTGCTCTGAAGCAGTGACCCCAGCGAGGCTGGACAAAAATGCACAAGATGCCGCGGAACGTCCAGATGCAGCCATTCGGCGCGGCCGGTTTTAGCCTGCCAACTGCCGATATTGGGGACGCCGATGACCAGCATTCCTCCGGGCTTCAGGCGCTTGAAACACTCCTCGACGATCTCCTTGGGATTCGGCATATGCTCCAGGACCTGAAACAGAAGGATGAGATCGAAGGCGTCACTTTCAGGCAGACTTTCGATTCCCACGGAAACGATATCGAGCCCATACTGCGTGCGCCCAATCTCCGCCGCTTCCGCGGTTCGCTCGGTGCCTTTTGCGGCCCAGCCCGCATCGCGAAACGCCTTCAGCATGATCCCCGTGCCGCAACCGACTTCGAGTACTTTCCCCGGGGCGCCGAACATTTTGGCCCAACTCCGAACCCGCGATCGATAAACGCTGTGAAGCACGGCGCTCGCCAGCGGGCCATAAGCGCGATAAGCGGACGGATAATAACGGCTCAAGTCCGGCGGCAGCGGGATGGTGGCGCAGGCCTCGCAAACGCGGCAACGGATCACGGAGAATACGTCCTGAGAGATGTAGTCGGGGGCGCGGGGGATGAATACTTCTGTCTCAGCCGAACCGCAGACCCGGCACGGCGGCAACTGCGCGGAGCCGGCCCGCTGGGCGGAGTCGCGAGAACTCATCCTGGGGCCCCCTGCCAATTGTGGCGCGCGAGGGTTTTGTGGAAACGCAAGGCCATTACGACGATTCCATCTATGGTATCGCGTCGCGGCCCGAGGATCGTCAATTCGCGGATGGATCATCGCAGGTGGTACGATGGCCGATGCAATCTGCGCAGTGAGTGTCGCCGCCCGCTGGGAACAGGGGTCGGGACCCTGACCGACACATATCAGTTCCGCGTGATTTACGTGCTGGATCGTTCGCCTGACGGCTCCTTCCAGATCCTGAAGGAGCTGGCGAGGGATTACCGCCAGGTCACAATCCTACGTCTCTCCCGCCGTTTTGGCCATCAAGTTTCTCTGGTTGCCGGGATTCACCGGTCGCAGGGAGTGGGCTGACGCGTTGCACGAGTTGCGGCTTCGTGACCACCGATCTCGATTTAGAGGACGGGCAGTTAGCCGCGCTGTATGGAGAACGGTAGACATCTACAGCGCAGCGGTGGCATTCGCCCGGAGCTGGAAAAGGACATCGATGTCTTCGGCGCCCGGATCTCTACCTGGCTTGGTTGTCGAAGCGCATGCGGCGGGGATCTCTGATTGCGGACGCCACTGGTGCCATCGAAAGCCGCGTGGCGCGATGAAGAGGGGCAAGATGGCGCCAGAATGTACCGCAACCTCGAAATGATGTCGTATATTGTGTTATCGAAACGTCACAATCTGTCTGGAATCCACGGCACCCTCAAGCGTCTGGGCGTTTTGGATCTGGAAGTCTATCTTAACCTCCGCGATATCGTATTGATGATCGCCGAGAGTGTCGCGCCCCCACTCAATCGATTTGCAGATACCGGTCGAAACGGCGCCTCCCGCGCCAGCCGACGCGGATCTGGCGATTGTTGCCGCGCGGCCCGCCTCCCTCCCCTGGTTGAACGCAGAACGCGCGGCGGGTCAGGTCCTTTGAGCCGGCGATCGGGCGACCGCGTGGAGTTTGCAAAAAAGATGCTGGCGGAGGCGCCGGTTCCGGATCTCAAGCGCACCGAGCAGAACGCCCGGATTGTAATCGCTCCGATTTTTGCCGCGCCATGGGATATCTATCACGCAATCCCGGTGGCTATAGATCACAAAGGTACGGCGTCGAAGAAACGGATACGCCCACGTTCCAGCTCCTATTTTGGCGTCAGTTCATACACGCGATAGTTGCCAATCGATTTTACAACCCGGCAATTCCGCGCGATCCAATCCTGAAGGCGCGTATTCATCACTAACTGATCTTCACCCAGGTTTTCGGTGAAAACGGCATATCGAATTGTCCGGGAAGTCATCAATCCGATGAATTTGTCCGCGCCCTGCTCGCCGCCATAGAGATAGCCATAATTCTCATAATACCGGCGCTGCGTCAAAGGACCGAGATCCTTCAGCGCCGCGATGACATCGTTTTCGTTGGTTACGGAGCGCAGGTACCAGGCTGTCTCGGTCAACCCCTCCTGTCCGTAATTGTAGGTTGTGGAATAGGTTTGACGCACCTGAAACGAGGTGACGCCAAGTTCCAGGCCGACATGAAACGCGACTAACATGATCGCGAATGCGGCCAATAGATGCTGTCTCTTGTAGAGAGCACACGCGATCAAACAGAAGATAGCGGTCGGTAACAACCAGTACGGCCAAGACGGGAGAAAGTCCCTTGAGCCGAGCTTCATCACCCCGTCTTTGAAGTATATGTCGCCGAGAAAAACAGCGCCGCTGAAGATACCTAGACTGCCAATCCATATCCAGCGCCGGAGCACAGGAGTCAACCGAGCTTTCGGTTCAAGGAGTACGGCATAGAGATAAGCTGCGCCCGCAGAAATGATTCCCCAAAATACGTAATTGTATTTATAAGGAGAATTTCCAAACGTCAATTGCTGCGCCGAGTAGTACATGGAGCCAAGTCCGGCGAATCCAAAGGTGATACCGGCCGCATAGGTGCACAAGTTCCGCCGACGGACAGCCATGGCGCCGCAATATCCAAACGCGGCGATCACTCCGGCCCATGGCAGCAAGCCAGTCCACTTGAGAGTAAACGGTCCCATATACAGAAAATTGTTTTCGAAGTCGTGAAGGCGTCCGAGGAGTCCGCCATGGCCGGAAGATCCTCTTGTAAGGGCATAAGAGAGTAGCCTTCGCCAAAACTCAAGGGGATCGGCTCCAACCCATTTGCACCAAGCTACAAAAGTCACCAGAAAAAGGGAAATGCCTATAACCAGAACGGCGGTAGATACTCGGACTGCCCTGAATAATCCGAACCTTGGCCAGAGCAGGAACAACGGGTATGGTAGAAAGAGAAGCACCGTGGTAAGCTTCGTCCAGAAAGATAGGGCAAGAATTACGGAACACAACAGGAGTTCCGGAAACGCCGGAGTAGCGACACGAACCTCTCCGTTGCGAAAGGAGAGTCGGATGACGCACAGCACGAACCCACAGAGCAGCGGACCGTAGATGGTTGTGTCCATATCGGCAATCGCCGCGCCCTGCACCGTGTAGGGATTGAGCAGGAAGAGCGGCCAAAAAACGGCTCCGAAAGTCCAGCACACCGAGACGGGAATGATCGAACGGAAGATCGAGAAGGTGACCAATCCCAGGGTCACGGCGCAAAGCGCGCCAAACAACCTGACTTGTGACGGCCCGTAGCCGAAGATTTTGAACCAGCCAGCAAGGCCGTACAGGTACAGCGGCGTATGATACAGGAACACCTCGGATTGGTGGCGCTCCCACCGGTAGGCGATGGGCTTGCCTGTCTTAGCCACCGCTGCCGCCCAGACCGGCAAGTCGGCGCTGTCCAATTGGAGGGGTTTGTAGGCCTGGGTGGCGGATAGAAGCAGGAACACAGCGATAGATACCAATGCAGACCATCGCGCCACACGTTCCGAGTTGAGCAGCATTATATCGTAAGATCGTAGCATCTTCAGGCGGCAGATTCGCAGACCTGGGACCGCGTCACGGAGGCAGCGGGCCTGTGCGGCTTATGTTAGACTGCGATCTGATCGAAACGATCGACCGAATGGAGCCATCCGCCGAGCGCAAGCTGATCTCAATCGCTTGCCCCGTCTTTAATGAGGAAGAAGCAGTCCCACTGTTCTACGCCCGCTTGAATGAAGTGCTGGCGCGGCTGCGATCGCGCTACGAATTCGAGGTCCTTTTCACCAACAATCGATCGACAGATCGTACGTTGCAGGTGATCCGTGAGATCCGCGAAACCGACCGCAGCGTGCAGGTGCTAACTTTATCGCGAAATTTCGGATACCAGGCATCGGTGCAGGCTGCGATTTCCTACGCGAGCGGCGACGCCATCATTGCCATCGATGTCGATTGTGAAGACCCGCCGGAGCTTATCGAAGAATTTCTAGCGAAGTGGGAAGAAGGCTACGACGTGGTCTACGGAATACGGTTCGACCGCGAGGAATCTTGGCTCCTGAAAAAGACTCGCAATCTTTTTTATCGGATCTTGCGCGCCACCGCTGATATGGACGTTGTTCTTTACATGGCTGAATTTGCGCTGATTGGATCGACGGTGCGCGATGCAATCATCAACAACAGGAATACTTATCCGTTTCTGCGCTCTGAAATCGGCTACGCAGGTTTTTCCCGATACGGGGTTCGGTACAAGCGCCAGCCGCGATTAGCCGGCCGCACGCACTATAGTTTCGCGCGCATGCTGATGTTCGGCATCGGCGGCATTCTCACGTCGTCCACCGTGCTTATGCGGCTTGGGGCGTATTCCTGGCCGATGGTCGCGCTGGCCAGCATCGTTTGTGCCGCCCTTGATCTCCAGGGCAAGTTCGCCGCGGGTTTCCAAGTCGCCGTGTTGGGCTTGCTCCTGTACATTTCCTTTTTTCTAATGGCTTACGGTTTGTATCTGGCCCGAATTTATAAAAATGGCATGAGCCGTCCGATATTTATCGTGGATCTACGGCAGAGCTACTTGAACTCGAAGGTCCCCGGATCGGAAGCCCGCCTTTCGGTGGCGAATGGACAAAGAGGGACGCGCCCGGAGATCTCATGAAAGTAGTGATCCTTGCAGGAGGAATGGGCACCCGCCTCTCGGAAGAGACCATAGTCCGTCCGAAGCCGATGGTAGAGATCGGCGACAAGCCGATCCTGTGGCATATCATGAAGCTCTACTCGGCCTTCGGCCACAATGATTTCATTATTTGCCTTGGCTATAAAGGGTACGTGATTAAAGAGTATTTCTTGAACTATGCTTTACACAATTCGGACGTCACGCTGGACCTGCGTAAAGATGCTGTCGAGGTGCATCATCGTCTAACTGAACCCTGGCGAGTCTCTCTCATCGATACGGGGCTCAATACCATGACTGGCGGTCGGTTGAGGCGAGTGCGGGAACACATTGGCGATGAGAATTTTCATATGACCTATGGCGATGGCCTGGGCGATGTCAAGATAGGAAGCCTGGTGGAGTTTCACAATCAGCATGGAAGTTTAGCGACAATCACAGCCGTGCGCCCACTGGGGCGTTTTGGCTCGCTAAAACTCTCCGGGACCGCGGTGCAAGAATTTGTTGAGAAGGCTCCGAGTGAAGCTGGATGGATTAACGCCGGATTCTTCGTTCTTTCACCCCGAGTCCTCGACCTGATCCCCGGAGACGAGACGGTGTGGGAAGGCGAGCCGCTGGAGCGACTGGCTGGGCTGGGCCAGTTGAAAGCATATTGCCACCAAGGATTCTGGCAGCCGATGGATACGCTTCGCGATAAGCTCCATCTCAACCGTCTGTGGGAACAATCGCAGGCGCCATGGAAGGTTTGGTAAGGGCGCTTTTATCATACGAAGAATGCGAAAGATTTTAATCACGGGGAATATGGGATACGTCGGATCGGTGGCGGTTTTGCACTTGCGGCGCGCCTTTCCCGTAGCCAAGCTGGTTGGGCTTGACTCGGCCTATTTCGGGGCCTGCCTTTCGGATGGCGCGGTTCTCCCAGAGTCGCTGCTCGACCAGCAAATCTTCGCCGATGTCCGGGCTGTGCCTGAGAGCGTGTTTCAGGGAGTCGAGGGCGTTGTGCATCTAGCCGGGATTTCCAACGATCCCATAGGCAACGCCTACGAACAGGCCACGTTGGACGTAAACGCCTTGGCGACCGTCGATCTTGCTGCGCGCGCCAAGGCCGCGGGCGTCACATCGTTTGTTTTCGCCTCATCGTGCAGTGTGTATGGTTTCGCCGAGGAGGGTGCGCGAGACGAGAGTTCGGAGGTTGAGCCACTGACCGCGTACGCGACGTCAAAGGTCAAGGCGGAGGAAGGGCTTACGCCCCTGGCGGATGCCAGCTTCAAGGTCACTTGCTTGCGCTTTGCGACCGCTTGTGGCTTTAGTCCGCGCGTCCGCCTGGATTTGGTCCTGAACGATTTTGTGGCGTGTGCGCTTTCGACTGGCGAGATTCAAATCCTCAGCGATGGCACTCCGTGGCGCCCTCTCATCGATGTTCGCGATATGGCCTTGGCGATGGAGTGGGCGCTGACCAGAGGCTCATCCGAACCTTCCGTCGTGGTAAATGTGGGCAGAGAGGAATGGAATTACCGCGTTCGAGAGTTAGCGGAGGCGGTGCTTGCGGAAGTACCGGGAGTCACGATTCACATCAACCAGAACGCCCCTGCGGACAAGCGCTCCTACCGGGTGTCGTTCCGTAAGTTTGAGAGTCTCGCTCCGCGGCACCAGCCGCGCTACGGGCTGCCACAAACGATTCGAGATTTGTTGCTGGGGTTCAAAAACTGCGGTCTGCAAAGGAATCCCGATCCTTACTTCCAGTACAGCCGTCTCAAGTTCGTTTCGTTTCTTGTCAAGGAGAACCGGCTTGACGGAACACTGCGTTGGCGCCATGAGAATAGATAGATCCGTCAGGAAGAGTGGGCGGGTGGCTTGCACATGCTGAGCAGTCCGAAGAACTGTCGTATTTGCCGCCGGCCCCTGCAGCGCACTTTCATCGATCTGGGTGTCTCTCCTCTAGCAAACTCGTATCTCCGGCAGGCGCAGTTGGATCGAATGGAACCGTTCTATCCGCTGCACGTGTTCGTATGCGAGGGCTGTCTATTGGTCCAGTTGGAAGAATTTGAAAGCCCGGAAAACATCTTTACGGATTACGCGTATTTCTCATCCTTTTCTACAGACTGGATGGCGCACGCTCGTTCGTTCTCCGAGATGGCGATATCCCGCTTTGGCTTGACGCCCGTCAGTAACGTCGTGGAGATCGCGAGCAACGATGGATACTTGTTGCAGTACTTCCTGGCCAAGGGAATGCGTGTGCTGGGTGTTGAACCCGCCAAGAACGTCGCCGCAGCCGCAGTCGAGCGTGGAGTCCCCACGCGTACGATCTTCTTCGGCAGGGAGACGAGCAGCGAATTGTTTACCGAAGGTCACGCTGCCGACCTCTTGATCGGGAACAATGTCTTCGCTCACGTTCCCGATCTGCACTCGTTTGTAGCTGGCTTGGCGACGCTGCTAAAGCCCGAGGGTGTGATTACTCTTGAGTTCCCGCACTTGCTTCAGTTGATTCTTCAAAATCAATTCGACACCATTTACCACGAGCATTACTCGTACTTGTCCTTGTTGGCTGTGGAGCGAATCCTGGGAGAGCATGATCTGATGGTTTTCGATGTGGAGGAACTCCCCACGCATGGCGGCTCCCTGCGAGTTTATGGAAAACACTGTAGGGATGGATCGAAAACTGTGTGCCCCAACGTCTTCGAAATACGGCGCAAGGAACATGAAGCCGGCCTGCACGCCGTAGAAAGATACGCATCATTCGGCGATCAGGCGACGCAAGTGAAGTGCGACTTACTCAGGTTCCTGATCGAGCAGAAGCGCGCGAACAAAACTGTTGCCGGATACGGCGCCCCGGCCAAGGGCAACACGCTGCTGAACTATTGCGGAATCGGCCCGGAGATGCTGCCCTACACCGTAGACAGAAGTCCTCACAAGCAGGGGTTATTCTTACCTGGCACCCGAATTCCGATTGCGAGCCCGGAGCGCATTTTGGAAACCCGGCCGGACTACGTTCTGATACTGCCGTGGAATTTGCGGAACGAAATCTCGAGTCAAATGGCGGCGATTCGAGGATGGGGCGGGCGCTTCGTCGTGCCCATTCCGAATCTGGAGGTGTTCTGATTGACGTTTGAGCCCCTCTCGATACCGGGTGCTTTCAAGATCGGCCTGGAGCGTCTCGAAGACGAGCGCGGATTCTTTGCCCGCACCTTTTGCCAGCGTGAATTCGAGCTCCATGGACTCGCGCCTGTTGTCGCACAGTGCAACGTATCGTGGAACGCGCATCGCGGCACCCTGCGCGGAATGCATTTCCAGCGGGAGCCCAGCCCGGAGGCGAAGCTTGTGCGCTGCACGCGAGGCGCGGTCTATGACGTTGTTCTCGACCTACGCTCTGCATCGAGTACATTCCGGCAGTGGGCGGCTGTGGAGCTGGGCAGCGAAAACTGCGCGGCCGTCTACTTACCCGCCGGCTGCGGGCACGGCTTCCAAACGCTGTGCGACGACACCGAAGTGTTTTATCAGATGAGCGAGTTTTACGACCCCGCCCTCGCATCGGGAGTTCGTTGGAACGATCCCTGCTTCGGCATCCGCTGGCCCATCGCATTGCCGATCCTGTCCCCGCGCGACGCGGCCTATCCGGATTTTCAGCCGTGAAGCGAGTCTTGGTTACCGGCGGCACTGGGTTCATTGGCTCGCATACTTTGCGGCAACTGGTAGAGGAGGGCTACGAGGTTCACGCCGTTTCGTCGAAGGCCAGTCCGGCGTCTCCCCCGGAAATTCGCTGGCACGTTGCCGATCTCCTGTCACCTGCGGCGCGGGGAGTGCTCTTGAAGAGTGTGGCCCCGACACACATCCTGCACTTGGCGTGGTACGTTCCGCCAGGAAGGTTCTGGACCGCCGCTGACAACGTTCCTTGGCTTAACGCATCGCTCGGCCTCC
>Ga0209167_10002097_pt1 | contig 11041 bp, 12 predicted proteins | sample Coa_R1_9_FD_187154 | JGI IMG/M metagenome (GOLD analysis project Ga0209167, IMG submission 187154) | Surface soil microbial communities from Centralia Pennsylvania, which are recovering from an underground coalmine fire - Coalmine... | ecosystem: Environmental > Terrestrial > Soil >...
AGACGCGATAAAAGACACCGCCGAGTGCGGGATACCCGGAAGGCGATTCGCGCCTACAGCATTCCCTTCATGCCCGAAGTCGGTGTTAGACCTTGCACCAGACAGGCGTGGCGAGTCTTGGTGACTCATGTCACCCATCCTTTAGAGCACAGAAAACAGCAGGACGACGTGCCCCCTGCCGCGCCCGGGACGTAGACTTTCGGCAGAGCTAAATCTCATCATCGGTGCTTCCACAGCTCGATGTAGGGCTTCAGGTCTTCCATCATCTTGGCGAACTGTTTAGGATCGAGCGACTGCGCGCCGTCGCTCATGGCCTTCTCCGGATGAGGATGCATTTCCACGATCAGTCCGTCGGCGCCGATGGCGACGGCCGCGCGGGCCAACGCCGGAACCAGGCTGCGCTTGCCGGTGGCGTGGCTGGGATCGAGAATCACCGGGAGGTGGGTGAGCTCGTTCAAAACCGCCACGGCGGCGATGTCGCATGTGTTGCGGGTGGCGGTCTCGAAAGTGCGGATGCCGCGCTCGCACAGGATGACGTGCGGATTGCCGTGGGCTACGACGTACTCGGCCGACATCAGCAGTTCCTTGATGGTCGAGCTCATGCCGCGCTTCAGGAAAATCGGCCGGCCGCATTGTCCGAGAGTCTTCAGCAGCGAGAAGTTCTGCATGTTGCGAGCCCCGATCTGGAGGATATCGGCGTACTCGGCGACCATGGAGACGTCGCGGTCGCTCATGACCTCGGTGATGATGCCCAGGCCGGTAGCGCTGCGCGCTTTGGCGAGCAGTTTGAGGCCTTCCAGCTCCAGGCCCTGGAAATCGTAGGGCGAAGTGCGGGGCTTGAAAGCGCCTCCGCGGAGAAACTTCGCGCCGGCTCGCGCAACGATCTCCGCCGACTCCAGAATCTGCTTCTCGCTTTCGACCGAGCAGGGACCGGCCATTACCACGAACTCGTCGCCACCGATGACGACGCCGGCGGCTTTGATCTCGGTCTTAGCCTGACGAAATTCGCGGCTGACAAATTTGTAGGGCGCCGAGATGCGAACGGCTTTTTCCACCTGCGGCATGGCTTCGAGCGACTCCAGGCAGGCGGTGACGTCGCCGGTTCCGACGGCTCCGATGACCACGCGCTGCTGGCCTTCGATGGAATGGACCTTGTACCCGAACTCTTCGATGCGCGCTTTGACTTCGGCGATTTCTTCTGACGTGGAATGTAGTTTCATGGAGATGATCATCGTGGCCTCCTGCTTCCCCTTTTAAAAGCAAAAGACCCACTCTTTCCCGAGTGGGCCGGTTTTTCTTACTACTTAACAGCAACCAACGCCACCCGTTCGCGATTTAGCGGGTAAAGTACCCGTACCAAAATCGAAACGAGCTGGAGCCGTGCCGCATAGAAACCGAAGTATAGCACAATGGGGATGTGAAGAGAACCCTCCGGCTTTCGCCGGTTTTGCTTGCTCTGCTCCTGTTTCCAGGGATGCCGATACATGCGCAGACACGGGCCGTGACGGAGGCCGAGGTGACGCGCATTCATCGGGCTGCGCTGCTGATCGACTCCCACAACGATATCCCGTATTACACGGTGCAAGGGCGGGACATTGCGTCTGCCTCGGGCTCGCCACACACCACCCTGGCAGGTCTCAAGGCCGGCGGCGTGGGGGGACTGTTCTTCTCGATCTGGGTCGCCAAGGATTACGTGCAGGGCAATCGCTCCGCCAACCGCGCCCTTCAATTGATCAACTCGGTTCGCCACGACGTGGTCGAAAAACATTCCGCCGATTTCATGCTGGCCACCAGCGTCAAAGAGATCGAGGAGGCACGCCGGCAGGGCAAGATCGCCGCGCTGATGGGCATCGAGGGCGGCCACGCCATCGAAGACAGCCTGCGGGTGCTGGGCGACTTCTACGATCTGGGCGTCCGCTACATGACGCTCACGCACACCAATACCAACAACTGGGCGGATTCCTCGGGGGACATTACTCGCACGGATGTGAAACATCATGACGGCCTGACGTCTTTCGGCAAGGACGTCGTTCGCGAGATGAACCGGTTGGGCATGCTGGTGGACATCTCGCATGTTTCCGACAAGACATTTTGGGATGCGCTGGAGGTGAGCAGAGCGCCCATCTTCGCTTCGCACTCCGATGCCCGCGCGCTTGCGAACGCTCCGCGTAACATGACCGATGAGATGATTGTGGCGCTGGCGAAGAAGGGCGGAGTCGTCGATATCAACTTCAATTGCGGCTTCCTATCTCAGCGGTACCGCGATGAGTTGGCCACCAAGACAGCGGAGGTCGCCGCACGACTGAAACAGGCAACCTCGGGAAAGAATCTGGGTGAGCTCGAAACCGACCAGGTCGAAGGCAAGATTATCGCCGAACTCGGAGTCAAGCCGGCGACGATCGCGGACGTGGTTGCGCACATCGATCATATCCGGAAGATTGCGGGAATCGACGCCATCGGCATCGGGACCGATTTCAACGGCGTCGAGTGCGTTCCCCAAGGTCTGGAGGACGTCTCAAAGCTCCCCAACCTGACTCGTGCGCTTCTAGAAAAGGGTTACAAAGAAGACGATATCCATAAGATTTATAGCGGGAACCTCCTCCGAGTGATGCGCGCCGTTGAGGTCGGGGCCGGGAAGTGAGAACGTTCGCAAGTGTTGTGTTGGTGCTGGCGCTCGCCGGTTGTACAACCCCGCCGCCTCCGGGGCCGAGGATCGATCCGGCGCTGGCCGGTTTGATTCCGAAGGACACCGTTGTGATGGCGGGCGTTCGCATCGAGGCCCTCAAGCGGGCTCCGGTATATCAGAAGTTCCTGGCGCATCGCAGCCTTCCGCAGATCGACGATTTCGCCGCGCGGACGGGCGTTAATCCCCAGAAGGATCTGTGGGAATTGTTGTATGTCTCGAACGGGAAGTCTGGGGCGGTTCTGGGCCACGGAATGTTCTCGGACGAAGGCGAGCCTAAACTTCAACAAAGAGGCGATAACCGGTTTGGTTATAAAGGGTTTAACTTTGTAGGAAACGAACGGACGGCAATCCTGCTGATCAGCCCGACGGTCCTGGCCATGGGTGACACGGATGAGTTGCGGGCGATGGTGGACGCGCATGAGAAATCGGCCGGCCCTCCTCCGGCGATGGCGGCTCTGCTGGCGCGAATGTCTCCGGCGGCGCAGGTATGGGCGGCTTATGCAGGCGGATCGGTGCATTTATCTTTCGACACAAGCGGGAACCTCGGGAATATCAACAAGATACTGGGCCTGATTCAAACCGGGACTTTGTATCTGGATTTCGCGACTGGGCTCGCAGGAGTGGCAGAAGGAACTTCTGCGACCGACGAGAATGCCGAGCAACTCGAAAGCGGACTGAAAGCGCTGATCGGGCTGGGCCGGCTTTCGGTGTCCCCAAAACAACCCGAGCTTCGGATGGTCTGGGATGGCCTGCGTCCCACGCGCCAGAACCGCGAAGTGAAGTTGCAAGTCGACGAGCCGGAGGAGTCGGTGGAGGGGTTGCTCGACCTGCTGCTCGGGAAGCCTGGGACGAAGTAACCCAACGGATTCTCACTCTTGAGCGTCTGTCACTGAGGAGGACGGCGTTATGCGGCGAGCCGTGATTCGCGCCGGAATTTGCGCTTTCGCATGCGGCTTTGTTTTCGGACAAGCTGCGGAGAGCAACCTCTCTTTCGAGGTAGCGTCTCTCAAGCTTTCCATGGGGGCTTCTTTGGGTAACCCTGGCACCGACGGCGGTCCGGGAACGCGCTTCCCGGAGCGCTACGCCACCGGCATCGCCACGCTGCGCGGCCTTTTGTGGAAGGCCTACGGGCTGGTTGATGCCGAGCAGCAAGTCTCGGGTCCGGGCTGGATCGATACGGAAAGGTACGCCATCGACGCGAAAGTTCCACCAGGAACCACCATCGAGCAATTCCAGCGCATGCTTCAGAATCTACTGGCGGAACGATTCAAGCTGGTAGTCCATCACGAAAGCAAGGTTCTGCCTGTCTACGATCTGGTGGTCGGAAAGAACGGGCCGAAGTTGAGGGTATCCGGTGAAACTCCAAGCGCCACAGTTCCGCCTGGCGCGGGTTTAGACCGGGACGGGTTTCCGGTTCTGCCCGCCGGGCGACCAGGAATTGTCAGCAACTATGCGATCGGTCCATCCGGCCAAGTGAGCCATTGGAGGGCTCAGCAGCAGCCGATCTCTGCCTTTGCAAGAATGCTGGGCCTCCCGCAGAACGCGGGCCGCATCGTTGTCGACAAGACCGGGTTGACGGGAAAATACGATTTTACTTTGTCCTATGACGTGCAGGTACCGGGCGCGGCTGCGGTCACCGACAATCCGGTGTTGACGATCTTCGACGCCGTCGAACAGCAGCTCGGGTTGAAGCTGGTGGACGGAAAAGCGTCTTTCGATAAGATCGTGGTGGACCAGGCGGAAAGAGTACCGGTGGAGAATTAAGCCGCTATTTCACTTCGCGCCTGCAAAAATCCCAACAACCAGCCGCCGCGACGGCCAGTCCGGCAACGCCGCCGATCCACAACGCTGCTCCGACGTTCTGCGCCGGCGGCGTCGCCACGACCAACATCGGAAGGGACCACGGAAAATATTGCTCCCATCCGCCGTTTTGGACGCTCGCTGCGCGCATCAAGATGCTTGCGACCGTGGCCATGATCCCGACACCGGTCGCCACCGAGAATGCGCGCCATCGCAAGCTCACCCAGTTCTGGATCGTAAGCATCAGGAACGCCAGGCCGGCGATCTGAGCTCCCTGACGAAGCATTGCGGCCAAGGGAACGGGGAATCCAAAGTGGACCTTTACCGAGAGGGGTAGCCGCGGAAGAATCGCGCCTGCCACCAGTGCGAAGCATAGAAGCAGCGCAGTGCTGGCCGCTGCCATGGCCGTGACCACCAGGAGTTTTGCGATGTAAAGAGTCCACCGGGGAACCGGTCGCGCGAAAAGGTTCTTCCACTGATTTTCGGAGTGATCGAGCCCCGCCATGAGCGCGGTCTCCAGCGTAATGAACAGAGGCAGCATGAGAGCCGCCCAGATCAAGAGATTCAGGTTCGTCAGCACCATCCACTGGTTGCCCGCGGGGTTGCGCATGCGCAGTACTGAAAATGGAGCCTCAGCTACTTCAAACAGAATCAACACCCCGATGGCAAAGGGAACAATTACGACCAGCGCCAGGGCGCTGGTCCGCTTCATCTTCAGCGATTCGGCATAGAGGACTCTGAAAAGCATCATTGATCCCCTTCGGTTAGTTCCAGAAAGGCATCTTCAAGCGTCGAGCCTTTTGTCGCGAGGCTGGATACGGCGACACCCGCCTGAACGAGGATCGCGTTGATCCGAGCCGCTCCTAAATCGCTTCCCGGCTCAATCAGCAGGTGGTTGCCTTCGCGCGTGACTGTGCGGCCGAGGCTGGCGAGCAGCGCGAGCGCCCGCTCCGGCTGATCCACCTCGACAACGATCCGTTCACTTCTCCGAAGGCGCAGTTCCTCGGGCGTCCCCTCGAACTTGAGTTGGCCTTGAGAGATGATCGCAAAATGGGTGGCGACTTGTTCCACCTCGGCAAGAAGGTGGCTGGAGAGAAATACCGTCATGCCGCGCCGCTTGGGTAAGTCGCGCACCAGAGTCCGGACCTCATGGATTCCGGCGGGGTCCAGGCCGTTGGTCGGCTCGTCGAGCAGCAGCAGCTCGGGCGCGCCAAGGAGCGCCTGCGCCAGCGCCAGACGCTGTTTCATGCCGGAGGAGTAATTACGCGCAAGGCGGTCGCCGACGGCAAGCAAATCCACGGTCTCCAAAGCCTGGTCGACCGCGGGCTTGGGCAGACTGAGGAGCCTGCGATGCACTTCGAGATTTTCCCGACCGGTCAGATGCGGATAGAGCGACGGGGACTCGACCATGGAGCCGATGCGGCGTAGCGCGGCGATTCTTTCCGCGGCCAGCGGTCTCCCAAACAGGAAGACAGCACCGCGGTCGGGCCGCTGGAGCCCGAGCATCATTCGAATGGTGGTGGATTTCCCTGCTCCGTTCGGTCCCAGGAATCCGTAGACGCTTTGAGAGGGCACGCTCAGGCTCAGCCCGCGCACAGCGGCGGTGCCGCCGAATGTCTTCCAGACGTGTTCGATCCGAACCGGGGCTTCCATTGATTGAGTGGACAGGGACTGAATTAACAGACACCGAAGGCGCGCGGAAGTTTCCGCCCTCGTGGACATATTGCCGCGTATAATTGAACTGAAGATGACGCTTGCAGCACTTCAACTCGAGAAACACCTTCCGGCAACGCTCACCGCACCGGGGTTGAGCGAAGCTGACTTCCTGGCCCTGGCAGAGGAGTTCCCCGATTGCTTCCTGGAGTACACCGCGGAGGGAACCGTCCTCATCATGCCGCCTACAGATCCCGACACCGGCGCGCGCGTGATGCGCGTCGCGTATCAACTGATGCAGTGGAACGAGATTCACGGACGAGGCATTGTGACTGGAGCCGACGCCGGCTTCTTCTTTGCAGATGGCTCGCGACGTTCGCCCGACGCGGCCTGGTTCGAAGCCGACCGCTGGCGGAAATCGCAGAAGAAGGGAACGAGGTTCCCCCGTTTCGCGCCCGATTTCCTGATTGAGGTGCGATCTCCCGAGCAGCGCGCCAGGCCGCTTCGGGAAAAAATGGAAGAGTACATGGCTAATGGAGTTCAACTCGGTTGGCTGATCGATCCGATTGCGCACTCGGTCGCAATTTACCGGCCTGGACGCGAGCCTGAAGTTCTGAACAATCCCACAACTGTTTCCGGCGAAGGACCGGTCGAGGGCTTTGTGTTGGATCTCAGTGGAATTCTGACCGATTCTTAGGTACCTGCGCCGTTTCTTGGCTCTTCAGGCTTCCTAGGCGGAGGAATTGCATCGCCGAGGTTCATCGACCCGCCGCCCTCGCTGACATAGTTGCGATTCCAGGAGGGGATCTCGACTACGACGTCGCCGGTAACCACGGCCTGACACGCGAGGCGCGAATGCAGGGTCAAACCCGGAGCCATATCCAGACGATCCAGTTCGTCTTCGTCGGCTTCGGAAAGATTGCCGTCGCCGCTCTTGACGATCACGTGGCAGGTGGTGCAGGCGCACTTTCCGCCGCATGCATGTTCAATCTGGATTCCGAAGTTGATGGCGACGTCCAGAATGGATTCGGGCTTGCCGTGTTCGTCGTAGGGAATCTTCCCGGATTCGTACTCGACCGTCTTGTCGAGATTGGTGAACGTTACCTTGGGCACTCTTCCATTCTAGCGGCATCGGCTATTCTGGTTGTTCATGTTTCACGTTTTGGAAAAGAGAATCGCCGGCGCGATCGCCTCGCGGATCAAGTCGCAGTATGGAGTCGAGACGCCGGTGCAGACGGAGCAGCCGAAGCAATCCTCATTCGGGGAGATCGCCTTGCCGGCCGCGTTTCAACTGGCGCGCGAGCTGAAGAAACCACCGCGGACGATCGCGCAGGAGCTGCTGGCGGATGCCGGTGTGATCGAAGGGGTCGCCGGAATCGAGATCGCCGGGAACGGGTATTTGAACGTGAGGCTCGACCGCGGCTATTACGGTGCGGGGCTGCTACTGGCTGGCCCGGAGGAGCCCTGGGAACCAGCGGAGGCGATCGCCGGCAAGATCATCGTCGAGCACACCAATATCAATCCCAACAAGGCCGCGCATATCGGGCACCTGCGCAACGCGATCCTCGGCGATACGTTCGTGCGCATGCTGCGCTCCACCGCCCGCACTGTAGAAGTGCAGAATTACATCGACAACACCGGCGTGCAGGTGGCCGACGTCGTAGTCGGGTTTCTGCATCCGGAGATTTTCCCGCAAGCTACGGCGAAGACGGAGCCGTTCGATTACCTGTGCTGGGATCTTTACGCCGCTGTCTCTGCTTATTACGACCAGCACAAAGAGGCTCTGGAGTGGCGGCGCAACGCTCTGCACGCCATCGAGTCCGGTCAAGGCCCAGTGGCACGTAAGGCACAGGAGGTGTCGGACCGGATCGTGCACGCGCATCTGGCGACCATGTGGCGGTTGAACGTCACCTACGACGTACTGCCGCGCGAAAGCGAAATCCTGCACTTGAAGTTCTGGGCCACTGCCTTCGAACTGTTGCGCCAGCGCAAGGCGATTTATCTCGAGACCGAGGGCAAGAACAAGGGCTGCTGGGTCATGCCCGGGGCGGCGTTTCGAGAGGGGCAGGAGAGCGAGGAGGAGGACAGCAAAGTCATCGTGCGTTCGAACGGCACCGTGACGTATGTCGGCAAGGACATCGCGTATCAGATCTGGAAATTCGGGCTGCTGGGCAAGGATTTTCATTACCTGAAGTGGCATACGTATCCAAATGGGCACGTGGCTTGGTCGACGACCACGGAACCTCAGGACGATTTGCAGCACTTCGGACGGGGCGTGAAAGTTTACAACGTCATCGATTCCAGGCAGTCCTATTTGCAGGACGTGGTGGTGGCGGGATTGCGCGCCTTGGGCTTCGAAAGGCAGGCGGACGCGAGCATTCATTTCTCCTACGAGATGGTGGCGCTGACGCCGCGCACGTGCGTGGAGCTGGGCATTCCGCTGTCCGAGGAGGACAAGAAGCGGCCATATATAGAGGTCTCGGGACGCAAGGGACTGGGCGTCAAGGCCGATGACTTGATCGACAAACTGATCGAGAAGGCGCTGGATGAGGTGACCTCGCGGCATGCGGAGGAGCCGGAGGAGGCTCGGCGCGAGGCGGCCACCAGGATCGCCATCGGGGCGCTGCGCTACTTCATGCTGAAGTTCACGCGCAATTCGGTGATCGCTTTCGATCTCGGCGAGGCGCTCAGCTTCGAGGGCGAGACCGGGCCGTACGTGCAGTACGCGGCGGTGCGGGCTCGGAATATCCTTCGGAAATTAGGGGAGCGTGGCGAAAGTCTCCCGGATTTCCGCGGGTCGCTGCCGCGCGAAGCGATGGCTCGGCAGCTTCAGTCGGAAGACTGCTGGCAGCTTCTGCTGTCGGCTTCGAAGGCGGGCTCTGCTGTGGAGCGCGCGGTGGCAAGCGGCGAGCCGGCACACGTGGCTCGGTATGCGTTCCAACTGGCGCAATCGTTCAGCAATTTCTATCACGAGTTCCCGGTGCTGACGGAGACGAATCCGGAAAAGAAAACGTTTCTGCTGTGGATGACGGATTATTTCCGTGCGCAGTTGGAGCGGACTCTGGATGTGTTGGGCATCCAGGTGCCGGAGTATATGTAGGTCGCTACCGCGAAATTTGACGTAACGCCAACTTATCGGATGAGCCGGGGGCGAGAACGTTCCACGAGTTCCATTCGTCGTTCATGGTTTGGGTTAAGATCAGAAACGAACAAGGGAAATTATGACCCATCGCGTGTTGAGTGGCGGCAAAAAACTTCTGCTGACGGTGGCCAGCGCCGTCGTGGTGACTGCCCCCACGGTTATTGGGATGTTAAATGCACCCTCCGTCCGAGCTCAGCCAGCCATCCCCGCCTCGGCTCCAAGGCCAGGGTTTGAGGTGGCCTCCATCAAGGCAAACAGAAATTGCCCGGGCCCAGGCCGACCGCTCGATATCACGCCCGGAAGGTTGCGTATGACCTGCCAGACCGTCTTCGGCCTGATCCGCCGAGCATACTCGATGTACCCGGATGCCCAGTACAATCCACAATTTACCTCCATCAAGGTAGAGGGTGGCCCGGGCTGGACGAGTTCCAGCTCTGACAGCTTCGACCTCGACGCGAAGGCGGAAGACGCGGCGATTGGAGAAATGATGCAAGGGCCGATGCTTCAAACGCTTCTTGAAGACCGGTTCAAGCTAAGGATTCATCGGGAGACGAGGGATATCCCCGTATATGAGTTCAGCGTGGCTAAGGGCGGCATCAAGATGGAGCGGGTGGAGGATGGAAGTTGCGTCGTGGTGGATTCCAATTCCGATTCCAAGCCCAAGCCTGCGGCCGCCGTTCAGAAGCCTGCGTGTAGTCAAGGCTCGATGGCTAGAAGCGGACAGAACAATGAGATACAAGATATGGATTTCCGCGCCATCAGCATGGGGGATTTTCTCGGGCTCCTCCAGCGTTATTTAGATCGGCCACTAATCGACAAAACCGGGCTTGCTGGCAGGTTCAACCTGCACCTTCAATTTGCGCGCGACCTGTCCGCCTCAGATACACCCGCTCCATCGATCTTCACTGCGGTTCAAGAGCAGCTCGGCCTGAAACTCGAACCGGCCAAGGGCCCCGGCGAGTTTCTGGTTATCGACAGCATCGAGCGGCCTTCGGCGAACTGACTAAAACCGGTTTTCCTGGATAGTCGCACATAAAGGACGCTATGTTGTATCAAATGCGGAGGCCTTCACTCGGCCATTTGACGAGACCGAGGCCGCTCCTGCTGAAAGTCTAGCGGGCTAGCTTTCTCGCCTCGGCTGCAAGACCTTTGTGGACCAACTACGTCTGATGGCGCACTCGCGGACCCCAGGGTCCTCCAGGATATAGCGGGCGTTCGTTACCGCTTTGCGGCGCATCTGCTCCGGGGCCGTAGCGAAAAACGTGAGGTATTCGGCCAACACTTCATCGGTGGTGACCAGCGGGGAGTCTTTCCGCTGAGCGGTGAGAGTCATTGCCCGCTCATGGGCGCTATCGGTGAGGTCTGCCAGCGCGATCCAGTAGAACGTGTCGGCGAAAAGAGCGGTCATTCCTCTTTCTTAGGCCAACCGTAGACGTAATGATCGTGCTGGCTCGCGCCGTCGCAGACAGAGCTTTGACCCACGCACTGTGTTCACGCTTGGCCCAGTCCTCGGGCACGAACCCGTTTCGCATGCCCGCCCTCGCCTGCGCTGTTATCGTCAAGCGGGTCGATGCACGCACCCGTTCGAAAACCTCGATCAACGACCTATTGCGGGACTAGAAAGCAAAAAGCTTAGCGCGGAGGTCGCGGAGGATTCGCGGAGAACGCAGAGGGCTTGGTCTCCTCCGCGACCCCTGCGAATCCTCCGCGACCTCTGCGCTAAAGCGTTTCTTTTTCAATGCAGCTTCACCACCGGCTCC
>Ga0209167_10002098_pt1 | contig 11023 bp, 28 predicted proteins | sample Coa_R1_9_FD_187154 | JGI IMG/M metagenome (GOLD analysis project Ga0209167, IMG submission 187154) | Surface soil microbial communities from Centralia Pennsylvania, which are recovering from an underground coalmine fire - Coalmine... | ecosystem: Environmental > Terrestrial > Soil >...
CGGGCAACTATCAACTTGTTCCCGAAAGTCCTGCTAACCGATTCGGAGAACGCCGTGACTTCAGCCCCAAGACGAAGATGGGGAAAGCGCCTCGATTCAGTCATTACACAACGGGCATCCGATCTACTCTCGGGTCCGATGTGGAAGTTGCCTAAAAATGCTTACGGAAGAGTACAAAGCGGCCCTCCTAGAAATCGAGAAACTTATCGACTCGAACCCCGCTAAGGGCACTCCTGAAGGGGACCGACTCGAAAAGTTAGCCATCCGGGTCCAATACTACGAAAGATTGCTGACTTGGGAGAAAGTGTGTCAGGAGCCGTTATTCCAATTCCTGAAACACGACCCGACCGGTCGAACGCACCTTTTCGCCGATGGTCAAATCAGTTTGGGCAAAGCGGCAGAAGCCATCACCGAAAAGTTTTGCTTGGGCATCGACCCGGAACTACCGCCTTGGGAGGGATACACCGATGTCGAAACGTAAAACAGGTGTTAAAGACGCCAAGAACCCGCCACGACCAAAGCAATCCGGCATCATTCGGAACACGCCGGAATGGAAAAACGCCGTGTCGGACATCGAGGCTGGAAAGAGTATCGAAATCCGCCTAAACGGGGGTCTGGACCTAACGAATCCAGTCAACGCCTTTGTCCAGGCCCTCAAGCGGAAATACCGAAGGAGCTACAAAATCTATGCGAGAGAGGGAGTTATTTACGCATTGCCGAAAGACACGTAGAGCCGACACGATTAAGAATCTGCTCGAACTGATACAAATTCTGTGCGCAAGGGGCGAGTCGCTCGATGATATTTGGGCGACCGCCGAACAAGCGATTCAGCAACTCGATTCGAGGCACTGAAAAATGAAACCGACTCCGACACCTTGGAAAACCGGGAGAGCCACGCTCGGCGCTCTCCCATGTATTGCTCAACTCAACGGGAAAGTGATCGCTGTGCTTCAAGGACCAATCGGTGATACCGAACAACTCGCCAATGCCGAGCATATCGTCCGATGCGTCAACTCGTTCGAGGAACTGCTCCAAGCCTGCCGAGAATCGCTCGCATGGTTCGATGAAGTCTATCCTGCTGATGTGTTGACCGGGCAATCTGGCGATCTGACTTCGATTCGCATTGTCGAAATGCGCGAATTGTGCCGCGCCGCGATCCGCAAGGCTCGCTTCCGGATTCCTCTTGCTGTGGATATTTGTCGGAGGTCGATGAAATGAACGACGTAAAAGAACTCAAGCGGCTCAGAGCTTGGGCCGAAAAGTTGGAACGCGCCGGTCGAAACGCGCAAGCAATTCTCGTGCGCCAAATGGTGTGGGAGATCGAAGCAGGGAGCACCTGGCTTGAACAAATGCGTGCCCTCGGAATCGAGACACCCGATGCTTAAGCCGGACGAGGAAATCGAAATACGAGCCAATCAGTATTCTGCCGATGGCGAGGATTTGATCTGCCGGAATTGCGGCCTCGATGCTTTCGAGCACCTGTTTAATGGCTGCTCGAAGTTTGAACCGATTGACGAGAGGACCTCCGATGAGTAACTATCGAGAAGCCGTACAAGCCACGCTTTATCGGCAGGCCGAAGAAATCTATATCAATCGCATGGCCGACCAAGCCGATGCCGCTCTAGACCGCCGAAGGGAGACTCCCGATGCCTGATTCCGAGAAGCGGCCACTCGCCGAGGAGAATGTCATACGCGCATTTCTTCTCGGGGTGCGCTTTGGATATAAGCGATCCGAAGAAGGAAAAAATATAGAGCAAACTCTATACGAGGCCACAATTCTAGCTGAGGAGATTTTCCACCATGCCTGATTCCGAGGAACGTACCGCCCCAATCGCCGAAGAAGTGGAACTCGACATCTTGCCGGTGAACCAGATCGTCAAGCGTCAACCCGTTCAGGACTTGATGCTCACCGCCGCCTTCGATGTCGATACCGCGCAACGCAGACTCAAAGAACTTCAAGCGTTTGTGCAGATGTACATGCACGAAGGAGAAGACTTTGGCACTATTCCTGGAACACCTAAACCCACTCTCTACAAACCAGGTGCCGACAAACTCTGTGACATCTACGCGCTGGCTGATCGTTACCGCGTCACAAGTCGCACCGAAGACTGGGACCGGAACCTCTTCGATTACGAAGTTGAATGCTCGCTTATATCTAAACGTAGCGGGCAATTGGTGGCCACTGGCCTAGGCTCGTGCAATTCCTTCGAAGGCAAATATCGCTGGCGCGAGCAGCAACGCAAATGCCCGACGTGCGGCAAAGAAGCAATCATCAAAGGCAAAGCCGAGTATGGCGGTGGATTCCTCTGCTGGAAGAAAAAAGATGGCTGCGGCGCGAAGTTCGAAGAGGACGACGAAGCCATTACCGGACAGCCTGCCGGGAAGGTTCAGAACGAAGACATACCGACGCTCAAAAACACCATTCTAAAAATGGCGAAAAAACGAGCCAAGGTCGATGCCGTGCTCTCCGCCACCAGGTCCTCGGGCCTGTTTACCCAAGACATCGAAGATTGGTCCAGTTCTCCGGATGAAAGCGAAGGCTCGAAACAGGAAGCCAAGCTCGTTGCCGATAAGAAGCTGCGCGACGCCGCCAAGGGACAAGAAGGAGTCAAACTAGTAAAGTGGAAAGACGGACTTATAGCCATACAGGGCAATGGGTTAGCTATTGTTCGGGCGAACATGACTAAGGGCGAACAAGCCCGATTCCAGTTCAAGCACGACGATCAGGGCAAATGCTGGACGCTCCCGATTGCCGATGCTTTCCCATTCTCCGACCTGTGCAAAAAGTACAAGGTCGAGGCTGAATTCGCTGAATAAACACTTCGATGCACGCAGCGCCGAACCGGAGCCGACTTCCGAGACCGGGCTGGATCGGGAGTCGGTTCCGAGAATCGAAAAAAGGAGACAAAATGCAACGATTCGAAATCATCGAGGATCGCTTGAGAAAGTTCGAAAGCTGGTCGCTTAAATCAGGCGCACACTCACCGGATTCCACGTTTTGTGTGATGGAAGCGGTAGCTTTTGTCGCCGGGGAGCCTTGGTCCGATCATCCCGAGTGTGCCTGCCCGATTATCTCGTCATTCCTGCGATCTTGGAACGACTCACTGCCGAGCGATGCCGAGCGTGACCGCCTCCTGAAGCCACTGATCCCCGAACTCGTCAATACTCGGCGCACCAAGAAGATCGAACTCGCGCGCGGACTAATGGCTGCCGACTGGCTGATCCGTGTCCACACACCGGCTTGGCTACGCCTCGCTGGACTCACAAAGCAAGCGGAATCGCTCGAACAGCTTCCCGAGATTACCGCAATGAAACAGTTTCCTTCGATTCGCGGACCAATTGAGGCGGTGCGCCAAGATGCTGCCGCTGCGTGGGACGCTGCGGGGGCCGCTGCGCGGGCCGCTGCGCGGGACGCTGCGCGGGACGCTGCGCGGGCCGCTGCGTGGGCCGCTGCGCGGGCCGCTGCGTGGGACGCTGCGGGGGCCGCTGCGCGGGCCGCTGCGTGGGCCGCTGCGCGGGCCGCTGCGCGGGCCGCTGCGTGGGCCGCTGCGTGGGCCGCTGCGCGGGCCGCTGCGTGGGACGCTGCGGGGGACGCTGCGGGGGCCGCTGCGCGGGACGCTGCGGGGGACGCTGCGGGGGCCGCTGCGCGGGCCGCTGCGTGGGCCGCTGCGCGGGCAAAACTCGCTCCCACTTGCGCCGCGCTTCAGGAATCGGCTCTCGAACTCGTAAACCGGATGATCGAACTTCGATGAAACGCCTCTTGGCTCGGCCTCGCGCCGGTGAGACTCGAACTCGAATACGCGGAGAGATGCCGCAGACTGAGAGAATTGCGATGCCCGAAAAAACGCTTAGACAGTGGCTCGGCGAGCAAAGCTGCCCTCCGGCCATTGCCGAGAAGCTAGAGCAACTGTTCGGCCTGCCGGAAAAATGGAAAAAAGATGCGCGTTCCGAAGATGGCACACCTGAAAGATTTGCACTCCTGGAACAGTCCGGGATCAATTGGTGCGCCGACACACTCGACCGGGTTCTCGGAGGGCAAGCACATGACCGATGAGTGGCAGCCGGTTCGAATTGCGCCGCGTTCAATTGCCAGCAGATGTCCGGAGTGGGTCGATGATGATTTCCACTGGCCGGAAATGAAAATTGTCCGAGTTAGACTGCTTTCGGATGCTGCGCCGTGCGGGGCCATCCATCTTGAGATTCACCCGGCAGATGATTTTGAACCGCTCGGATGTGCGATTTGCGAGCACAAGGTATTGGCCGACTAGCCGACTCGGGGAAAAGTCCGATATATAAAAACCGATGAACTCCGAGACAAATACTTTTTGCCGAAGCGCCGACTCGGGGGAAAATCTCTTCGAGGGGGAGTCGCGCATGTTCGGCTACTACTCGACTCGAAAAGCCTTGACTCCGAGGACAAAGTGAATAGAATGCGCCAAGCAATTCTTGAGTATGGGCCGGGGACTTAGTTTCCCGATCCAGAGGACCGTGGACCGGGCGGTGCCTAGAACATCCCCGGTCCCGCCCTTTCTAGGAGGGCCTACGAATTTTTACCGACGATTCCCCGGCGATTATCTCCGAGACACACAACACCTAACTCTCGCCCAACATGGAATTTTCAATCTGCTTTTAGACACCCTGTACGCCACCGAAAAACCTATCCAGTCCAGGGAGGACGCTTACCGAATCACGCGCTCATTCGAAACCCAGTCGGTTTCTGACTGCAACAAAATCATTGATGAATTTTTCACCGAAACTAGGCATGGAATCACGAATAAAAGGGTCGAGGAAGAGATTGAACGGGCGAATATTAGAGCTAAAGTATCTAGGGAGAATGGTTTACAAGGTGGAAGACCTAAAACCAACTGGGTTTCTCTTGGGTTAGCTAAACCGAACCTAGAAAAAAGCTCCCCAGACTCCAGACTCCAGACGCCAGATAATGCAAATTCACAGTCAAAACCTATTGCCCAAAAACCGGGCGAGAGCGAACTTTTCGGGTTTAAAGTGTTTTGGGATGCGTACCCAAAGCGAGTAGGCAAACCCGCTGCTAGGAGAGCGTGGCTCGAGAAAGTCAAGGACGATTCCCGCTACCCGGAAGTGATTGCAGGTTTGGAGCAGTGGAAAGCATCCGAGCAGTGGCGAGAGATTCAGTTTGTCCCATACCCCGCTACGTTTCTCAATCAACAGCGATGGCAAGATCAAGTTCCCTCTGGAGGAATAAATGGCAAATCTAAGTCCGAGGAACGATCCGAACGCGTCCGAGCCGCAGCCGAAGCAGTTTTCGGAACTACTGGCCCAATGGGGAGAGCTTTACGCGGCGAATTACGGCAAGGAGCCGACCGTGGAAACATTCCTGACCTACAAGATAGGCCTCTCCGACTTGGAACCAAAATTCCTTCATAAAGCCTTCGAGGAATCCATGCGGACTTCGATCTTTCCTCCGAATGTCGCGCAACTCCGTGAATCGTATGCCATTATCTACGACCGCGAGACGAAACACTACTTCGAAGGGCCGGAACCTATCGAGGAACCGTCGAAAAGTGATAAACAAATCCTTGCCGATTTGATGAAGGATTTTTGGAGTGAACATGATAAAAAACCGTCCGAAGCGATGCCGGGTATGCGCTGGTCCCCGAATCATGGGTGGCTTGCCCGCCAAAAGTCCTTGGATTTGGAAGAAATCGAAAATAGAGTCAAATGATGATTTATGCGAGTTAATCAGACGCGAAGAACGCTCTGGCCCCGTGGCCGCAGCCGTCGAGTACTCGTTAAACCGGGTCGGAGGAATAAACACTCGAAGGCTCCTGAAGGCATGGCGAGTTTTCAGCCGGTCGAGCGGCGGTGCTTCTGCGGGGCGCTCCTAATCGCGGCGTTTGTGCCTTTTACCTGTCCTCGATGCAAATTGCTCTGGCGAGAGGTGCCGAATGCCAAAACTTGAACGGCTGTGTGAGTGTGGGCACCCTCGAACGAAACATCACAAAGATCGGGACTGTCTCGTCCTGGTGGACCAAAAGCGACCTAAGTACTGCAAATGCTATCTGTTTCGAGAGGTAAAATCGGCATGAGGACACTTTCTCCCGCCCAACGTCAAGATTTGTGGCCGCTCGACCGTGGCGTCTCCACATTGCGTCGGGCAAGGCAATATGTCTGGAAAGAGCTAAAGTCGCTTAAATCGGAGGACCCTATAGCGGAAATGGCACTTCTAGAGGCGTTCGACCTGCTTCACCGACTTCAAGGAGAGCGTTCGAGGGATGTCGTCCAGATTCGATATTTCGAGGGCCAGGAGTCCATCGGCAGGCTGGCACAGGTGCGAAATGGCCGAAAATGACGATTGGCGGCAGGTCCATCAAGAGCTTCCGCGCATTATCTATGATCGGTTAATGGTTCAAATGCAACGGCTTGCGCGTGTAAATGGGATCAATCCGGAGGGTTTCGTAGCGGATTCGAAGTTTGCCCAAGCGGTCGGCCCGAGGGTCGAGACGTGGGAATGCCTGCTGTTGCTTCTCGAACGAACGGAAAGCGATGATGTATTACGAGTGTGACCCGAAAACGCCACAATTGCGACTTGGAGCGGACTGCCAATGCCCGATTTGCGGACAAGCGGTCTTACTGGACCCATGACGAGCACGAATTTCTCTTCGGGGACGATATGCGCAATCGGCGGCAAGAGGTTTACGACCGGGACCAAGGCCGATGCCGGAAATGCGATGACCCTGTAGGATGGAATGAGGCTCATATGCACCACATCCAGGGAGGGTTGGTTGGCCGGTGTTCCTGTATGCATAATCTCGAAATTCTATGCCGGAAGTGCCATCTACTCGGGGAGCACGTTCAGGTCAGACTTCGATGAGGGAATTCAAGGTCAAGCCCGCAGGGATCAGCTTCTCGGTTCCGGCTGTGCCGCCATCGGGGAACGCATACGTTCGTCACACGCGCACGGGCCGACACTATGTGACCGAGGAAGCCGAGCAGTTCAAGGACCTGGTTCTGGCGATTGCAAACTCAAAGAAACTGGTCATCCGATGGAAGCGTTATGGCGTCGAAGTTTCGATCTTCCTCGGAAAGAAACAGAAGGGCGACCTCGACAACTTCGCAAAAGTCACCCTGGATTCTCTGGTTTATGCGGCCATCATCGACTCGGACGCGAAGATCACGAACTTGCGCATGTTGAAGGCTCGGGACATTGCCAATCCGAGGACGGTGATTTCGGTATGGGCCGAATAGGGCCGGGAAAGGGACAGATCGACATGAACCAACCGTTAGGTGTTTCTCTGGAATGGATTCGCTGTGTCGATATATTGCCTCCTGATGGCGTTCCGGTGCCGACGAAAATCGACGACGCCAAAGGCTGCCGCAACGAACAGGACCTCAAGCGGCAGGGCAATCTATGGTTCGTCCCGGATGGCTCGATATATGTCTATTACACGCCGACGCATTGGAGGCCGCTGTGACGCCCGACCCGCTTGAGCCGTTGAGGAAGACGGTCGAGAAGCGGTCAGGCTGAGTTTGGATCGCCAAAACGCCACAAGTCTCGGGCGGCTGAGGAGCACAAACGATGACCTTTAAGGAGTGGATCGTCACGGTTAAGCCAACCGGGAATTGGCGCACGGATATGCAACTCGGATATGAAGCCGCGACCGCCGAAGCCGAGAAGCGGGAGGCCGAGGCGCGACGGAAAACTGCAAAAGACTTTTATAAATTGGCGATCCGAATAAAAAAGCAAGGCCCGTGGCATATTGGGGGATTTCTTGGCGAAGTCTGGGAAGCATGGGAGCGGTCCGAATTACGACGTAGCAAGATAGGGCAAGCGGAAGGGAAGGAGAAGCCGTGAGCGTTGAGCGATGGATGAACGAGCAGCGCAGAATCAGGCCGAAATGGTTTTGGTTCGGCTTCATGCTCCCTGTGCAGATTATAATTTTAATCTCAGCGGTCCTTGGGATTCTATGCGCGGTCAAGTTAGGGTGGCTTCGATAGCTTCGGAAGTCGGCCAAGTAGGGGCGTGGCGCATCTCGCGCCGGAGAGGATCGGTAAGCGTGGCGCTTCCCATCACATCCGAGAAAGCCGCCGCAGACCTCCGGGTCGAGGCCGACAAACTGATGGAGTCGGCCCGAAGGCTGATCGTGACCGGAGAACTCGATACGGCGGTCCTGTGTTCGGTGGCTGGCCGGGTTGCCGAGTGCGCCGGGGCCTTGAGGTATATTGCCGACGCCATCGAACTTCCGAGGTAGAATGTCGATAAAGGGTACAAATTTTGACCGAATCCCAATATCGAGCCATCAAAGCCGCAATCCTTCTCGGCCTAAGTATTGGCATTGCGGTGTTTCTGACCGAGACGATTCGGATCGAAATGGACCTACGCTCGAAACTTGATTCCTTGGAACGTCCCGTATTACAACTGGCCGGGAACTGGAACGCCGTTGCCGTTACTTCGAGCCAAGTGCTTTCAAAGGAGCGCAATGCCTTCGACTCCCAACAGCAGTATTATTCCCGCCTAACCGCCAGTACCGATCTGATCTTGGAGGATGTTCATGCCACGATTCTACCAAAGATCGTCCTATCACTGGACCACGCGAATGATGCCGTGGATGAAATTAGTGGCAATTTTAGTTCTTTGGCTCATAGCGGCAGTGTGTCTTTGGGAAGGATGGACCCACTTCTCGATGCCCTGACCGGGAGGGTGAATGATCCCCGTTACGATTCGATCTTGACGAACGCCGATCAGTCGATGTCCAGTCTGAACCGGATGATGGCCGATGGAGCAGCCGTTACCGCGAACGCGAAGGTGGTTTCCGACCATTACACAAAGATCATTCTGGCCCCTGCCTCGAAGATGAAAGCAGGGGTCCTATTTGCGGCAAGCGTGGCAGGCCGATTTCTAAGAATACTTTAGCCTGCTACTACTGATGTCTCGGGAGGCGCGGCTTGGACATTTAGGATTGCCACGACCGCATTCACGATATTCGTAATTTGCGCTTGGTTGTAGTTTAACCCTTCCGCCGACAAGAGTTGGGTTACGGTCGGACTCACCAAGCTAATGACTTGGGCAAGTTTCTGAGGGCCGGTTCCAGTGGGATTCCCGGCAGCCGCGAATTTCTGCTCAACGGTTGCCACGGCCTGTTGAATAAGATCGACCGAATTGACGACTCCAGCAATTCCCGCCGCCTGCGCCGGAAAGATGAGGGACGCGAGTGCTGACGCAGCCGGTAAATACTTGACCACATCCTGCCATACGACTTTGATGTCATGCCCGATTTTGTCCATCAGTGAAACGAACGTCATAAATCTCCTTTTTTTAACCCGTGATTGTGATGTTGACCGCTTCGCCCGCCGAGATTGCATTGTCAAATTCCAGATTGAACTCGTCGAAGGCTTCCTGACTTTTCCCGATCTCTGTCTCCGAAATTCGCAACCGTCCAATGCCCATGCAGCCCAAAATATCCTTGGGCAGATTGGCAACGTGTATTTCGATCTCCGTGCGTCCCGGAACCTCGGTAATATGGGGCATCATACGGTCGAAGTGTCCCGACCAAAGCCGCATTACAGGGTACGTCCCGGCAGGGATGCAGGTCTTATTGGGCACGTTCGGCTGGCCTTCGAAGGTTTCCGGCAGTTCGAGCGAGAAGTAGCGTTGCTGACCGTCAATTGAAAATGTGCCGGTGATCCCGGCATCCGTCTTCCACATCCGAACGACGGCGATTTCCATTTCAGTAGGCTCCGACCAAGTGCAAGATGATTGCGGCCCCGATACCAATGACGATTAGAGTCACAACGAGAGTTCGAACCTTCCGTTCCTTGACCTTGGCCTCGAATTCCCTCTTCGAAGAAAACTGCTTGGCCGGTTCTGGATTCCAATCCTCGAAATCGTGGCTCATGGCTTTATGGGTGCTGGCAGTGGGTTCGCAACTCCGGGAACCGAAACCTTGTTATAGACAAGCTGATACCAGCCGTGTTGCAAAACGTACTGACCGGCCCAACGCCACAAGAATTGAGCCAAGATGGAAAGAGGTGGGATATTCAAAATCAGTTGGTATTGCACTCCGCTCGGGAGGGTGCCGCCTGTATGCCACGCATAGTTGATTCCGGTGTGGGCGGCAAGCGCACCGAAGATACTGACGATCCGTTTCGTCCAGACCTGTCCTTCATTTTGGAGCCACGGGAACCACTTGGCATTTTTGAGGACTTGGATGATCCAAACGACAAGTGCCGCCGACGTGAAGTGAGAGAAGAGTACGGACGCTGATGGGTCCACTAATACCTCCTACGAACCAACTGTCCACTATTAGACAGACCGAGTTTCGGCTTCTGAACTACCCTTCTCACTATGCTCCACTGCGGCAATCTCTGCTCGCTCTGCTCTCATCTGGTCGATCTGCACGATGACGAGGGCTGTACGCTCACCGGTTGCGCGTGCGGCGTACCGGAAATCCAAGAAACCTCACTCTTCAGACTCCTCGGAGGCGCATATGAACGAATCGGCACCATTACACCTGATCTGTATTGTGATCGCGCTGGTGCTATTCGGGTTCGCGGGTTTCGGCTGGCCCGCCCCGGTAGAACCGTACCGGGTTAAGCTCGTCGGCGCAGGACTCTTCTTCTACGTCCTTGCCAGCTTTTTCCACTAGGTCAAACGCCGGACCAGTGCATTCAGAATCTCTTGTTTTTTGTCCTCGGGTGCGACCATCCAGGCCACATAAAACAACTTTAGTTCTGTTTGCCGAACCTTGTCACCGAGATTATTGTTGTCCTGTTTCGCTTTCGCCAACTGTTCCCGGATGGTCGTAAACTCAACCGCCATGAGCCACAACTTACTGATGCCAATTCCCAAAAGGGTACAGGCGAGACTCAGTATGGCAATCACGGTCGGCGTCACTCCTCCTCCTTCGGAGTTTTCATCTTGATCCCGAAGCTCTTCTCCATTCGGGCGGCGCTTTCCTTATAAATGTCGAGCATGTCCTGGTAGCGCCGTTCGGCCACGGCCATATTCATTTCGTACATGGTTTCGAGGAGCCAGGAATAGTGCGAG
>Ga0209167_10002103_pt1 | contig 11005 bp, 9 predicted proteins | sample Coa_R1_9_FD_187154 | JGI IMG/M metagenome (GOLD analysis project Ga0209167, IMG submission 187154) | Surface soil microbial communities from Centralia Pennsylvania, which are recovering from an underground coalmine fire - Coalmine... | ecosystem: Environmental > Terrestrial > Soil > Unclassified...
CGCCTACACCGCATGGTTCAACGATCTTTCGGCGTTCATTCCACAGTGGGCGCACGATGGCGGCTCTGCCAAGCTGGTGGAACGCTTGAAAGATCCGGCGATGCGCGCCCGAATGCGCAAAGACATGGAAACTCCGTCGACGGAGTGGGACAACGAATGGCTGGAAATCCCCAGCCCGGAGTCGGTTTTGATCGGAGTGGTTCAGAACCCGAAGCTGCTGGCCATGCAGGGAAAAACGCTGGCGGAAATTGCCAAGCTCTGGAACAAAGATCCGATGGATGCATTGTTCGATTTGCTGATCGAAGACAATGCGTTCACTTACGTGGCGGTGTTCGGAATGTCAGAGCCTGATGTTGCCCTGGCCCTGCAACAGCCGTGGGTGTCGATCGATAACGATTCTTCGGGAACGTCGCCCGAGGGCATTATGGGCCTGGAGCATCCTCATCCGCGGGCATACGGGACTTTTCCGCGCATCCTGCGTAAGTATGTGCGAGAAGAGAAGAAGCTCACGCTGGAAGATGCGATCCGCAAGTTCTCCGCATTGCCGGCCCAGCGCATGCGATTGACCGACCGGGGCGTACTGAAGCAGGGAACGTGGGCGGATGTCGTGATCTTTGATCCCGCGACGATTCGCGATCTCGCGACCTTCGCGGAGCCCAATCAATTGTCGCAAGGCATGGACTATGTGCTGGTGAACGGAGTCGCTGTAATTGATCAAGGAAAGATGACCGGGGCGAGGCCGGGAAAGGTGCTGCGAGGGCCGGGGTACGAGGCGGCGGCGAGGTAAAGAGTTACGGGAGTTCCAAGGCCGTTTTGATTGCGGATTCAACGCGAGCGAGGGTGATGGTACATCATAATGGGAACTGTGGGATCAATTATTCCATCTCGTCGCTTCTGCTAACGCCGCAAAGCGGCTTGAGCATTCCTGGCAGCGAGCGGGGTGACGCGGGGTTGGGTCAGGGTGCCGGTGATATTAAAGCCGGGGGCGCCGTCGCGGGTCAGCTTCAGGTCGAGGACATGATTCAGCGTGGCGCTGCCGCTCAATTGGTAGGGCTCACCGGTTGTCTCCAGATAGCCGTTTTGAACCTCCACCTTGCCCGCGACTATGGTTAGCCGCGCGGTCAGGCGTTGCACTTGCAGGCCGCCATGCTCGGCCAGCACGATGCGGGGCACCGCGCCGTTTCTCACTTCCAATTGGGAAGCGCCGGCGGCCGAGGCCAGCAGTTCGGTGGAGGTGGCTCCCGAGGCGTCGATCTGATATCGCAGGTTTAGCAAGCCGCTCATCCCGCCGGAGTTCAATGCCGTGGACAACTGGGCGAGTGCCGCGCGATCCAGGGTCCCGCCGAAGCTATAGCGCGGCGGCTGGGAACTGAAATCTGCTTTCCAGTCACCCACATGCTGGCCACCGAAAACTTCGGCGCGGAGATCCTTGCACTCGATCTTCCCAGCTTCGACCTGAATGGTTGAAGACGCCTTGTTGACGACGACCCCGTGCACTACGATCTTGTCGGCACTGAGTTTTCCGTTAGCGTTCAACGCGATCAAACCAGAAGCGCCTGGACGGGTTGAGGCAGCGCCGAAGCGATACCACGGCTCTTTCTGCGCCTTGGGAAACAACAGAGGGGACCACTGATCGGCGGTGATCTGGTCGGCGTGGAGATCGAAGTGAATCGGGCAGGCACTGATCGTGCCACAAGGCCGAGGAAGCGCCAGGGAGCCGCGCCATAAAGTGCCTGCCATGGTTGCGGTGAGGTTGTTAACCTGGGTCTGGGCGGCGCCAAGAATGAGATCTGCCGACAGTATGTCGAAGGGTGCATCCGGTGCCCGCAATCGGGACCGAATGGCATGGAGGTGAGCTACTCCGGTGATTTCTGGGGGCGCGAAATGGGCCCAGGTTCCAGCAATGCGCAGATCGAGTTTGGTGGAACCCTCCGCGGCGGTCTGGAAAGCAGGGACTCCGGCCGTCCGGGCCGCTTGCAGCAGCTTTTGCAGTTGAGCTTCTCCCTTCAGGCCGATTTCGTATCCCTCGTGTGAAAACCGTCCCTGGAAAACCACCGGAGCGGTGTGTCCCAGGGAGACGCGAAATGGGTTCAAGGTGACGCGGGGAGCCATTCCGTCGGAAGAAACGGTAAAGGAAACGTCATTTGATGCAAGATCAGTGTTCGCGAGGCTGGAGCGCAGGTGGAATCCGGTAATCTCCCCGCCTCCCTGCCACCCGGGTGACGCTTTGGGCGCTACGCCGGGGCCCTGGATTTTGACTTTCGCGTTCATCTCACCGAGGGCTGCCAAGTCGTCCGGCAGACCCATCTTGGCGTGCCTGGCAAGGATTACCAGGGACTGTATCGGCACGCCTTTTGCGGTGAGCGCGAGATCATAGCCGCGAGCTCCCAGAGGATCGATGATGCTGCCGGTGAGGTCGATGGAGCCATCGGCTACCGGTAGGTTGCAGGTACCGTCAGAGAGAGCGTTGTCGATGGAACTGTACTGGGCAGTGCATTGTGCAAGCAGGCGCATGGCGCCTCCGCCCGAAATGTCATAGCGGCGGAAATCTTCGGCATCGGCATCGGCGGTTACGCCCAGATGGGCGGGTGTGCCGGACAGCTGAGCTGACATTCGCACCGCTCCCCGCCAGCCTTTGTCGCTGCCGTAGGCAAGTTTGCTGAGTTGCCCGAGTTGGGCGTGGTCCCAAACAAAAGTGAACTCGAGGGGAGTGTCGCGCAACATGCCAGCTCGGTGCCACGATCCGTTAACGCGCAGAATGCCGGTGTCACTCAGATTGAAATCGGTGCGCACGGGTTGCGCTTTCAGGCGCATGCTCCACATGTCTTCCGAATCCTGCCATAGGGAAAAATCCGCGTCGGTCAGGGCATATGGCTTTTTTTCTGCTCCGAACTTGATGTTAAGACGGCCGTGGCTGGCCTGAATATAAGGGAATGCAGGACGTTTTTCCGCTTTCGCCTTGCTGGTGGGAGCTGCCGAGATTTTGTCGGCGCGCTCCACCAAATTCTCGAGATTCCAGTGTCCTTCGGGGTTGCGGGCGAGATTTACGCTGGGTTCGGTGAGGCTCAGAGTTGCGATCTCCAACTGGCCTCGTAGAAGGGAACTCATGCGCAGCAACGCGGTCACTTCCTGCGCTCTTAGCACCGGCTCCGCGCCAAATGCGGGATCGTCATGGACAACGAAGTTCTCCAGTTCGAATCCCGGCTGGGGAAGAAAACGCAGATTCACGGAAGATACTTCCACGGACCGCCCCAACGCGAGGCCGATCGACCGTACAATCCGGGAGCGCAACCGGTTGCCGCCAGGCCGGGCCAGGCAGAGTACCAGCAGGAGCGCCACAGCCAGGATGAAGATTACGCGTCTGGAGCCAACGAATCTCACTTCACTACCTTAAGGGTGCGGCGCCAGCGAGTCAGATCGAAAAAGTGAAACACTACGTGTGCCAGAAACCCGATTCGCTGGCTGACTTCTCTTTCCAGATACTGATTAGGGGGAGTGTCAAAAGACCAGTAGATGAACATCGGCCTGCCGATTACGTTTTCCCCCGGGATGAACCCCCAAAAGCGGCTGTCATAGCTGACGTCGCGGTTGTCGCCCATAGCGAAGTAGCTATCCGGGGGGACAACGATATCGTCTCCCTGGATATGGTCCTTCATGGTTAACTGCCAGTTGGGAGCGACGTTATTGAATTCGGATGGCGGTACGGCAGGGAAGTTGTCCCGGTACGGATTGTAAGAGTCGGCCAGCGCCGAGTGAATGACATATGGCTCTTCGAGTTTTTCACCGTTACGGTAAACGACGCCATCACGCAAATGTATGTGGTCGCCAGGAGTGCCCATGATCCGCTTTACGACATATAAACCCGGCTCGGCCGGAGAAAGAAAAACCACGATGTCCCCGTGCCGGATCTGGCGATAGGGGAGCAGCGGGCCAACCCAGTGCGTGGCGGGGGCGAACTGCTCCCGGTTCACGAACACGTGGTCCCCGATCAGGAGGGTGTTCTCCATGGAGCTTGACGGAATTTCGAAGGCCTGCAAAATAAATGTGATGATGAACAGGCCGGTCACCAGCACTGCCGCCAGTGATGCCAGAAACTCCACCGTGGTTTCTCGTGGTTTCTCGGGTTGGGGGTCTTCCTTCTTAGCCATCAAGGTAGTTCCTGTCTTCTCAAGATGAAGCAGCCAGGGTCAGCCGGCGCTTAGTTCACCAAACGAAAGGTGCGGTTCCAGCGAGTGATCCGAAACAAATGACTGACTGCGTAGGCGAAATGATAAAGTTTATCACCTGGCGTAGATGCAACCTGCATATCTTGATCAACGCTGCGCAGGGACCAATAGATCAGCAAGGGGCGTCCGATAATGTTTTCCCGCGGAACGAAGCCCCAGTAACGGCTGTCGCTGCTTACGTCACGGTTGTCGCCCAGCACGAAATAGTGGCCCTCGGGGACAATCAGCTCACCATCCTCCACGAACTTCTTCATCTGTACCCACCAGGCGCCATCCAGTCCCTGATCCAGAACGTCGAGACGCGGGAATTCATCGCGAAAGTCGTTGTGCCTGGGCGAGCTGTGAACAACATAGTTCTCCTGTAGAGCCGTGTGATTCACCCATACCTGCCGGTTGATGAGCCGTACACGGTCGCCGGGAACTCCTATTACACGCTTCACAAAATGTTGCGTGGGATCGAGAGGGTAGCGGAAAACAATAATGTCCCCGCGATGTATCGGACGATATGGCATGCCGTAATCCCAGCTGCCACCTCCGCCGTAACGCAGTTTATCCACCAGCAGGTAGTCCCCGATCAGCAGAGTATTTTCCATGGACTCTGAGGGAATCTGAAATGCCTGCACCACAAAGGCAATTACGAATACGGCGATGACCACCGTGGTCAGCAGCGATTGCAGGGAACTGGGCCATTGGGCTCGAGGTCGCGAAGCTACTTCGGTCATGATTTGGCCGCATGCCCTCCGTCTCGCACCCGGCTGCGTTTGTCGGCGGGCGGGGATTCGAGATATTCGAGAAGTTGCCGGGCAGCTCCCTGCTCGGCATTTTTTTTCGTCGATCCCTCCGCTTGACCGACCTGTTCGGCGCCGTTCGGATCGTCGGAATTCAGCAGTTTTGCCTGAACGGTAAAAGTCTTGCTGTGCTCGGGGCCACGCTCTTTCACCAGGACGTAAGTCGGCTGGGGGCGTCCCATGGCTTGCAGCTTCTCCTGTAACGCCGACTTGTAATCATTCAGGGGCAGGTTAGTGCCATTGCGCGCAATCGTTTCCAACTCGGGCGAGACGATATGTTTGATGACCACACGACGAACTGTTTCCAGACCACTGTCCACGTACATGGCGCCCAAGATTGCCTCCAAAGCGTCCACCAGCAACGCGGTTTTGTTGCGGCCCCCGCTCTTTTCCTCGCCCCGGCCCAAGTGCAGATAGTGACCAAGCTCCAGAGTCTGGGCCACCCGTATGAGATGCTTCTCGCTGACCAGGTGGGCCCGCAGCTTGGATAACTCTCCCTCGCGGAACTGCGGGAAGCGATGGAACAGGTCCTCGGTGGTGATGAGCCCCAGAACCGCATCGCCCAGGAACTCGAGCTGTTCATTGTCGCCGGTGCGCTTATTGGAAGGAGGTTGCGCGGACTCCACCTCTCGCGCCTGCGAGCTATGAGTCAGGGCCTGTTCGAGCAGTTCGGGCCGGACGAACTGGTAGCCCAGAGTTTGCTCCAGTTCCGCCATGTCGCGTGATTTCATCACTTCAAGAGCGAGCGAAGCATCTCCATCGCAGCCAACCCGCAGGGCTGGCAGTGATCTTTAGCTGAGTCCTCCGTTAGTGCGAAGACGGGTTGGGCGAGGCAGGCGGCTTGGAAGCCGGCGCGGGAGTTCCGCCACCGGTTAACTGCACCAACCGGTCGCGCTCCTGGCGGGCGAGTTTTCCAGCCACGCTGCTCTCCTGGGTCAGTTCCACCGCATGATTGGCTTCCTTGAGCGCTTCGGGATACTTGTTCTGCTTGTCCAGTGAAATGGCGAGACGCAGAACCACGACCGAATCCGGCTGCGACGGCAAGGCCTCAATCGACTTGCGGAAATTGCTTTCCGCCTCGGGATATTTCTCCTGGTTGAAGGCAATGGTTCCCAGAATGGAATACGCGGATGAGCGCAAAAACCCTTTGTAGGCGTCAATTTTTTCCTGGGGTGTGCCGGCCGGGATGGCCACGTCGGTCTCGATAGTTTCAAGGGCGTGGGAGGCATACTTCTGGGCTTCTGCCCAGCGCTGGTCCTTGTCCAAGTCAGTGTCCCGGGTACGCTCGGCGATAACTTCCGCAGCGCCCACCAAGGCCTCAGGATCATCGGGATCGATCTTTAGCACTTTGTCGGCAGCCGCGCTCATCTGCTCCGCATTATTGGCGTTTTGGAAGGAATGCATAGACGCTTTAAACAAAAGGACGCGAAGTTCGCTGTCCGGAAACTTCACGGCAAAATCATCTGCCGCCTTTCCGAAGGCGACGGGGTCGGCCGAAGCGGCGACCGCGGCTTTGTAAGCATCAAACTCGGCCTGCGTCTTGGCTTGAGGAGGACGCTTGCCGGCGGGCGCCGCTGCGGCACCTGCCTGAGCCCCCGGTTGCGCCGAATTCGGCTGTGATGGGGGCTGCTTCTGTGGCGTGGCCGCCTGTTGCCCCAACGCGATACCAGCCATCGCTACCACCACGAAAGTTATGGCAGTTCGTTTCATGCTCTCTCCTTGAAGTTGCGATTCTAGTGCCTGCACTCCTGCATCACAGAAAGTTATGGCTCCATTCCACTGCGCTACTGTGGACGGGAACTGGGCGGCTCGTAAGGCTGCTGAATGCCGCGCTCGGCTGCGACTTTGACCTCAGGCATCTGGACGCCGGCGGTCAAAGCAGCCCGGTACTGATCGATGGCGGCGGCACGTTGGTCCTGTAAATCCAGAATCCTCCCCAGAAAAATGTGCGACCAGGCCACCACCTTGGGCTCGTGTGCCACGCCCAGAGCTTGCTCGAAATAGTTGCGGGCGCCCTGCAGGTCACGGTTCATGGTGGCCACTTGTGCCAGGATAAAGAAGGCGCGGCCGGGATCTTCACTCTTCGTATCCAATGCCTGTTGGGCGAGTTTCTTGGCGCCGTCCGAATCCCCGGCGGAGAGGCGCTGCTCCGCGGTCACCAGCAGGCGGGGTTCGGCAGGTCGTGGCGCCTTCAGGAGTTCCGGATCAGCCTCGGAAGAAAACTTCGTCTCTGCTATGAACCGTTCTTCTTTGCTCACGTCGATGTCGCTAATCATTTCGACATAGGCATTTCGCAGGCCGATGGGACTCTTTTCGAACTTTGCCAGGGTATCGTAGAAATATTGGGTCAGGACATAGCCCTGCTTGACCGATTGGTCAACTTCGGCAAGCCGCTGCGCTTCCGGCATTTTGGCGGGCCCGCTGGTTCGCACTTCGATGGCGCGAATGAGGCATTCTGTGACCAGCAACGAAACATCCTGCTTGAAACTCTCATCCATCGGAGCCCTCTTAACACTCGCGAGGAGAGGAGTCAAACGCTTCATGCTGCTGGGATACTTCGCCGCCAGCGGATCGAGCAGATAATGAAGGTAGGTGTGACGAATCTGCTCCATCTTGAGCGCTGATCCAATCCCTGGGGAAATCACCACGTAGTAATCGGCGCCGTAGTTGCGGGCATTGGTCTGGCCGGGCGCTCCCATGGGATCAAGGTAAACGGTGAACGAGTGTCCCAGATAGCCGGCGGACTGAAGCCGCAGGTAGATCTCCGTATCGAACAGGACCTTGGCAAGCGGGTCACGATAGCGGGCCGCGAGTCCCGAGTAGACCACTTGATGGCGAAGCCAGATAGCGTGCAACCCGGCAACGTCGTAGAACTTCTGCAAGATCGGCACAATGCCCGCCACCTGGACTGCGTCTGGAGGCAGGTCGGCATCTTTGACCTTGAATGCAAATCCCGGCGGGCTGTCGAGGCGCAGCGCCAGAGAGACATATTGCGAGAGCGTTCTTGAGGGTTCAGGCTGCTCGTGGTCGTGGTAAAACTGGCACAACAGCAGGGATTCTTCCTTTGCCTGGTCGAAAGATTGCGTGGCCTTGGCCAGTTCGGTGCGAACTTGTGTGCGCACCGGATCGGACGAATCCAGTTCGGCGTTGTACCCACAGCTGTTTATAGCTGCTAAGACGCTGAACAACGTCTCGCTGGTGTCCAAGGTGACGTTGGGCGGGTTGTCTGCCGGGCATAGCCGTGCCGTCAGCCCCAACAGGGCGGCGAAAACCGCAATGCGAAAGCGATGGCCCAGGAAGACCCTCCTACAGGGTGGTGGAATGTGTGAGCTAGTTTTCAGTTTAAGAGGTTCCGGGCAGGGGGTCAACGCAACCCCGCTATTCGAGACTTCGGGTTGGTTCCTATCCCTTTACGCTGATTCGTGAGAACGAGAGCACAGCCCTTCCAGAGGTTGGCCGGCCCATCGACATGGCTGGGCGAAACGTGGTGAAGATGAGCATGTTCTTCACTTGCGAGGGCAGGTCCTTCGGGGCGCCGGAATTTGTCGATAATACCCGGTAATCCTGGACCCGGCCGTTGGCATCGACGTAGGCCTCGATCACCAGAGAATCGTCTTTGATTGAGTCCAGCGTGGTACCGAAGGCGGAAGCTTGCAGCTGCGGGGCGGTGTTCAGCATCAGGGGGACATCGGCGCTGCCGGCCTGCAATGGCAAGGCCACGAAGCCCATTAAAAACCCGAAGATCACAACCGCCGTTGCCAGACCCGCCGTAGCCGGTACCATGAATGCGTTGAGGGCATTTTCGGCGCGAACCCGGAACGCAGAGAGATTATTCACGCGCGCACGAGCAGCCTCGCGAGAGATAGCCACGCGAAGCTTTAAAGCCAGGTCGCTCGGCGCCCTACGGCGGCCAACTGTAGTCAGCAACTGCTGGGTCTGACGCAAAGCAAGGTATTCGTACTGGCAACGATCGCAAGTGTCCAAATGATGAGCCATCGACAGCATCATTTTGCCGGTCATAGCGCCGTCAAGATACGTCGAAAGCAACAACTTGACCTGGCGGCATGTCATGATTGCGCCTCGCATCGCCGTCCCACGGCCACCGCTTCCGATCGTGGAGCTACTCTCCGCTCCTGGTCTTGCAGTCCCAGCGCCGGGCCAACGTGTCTTGCGTACGCGGTCAGTCGCTCTTTCAGCGCCTGCCTTCCGCGGGTCAATCGTGACTTCACCGTGCCCAGGGAGACTTGCGTGACTTCCGCGATCTCCTCATAAGACATTTCTTCCAGATCACGCAGAATCACGGTGGTGCGATAGGGTTCGGCAACCTTGCGCAACTCCTCTTCCACGCGGGTTCTTACTTCCTCGTGCGCGAAGCGATCGAAGGGTGAGTCCGCGTCATCAGCTAAACAGTCTCTTAACGCCGGAGTTGCGGACTCAGCTTCCAGGGGCTCGATGGAAGTCTCGCGGGACTTGTGACGAAACCACCAGCGGCGCCGGTTGGACGCTTCGTGCAGAGCTATGCGATAGATCCAGGTCTTGAGACTGGAGGCGCCGTTGAAGTGTTTCATGCCGCGAAACACCTTCAGGAAAACCTCCTGGGTAGTATCGGGGGCATCGGCGGGGTCGGAAACCATGCGGTACACCAGGCTGTAGACCGGTTGGTGAAATTCGCCGATCAGCCAGGCGTAGGCTTCCTCGGATCCGGCCTTAAGTTCGGCCACGATGGCGGATTCCTCTGCGCGGATTCCAATCGCTCCAACGAGATTACCCAAGCTGGACGCTCCGGCCATCACTTGCATGGCATGAATCCCATTATAGGGTCTTTACCGGCTGCCCAGTTGACCCGAAATTTCGCACCGGATCAGCCATGCGTCAGTAATACCCCTCCAGCTATAGACGCCAAATCTGCGTCGTAAGTTCCACGATGAAAAGAGGGTTTGTTTTCAGACGGCTAGCGCCGGGGTCTCTACTGCGGAGCCGGGTTGGTTGGCGTCGCCGGAGGCGGAGTCTGGGCAGACGGCGTCGTACTGGCAGGCGGCTTGGGAGCCTTGGGTGCGGGCTTTTTCTTGACAGGTTTCTTGGGCGGCTCGGTGTCATCCACCACAACTTTCTTCAGCTCGGTAGCGGGTTTGTCGGTGGCCCGCAAGCTTTGCAGGTCGGTGCGCAGTTTTGTCAGCTCAGCTTCCTTCGAGTCGGCCAGAGTAGCCATGCGGTCGGCAAACATGCGACGCGAATTCTCCAGAGAACTCAAGTCGTTTCGCAATGACTGGTATTCATCGCCGGAGCCAAAGGCGCCAGTGGATTCCGCCAGGGAAGAGAAAACATCGTAAAGCGCATCCAGATTGCGATAAAGCTTAAAGGTCGAACCCAGACTGTCCGGCGAATTCCGCAACTCGGCAATGATCTCGGGGAGCGCGGTTTGCAGGTTGCGCTGAATGGAGGCGACGTCGGCCTGTGATCCGCGTTTGGTATCAGCGTCGGTCTTCTTCCATTTGTCGATCCGCAGGCCGGCCAAATCCCGCTGCATGGATTGCGAAGTTTGTTCCAGCTGGGACAACAGCAGATTCACCTGGCTGAGGGAAGAGTACGGAACCGGTGCCGAGGTGTTCGGCGGCGCCTGCGGGGGAGAGCTGGCTTGCGCAGCCAGCAGAACGGAAGAATAAAAAATGACGCCAAACCCGAGGAAGCGTTTCATAAGCTCGTTGCCCTCAGCATACGCATTTTCAACGAGTTCGTAAATTTGAAGGACAGCAACTCTGCGAGCAGTGTTTGACTATCGCTATCGAGTAGGCGAGAATTGGTGTTCCCACCACAACGTGGGCCTGTGGCGCAGCTGGGAGCGCGCTTCCATGGCATGGAAGAGGTCGTCGGTTCGATCCCGACCAGGTCCACCAATTCTCCCAATTAGTCAGACGGCGCGAACGCTTGCAGCAACGGCTGGGTGGCCCGGCCTTTCGCGTTTTGTGCGAAGGCCGGGGATGTTCATCGGTC
>Ga0209167_10002104_pt1 | contig 11003 bp, 9 predicted proteins | sample Coa_R1_9_FD_187154 | JGI IMG/M metagenome (GOLD analysis project Ga0209167, IMG submission 187154) | Surface soil microbial communities from Centralia Pennsylvania, which are recovering from an underground coalmine fire - Coalmine... | ecosystem: Environmental > Terrestrial > Soil > Unclassified...
GAGACGAGATTCTGCTTGTCGAGAGGCGCGCCACAAGTGGTGCAGCTCGTTCGGTCCGGCTCGTTCTGAGCTTTACACCACTGGCACTCGATCCGATCCATCCGGACAGGCCTTTCTAGTCGGCGGCCTTAAAAGACGCGCGTTTGTATCAAGCTGCGGGGAAGGTGGGCAAGATCGCTGCGGGGAAGGTGGGCAAGATCGTAGTGGAGAACCGCGCGACGATCCTCCGTTATGACGATCGCGAGTTGTGCGCCGGCGCTGGGTTAGGCCGGCGGCGGGTTCGCCGGTGTGCCGCACTCCGCGCAGAACTTGGCGGTGGGGCTCAGGCTGGCATTGCACTCGGTGCAGTGCTTCTGCATGGGCGTGCCGCACTCGGCGCAGAACTTGGCGCCGGCCCGGACCTGGGTGTGGCAGTTGCCGCACTCGACGGTCGCCGTCTGAGCCGGGGCCGGGGCCGCTGCGGGGGCGGCCGGCGCCGGAGCGGGCGGCGGCTGCTGGACGAAGCCCTGGCCACCGCCGGCGAAGCCGGGGCCGGACGGCGGCGGGTAGGCCTGCTGCGGCGGCTGCATCATCGTGTTGGCCATGCCCATGCCGGCGCCGAAGAACATCGGGGCGACCCCCTCGCCGCCCTTGGCCATGCCCTGGCCCGCGCCCTGCATCATCTCGGCCTGCGCCGCCTGCATGTAGCCGCCGGCCAGCCTGCTGTAGGCGGTGTCACCGGCCAGCTTCTTCAGCCGCGCGCTGTCATCGTCGTTCAGGTTGATGTCGACGTTGCCGAGCCGGGTGATGGACAGCCCGTAGTCGGCGAGTTCGGTGTTGGCGGCCTGCTTGGCCTGGACCTCGATCTCCGGGCTGTGCATGGACAGGCCGAGGATCGGCCACGTACCGGACATGAGCTGGGTGGTGACCGTGGTCCGGGTGACCTTGAGCAACTGCTGGGTGACCCAGGCGGTGATGGCGTCGTTGCTGGTCACATCGACGGTCCCGACCAGGTTGAGGATCAGCTTGGGGGCATCGACCACACGCAGGGCGTATTCACCGAACGTGCGGAGGGTCACGATCAGGCCGGTCTGCGGGTCCTGCACCTCGTCCAGGCGGCCGCCGAAGCGGATGTTGGGGAAGTCCCTGATGCCGACGAAGTACAGCTCGGCCTTGAAGGCGTTGCTGTTGGTGCCCCAGTCGATGAACATTCCGAGGAACGGAAGCTCCTTGGCGTCGAGGACGTGCTGGCCGCCCAGCAGCGTCCCCATGACCTGCCCCTGGCTCATGAAGACGGCGACGGCATCTGGCTCAACAATGGCCCTGGCGAACTTGCGGATGTTGTGGTCGGGCCACTTGTAGACGATCTGGCCCTTTGAGCTGTCCGGTGCCGCGATGAACTCGCGGCGGGCCTCGTTGAGAATGCCCATTCTTGTGCTCCCTCGATGGCTGAGATGCCCCTCGCCGCCGTCCCCCGGCGGCGACTAACTGGACCATACACCGCGAAGCACTCCCCGGCGCAGCGCCGGCGGCCAGGAATGCTGGCCGCCGGCGCTGGTTAAAGGCTGTCAGCCCTTTATCGCGACGGTGGGCGCGGAGCCGAGCGGGCCCATCCCCCGGTTGTCGGGACCGACGAAGCCGGACCCGTTCCAGTAGGCCTCCCACAGTTCATACTGCGGGCCGGTGCCCTGCCAGTAGGTATAGGTGTAGCCATTGGACGCGACCCCGGTCGTGGGGGCCGAGCCGAGCGGGCCCATCCCCCGGTTGAACGGGCCGCTGAGACTTCCGCTGGCCGGTCCCTGCGCCTCCCACAGGTTGCTGTCCTGGCCCTTCCAGAACACATAGGCGGTCCCGCCGCCGGTCACGGCCACCGAGGGTGGTGAGCCGAGCGGGCCCATCCCCCGGTCGTAGGGACCGGCGAAGCTGGAGCCGTTCCAGTAGGCCTCCCACAGCGCGTCCTGGGGCGCGGTGCCCTCCCAGTAGACGAAGGTGGAGCCGCTGCTGTTGACGCCGGCCGTGGGGGCCGAGCCGAGCGGGCCCATCCCCCGGTCGTAGGGACCGCTGAGGCTTCCGGTGGCGGATCCCTGGGCTTCCCACAGGTCGTTGTTGTTGCCCTTCCAGAAGACGAAGGCGGTTCCGCCGCTGGTCACGGCCACCGTGGGGGCCGAGCCGAGCGGGCCCATCCCCCGGTTGAACGGCCCTACCCAGGCCGACCCGTTCCAGTACGCCTCCCACAGGTCATAGGACGGGCCGTTGCCCCGCCAGTACACATAGGTGGCACCGTTGCCGTCAATTCCCACGGCGGGCTGGGAGTTCAGCGGGCCCATGCCCCGGTTGGTGGGGCCGGCGAGTGCGCCGTTGGCCGCTCCCTGAGCCTGCCACAGGTTGCTGTCCTGGCCCTTCCAGAACACGTACGCGGTGGCCGCATTGGGCATGGGCGGCCCGTAGGTGCTGCCCGGGGCCGGCGGGGGCGAGGACGGCGTCCCCGGCGGGGTCGAGTTGATCTGCACATACTCACCGGGGTCACTGATGTCGAGGTTGGCGCCGGTGTGCTGGAGGTAGGCGGTGTAGGCGCCGGAGGTGTAGGTGGACCAGGGTGAGAAGCCACCGGCCTGGTCGTACTTGTAGACGGCTTCCTCGGCGTTGTTCCACGGATCCAGGATCTGGAAGTCGGTGCCGTACTGGGGGACCGAGTTGCCGCAGGTGATCTGCCACAGCCCCCAGCCGGCCCGGTCGGCGCCCGGGCCGCAGTAGTCCACGCCGGGCTGGATGATCCCGGGCAGGAAGGAGCTTTCCGCGCCGGTGATCGCGGCGGCGATCTGCGGGTAGGTGTAGCTTCCAGCCGAGCCGGACGGGCCCCCGGCGTAGATCCAGTACCCCTCGATGTTCCCGTAGCCCAGGCTCCCGCTGGGCGCGGGGGGCGGCAGTTTCGCCAGGTGCTTGCCCGGCCGGGGCGGCGAAGCTGTGGCCGGGGCCATGCTGAAGACCACGTCGCGCATGAATCCTCGCGGCGTCCGCCCGGTGACCTGCAGCCGCATCCTGGTGAACAGGACGCGGCTGTCTTTCGCCTGGACCGGGCGGGTCAGGGTGAAGTTCGCGCTGGTGCTCTCCCACGTGGTGCTCTGGGCACAGTCCGGGGTGCACACGCGCCATTTGACCGTGCCGGACGCGGTGGCCTGGGCCGGGGTCCAGCTCGACCAGACCAGGTGCCCGGCCAGTTCGCCATCGTCGGCGCAGGTCAAGATCATGCTGGTGGGCTTGACGAGGGCTGGCCCGGTGCCGCAGTCCCGCACCGCCGCCGGTGACGCGGCGGCCGCCGGTGTGGGGCTGAGCGAGGCGGCCGCCGACGGGCCGCTGCCCAGCATGGCTGCCAGCACGGCAACCGGAACCCATGATCGAATTAACTTCCGCATCTCCGTTACTCCCCTTCGCAGCTCGAACCCAGGGAACGACGAGGCTCCCGGCCTGTCAGGGTCCAAAGTCCCGAGCCGCGGAACAGCAAGGGGTGCCGGAACGTTAGCAACCCAGGGCCATGGGTTTTGCAGGTCAAAGTTTGATAAACTCGTCGTTCCGAAAAGTGCCAAAAAAATAGCCCCCATTGTGGAGGCAGTCAAGTCATTATAGGCCGGGAAGGGGCTCGTTGTCAAAAATACAGGCTGCCGCTTACGCCGAAGATTTGGGCCACGAGCAGGAGTACGTCACCATGCTCTATGGCCACCTGGATGAGCTGCGTGAGCGCGCCTCCAGGCGGCTCGCCGGGACGCTTCGGGAAAGCGGCGGGACCCCGCAGGCCAGGACCGAGCGCGATGTATCGGCCGTAATGTTCAGCAACCGTATTGCCCAGCTGGACGCGGCGGAGAACGGCCTGTGCTTCGGCCGTCTGGACTTCGACGATGGCGGGCGGCGCTATATCGGCCGGATGGGCATTCGGGACGAGGAAGACGACTACGAGCCGCTGCTCCTTGACTGGCGCGCGCCGGCCGCGCGGCCGTTCTATCTGGCCACCGCCGCCTCCCCGGAGGGGGTGAAGCGCCGTCGTCACATCAAGACCCGGCGCAGGCAGGTGCTCGGGATCGACGACGAGGTGCTCGACCTGACCGCTCCGCAGGGGACCCAGCATCAGGGGCTCACCGGTGAGGCCGCACTGCTCGCCGCGCTGAACGCCAGCCGGACCGGCCGGATGAGCGACATCGTGGAGACCATCCAGGCCGAGCAGGACCGGATCATCCGGGCCCCGCAGCAGGGTGTGGTGGTCGTGCAGGGCGGTCCGGGCACCGGGAAGACGGCGGTCGCGCTGCACCGGGCGGCCTTCCTGCTGTATACGCACCGGCGGCAGCTCGAAAAGCGGGGCGTGCTGATCGTCGGCCCGAACACGACATTCCTGCGCTACATCGGGCAGGTGCTGCCCGCACTGGGCGAGACCGGGGTGGTGCTGTCCACGATCGGCGAGCTGTACCCGGGCATCGTGCCCACGGCCGAAGAGTCGCCGGAGGCGGCCGGGATCAAGGGCAGGCTGGCCATGGCGCAGGTCATCGCCGCCGCCGTCCGGGACCGGCAGCAGGTGCCGAAGCAGGTCACCGAGATCCGGTATCAGCGTGAGGTGCTGCGGCTGGACCGCGAGATGTGCGTGCGGGCCAGGGAACGGGCGCGGCGCTCGCGGCGGCCACACAACCAGGCCCGGGCCATCTTCGTCCGCGAGATCATCGACGCCCTGGTGCGGCAGGTGACCGGGCGGCTGCGGGACAGCATCCGGGAGACCGACGCGATGGTGGCGGAGATCCTGGGCGAGGAAGGGCCGCCGGACCGCGACGTGCTCGACGAGGTCGCCGTGGACGAGATCCGGCGCGAGCTGCGGTCCGATTCCGGGGTGCGGGCCGCGATCAGCCGGCTGTGGCCGGCCCTCACCCCGCAGCGGCTGCTGGCCGACCTGTTTTCCTCGGCCGGGCGGCTGCGCCGGGCGGCGCCCCGGTTCACCGAGGCCGAGCGCGCGGCGCTGCTGCGCGAGACCGGCGGCTGGACGCTGGCCGACATTCCGCTCCTTGACGAAGCAGCGGAACTGCTTGGCGAGGACGACCGGGTGCAGCGGGCCCGGGAGGAACGCAGGCGGCGGGAGCAGATCGCCTACGCCCGTGGCGTGGTCGACCTGCTGTCCCGGGACCTGCTGGACCCCGAGGTGCTGCTGGCCTCGGACCTGATCGACGCCGAGCGGCTGGCCGAGCGGCACGCCGAAGATGAGTACCTGACCACGGCCGAACGGGCCGCAGCCGACCGGACCTGGGCGTTCGGCCACGTCATCGTGGACGAGGCGCAGGAGCTTTCGGAGATGGCCTGGCGGATGCTGATGCGGCGCTGCCCGACCCGGTCGATGACGCTGGTCGGGGACGTGGCGCAGACCGGGGATCCGGCCGGCACGTCGTCCTGGCAGCGTGTCCTCGAGCCTTACATGGGCAAGCGCTGGCGGCTCGAACGGCTGACCGTCAACTACCGCACGCCCGCCGAGATCATGACGGTCGCCGCGGACGTCGCGGCCGGGATCGACCCGCCGCCGCTGGCGGCCGGCCTGCCACAATCGGTGCGCGAGTCCGGCGTCCCGCCGTGGCGGCTCGGCGCGGGTGAGGACGAGCTGGCCGGTCAGCTTGCCAAGGTGGTGGCCGAGGAAGCGGCGGCGGTGGGCGACGGGCGGCTGGCGGTGATCGTGCCGATGAGCCGGGTGGCCGAGCTGGGCGATGTCGTGAAGTCCGCGGTGTCCGGCGTGTCGGTGGGTGCGGAGGCCGACCTGGAGAACCCGGTGGTGGTGCTCGGGGTGCCGCAGGTCAAGGGGCTGGAGTTCGACTCGGTGCTGATCGCGGATCCGGCCGGGCTGCTGGCCGAGTCGCCGCGTGGGCACAGTGACCTGTACGTGGCCATGACGCGGGCGACCCAGCGGCTGGGCGTGCTGTACACCGGCGAGCTGCCGCAAAGCCTTTCCAGGCTGGCGCCCCGGGAGGCGCTATGACAGATCTTGGCATCGTACGGGCGGATGAGCGGTCGGCGCCGTTCTTCGCGGCGGCCGGGCGGGATGTGCTGCTGATCAAGAGATGTCCGGCGTGCGGGCACTGGCTGGCGCCGGAGGCTACCGGGTGCACCGCGTGCGGTGGGGCGCAGCTTGACTGGGCGGCGGCATCGGGACAAGGTGCACTGGCCGCCTGGGCCGTGCCGCATCCGGGACCGGCCGGTGCGGTGCTCGCATTGGTGGAACTCGATGAGGGGCCGTGGCTGCATACCAGGCTGGAGCTGGACGACGGTGCCGGCGCTGACCGGCTGCGGGCCGGGCTCGGGGTGACGGCGCGGTTCGTGCATCCCGCCGAGGGGGAGAGTTATCCGGTATTCCGGCCGGCCGGAGCCTAGTACCTGCTGGCCGGGTGGGGATCGCTGGGGAGCGATCCGGCGGCCTGCTCCGGCTGGTGCTCGGTCTGGCCGAAGCGGGCGAGCTGGATGGCGCAGATCACCGCCAGGATGAAGCCGGCGATGGCCACGCTGGCCATGCCGTGCCTGGTCTTGTCGCCGAGCAGCAGGATGCCGACGGCGGCCGGCGGGATGGTCTCCACCAGCACGACCGCGGCGACGGCCACGGTCACGCTGCCGCCCTCCAGCGCCGAGGCGTAGAACAGGAAGGACACGATCCCGGCGGCGGCGAGCGCGTAGGCGGCCGGGTCGTGAATCAGGTGCAGCGGGGCGAACCCGTTGAGCACGCGGGCGGCGACGGCGAGCACGCCATAGCCGAGCCCGGCCGTCGCGCCGAGCAGGGGTGTGCGCACCGGGCCTGGCAGCCTGGCGACGGCCAGGCCGATCATGCCGATCCCCGCCACCGCCACGATCAGCGCCAGCTTGAAAGTGTTACCGACGCTGGCCGCGCCCTGGGCGCCGGCCGAGGTGCCCAGCAGGCCGACCCCGACGATGACCCCGCCGACCGCCAGCCATTCCCGCCAGCCGAGCGAGGCCCCGATCAGCCAGGAGGCACAGACAGCGGTGACCGCGAGGTTGGCGGCGATCATCGCCTGCACGGCGAACAGCGGAAGCCGGTTCAGTGCGACAAGCTGTGCGACGAACCCGAGAATGTCCAGGCCGAGGCTGGCCAGGAACCGCCACTGGCGGAACATGCGGACGACCAGGCCAGGGTCGACAGCGGCAAACGCACCGCTGCCCTGGGCGGCAGCAGGTCTGCTAGCGGCCCGGACGGCCACGGCCTGCAGGACGGAGGCAACACCGTAGAACAGCGGCGCCACCACCGCGGCTATCAGGCTTGCTAGCACCTCTCTGACCCTACGCTCAGGTCGTACTCAGCAAGGGCCAAGCCTCGGGTTGTAACGGCCACGGTTTGGATAACAGCCCCCCCATCGCGAAGATTCCGGCGCGCGCCTGGCCGGGGTCGGTGAACCGGATGGCGCGCATTCCCATCCCGGCGGCCACCGTCACGTTCTCCTGGCGGTCGTCGACGAAGATGACATCCCGGGCGGACGCGCCAAGCCGGGCCAGCGCCTGGCTGAAGCAGCCGGGATCGGGCTTGGCGGCCTTGAAGTCGCAGCTGAACAGGAGGTGCTCGAAGCCGGTGAGCACCGGCAGTTCGGCGACGGCCCTGGCCACCTCGGACGGCGCGTTGGACAGCAGGGCGAGCCGGATCCCGGCGGCCTGGAGATCGCCGATCAGCGCAACGGTGCCGGGGTGCAGATGGGCCCAGCTCGCGATGTCCAGCCGGACGAGCTCGCCGACCTGGGCGGCGCTGAACCTGGTGCCCAGCAGGCCGGCCACACCCTGCCAGTAGGCCACGGCGGTCAGCTCCGCCGCGTCGTAGGCATGCCGTCCCGGCCAGTAGGCAGACCAGAACTCCGGCACGGTCACCCCGGCCGCGGCCGCCATCGCCGCCAGGTCCTCGTCCGGCTGCGGGGTGCAGATGACGCCGCCGAAGTCGAACATAACCCAGGACATGCCACCCCTCCGTCAAAGAATAATCCAGTGAAACGCGGGAACCAGTCTGCCACCGGCTGCCGTCAAAACAGTCAGCCGAAGGGAAGGCACCGGGAGATGAGAGGGACTGTCGGGGCGGCCGTACCGGTGGCGCTGGCTGCCCTCCTTGCGGCGGGCTGCGGGACGGTGCGCCAGCCACCGGCTGCGCCCGGGCGTGGGGTGGGTGCTGGCGACAAATCCCGGCAGGCCGCCGCTTCCGGGCCCGCGACGATCACCAGGGCGGACGCGGAGCGGCTGGCGCGGACGCTGCTCGCCCGCGCGGTCGTTCCGCGCGGTGCTCACGTGCTGGCTGGGCGGGCGCCCGCGGCGGTGAGCCGGCCCCCCGGCTGGGCGTCGGGCAGCCCATCTTTCGGGCTGCACCGGATCTGGACGGTAAGTGCGCCGGCCAGCGCCGTCTACAGCCTGGTCAGCAGGCACGTCCCGACCGGCATGAGGTGGGCTGGGAACGGCCAGGGCAGCACTGCCATGGGGGTCACCCAGCAGTTCGTGACCTACAGCCCCGGCCGGCCGCCGGCCGGGGTCGGCCAGGCAACCCTGTCGATGACGGTCGCGCCCGCCGGGACGATGACGCTGCTGCGCGCCGATGTCCAGGTGATCTGGTATCCGCCGCGCTCGCCCGCCGAGTACATCCCGGCGGGGATGCACGCGGTGACCATCACCGTCTCGTATTCCGGCTCTGCGGGACCGCGCACGGTCAGCAGGACGTTCACCTCGGCCGCCCTCGCCGGGCGGCTGGCCGCCATGCTCAACGGCGCCCACGCTTCGGCCGGCGGCTATGCGAACTGCCCGGCCGAGCTGGTCAGCTACAAGCTGGCCTTCGCGCCGTCGCCGGGTGCCGTCCCGTACCTGGTGGCGACCGTGGGGAGCTGCGCGATCGTGCCGGTCACGGTGGCCGGTCACCAGCAGCCCGCCCTGCAGGAGCCCGGTGCTCTCGGCCCGGCGCTGAGCAGGCTGATGGGCAGGCCGGCCGGCCTGCCACGGTCGGCCCGGATACCGCCGGCCCAGTAGCCGCCCACTCAGCCGCGGTGGAATAACGTTGCGGACGGCCGCCCGGCTCCCGCACCATGGCCCGATGACATGGATCGCACCCGAGGTACCGCGCACTCGCGCACCGGCCGTCGCGCCGGAACGGCCGGCGCTGGATGGCTGGCTCGACTTCCACCGCCAGACGCTGCTGTTCAAATGCCAAGGTCTCTGCGGTGAGCAGCTCGCCAGACGGGCGGTCGCGCCATCATCGATGTCGTTGCTCGGACTGGTCCGGCACATGGCGGAGGTGGAACGCGCCTGGTTCAGGCGCCGCTTCGCCGGTCAGGCCGGCCTGCCCTGGCTGTACGTTTCGGACGGCCAGCCGGACGGCGACTTCGATCTGGCCGAGGCGAGCGGCGCCGAGCAGGACTTCGCCACGTTCGCCCAGGAATGTGAGCTGGCCCGGCAGGCCGCCGAGGGGCACTCGCTGGACGAGACGTTCAAGCACCCCGACGGTGAGGTCATCGACCTGCGCTGGGTCTACGTCCACATGATCGAGGAGTACGCCCGGCACAACGGCCACGCCGACATCCTCCGCGAGCAAATCGACGGCACGACCGGCGACTGAGACTCCCCCGGCTCCGGGTTGCCACGGCTGGCCGGGAGTGTAACTTTCACCGCCGTCGAACGGCTGACCTGTGGGAACGGCCTCGCCACCGAGCGCACATGGCCGCTGGTGCGCCACGACCGTAACATCACACGGTGGTCAAATCATCACGGAGTGTTTTATTCCGGAAGGAGGCCTGGCCGTGGCATGGACCAGGAAAGCGGGAAGCGTGGCGGTCGCCGCGCTGATCACCGGCGGGCTGCTCACGGCGGGGTCCGCCGGCGCGCGGGCGGCCACCACCCAGTTGTGCCAGATGCAGACGGCGCCGGTGGCCGGCGGGGTCTACACCGTGCAGAACAACGAGTGGGGTTCGGGTGCGGCCGAGTGCATCACCACCGATGGCAGCGCCGACTTCACGGTGGCGAACTCGGCCATCAGCAACGCGACCAACGGCGCGCCCGGCGGTTATCCGTCCATCTACCAGGGCTGCCACTGGGGTAACTGCACCTCGGGCGGCCTGTCCGCCAGCCCGGTCCAGGTCTCGGCCCTGACCGCCGGCAAGGTCACCACGAGCTGGAGTACCACCCAGCCCGGCGGCAGCAACGACTACGACGTCGCCTATGACATCTGGTTCAACCAGACACCGACGACGACCGGCCAGCCGAACTGTACCGAGCTGATGGTCTGGTTGAACCACAACGGCCCGGTCCAGCCGTTCGGCTCCCAGGTCGCCAGTGGCGTCACCGTCGGTGGCCGCGGCTACAACATCTGGGAGGGGTCGCAGGGGTCGTTCGACACGGTCTCCTACACCATGACGACGCCAGCCACCTCGGTGAGCAACCTGGACCTCGCCCCGCTGGCCCAGGATGCGGTCAGCCGCGGCTACCTGTCCCGCTCCTGCTACCTCATCGACGTCGAGGCCGGGTTCGAGCTCTGGCAAGGCGGCGCCGGGCTGGCCACCAACTCCTTCGCAGTGAACATCAACGGCTCCGGTCCGCCCCCCGCCACGTGCTCGGCGGCCTACTCGGTTGTCAATTCCTGGCCCGGCGGTTTCCAGGGACAGGTCGTCGTGACCGACACCGGCACCAGCCCGCTCAACGGCTGGGCGCTCAACTGGGCCTTCCCGGGCAACCAGCAGATCTCCAGCCTGTGGAACGGGAACTACAGCCAAAACGGCCAGAAGGTCACCGTCACCAACGCCTCCTACGACGGGACGGTCCAGCCCGGAGCCTCGGTCACCGTGGGATTCAACGCCACCTACAGCGGCACCAACACATCACCCTCCAGCGTGTCCTGCAGCTGACCGGGTTCCTGCGGCGGCTTGCCCACCCGCGATCAGCCCGCTGGCGCGGCAGGCCGGCCGGTGAAAGTTCCATCCCTGGGTGATGTACCCTTCGCCGGTGCCCTCGCATGAGCACGAGACGGCGGAGGCCCGGGCGCGCGCGCT
>Ga0209167_10002105_pt1 | contig 10999 bp, 10 predicted proteins | sample Coa_R1_9_FD_187154 | JGI IMG/M metagenome (GOLD analysis project Ga0209167, IMG submission 187154) | Surface soil microbial communities from Centralia Pennsylvania, which are recovering from an underground coalmine fire - Coalmine... | ecosystem: Environmental > Terrestrial > Soil >...
ACCGGGGGGCTTTTCTGACCTTCGCCGATCGCGACCGCAAGCTGGCGGAGCGGCTCGACCGGCGTCTGATGGTCCTGGTGGCCGAACCAAAGAACCTCTCCGCAATCACGGCCGCCTACGGAGATCAGCGCCGCGATCTCGCACTGATTGAGACCGCCGATCACCTGCGCGGCTTGGCGGGACCGGCCGACCTGGTCGCCCGGATCACCGAAACGCATTTCGCGCTCACCGTCTTCGATACCGACGTCGAGCCGGTGGAGGCCGCTTGGGCCCGTTTCCACTCAACCGCCGGCGCGCATCGGATCGGCATCGGCGCGGCGATTTTCGACGCCACCCACCCCGCCTCGCTCGAAGTTCTGATCGATCAAGCCGAGTCCGACCTCGCTCCCGCCGCCCTCACCGTGCGCAGGTAGGGGTCGCGCAGGTGCGACCCCTACAAGGATTTGTGCGCCGTAAGCATCAGATTCTCTCCGAACAGCAACGCGGTGCTGCCCAACGCCCGCCGGATCTCACGGTTCCGCGCCCGCTGGGCCGGATCTTTTTCCTTCCGGAACGCCAAGCGCGTGTACATCCATATCCACGGCGCCAGAATCGAGTAGGCATAGCTGACCGGTTTCACGTGGGTGCCATCGGCCGCGGTTAGGACGAAACCCGAAGTGTGCAGCGCATACCGCAGATCGGCGAAAGTCGAGAGGCCAATGTGATGCAGCGGATGGCGGCCGGATTCATTCAGCGGACGCGGGTCTTTATGAAAGAAACCGCTTCCTAGAAAACGCACGCGCGAACGCAGGGAGACGATATTCGGGGTGGTGAGCACCAAAATTCCGCTGGGGCGCAGGACGCGGCAGGCTTCCCGCAGAAACGCGTAACGATTCTCCAGATGTTCGATGCCCTCCACGCAAAAAACGGCATCGAAGCTCGAGTCGGGACACGGCAAGTGACGGTTGAAGTCGGCCACTAGAAACCGCTCGGCGAGTATGCACCGCGCGCCGCAATCCGGATCGACATCCGCGCCCCACGCGTCGAAACCGCTTTTTGCGAGCGCCTGGCACAGCGCTCCGGCACCGCAGGGAGCGTCCAAAACTTGCGCTCCGGCAGGCAGTTTCAACGCCGGAATATGCTCCAGAACGGCCTTCTGAATCGCGGATAACGGCTGCATGTTAGCGCGGCGCATCCATCGTACCCTGCGTTAAGATATGAGGGCAACCTGCGCAGGCTCTTCCGCTACGTGAATGCCCACCATCGGGCTTGATGCCACTTACATTGTCGACGCCAAGCCAACCGGTACGGCCACTTATTGCCGGGCGCTGGTTCGGGCTCTGGCTCAACTGGGCGCGCCGCACCGTTTTCTGATCTGCTACCGGATATCACGTTTCAAGAACCGCCATCAGTTCCGCGCACCGCTCCAGGGAATAAGCGCCCCCAACTTCTCCGTGCAGCCCTACCAACCGGCCCTTACTTTTTGGCTTCCCTGGCAAGTGGATGTGTTTCACAACCTCGGTCAGCGCCCGCCGGCCTTTCGGTTCGCGCGCGAGGTAGTCACAGTTCACGATGTGTTTCCGATCAGCGGCGGCGACTACTCCACTCCGGATTTTCAGCGCAAGTTTTCGGGATTGCTCCGCCAGGCGGTAGAGCGGGCCAGCCGCATCATCACGCTATCGGAGTATACGGCATCCCAGGTGGTTCTACACTGCGGCGTCGAAAGAAACCGCATTCGCGTGGTGCCCGGCGGCGCATGGCCGGAGTTTGGAGTGCCCTCACCTGAAGATGCCGCGCGGGAACGAGCGCGCGTAGTGGGCGACGGCCACGAGATGCTGCTCATGGTGGGCGTGATCGACAACCGCAAGAACGTCGTCAATGCCCTGCGGGCCTTGCAACTCCTGCCACCGAGCTATCGGCTGGTCCTGGCCGGCGGCAACGGTTATGGAAGCGAAGCCGTGCATGGCTTCATCGCGTCGCAGCGCCTCGAGAAACGCGTCAAGGTGCTCGGATATGTCACGTCGGAAGCGTTGGCCGCCTTATATCACAGCGCCAGCGCGCTCTTGTTTCCTTCCCTGGAGGAGGGATTTGGATTTCCAGTTCTCGAAGCGATGGCGCGCGGCCTTCCGGTGGTGACCTCGAACACGTCTTCGCTCCCGGAACTGGGGGGCGATGCCGCGCTCTACGCTGATCCTCGCGACCCGCACAACATCGCGCGGGAGGTGGCCCGGGCGGTGGAAAATCTCGAGCTCCGCCAGGAGTTGATTCTCAAAGGCGTGCTGCGGTCCCGCGAGTTCACCTGGGAACGCACGGCGCGCGAAACGTTGCGCGTGTATGAGGAGTTATTGTAGAGGCCGGGGATGCTCGGCCGTTAGGGCCTGGACTTAGACAGCTCGCTGGCCTCGGTCCGGGCCGCTCGATGAAGATCGCCTAGCTTCGAACCGGTCACAATCAGCGAAATCGCCCCGCCGATCATCAGCGGGATGGTCACGATGGCCCACAAAACCAGCGAAAAACGTCCTGCCTCATCGGGCACCACGTTGAAAATCCGGACCAGACTTTCGCGCGCCAGAAACTGGAATACGCCCAAATTCCCGGGAGCCTGCGGCACCACCCCACCCAACCGCAGGATCACCATCAGCCCAAATGCGGTCTTGAGGGGCAGGTCGAACCCATAGCCCTTGAAGGAAGCGTAAATCGGAATCACCCCCAACAAGAGATAAGGCAAGCTCTGCAGAAACGCGGCGAAAAGATAGCGCGAGTGCCCTATGATCTCCAGATCCTCACACAGGATTCGGAACTGCCTGCGCCAGGGTTTGGTCGATTGAGTGGGACCGATCTTGTAATGGTGGAACATCGCCCCGCCCAGCGCCACGGCCAGCACCAGGACCACGATCATGAGTAGGTAACCGCCGTCCACCAGATAGTGAAGCCCGCGTGGAATCGGAATGAATCGCAGCATCACAAACAGGCACATGGACAGCCAGATGCCGTCGAACACACGCTCGATCAAGGCGCTGGTGAGCGAAACAGAAAAGGGCAGCACCGTTGGGCTGGCCAGCAGCCGCGTTTCCTTCGTCAGCAGATAGCAGCGCAGTACTTCGCCCACCCGGAAGGGCAGCACCTCATTGGCGAACAGGCCCACGTAGATGGCCCGCACGGTGTCCCAGTAGGGGAGGCGCACTACGGGACGCAACAGGATGCGCCAGCGCATCGCGTGCCAGAAGTACATCACCACGTCGGCGATGACCGCCACCGCGACCCACCACCAGTTCATGGTGGCCAGGTCGTCTTTGAGTTCGATCAGCTTGGCGTCCCGGAGAGCCCACACGAGACAGCCGATGGAAACGAGGTTGGTTACGACCAGCAACACCCGAGACCGAATGCCGCTCGATTTCTTCTCCCCCAAATCTCTATGATAGCGTGACACCGGCCAGCCACTTAAGGTGTGTCACGGGTGCGCCGCAGTATGACCCGGGCTAGCGGAAGTAGTTTCCAGCCAGCGCGGGATTGGCCTTCAGGGCCTTGCTCCAGGCCCGCTTCGCATCATCCTCTTTACCGGCCGCGTGGAGCGTGTGGCCTAGGTTCAGAAAGGCTTCGGAGAAGTTAGGCTTGGAGTCCGCCGCGGACTGGTAGCATTCCGCTGCTGCTTGATTTTGCCCGGCAGAGTGCAGCAGCATTCCAAGGTTATAGGACAACTCCGGCGAGTGGGCGCCCAGCGCGGCCAGTTTCCTGTGCAGTTCCAGGGCCTCGGGATGGTCTTTCCGCTCTATCGCGACAGCCGTAAGCCCCAGCATGGCATCGGTGTTGCTGGGCTCAAAGGAGAGCGCCCGCTGGAATGCTTCGTGCGCCGCGCCCAGGTCCTGGGATTTCCAGCGCGCCAGGCCCAGATTCAGCAGCGCGCCGATCCAATCTTTCTTCTTCTTCAAGCACGTTTCGAAGGCGTCGACAGCGCCTGCATAGTCGCCGCGCTGCAGTTTCAGGAAACCCAGGCGGAAAGCGGCATCTTCCCAATGCGGGTTAGCGGCCACCAGCCGCTCAAAAAGTTTTTCGGCTTCGGTGAAGTTGCCTTCTCGTTCTGCCACCAGCGCCAGGTTCCACAGCACCCCCGGCAGATCAGGCGAAGTGGCCAGCACTCGCTCGTACGCCTGGCGCGCGCCCGGCAAGTCGCCGCGATCCTGCAGCGCCGAACCGAGATTCGCGTTGGCTTCCACTCCCTCGGGACGAACCCGCACCGCCTCCCGGAAAGCATTGGCGGCCTGTTCCAGCCGTCCCGTTTTCTGGTAGGCCACCCCGAGATTGAACCACCCCTCGTAGGAATCGGCAGCTACTTTCACAAGCTGCGAGCAGTGCTGTAACGCGCCGCTATAATCGCCCCGCGCCAGCGCCATGGAGGCCAAAGCCTCCAGCGCATGGCGAGACTGCGGCTGAATCTTGAGCAGCCGCTCAGCCAGTTCCTTCGCCTTGTTCTCGTCCTTGCGAGCCAGCGCCGCCGCCATCAGATTCGAGAGGAGCTCTGTCGAATTCGGATTCGCCGCCAGCAGCTTCCTATAAATTTCCGCGGCCTCCTCCAACCGCGCCAATTGATGCAGCGCGATGGCCTTCCCGAACAGAATTTTGTCCTGGTTTGCACCCTTGCCACTCAGCGCAGCTTCGAATGATTGGCGAGCGCCGTCCCACTGCTCCAACTTCAGCCGGCACAAACCAAGATTGTAGTGTCCGGTATAATTTTGCGGCTCGATCTCAGTGGCCTTGGCGTAATTGCGCGCTGCTTCGGTCCAGTTTTGTTGCTCGAAAGCAAGGTGACCGAGTCCAGTATGAACTTCGATCGGGCTTTCGCCCCGCGCCGCTGCCCCTTCCAGCGCGCGGATTGCATCGTCAACGTGACCCTCGGACGCGAGAATCACCGCTTTGGCCAGCGTAGGCGATTCCGCCCGCCGCTTGGCCTTACCCTGGGCCGCGTCACTGTCGCCGCGCATCAATCTTTCCACCAGATCGTCGTCCACGAAGAAAACGGTTTGGTCGCTGTTTTCCGCCATTACGTCTCCTAGTTCTTCCTCATCTATTTCTCGTCCTCATCTATTTCTTCCTGATGAGGGGAACAACCGTGAAGTTGCTCCGCAGCGCGGCGCGCTCACCATCCTCGCTGTAAAGACCCGCGCCGCCCGACTTGATCCGGTCATCGGTCCAGTCCTCCACTTTCTGGTCCTGCACCCAAGTGGTGAAGTGATTGCCAACCGCCTGGAATCGAATCTTGTAAACCCCGTCCGCACCGGTCGCCGGCGGGGCCGGAACGCGCGTGCGAGCCAGTTCCTCGCCATTGATCACGGCGTAATGCGACGCGACGACGAACGGCGCGGTCCCCGCGTTCTGAATCTCCAGCTTGCTCACATAAAAATTCTGTGGATCTTTCGCGCGGTACACCCATCCGGCGGCCTTGGACTGAATGGCGATCTCGAATTCCAAGCGATAATCCCTCAAGTCCTCCGAGGCGCGCAGCAAGGAGATTCTGCGCGGGCGCCTGGTGTCCGGTGAAAAGTTCTGGAGCCAGTCATCGGGCGCGTTGGGCAGCGGCGGGCCGGCGTCGACCATCGGCGCGTTAGAAGTACTGCCGTCGTTGCTCTCCACGAAGAAAAAACCGGCGGCAAGGGCGAGACCCGCGGCCATCCCTGCCGTAGCCTTCACGGTGCGCGATAGTCCCGAATTCATCGGAGAACTGAGCTGGATCTGCGGCACTGTGCTGGCGCGCTTGGCGGCCGCACCCAGAATCATCACGGTGCGCAACGGCAAAGGGTCATGGCGCGGAGCTTGAACAGTTGTCCCGCCGGGCAGCGCCGAAAAAACCTGAACCGGCCGAGCCCTGCCGGCAGCGACGCCGTGCAGCGTTACCGGCATCGGCCTGGTGACCCGCTCGGGTATCGATACGGGCTCATTCTTAGCTGCTGGCTCGATAATAGTAGCTTCGAGGACGGCGGCTTGGGGGACTGCGGGCGCGCGATCGGGCCCTGTTTCAGACCCGATCTTGAACTGCTCAAGTTTGTCCAGCGGACCGAATTCAATCGCGAAACCAGTGAACTCCCGTTCGGGCGCCTGCCACAGGGTTGGCTCTTTGCAAGGAAATTGCGGCGGGATGCGTACATCCCAAGGCGTGTTGGCGGCCTCCAGGATGGCCGCGGTGCCGTTCACGTGAACCTCGACCACCGGCGCCACGCCCATGAACCCGCGCACGTCTAGACACCGTTCGTGCGTGCGCCCAGAAGGATTCTGGATCCGAGCTGCCGGAAGGAAGCGAACCTGCGGCGCCTGCGGAAATGCGGCGGGAGGAGAGTCGAATCGCCGTCGCGGTTGTTCCGGCGTCAAGGCGTGTGCCAGTTCCATTTCTCCCAAAACTGTCGCCGCCGTCCGAACTGCTGTGGGAATAAGCTGGTTCACCAGGATCCCCGCCATAACAGCCGGCGCACCGTTCTCGGACGCATGCGGCGTTGGGGCGGGCGCGGGCTGGGCTCCGGGCGCCTCCGAAAGTCCTAAGGTGATTGGTCCCCTGTTTTTTTTGGGTGAAATCTGTGCGCCGGCCTCGGAAGGTTTTTCTTCCAACAGACGGCCCAGCGCAAGCTGATCGTACTTTTCCCGGTATTGCCGGCGATGGGTGTCAGAGCAGAATTCCTGACGCGCAAGCCGCTTGAAAACAGCCAGCTCCTTGCCGCAATGCAGACAACGCATGGCCGTTAATCGTCTTTTTTGTGTCCGGGCTTAAGGGCATTCCCGCGCTTTTCTGCGGGGGAAACACCTGAGAGATCTTTCAACCGATTCCCTACGCCGTGGATCTTCTATTTACCCCCGGCCCTAAAGTTATTTCCTTACACGCCGATTTATTGACTTCATGGCGTCGGATGCGAACGGAGGCAGTATGGCGAAAGCTGAAGCGTTGAAAATCGCGCTGGAATCGCTGCGCGGTGCGATTCCAGAACTGCAAGGCGTACTACTTGCATCTCACGAAGGTCTTCCCATCGCCCACGCCCTCACTAATGGAGCGGACCCCACCCGGGTGGCGGCCATGGCCGCGGCCGCATCCAACCTGGGACGCCGCGTAAGCGATAACATTCATGCCGGAACGCTGGGCGAAGTTGCGATCCAGGGGGAACAGGGCGCGCTGTTCGTCTACTCGGCCGGTCCTAAGGCAGTCCTCGCGGTGCTCAGCCCACAAGGTGGCAATGCCGGTTTAATCCACCTGGAGGCGCGCGCGGCGGCGAAGGAAATCGCGGATTTATTCTAACTCGGGTTTATTCCGATTGGACGGGGTCTTGCAGCTCGCGCACAAGCCCCGTCCTTATTTTTTGCGCGGCGGCGCGTCCCGCTACTTCAATCAACTCCGAATCGCCGGCCTGGCGCACGCGTTCCAGACTTCCAAAGTGCTTCAATAGCTTCAGTACCGTCTTCTCGCCGATCCCCGGGATCACATCCAGTTCGCTGCGCAGCCGGCTGGCGTTGCGGCGCGTGCGATGGAACGTCACCGCGAACCGGTGCGCCTCGTCACGGACCATCTGCGCCAGGTGCAGTACTGGCGAGAACTTGTCGAGTACAATCGGCTCGTCCTCTTGCCCGTGCACGTAAATCCACTCCTCGCGTTTGGCGATGGCGGCCAGCGGCTGACCGGTAATGCCCAGCGCCTCGAGCGCCTGCGCCGCGGCATGGAGCTGGCCCAGGCCGCCGTCCACCAGCACGAGGCCCGGCCGAGGCGCGCCCTCTTCCTTCAATCGACCGTAGCGCCGCGTGATCACCTCCCGCATCGACGCGAAATCGTCATTGCCCTCCACCGTGCGGATCACGAATTTCCGATAGTCGGACTTCTTCATCCGGCCGTCTTCCCACACCACCATGCTGGCCACCTTGTCGGTGCCCTGAATGTGCGAGATATCGAAGCATTCGATTCGCCGCGGCGGCAGTTCCAGCCCCAGCGCGTCCCGGAGCGCCTCCTGAATCGCTTTCGACGACGGCTTCAGCACGCGGAAACGCTGCTCGAAGCTATGTTTGGCGTTCGATTCCACCAGCTCCAGCATGGCCTTCTTTTGGCCGCGCTGCGGCGTGTGGATTTCGACTTTGCGCCCGCGGCGCTCCGATAGAAATTCCTCCAGGAGCGCGCAGTCTTCGAACGCCACCGGCACGTGGATAAACCCCGGCACATACGGCTCATTCAAATAAATCTGCTTGAGCAGCGACGCGAAAAACTCCGGCGGATCGAACTCGCGCTGATCCTCCCAGAAGTATTCGCGGCGGTCCACGATGCGCCCCCCGCGCAGATGGAACAGGTTCACCGCCACCAAGGGCGGCTCGGCATGATAGGCGAAGATGTCGGTGTCGGCCCCGTCGGCCGCGGCCATCTTCTGCCTCTCCCCCATTTCTTCCACGGTCCGGATGACATCGTGCAGCGCGGCGGCCTCCTCGTAGTGCATTTCCGCACTGGCCGCTTCCATGCGAGCCCGCAGCTCCTGCGCCAGGTCCTTGTGGCGGCCTTCGAGGAACAGGCGCACTGAACGAACTGTCTCGGCATACTGCGGATCGGTCGTCAGCCCCTGGACGCACGGCCCCAGACACCGGTGAATATGAAACTCCAGGCACGGGTGGGTGTGCGTTCGCGTCAGGTCCACGTTGCAGGACGGCACCTTGAAATGCCGGTGGATGAAGTGCACCAGGCGGTGCGCCAGATTGCCCGGAAAATATGGCCCATAGTAGGTTGACCCGTCTTTTTTCAGCCGCCGTGTCACATACACGCGCGGGTAACGCTCCGCCGTCAGTTTGATGTACGGATAAGTTTTGTCGTCCCGCAGCAGGACGTTATAGCGTGGCTTCCACTGCTTGATCAGATTGTTCTCGAGCGCGAGCGCTTCCTTCTCGTTATCCACCTGGATAAAGTCGATGTAGCGCGCCTCGCCCACCAGCGTGCCGGTCTTCGAATCCGCCAGGCGCTCGTCGGAAAAATAGCTCCGGACGCGCGCCCGCAGGTTGTTAGCCTTGCCGACGTAAATCACCGTGCCGAAGGCGTCTTTGTACAGATACACTCCGGGCAGCAGAGGCAGTTCGGCAGCGCGTGCGCGAAGATCGGACATCGGTTCTATACTTTAATTGTGACACGCGGCGTTTTTTGGCTTGCTCTTTTGCTGTCCGGAGCATCCGCCCGCGCGCAAAATAAGCCGCCGGAGCCTCCCGCAGCCCCCCCATCCGTCAAGGAGCAGGAACCTCCCGAAGAGGATCCCGGCCTCATCCCGAAAGAGTACTCGTTCAATCCGCTGGAGGCCTCGAGCAACATCACGGCCGGCAACTTCTATTTCAAGAAGGGGAACTATCGCGCTGCTTCCAGGCGTTATCTCGAAGCTACCAAGTGGGACCCAACCTCCGGCGATGCGCTCCTCAAGCTGGCCGAGGCCGATGAGAAGCTGCGTGATTTCGCCGGCGCGCGCGAGGCCTACACCAAGTACCTTGCCATGCCGGATATCAAGGACGCCGACCTTGTGAAAAAGAAGCTCGCGAAGCTGCCCCCAAGCCGCACCAAAAAATGACCGACAAAATCGTCGTGCTGAGCACCTGCGATTCGGAGGAGCAGGCCGCGCGTCTGGCGCGTCATTTGGTGGAACAACGCCTGGCTGCCTGCGTGAACATCCTTCCCCACGTACGCTCGATTTATCGGTGGGATGAAAAAGTGGAAGACGCAGGCGAATGGATGCTGGTGATCAAGTCCCGCTGCGACCTTTTCGTCGCCCTCCGCGCCGAAATCGAGAAGATACATTCCTACGAGGTTCCGGAAATGATCGCGCTGCCGGTTGTCGATGGGTCCCAGGCGTATTTGGGCTGGCTCGACCACGAACTCAAAGCTGCCGAATAGGCTCCCGTTGGGGCGAATTTTCGCATGCCGCCAAGCAGCACTCTTACTTCCCGAGCCGTTCCGGCCCCTGCGACAGCATCCTCAGGCGATAGAGCCCCTCGCGCGCTGTGATATAGAGCGTTCGCTTGTCCGGCCCCGAAAACGCCACGTTGGCAGGCTGGCGATCCACCTTGATAGTGCCCAGATACTGGCCTGAGCTGTCGAAGACTTGAATGCTGCTGAACGTCGAGATGTAAACCCGGTCCGCGCGATCGAGGCACAGACCATCCGCCCCACTCTCCCCGCCCGCTGGAGTGTCGTGCAGCGTCGCAAATGCCCGCTTGTTCTTCACTGATCCGTTGGCTTGCACCTCGAACGCAAAAACCGTGTCACCAATTGTGTCGTCGACGATCAGCGTCTTGCCGTTCCGCGTCAGCGTGAGGCCGTTGGGCCGCGCGATGGTATCGTCAATGACGATCGGCTGTTTGGCGCCCGGCGGCAGATAGTACACGTACGACTTGCGGCCCGGAAGCACCGGACGAGGACCAGGGTCGGTGAAATAGATCCCGCCCTTGGCGTCCACGATCAGATCGTTGGGCGCAAGCAGCGGCATTCCGGGAATGCCCTCGGTTACAGTGGTGATCTGGCCGTCCCGGCTTCTCTTGCTGATCCGCTTGCCGTCGCCTTCGGCGCCCAGCAGATCGCCGTTTTTCATCAAAGCTAGCCCGTTCGTGCTGTTGGTCTTCTCGCGAATCACCGTGATCTTACGGTCCGGATCCATATGGTATGTCTTGCTGGGCTCCCGGATGTCCGAAAAGTAGAGGCCGCCGTCGGCGGTGCCCACAGGCCCCTCTGTGAAAATGAAGCCTTCCTGGACAAGTTCGGGTGCAGAGCCCGCCGCTACGATGCCGGCGATGCCCTGTGACTGAGCCAGACACCGCAGTCCGAATAAGAAGAAGAGCGCCGCTCGTTTCATGCTACGCCTTGGACCCTTCGATGCGCATCCGGTAGAAGGAGCGCCACACGAAGACCAGCGAAATGATCAGGAACACCACGCCGAGGCTGGTGCTGACTCCGTTGCCTTGCTTGGCTGACAGCGACACCGCCAGTTCCACTGCCAGCAGCCCGAACAGCGTCGTGAACTTGATGATTGGGTTCAACGCC
>Ga0209167_10002106_pt1 | contig 10999 bp, 9 predicted proteins | sample Coa_R1_9_FD_187154 | JGI IMG/M metagenome (GOLD analysis project Ga0209167, IMG submission 187154) | Surface soil microbial communities from Centralia Pennsylvania, which are recovering from an underground coalmine fire - Coalmine... | ecosystem: Environmental > Terrestrial > Soil > Unclassified...
AGCGAGTGGCACAGAGATCGCGATCACCGCCGCGACGACGCCTTTCATCATTTCGCCCTCATTGTTTCACGACCATGTGCGCGCGGTCTTTTTCATTTTCCAGGCAAATATAGTCCAGCAAATCGGTATCGGGCACGAGGAGTTCGTTCAGCGCGATGGTCCACGGCTTGGTGTACGCCTTAGGATCATCCACCGTAATCTCGATTTCCAAGCGCCCATAGTTCACCCGGCGGAACCGCTCGGTGACTTTGGCGGCATCCGTCAACGGGTGCCCGCTGGTGTCCAGCCAGATCCCGTCCCGAAAGCCGGCTGTCTGCACCACCAGAGTGTCCCCATCCCATTTCCCCGTTGAGTAGCCATTCCAGGCCGGCTGCGGGTCGATGGGCAACGGCCGCCCATCCGTGAAGATCTGCCGGTAGCTCGCGTTGTACTCCGCAAGGATCACAAGCAAACCCGGAGTCTGGACGACCTTCCTGAGCGTAGCGTGGGTGTACAGCTCGAAAATGCCTACCGGCAGACAGTTGGTAATGGGCTCGTCTGTCTTGGGCGGCGCAGTCCGGGCCTTCGCCAAGTCCGCCGCCCACGGCTGCAAGGGCAGGCCGTCCTTCAACCTCGGGGCAAGGTTGAGGAACTCTTGAGAAGACGGTGTGTCATCGCACCCATTCGGCGGGCAAGGCCGGGTGTGCTCCATTTCCCAGATTCCGGAAAAGTCGGGCTTGCCATCGGCGGTGCGCGGTGCGGGCGCGGAAAGATTGGGCTTGCCGTCGGCGGTGCGCGGGAGTCCAGCGGTAGGATAGCTCAGCCATTGCGCGCCTAAAGGCACAGCCAGCGGCACAGATATCACGATCACCGCCGTAAACGCGCTTTTCATTTATTTATTTGCCGACTAGGTGCGTTATATCCTTCTCGTTCTCGTTGCAGATATAGTCCATCAGCTCCGTATTGAGAACGATGAATTCATTCAGCTTGACCGTCCACGGTTTGGTGTACGCCTTGGGATCGTCCATGGTGACCTCGATCTCCAGGGTGCCGTAATTCACACGCCGGAAACGTTCGGTCAGCTTGGCGGCGGCCGTGATCGGGCTGCCACTGCGATCGAGCCACATCCCGTCCCGGAGACCGTTGGTCTGCACCACCAAAGTGTCCCCCTCCCATTTCCCGGTTGAGTAGCCGTTCCAGGAGGGCTGCGGATCTTCCGGCAGCGGACGCCCGTCCGTGAAAATCTGCCGGTAACCGGCATTGCGTTCGTTGAGAATGACCACCAGACCGGGGACCTGGACGATCTTCCTGTATTCGGGATCGACGAGCAGGCGCGGTACGCCCAGCGGCAAGCAGTGCGATGTCGGATCGTCTTTCCCGTACTCCGCCTTGCGCTGCTTGACGAGGTCTGCCGCCCAGGGCTGGTAGGGCAGGCCGCCGGGCAGTCCGGCGCCGAAATCGACCCACCCCACGGAGCTGGCTCCCAGGGGGAAGACCCCTTCCGCTATCACTACGGGCGCTGTACCCCTCCGGTTGTTATCCCAGATGCCCGACAGGTCGGGCTTGCCATCGGCGGTTCGGGGCGCAGGGGCTTGCAGATTCGGCTTTCCGGCGGGCGTTTTGGGGACCCCGGCCGTGGGGTAGTCCAACCATTGGGCGCCTAAAGGCACAGCGAGCGGCGCACACACCGCAATCACGGCAAAAGCAACGACAATGCGCTTCTTCATTGGTATCTCCTGAACTACTTCCCAATCATGTGCGAAGTGTCCTTTTCGTTTTCCATACACATGTAATCCAGCAGCTCGGTATTGAGCACGATGAATTGTTTCAGCTTAATACTCCACGGCTTGCTGTACGCTTTCGGATCGTCGACGGTAATTTCGATTTCCATGTTCCCGTAATTCAGACGCCGGAAGCGTTCGGTGACTTTGGCGGCGTCGGTCATGGGGTCGCCTTTCATGTCGAGCCACAACCCATCGCGGAAACCGGCGGTCTCGACCACCAAGGTGTCTCCCTCCCACTTTCCCGAAGAGTAGCCGTTCCAGGACGGCTGCGGATCGACCGGCAGCGAACGCCCGTCCGTGAAGATTTGCCGGTAGCTCGCGTTCCATTCGTCGAGGAAGAGAAGTAGTCCTGGAGCTTGCACGATCTTCTTGAACTCAGGAACCGTGTGGATTTCCGGCACGCCCAGCGGTATACATCGCGAATGCGGCCAATCTTTTCCGATTCCAGCGGACCGTGCCTTGACAAGGTCGGCCGCCCATGGTTGATACGGCAGGCCGTCGGGGAGCCCCTGCGCTATATTGCGGACCTCTGGACTGGCTCGCAAGTCCGTGCAGTTGGCCCTGCTTGGATCGCAAGGCAGTATGTTTTCCGCTTCCCAAATTCCCGAGAAATCCGGCTTGCCATCTCCGGTCCGGGGAGCAGGCGCGCCTAGGTTCGGCAGTCCGCTGGGGGTTGTAGGGACCCCGGCGGTCGGATAGTGAAGCCATTGCGCCGGCAGCGGCGCACACACTGCGATCATCACAATTGCCGCAGCGATCGAGCGTGCCATCACGGGCGTATTATATCGAATCCTCCGCGTCGGCACTCGGTAGGAGGTCACTTTTAGTAGGTCACTTTCCCGTATGGCGACTACACAGCCAACCGACACGGGTTTGGCCCGTTCGATGGAAGTAACGGGCGTATCGAATCGACCGGCCTAAAGCCAAACCTCCCTCAGGTGAGGAGAGAACCTACACCCAACGTATCGCTATGGTGTGGCCTGAGCACGGCAGGAGTGGAGGGCTATCGCATTCCCGCTGACGCTAGCGTGCCTGAGCCACTTGAAATTCAGAAAGACAGGGGCCGATTCGTGTCCACATGCGAAAGGTGCTCCCCATAAACTCCGCAGGACCCGCGTGGCGCTATCCACTCGTCTAGCGGCCGTAGAGACGCAGTTCCTTGCCGTCGGCCAGTACGACGCGCTCAAGCCTGATAATCTTCTGGCCGTCGGCAAACTGATAGCCGATGCCCGTGATCACGTCGCCGGGTTTCACCGTCGTCTTGGTCCATCCGTTAGCCTCCATACGGTTGATCGCGGGGCCGCCGATCAGCCATTTTTCCGTCCGACCGTCATTGGCCTGAACCTCAAGAGTCATCATCGGGTGAGGATTGGCCCACTTGAACTCAATTATCGTGCCCTTCACCGTAACGAGCCGGTCATTGCTGATCGGCCATGAGTGATGCGCCGATAGCGGCATTACAGCAGAGACTAGCGTAAGGATGACAAATGCTGGAACGCATAAGGTCTTCATTGTTGCTCCCTCCTGCGAGCTATTTTAGAGCAAAATCGAATAATACAGGAAAGAGGCCCGGGTCTAATCCCTGGCGAAGCCGGTTTGCACTGGACTCGGCCCGGGCCCGACCCGACCAGTGAGAGCGGCCGGAAACGGCGTTCTGAAAGGTTCCTCTCCTGCAGTCTCCGTCACGCCACTTGGTCGCTCACCGAGTCTATTTGGTGCGAGCGGGATAGTCTTTGGTGAAACCGTTGCGCTCATTGGTCATGGTGAAGCTGCCGTCGGAGCGGACGGACATCTTGAGGTAGTGGCCATGGTCGACCTCATTGACGTTCGCCAGGAATTGCTCCGGCGAGTTATGGTCCGCGCCGCCGGCGGCCGAGCGATGGATCTGCCAGAAGTCCTGGAGCCCGGGCGCGGTGTGGACGATTTGCCAGTACTCGGGGTCGCCTCCCTTTCGCTCGCCGTTGTTCATCACAGCCACGCGCGCAGCGATGGCGTGAACCAGTTGGGGCGCTCCCGCATGGGGATCGCCGTGACGCGTCGTGTGAAAGACGTCAAAGGTCCCGATCAGATTGTTGGGGCAGACTAGCTCGTGCTCCTGGTTCCAGGTTAGATCGCCCAGGTCGAGAAGCCTGAAGTTCCCGTAGCGGATGAAGAGCCCTATCGATTCGAAATTCTCCGGCGTAGGGTCTTGCTCCTTGAGTGCGGCATCGCGGCAGAGCGGGTTCGGCGCGCCGGCTCCTGGGACTCCCACAACAGGTTTGGTGATGAGCTTGCCTGCCGAGGAGGCAACCTGCACATCGAGACCTGCAATGGGAATCCGGTCACCAGGTTTTGCGGTAGTCGCACGGGCTTTTTCGCGCACCGGCTGATAGGAAAGAAAACCGGCCGAGCGGCTGGGCTGCAGCTCTACCGTATAGGGGCCGTGATCGATGAAGTGCAGGATGGGAATGCGGTTGGCCAGCTCGGCTGCGTTACCGACATGGTCTCCGTGGTAGTGCGTGATCACCAAGTAGTCGAGGACTCCGATATTGGCGAGCTTCAGCACGGCGGTGATGCGGTCGGCATCGCGCGTGATCGCGGGACCGCCAGGAGGCATGCCCTGATTGCCCGCAAAGCCTGTGTCCACCAGCATCGATTGTCCGGAAGGCGCTACAAAAAGCGTGGCCTGGCCGCCCTCGGTGTCAAGGAAGTAAATGTCCAGAGGTTTCTGCTGCGAGGCCTGAGCGTGAAGGACGATCGGCACAAACAGGGTCAGCGTCAGTAAGGAGAGGGACGGCTTCCGCATATAGGTGGTATTGTATACGGACCGGAAGCCGGATGATTCAGGACGCGGTCCGCGAGATCAACGTGTCGACCCAGCTCGGGAAGCAAGCAGTCATCACGTGCCGCAAGCGAACATGGTTTGATCTAGAATTCTCTATAAGGAGCCACAACCCATGCGCACCCCAGCTATTCTTAGCCGCCGCGAGGCCCTCGCCAGGTTCACCGCCGGGGCCATCGTCGCCCGCACCGCTGTTTCTGCTGACGCGCCCTTCCGCTTCGGCGCGCTTGATCATCTCGCCCTGGCTGTCGAGGACCCCGAAAAGTCCGTCCACTTCTACACACGCGTCTTCGGTAACACGGTTTTAAAGGAGAAGACCAACCCGCGCCATTACGTTAAACTCGGCCCCAACTACGTCGCGATCGCGCCTCCCGGCCAGGGTCAGGCTTCGCAGGCGATCAACCATTTCTGTCCCGGCATCGCTAATTTCGATCTCGCCGCCACCAAACGCGCACTGGATCGAATGGGCATCGAGTACCGCGAGACCACCGGCGTCGGCCTCTTTGTTCCCGACCCTGACGGTACCCTGGTTCAGCTTTGGACCGAAAACTCCTGGAGCCACCTTGGCGAAACCGCGGCGCCCGCGGCGATCCCCTCGCAAGGCGACCCTCTCCTCCACCCCACCGCCATCGACCACATACTCATCAACGTCTCGAACGTGGAAAAATCCACCGCGTTTTACGAGAGGATTCTAGGCTCCGTCATCAATCCTTCCAGCAGGCCCCGGCGTACCTGGTTCAGCGGAGGCGGCGGCAACCGCGTCGGCCTCGCCCTGGTCGGCCCCGGCCAGAACCCCGGCATCGACCACTATTGCCTCACCGCCCCGTTCGATCGCTCCTCGCTCGGGAAGGCCGTCGAAGCCGCCGGCGCAAAGATCACTCAGGGCGACGTCGCCGCAGGCATCGACTTCCTGGACGTCAACGGCATCCACGTACAGATTATTCCCCCCGCCCGCGCCTGAACGGCGCCGAACGCCGATTCTAGATCCTTTCCGTTTTCAGCATAGGGCCGGCATTCAGGGTGGGCGGCAACCGGTCGATATGGAAGCAGTGAGGCTCCATGGACCGGTCTTGAGGCAATGCTTCACAACCATGGAGTCGTGGGACGGCGTAATCGGCCGATAAGGGCCGTATGTCGAACTCGCTCCCCCACTGTAGGGGCAGAAATCACGGAGCGGCGTTCCCGGCGAGCGTGGCGATTTTCGTGGCGCTCGGTTTAGGCGTCCCTCTGCCCGCCCCCGCTCAAAACTCTGCCCCTGGCGACCTGACTCAGTACAGCCTGGAAGATCTCATGAATGTCCAGGTCACCTCCGTCTCCAAAAGAGAACAGACCCTTTCGAAGGCTGGAGCCGCCGTCTACGTCATCAATCAGGAAGATATCCGCCAATCGGGCTCCACCAATATTCCGGATCTGTTGCGCATGGTTCCAGGGATACACGTCGCCCAAATTAATGCGCACACCTGGGCCATCAGCGTTCGGGGCTTCACCGACAAGTATGGAGACAAGGTGTTGGTGATGATAGACGGAAGAAGTGTCTATAGCCCTCTCAGCTCCGGCGTCGACTGGGATCAACAAGACGTGCCGCTGGAGGATATCGACCGGATCGAGGTGATCCGGGGTCCGGGGGGCACGGTTTGGGGCGCCAATGCGGTCAATGGCGTGATCAACATCATCACCAAGAATTCCAAGGCTACGCCGGGCGGTCTGGTCACCGCCGGTGCGGGTTCCCAGGAAGCTGCACAGGGGTTAATGCAATACGGCGGCGAGATCGGCGGGAATGGAACCTACCGCGTTTTCGGAGACTACGCGAATCTCGGAAACTCACCTGCGCCTACCGCGGAACCGGTGACGGACGGCTGGCACAAGTCACACCTGGGATTCCGGTCCGACTGGGAACTTTCGCCGAAAGACAGCGTGACCGTCCAGGGCGACCTCTTCCAATCGCGCGAGGCGCAGACCATCGACACGATATTCCTCAATGATCTCCCGCGCGAGGCTATTTTTGACGATCAGATCACCGTCGGCGCTGGGAACGTCCTGGGACGCTGGGATCACGCACTATCAAATGGCTCCGGTACATCCTTGCAGGTCTACTACGACGGCTATAATCGCCGCGAGCGGGGGATGGGCGAACACCGGAATACCGTCGATGTGGATTTCCAGCATCATTTGACCCTGGGTTCACGCAACCGCCTTGAGTGGGGCGGGGGTTATCGCGTAACCAGCGATAACATCACTCCGGGGTACGCCACCTTTTACCTGCCGCAGCGGCGCACGGATAACCTCTTCAGTACATTTGTTCAGGATGAAATCAGCCTCACCTCGTCTCTGAGTCTCACGCTTGGAACGAAACTGGAACACAATGCCTATACCGGGTTTGAATATGAACCCAGCGCGCAACTGGTTTGGAGCCTGACCGATCGGCAAACCCTGTGGGCGTCTGCCTCGCGTGCCATTCGCCAGCCGGCTCGCGCGGACTTCGATATCAGGGCCGATGTCGCGCTGATTCCCCTGGACAACGGTGGCTTCGGGATCGTCGAGCTGACCGGCAATCCAAATCGAAAGGCCGAGCGGCTTTACGACTTTGAGGTCGGGTATCGCGCTCAAGTCACGCCGCGCGTCTCTTTAGACATTACGACCTTCTCAAGTTACTACCATGGCCTCCAGACGCAGGAGCCAGGAGACCCGTTTTTCACGATGGACCCACTGCCTCTCCATTTGCTCGTCCCCGAAATTTTCGGCGACAACGCCCACGCTCACAATTACGGTGGGGAGGTGTCCGCCAATTGGAGCGTTACCCATCGCTGGAGGATCAGCCCCGGTTACAGCTTCCTCCAGATGCATGTGGCGGGAGATCCCTCCACCCAGGATCCGGCCGCCGGCGCGATTGCGAATGAATCACCGAAGAATCAGTTCCAGATTCGCTCGTTCCTGAAACTGACCCGCCGGCTGGATTGGGATGCTGCTGTTTTCCAGGTGGGGGGATTGCAGGACACGGGAGAGGGGCCGACGTCCAGCTACACACGCCTCGATTCGCGCCTTGGATGGCACTGGGGAGAGTCACTTGAGCTCAGCATCGTCGGGCAGAACCTGTTATCGCCGGCCCACGCCGAGTTTCACGATACTTTCTCGATCTTGCATACCCTGGTGGCGCGTAGCGTTTTCGCTAAAGTCACATGGCACTTTTAGGCGCGTGAAGATCAGCTCGGAAACTATTATGGAGTCTGCCTCACGGGCGCATTCACCCCTGAGCTCGCCGCTGTGACTACAGCAGACGTGGCAGTTGAGGCATCCATCGTCCCAGGACTTGAGGCATCCAAAGTCCGAGGCTTGAACTCCCGCACGTAGCGCTGGATGGCACGCTCGAACAAGCTCATGCCCATCGATTTGGCTTCGGCGAGTGCCTGATCGTTTTTCCAGCGATCATGTTCCATGCGATAGCACGCAATCACGGCGCCGGTTCGATCAGCACCGCGCTTGCAGTGCACGAAAACCGGACCGGTAGTCGCGTCTTCCAGGAGCGCCAGGACCTTCACAACCTTTTCATTAGAAGGAGTTTCCATTCCATACATGGGTACGCTCACGTATTCCATGCCGGCCGCCCGAACAATTTTTTCCTCGGTTCTTGAACGGTCTCCAGGTTCGCGCAGGTCGACAATCGTTTTGATGCCCAATGTCGCTAAATCCTTGAATCCCTGTTCGGTAGGCTGGGCTCCCCGATAAACATGGTCGTCCACCTTCTGGAAGTTGCCAACGCCCTCCGCAGAACCGGGCAGCGCCGCAGTCGGTAGCGCGAAGGCGATGAAGAAGGCACGAGTACGCAAACCGAGGAAAAAGCGCTTAAATTTCATAGGCTTGGACTCTTCGCCGTAAAAATCCCGGAACCAATCCGCACTACATCGGATGCGGACGGCCCGGATTCGGTTCCGATCGCTATATTAAGATTCCTTCACGCGAGCAGCACGCCCCGGTTCAGAATATTCGCGTGTCCGTCGCGCAAAACTATAGCGGGAATCCCGGCGCCAGCGGAGACTCTTCTGGCGCTTATTTGATCAACGCGCCGCTAGAACTGATAAGCCAGGGAAATATTGAACACGTTCGCGGCGGCCGTCGGCCCCTTGGCTTCGCGGTTGGGATCGTTGTTCACGAATTGAATGGTCCTGAAGTCCCAGTAGCTCCATTCAAACGCAGCAGTCACCTCGTTTGTGATCTTGCGGAAATAGCTGGCCCATAGGAATGAGTTCTTGGCCCGAGTCGAACCGGGCAAGAGGTTGCGATTCTTCGGATCATCCGTTCCGGCGCCGAAATACAGCGTGTCTTTGCCGCTATTCATCGGAACGATTGCTTCCAACCACCCGCCTCCATCGCCGATGCGCTGGATTCTGTCTCCGAGTGTCCCCAGAGTCCCTAGGATCGCCGCGCCCTGAACGATGCCGCCTTGGAATGGAATCAGATTGCTCCCCGCAAATCCTTCCCCTCGCAGAATGAAGTGAGGGTCAACAGGAAGCCGCATATCCACGGCCAGCGCCCACGACTGAAGGTTACGATTCACGCCGATCTTTTCTTCCCCAAAGTGCCCGGAGACCCCAAGGGTCGCGGAGTTCTTGCGCACGGGAGGCGAAATCGCGATGCGCCCCTGATAGAACGGTTGGGTCGAGCGTTCGCCCAGGCCAGCCGAGCCGAGATCAATGACGCTGCCCGATGTAGGCGCGGGCTCGAGCTTGGTGTCCCCGAACTGCGACCGCAAAACACCCAACTGCACCAACAGCCCGGTTTTTCCGATCTTACTGCTCCAGTCCATGCGAGCCTGCGGGAACCAGCCCCAAAGATCGCCGGCGGTTGCTCCCAGTGGAACACCGACATGGGATAGAGACACCGGGTCGAGCGGTGCGAGAATCATTTTGTCCTGCCCGAACACGAACTTCAGACCCTTGTGTTCCACTTGGAAGTAAGCCAAACGCAGTCGAGGTTGGTTGAAGACCCGGTTCTCTGGCGAAAACGTATCTTGCGTTCGCGAGCCGAAGAAGTCCATTTCGACCAGCGCCGAGGGATTCCATCCGCTATCGGACGGTTGCACCGGGTTCAGCGTAAAACCTACAATGGTCTGCCGCGCCGTGAAAACCAGGTCATGGTTGTTACCACTGCGGCCGACGGTGCCGTCCGGAAATGTGACAGTTCCGCCAGGGGGCGCCGCCCACAGGGGGATTTCCTCCCCGATCACGCCCCGATCCGAGGCGGACGAGTTGAACAAGATGGTCCCGTAGAAACGGGCCTTCATGGCGCCGATATCAGTTTCCAATTTACTGGCCTGGCCGCGCGGCAGTCCCGGATAATTGGGTTGAGCTCCGCCGGCCGCGGCAGGCTGCCCCTCTTGACCAAACACCCCCACCGGGGTCAATGCGACCGCCAGCAACCCAATTCCGCTCAACCACCGAGTTGGTACGCGAGACACACCAAGCATTCGGATCATTTTAATTTTCTCCTCTGGATTTGAAATTGTGGGAGGGAAAACACCCCGCGCGTTCGCAGCCCGCTTGGGAAAGCATCGCTCCCGTTACCCCTTGGACCAAGCCCCGCAAAAATCCACGAGGCACTGTACTCCCGATACTACAATGGGTGTGATGTTTTCTGTGAGAATGCGCGCGTAAAGAGAGTGTGAATTCTTTGTAAATGGACCGGCGGAATAATGAACCGTGCGGGCCAACGTGGCGCACGCTTGTTGAGCGTGCCGGCGCGAACTTCAGTTCGCGCTATGATTCGCGGTCGCGTTACTGCTCGAAGTAGCCGGCCGCGAGTTCCGGCTTCTGCTCCAGCGCCTGACGCCAGCAGTTGCGGGCTTCATCCGGCTTGCCCTGGGCTTTGAGCGCGTGGCCCAGATTCAGCAGCGCTTCGGCGAAATCGGGCTTCTCCGCAAGCGCCTCTTGATACAGCCGGATGGCGTCCTCGAATTGTCCCGATTTCTGCAACAGCAGGCCGGTATTGTAGAACAGCTCCGGCGTGCGCTCGCCGACCTCGATGAGCTTGGCCTGCAAATCGAGCGCTTTGTCCAGATCTTCGCGCTCCACTGCCAGCGCGGCCAGCCCGCGGAGGGCGTCAATCGAAGTCGGTTCAGTTGCGATCACGGCCTCAAACGCCTTGCCCGCGCCTTCCCGGTCGCCCATGTTCCAGTAGCACAGGCCGAGGTTCAGGTGCGCCTCCGGCCACTCGGCGCGCTTGCGGACGCAGGATTGGAAGGCTTCCGCCGCGGCGCGATGGTCGCCTCGCTGCAAACGCAAATAGCCCAGCCGGAACCAGGCATCTTCCCACTCCGGATTTCGAGACAGCAGCTTCCCATACAGCCGCTCGGCTTCCTCTTTTTCATCCTGCTGCTCCATCACGCTCGCCAGGTTGTAGATCACATCGCCCAAATCGGGCG
>Ga0209167_10002107_pt1 | contig 10996 bp, 10 predicted proteins | sample Coa_R1_9_FD_187154 | JGI IMG/M metagenome (GOLD analysis project Ga0209167, IMG submission 187154) | Surface soil microbial communities from Centralia Pennsylvania, which are recovering from an underground coalmine fire - Coalmine... | ecosystem: Environmental > Terrestrial > Soil >...
GCGCGGCACTTTTGTTTTATTTTATAAGGCGAAGCATTTATTAAAATTATAAGAGGTCATTATGGAACGAAATCCTGTCCGGCCGGGCCGGACCGACAACTCTGAATCGCCTGAAATTTTCATACCCAAGGTATCCCACAAAGCCCCGGTAAGCGGGGGAAGCTTCGGCAGTGTCACCGACCGGATTGCATTCCGCACGATTTTCGCGCTGGCTTGTGTGGCCATTGGATACCACTTCCACCCATTTAACCTCGAGCCGATTCCAGCGGGATTGGCCGGGCTGGGATTTGCCATGCTGGTTTTCGTCGCCGAATGGCGGTTGATGCATGCAAGCCTCCGCAAGCTGATCGGCGCTTCCATCGGGTCCATTCTCGGTATCCTGGGCGCCTATCTGATGAACCTGGTTCTGTCGCAGACCATCATGCCTGAGGCCAGCCGGTCATTTGTGGGTATGGCACTTCTGCTGGTGATGACTTATATCGGGCTGATTGTCGGCGCCAATAAAGGCGACATGCTGAACTTACAAGCGTTTGGGGGCGTGTTTGGCAACGAACGGTCGTCACGGCGGCTGGTGAAAGTGGTGGACACCAGCGTGATCATTGACGGGCGGCTGGCGGATATTTGCGAGGCGCACTTTTTAGACGGGACTCTGCTGGTCCCCAACTTTGTTTTGCGTGAATTGCAGATGGTGGCCGACGCCGCGGACCCGCTCAAGAGACAACGCGGGCGCCGCGGGCTGGAGGTGCTGCAGCGCCTGCAAAAGATGAGCCACATTGATGTGGAAGTGATCGAAGATGATTTCCCGCAAATCCCCGAAGTGGATTTGAAACTTATTGAAGTGGCCAAGCGCTACGACTGCAAAATTGTCACCAATGATTTCAACCTGAACAAAGTGGCCAGCGTGCAAGGGATCGAAATATTGAATGTCAACCAGCTTGCCAATGCGCTGAAGCCGGTGGTTTTGCCGGGTGAGGCGATGCGCGTTTTCATCCTGCGCGAAGGAAAAGAGTATAACCAGGGGGTAGCGTATCTGGATGACGGCACCATGGTGGTGGTGGACGGCGCGCGCAAAGTGATAAACAAGACCGTGGACATCACTGTGACGTCCGTGCACCAGACCACGGCGGGGAAAATGATCTTTGGGCGGCTGGACGATCGCTCCGAACACCCGCGCAATTCCATGCACATCAGTCCTGACCCGGGGCGCATAGATCCCCCCATGAGGCCTTCCGACACGCCCGTTCCCACGGGCACCACCGAACGAGCGCCGCGGCCAATATTTCCGGAAGTTCCGCGAGAGTAATTCAGGGTTCATTGCTGCGGCCCGCGCGGTCTGAATTGGCCCTCGGAACACCTGCGCAGTTTATCTCCTCCAGTGAGTAGGTTAGACTCTTCTCCCCCGCAAGCAGGGGTGTCAGACAGGGGACTAGAGCTTTCACCATGAGCCGCGTCGCCGCCATTCTTCCCGCCGCCGGACTGGGCACCCGCATGGGCGCCGAGACTCCCAAGCAGTTTCTCGAACTGGATCACCTGCCGCTGGTGGTTTTCACTCTGCGGCGGCTGGCTGCGTGTGCGGAGATTTCGGAATTTCTGATTGCTACGCTGGCCGAGGAAGAAACTGCGCTAACCGAACGCGTGGCGAAGGAAAAGTTGGGACGCCCGGTGCGAGTGGTGCGCGGGGGCGGCACACGTCAGGAATCGGTGGGCAAGGCGCTGGCCGAGGTGGGCGAAGGCGTGGAGATCGTTGTGGTGCACGATGCGGTGCGACCGCTGGTGTCCCGCGAACAGACCGAACGCGTGTTGGCCGCGGCGCGCGAACATGGCGCGGCAATCGTGGGAATTCCGGCGTTGGATACGGTGAAGGAAGTGAAGCGGACCAGCCAACCTGGCGATGTGGCGCTGATTACAGCGACCATTCCCCGCGAGCGAATTGTGCTGGCACAAACTCCTCAGGCGTTTCGAACAGAATTGCTGCGCGATGCCTACGCGCTGGCTGCGCGCGAAGGCTTCACTGCGTCGGATGAGGCGGGGCTAGTCGAGCGATTGGACCACGATGTTTACGTGGTGGCCGGCTCAATACGCAATTTGAAAATTACGCGCCCTGGTGACATGGAGCTGGCGAGGTTTTATCTGGACCAGGAGCGGAAATCGAATTAGTCATGGCTAAACGAAGGGCGCAAAAAGCACGGCAAGTCCTCCGCAAGAAGCCGGGAGGCACGGTGCGTTCTGGGATTGGCTACGACCTACACCGCCTGGAGTCAGGCCGCAAATTGAGAATCGGTGGGATTGAGGTGGCATTTGAAAAAGGGTCTGTGGGTCATTCCGATGGGGATGTATTAGCTCATGCGATTTGTGATGCCTTGTTGGGGGCTGCAAGTTTAGGGGACATCGGCACACATTTTCCGGACACAGATCCCAAGTGGAAGGGCGCCGACAGCTTAGATTTTTTGAGGCACGTCCGGAGACTGTATGAAAAAGCTGGACTGGATATTTTTCATATTGATGCCATCGTGATAGCAGAACGCCCCAAGCTTGGCCCACATTTTCCGGCAATGCGCAAAGCGTTGGCGGGAGCACTGGGAATCGAGCAGGATCACATCAACCTGAAGGCCAAGACTAACGAGGGTGTTGATGCCATTGGGCGCGGAGAAGCAATCGCAGCGCACGCCGTAGCGACTATTGCAGGGTAATTGGCGAATATGAACGCCACGCATGCCACCACAGCTTCCCAGCCGCGTGAAAATCAGTTTAGCTCTGCCGATGTCGAATCAATTTTGCGCGAGCGGGGTTGGCTCGATTCCAACATTGAACAAAATGGCGCGTTGGCGAGATGGCAAGCGCGCGCTGCAATGCTGCTGGGGCCAAATGCTACTGACCCGTCGGAACTCGCTGCGCTGCTCGCCTTGATTTTCCAATACGACGCCGCGGCGATTCTTCGCGATCCCGCAAGCCATGCAGTCCTTGGGCGCGATGGCGCACGCGATGTAATTCGAGAGCTGGCGCTGGCCGTGCTCGAAGGACCCGCGGTGGATTCCGACCGATTCAAGGTAATCGTGGATACAATTAAAGAAAAAGTTCCGTTCAGCAGCCGGGAACTGTTCCATCCTCTGAGGCTGGCGCTGGCGGGCCGTGCAGGCGGAGGAGAATTCGACCGCGTGATTCTTTTGTTGGACAGCGCGGCGGTCACGCCCGGGCTTGCGCCAGTGAAAGGCACTCGCGCTCGGATATTGGAATTTTGCGCGGCGATGGAATAGGGAAAACCGAGACGAAGGAAACGATGGACCGGCTCACAGGAATTCACGCGGTTCGAGAAGCTTTGGAAAGCGGGCGAGCACTCGAGCGCATCGTGATCGCGAAGGGACGCCATGGCGATCGCCTGGAAGAAATCACCGCGAAGGCGCGCGAGCGCGGCGTTCCCGTGCGGTTTGAAGAGCGCGCGATTGTGGACCGTCTGGCGGGGACTGCCCAGCATCAGGGGGTTGTGGCGATGGCTGCGGCCAAACACACCCTCGACCTGGAAGATTTGCTGGCGCACACGACAAAGGAAAGCCCCCAACCCGGCATGCTCGTGGTGCTTGATGGCGTGGAAGATCCGCACAACCTTGGCGCGGTCATCCGGTCGGCGCTGGCCGCGGGAGCAAGCGGAGTCATCTTGCCTGACCGTCGCGCGGCGGGATTGAACGAGACTGTCGCCAGGGCCGCGGCGGGCGCGCTGGAACATTTGCCGGTGGCGCGCGTGGTGAACATCGCGCGCGCGATGGAGCAGTTGAAGGAAGCGGGGTACTGGCTGGTGGGCCTGGACGAGCGGGCGGAACGCCAGCACACGGATGTGGATTACAAAGGGGCGATTGCCATCGTGCTGGGCGGCGAAGGCGGGGGACTGCACGAACTGGTGCGCAAGCGCTGCGACTTTCTGGTTTCCATTCCCACCACGGGTCCGGTGCGCTCGCTGAATGTGAGCGTGGCGGCGGGTATTGTTCTTTTCGAGGCGGTCCGCCAACGACAAGCCCAGGCCAAATCCCAGTCAAGATCAAAGAACGGGTGAATTCCACCGGCTACTTGTCGTATTTCAGCATTGAAAAAACATCGATTCCAGGCAGCTTGGCGCGGCCGTTCAGGAACGTGAGCTCGACGGCGAAAGCAGTGCCGATCACCTCACCCTTCAGTTGGCGGACAAGCTTTACCGTCGCCGCCGCAGTGCCGCCTGTGGCCAACAGGTCGTCGCAAACAATCACCCGATCCCCCGGCTGCACAGCATCCTGGTGGATTTCCAGTGTGTCCGTGCCGTATTCCAGATCGTAAGTGACGGAGGCGGTTTTCGCCGGAAGTTTTTTCGGTTTGCGCACGGGCACAAATCCCGCGCCCAGGCGATAGGCCAGCGCAGGCGCGAAAATAAATCCGCGCGCTTCGATGCCCACTACAATGTCCACGTGCGCGCCAGAATAATGGGAGCAGAGGTGGTCCACCAGCGCGTGAAATCCTTTTTTGTCCTTGAGCAGCGTAGTCAAATCGTAAAAAAGAATCCCCGGCTTGGGATAATCGGGGACTTCCCGGATTAAATTTTTCAGATCAGTCATTCGCGCCTCTCCCTGTGAACTCTCTTTAAGTATTTCCAATGATCGCGCGGCTAAATCTCATGCTCGATGGAAAAACCGCCCGCATATTGAGGTATCAGCGTCGCGTCATCTTCCGCCACTTCTTCGACCATGGCGCCACGCGGCCCCTGCCGCAGCTCTTGGCGCAGTTCGCGGAGCTTGTCTTCCGCCGCGATGGCGTACACTTCGACCCGTCCGTCGCGCAAATTCTTGACGTATCCATAAATGCCGAGCCGCCCGGCAACGCGCTGCGCAAAAAAGCGATAGCCCACGCCCTGCACAAACCCGGAAACATAAAATCGCTTTGCGACTTGCGCCATGACCAACGCCAGCGAGGCATTCTACCAGAGGTTTGTGATCCAACACGCAGGGTCAGCTTCGATCCGCTTCTCGTGACATGCGAACGTAGGCGTCTTGTAATATGCTCGGCGAGAGCATAAATAGCCTTGGGAACAGCCCTCCACCATTCTCGGGATCCCCGCATTTGTTGCCTTGGCGCAGCGGCACTCTTGCTCGCTCTGGCGATTCCAGGGAGCGCGCAAAAGCCCGGCGCCGCCCCGACTCCAGCGGCGGCGCCCAGTTCTGGCGTGCACATCCTGAGCGTTCACGGTTACCCGGAATTACACGTAGATGGGCATCCCTTTTTTATCCACGCGGCTTCTTTCCCCTATTACAGAATTCCCGAAGACTTGTGGAGCCACTCGCTGGACCGGTATCGCGACCTGGGCATTAACACCATCGATCTGCGCATTCCCTGGAATTGGCATGAGCTGCACGAGGGTGATTTCGATTTCGACGGACATACGCAGGCGCGGCGCGATTTGCGCGGCCTGTTGCGAATGATCTCGGAAAAAGGATTCCGGCTGATCGCCCGGCCCGGGCCTACGATTGGCGACGAATGGCGAAATGGCGGGTACCCCGATTGGCTTCTCCGCAATGAGGATTACAAGCTTCCCGCCGTGGAGCAGATCGCAGGATTCTATCCGCTCGCGGCACGCATTCAGGCGACGGACCCGGAAGCGGCGGCGAAAAAGTGGATCTCCAATGCGACGCATATGCGCTACGCCGCGTTGTGGCTGGCCGCTGTAGCGCATGAGTTGACTCCCTACAATTCCTCAAGAACGGTGACCATATCTCTCCGGCCTGCGCATGAGGGCGACTCTACAAATCAGCAATCGTCAGGGCCATTACTTTTCGTTTTCCTGGATAACACGGCGGCTCTCGATGCAGCGGGGCACGATCCCGCGACATACTGGCAATATATCAAGACCTTGCGGGACGCGCTGACCACAGGTGGAATTGAAGCCCTCTTTGTGGTCACCGCGTCGCATGCGGAGAATGGATTTGAGCAAGACGCAACAGGATCCAGCATCGCAATTGCCGGCCAATGGTTCTTGAGCCCCGACACCCGGTCACAGGTTGAAAACACAAAATCAAACAGGCTGAGGCTTCAGGATTCCGACGCGCAGACGCTCGCACTGCTGACCCAATCTCTGCGCACACAGCCCGATTTCCCGGCGTTTCTTAGCGATTTTCAGGCCGGCTGGTTCACTCCTTGGGATGACGCGGGGCCGCCCCGCAGCCCGCCATTCCAAACATTGCTCAGCTCGCGATGGCTGCTGGCGCAAGGCGCCGCGGGGATCGAATACTCACCTCTGCAAGATTCGCTCACGCCGCCCGGATATCAGACCGCCCGCGCGAGTCGTTCTTACCGCTGGGATGCCGCCCTTGATTTGAGCGGCGTCCGGCAGGCCCGCGCAACCGCGGTCGAACGCAACGCGCAACTGTTGGAACCTTGGGGCGAGTTTCTGGCTTCGGCGCATCCCCGCGCCAGCATCGGGTTGGTGGACTGGCGCGGCGGACTTTCGCGGGTGGAGGGGCTTCCGCCTCTTTCCGCCGAAAGCGCCGCTGAAGAATCGCGAGTGACGCTGCGGCAAATCCAGCGTGTAGCTTTCGTTGCCGGCCTGCCGGTGGAATTGGCAGACCCGGCCATCCAGCCCGTGGACTCGCTACTTCACTATCCTGTTCTCCTCTTGATGATTCCCCGTGCATTTCACGGCACCGCATTCCTTCCGGCCGGGACTCAAACTGCACTCCTCGATTATGTCCGCCGCGGTGGCACCCTGGTGTGTATTGCAGACGTGCCCGCCGGCCGCGTTTTCGATGAAGCCCTGCGAGATGCCACCTGGACGCAATTGGCCGAGGGCATGAAGGCCACGAAGCTCGGACAAGGGCAGGTGATCGATTGGGGCAAGGATTTCTATTCCTGGGTGGATCCCACCGAGAATTTCGAGAGCGACCAGGCGCACCCTGAGGCCGGGGAAGCAATGGCTGAGTTACACAATTTGGTGCAGCAAGTGGGCATCCGTTCACCCATCATCCAGGCCCCGGGCCAATCCGGCGCTTTGCTTGTTCAAGAATTACTGCCGAATGAATCCTCGGGACCGTTGGGCGCGCCGGATGATGATTGTTCCTTGCGCCGGCCGCATTGCGGAGAGGGTTTGCTCAGCGTTACGAATTGGAGCAGTAACGCGCCGGTGCAGGAAAATTTGAGAATCCTTCCGCCCAACGTGAATGCGCGAGGAGGATCTGAATCCGATTATGTAGAACTGCCCGTGGAAGTGCCCATCGGCGAATCACTCATGCTGCCCCTGAATACTCCGCTTTGCCCCCAAGATGCGCGCCCGGATGCTTGCTCGGACCGAGTGGTGGCGGCAGGTGCGGAATTGCTCGGCGCTGTTCGCGACGGAAAAGCCCTGAGATTGTCTTTTTATGCTCCGACGAACGCCACCATCCTTCTGCGCCTGCGCGCAGCTCCGGCGAGTGTTGACCTTCCTTCTCAGCTTCCAGTTCCGAAGCCAAAGATCGAGCGCAGAGCACCACGTCTTCCCACATCAGACATTAGTGTTGTGGAACCCCCTCCGCCTATGGATTCGCAGTCAGGTTTTGCATTTCCTGAACGAACATTGGAGGGGAAATACGATAAGGTGACTGGAATTTTTACGGTCGTTTTGCCACGTGGCGCGGCTCCGAGTTTCCGGCGTGAGCTCCAGATCCACCTTCCGTATACCCCGGATGCGCCGGAGCAAAAAAAACCGGCAAAACGGCGCGGTAACGGTTATAGGTATACGATTCCGGACGCGGTGCGACTTCCACTTGGTGAAGGTTCAGCGCTTTCAACCATTCCTCCCCTGATTGTTCTGAACCGGGACAGAAGCCCGCAACTCTCCATTGATGCCGAGAATTTGAATGATTCCCCACTCACGGTTCAGGCCACTGTTGACGGCACACTCCACGGTTCGGAAACGCTCCGCATTACGGAATTAGGCGACGAAATTGAGACCATAAGAATGCATTCGAATGGCCCGGTGGATCTTCCGCAAAACGGCATTTCCGAGGGCAAGCTGACTTTGACTGGCGATCATCCCGGTTACAGGGATTCCCCCATCTCATTTATTTCCGCGGATGGGGATGCCCCAATTCACTATCAATTCGATTTCGAGCGATCGGGAGAAACAAACTGGGTGCTGGAAAACGGCCGCGTGCGGCTCATACTGCTTCCTATAGCAGGCGGCCAGGCGGTTGCCCTGGTGGATAAGTCCAGCGGCTACAATTTGACCACCATGGTCGGCGGAATGCGCGATTTTCTCCGATTCCCCAAGTCGGATGAAACTCTGCCGGAGCCCATGATCGACGTTCCTTACGCAGCGGAGTGGCAGACTGCAGCGAACAATTCAGGCGAGCGAATGGTTGCACGTTGGCCCCAGGGAGTACCGGGCTTGGGTAGTATCGTGAAAACAATCCGAATGGATGGGAAAGACGGAAAAGACACCATTGAGACCGACTACGAAATCGGCCGCAGTTTCTCGCGGGACGCAACGGGAGCCGCGGTGGACACAACCGCACAAACGAATCTTGTTACTGCGTTTTCAGTGCCTGCCTCAGCCCTGCAATCGGAGAAAACGCAATTATGTTGGGGCGGCGCACCCGACCACCAGGATTCCAATAGCGGCATCGTATCCAATGCCACGGGCGTGGCTGAGTTATGCAAAGAATTTGAGGAAGACGGGGATCCCATCGTCATCCCGCCCGGATTTGCCAAGCTCGAGGTACGCAGTCCAGGCCGCCCGACATTAAAATTGGAATGGAAATCACCTGGCGCTGCTGATTTTGACCGTGTCACCATTGAGCAGAAAAACTATTCTGTACGCATCGCGCTTGCATTTCCATCCGTAACTGACGGCACGAATGCCGCACATTTCGTTGTGCGTTACACTATCGTGCGACCGGCTCAATGAATGCAGCTGAAGCCGAAAACAAACGTGATCGCAAAACTGAGCATCTAAATAATTATGCAAGCTGAATACCTGAGACAGACTATTTTCCTTGGTGTGGCAGCTCTGCTAGCGCTTCCGGCAGGCGGTCAGGGCCGCCGCCCGGGCCCGCTCCCACCCCCCGCAAACGGTCCGCCCCTTGTAGTTATCCCTGCGGAACCGTCACCCGGACCGCCTCCCATTCCCGCCGCGGAAATCATCCGGCGGTTCAGTGAGAATGAGGACGCGATGGTGCGCGCCCACAGCTCGTACACCTATCACCGGGTAGTGCAGGTGCTCGAATTGGACGAGCAGGGCAAGACTACGGGGCAGTTTCAATATACGACGCGACTTGCGGAAATGCCGGATGGCCATTTCGCGGACGTTGAAGCTAAACCGCCAGATTCCACGTTGAATGTTCTTGACCTGGATCCAGAACACGTCGCGGTTCTATCGAAGATTCCGCCGCTGCCATTCACGACAACCCAGTTGACGCATTATGACGTCACTTATGAAGGCACGCAAAAAGTGGATGAGCTGAATACGTACATTTTCCGGGTGAAGCCAAAGCAGGTTGAGCGCACGCGGGCGTATTTCGACGGCGCCATCTGGGTGGACGACCAGGACTTCGTCATCGTGAAAACCACCGGGCATTGGGTGACAGAGCTGGGAGATGTATCCACCGAGAACTTTCCGTTCACCTATTTCGATACCTATCGTGAAAACGTCATGGGGAAAATTTGGTTTCCCGCGTATCTTCGCTCGGATGGATCGGTCACTTCAAAAAAAGGCACCACCCGAGTGCGGCTGGTGGTCCGCTGGGAAGACTACAAACCGCGCGATGCTGCCTCACCAACAACGCAACACTGATTCACCCGGATAAATTGGCATTCATGAAAGCTTGGGATCGCGGGAGGATGATGCGACGCCCGGATGCGATTCGCCGTGAAAGAGAATGCTGACGCGGCGACTCCGCCAATAGATCCTCCGGCGTCAGCGGGGCGTGAATTGAGGAAAGGGCGTGTAATCCCGCTCGAAAGTGATGTCATCGAACGAAAACGCGAGCGCATGCCAACCGGTTTTTGGATCCGTTTTCGCGCGGACCACGCGTGCCTCCGTGATCATGCGGACCGATCCTCGCCCTGCCGGGCGATGCACCAATTCCACCTCGAGGTGCACCGGAGTACCCGGTTCCACCAGGAATGGACATCGCGCATAGACTCCGCTGGAGCTGATATTCGCCGTCTGCAACGGCACCGATTGCGCCTCGCGGCGTCCGGCGATGCGGAGAATCCGCATGGCCAGCCTTAGATTGGCGCGCGGGAAACTTCGACGCTCATTCGGAACAGGCGACTCATCGGCCGGGAATGGACCCATTCCAGGTGCCGAAATCCAACTGCCCAAGGAAGACTGGTTGAATATTTCATCGCTGTGTTCGCCGGGCGAGCCAAACGCTGAGCCGCCGGATTTCGTGGCGGAAATCTGCTTGGATGGTCTGTTTTTTTGCGCCGTGCGCATACCTCCCCCTTTCGCAAAAACGCGCCTGGCGCGGCGCTACACATTATGAAATCAAGCGCGGGAATCGTCAATCGAGCCAGATTCCAAGTTTCCTGATTAGCAACTCGAAGGCTTGCCTGGCGAGGTGAATTCTTCCCATCACCAATATGGCGCTCGACCAGCGGCCCGGAATCTCTTAGTCTTGGCTGGACAAACCAACGTGTTGGTGCACCCCGCGGGGATGCTGTGAAAGAAAGTGCAAAATACTTGAGCAACGCTGAGCCCAGGGCAGATGTGGCAACGACCGCCAAGCAAGCCAGCACGGAATCCAGGCCAGCCTCGAGCGGTGCGGCACTCCATGAAACGGGTGGAGCGCGAAAGACGGCGCTGGCCTTTGCAATGGTCTATTTGTTTTGGGGCTCCACTTTTCTGGGCGTTCGTTATGCAGTGGAAACGATTCCGCCACTGCTGGCGGTGGGCGCGCGCCAGATCCTTGCGGGAATTGTCTTATTTCCGTTGGCGCGTCTTCGCATCAAGGAAAAATCCACGTTTCGACACTGGATTTCAGGCGCATTCGTCGGGGGCCTCTTG
>Ga0209167_10002110_pt1 | contig 10984 bp, 13 predicted proteins | sample Coa_R1_9_FD_187154 | JGI IMG/M metagenome (GOLD analysis project Ga0209167, IMG submission 187154) | Surface soil microbial communities from Centralia Pennsylvania, which are recovering from an underground coalmine fire - Coalmine... | ecosystem: Environmental > Terrestrial > Soil >...
TGCTGCGAGATCTGCGTCTCGAGCGGCGACATCGTGATCGACTCCTCGCGCGCGCGGTAGTCGGAGCGGATGCTGCTCACCGGGTCCACCCGGGGCTGGTCGCGTCGTTATAGGTGAACAGGACGGGCTCGCCGCCGACCGGGAAGTCGCGGCGCTGGGGGTGGCCCTCGTAGTCCTCGGGCATCAGGATCCGCCGCAGGTCGGGGTGGCCCGCGAAGCGCACTCCGAACATGTCGTAGACCTCGCGCTCCTGGTGGTTGGCCGTCGGCCAGTCCGGCGTCACCGAGTCGACCTCGGGGTCCTCCAGCGGGACGCGCAGCTTGACGCTGATGCGGTCGACCTTTGACATGTCGAGCAGTTCGTAGTGGACGCCGAGGCGCGGTTCCTCGGGGTAGTAGTCGACGCCGTGGACGCTCATCAGCGCCCGGTAGCCGTGCTGGTCTTTGAGCGCCGCGAGGACGCCGCGCACCGAGGGCGGCGCGATCTCGAGCGTCGCCTGTCCGCGGAAGAAGACCGTGCCGGTGACCGCGCCGGGATTTGAGGAAGCGAGCTGGCCGGCGATCAGCTCGAGCCCTACCTGGTCAGGCACCGGCGGGCTCCGCGCCGGGCACGACCTCCTCGGTGCCCTCCGCGTCGTAGCGCTGCCGCCACCCCATCTCGGGGTCGTCCTGGATCATCTTGCGAAGCCTGAGGATGCCGTGCATCAACGCCTCGGGGCGCGGCGGGCAGCCCGGAACGTGCACGTCGATCGGCATGAACTTGTCGGCGGGCACGATCGCGTAGTTGTTGAAGACGCCCATCGATGAGGAGCAGGCGCCCATCGCGATCGCCCACTTCGGCTCGAGCATCTGGTCGTAGATGCGCCGCACGACCGGCGCCATCTTGATCGAGACGCGGCCGGAGAGGATCAGCAGGTCGGCCTGGCGCGGCGAGGCGCGGAAGGCCTCCCAGCCGAAGCGCGCGACGTCTACACGCGAGGCGACGATCGACATCATCTCGATCGCGCAGCAGGCGAGGCCGAAGGTCGCGGGGAACATCGAGTTGCCGCGCGCCCAGTTGACGGCCTTGTCGAGGGTCGTCGTGATGATCGACTGCTCGACGTGCTTTTCGAGGTCGAGGCCGTCGAGGTCGCCGCGCAGCAGGTCGCGGGCGAGGAGCTGTCGGGCGCGCAGGCTGCCCGGTTCGATCGGCTCGCGCGTCAGCGCCATTCGAGCGCCCCGCGCCGCCACACGTAGATCAGCGCGACCATCAGGAGCACCACGAAGGTGATCGTCTCGCCGAGCGCGTACAGGCCATAGGCCCGCAGGTGGATTGCGATGGGGGCGAAGAAGAAGACCTCCGTGTCAAAGAGGATGAACAGCATTCCGATCAGGTAGAAGCTGATCCCGAAGCGGAAGCCGCGCTTGACCTCCGACGGGAGTCCGCATTCATACGGCTGGGTCTTGGCGGGGATCCGGCGGCGCGGGCCGAACAGCGTGTTGAGGAGCGCAAAGGTTCCGCCGACGACGGATCCGAGCACGAGGAACACGATCGCCGGCAGGTAGCTTCTGATCACAGGTGGCGTTATACCACTACCCACCGACCTTGTATCGGAGTGTTACTTAGTGGCAAAACGCTCGATATCGCGGGGAATCGTCGCGCCTTGACGGCGCGCGATCTGGCCGTCTGGGCGGCGGCCGCGACGGCCGCCGTCAACGGCCTGACGGGGCTCTTCGGGGCTTTCCGCTGGTACATCGGCGCACCGAGCCGCGAGTTCTGGGTCGCGTTGCGTGGCGGGCAGGTGCTGACGCTCGCCTACGCGCTTTTGGTCGGCGGGCTGGTGATCGCCAGCAAGCCGCCGGCGAGCAACCTCTTCTACGTCTACGCGCTCGTGCCGATCGCCGTCGGCTTCGTCGCCGAGCAGCTGCGGGTCGTCGCCGCCGACCATGTGCTGAGCGCGCGTGACCTCGACAGCTCCGCCGAGGTGGCCGGGCTGCCCGCGGCCGAGCAGGAGGCGATCGTGCTTGTGATCTTGCGCCGCGAGATGGGGATCATGGCGCTCGCCGCGATCGTCGTCTGCGTGCTCGCGTTGCGCGCGGCCGGCACCTACTGAGGGTTCGGCGCGGGGTCCACATAACGAGGGACTGAGCCCTCTCCAGAGAAAATCCCGGCGTCGGCATCTGGTTGCCGCCGTAAGGGATCGATCGCGCAAGTCACGAAGCGACCGTCTCCAACCGACGCCGGGACTATGACTTTCGCCGTGCCCGCGCTAACTCCTGCGTAGCCTGCCCTGCCCATATGATCTGCCCGCGAATGGCTTCGAAAGCAAAGATCGCGCGGACCGTGGCGGTCGCCGCATCCTGCGCTGTCGCGATCAGCGCCTGCTCCTCGCAGACGATCAAGCTCGCCAAGAACAGCCCCTACCGCCAGGGAGCCGAGCTCTTCCTGACGCACTGTTCGGGCTGCCACACGCTGTCGCTGGTCGGCGCGGCGGGCTCGGCCAGCTCGGTCCAGGGCCGCCTGCGCACCCAGGCGCCGAACTTCGACTTCCGCAAGGAGGGCTACGCCTGCGTGCTCTACGCGATCGAGAACGGCGGTTTCAGCGGCGAGATCATGCCGCAGGACGTCGTCGTCGGCGAGCAGGCACAGGCCGTCGCCCGCTTCCTCGCGAAGTACGCCGGGCTCAAGGCGCCGCACACGCCGACGATCGGCGCCGGCACTTCATGCGGGGGTTAGGAGCCCGGCGGTTCTCGACCTGCGGCTGATCAGCGAGCAGGGCGACGCGGTGCGTGCCGCGCTCGCGCGCCGCGGGGACGATTACGGGGCTCGCGTCGCGGCCGTCGCCGCGCTCGACGCCCGCCGCCGCGAGCTGATTCCCGAACTGGAGACGCTGCGCGCGGCCAAGAACGCCGCCTCGCAGGAGATCGCGCGCGCGAAGAGCGCGGGCGAGGACACCGCCGCGGCGATCGCTGAGATGCGCGGGCACGGCGAGCGCGAGAAGGCGCTCGAAGCCGACCTCGCCGCCGTGCGCGAGGAGCTTCGCGAAGCGCTGATCGCGCTGCCGAACCTGCCTCTTTTGGACGCGGCCGATGAGGACACGGTGGTGCGGACGGTCGGCGAGCCGCGCTCTGAACCCGCCGCCGACCACCTCGAGCTGGCCGGCGCGCTGATCGATATGGAGGCGGGGGCGCGCCTTTCGGGGGCGCGCTTCGCCTACCTCAAGGGCGACCTAGTGATGCTCGAGCTGGCGCTCGTTCGCTGGTCGCTCGAGCGGGTCCGCGCGCGCGGTTTCGAACCCGTGATCCCGCCGGTCCTCGTCCGCGAGCAGGCGCTCTACGGCACGGGCTTCCTGCCGGACACCGAGCAGCAGATCTATTCGCTGCCCGACGACGAGCTCTACCTGGTCGGCACCTCGGAGGTCGCGCTCGCGTCGCTTCACGCGGGGGAGATCCTCGACTCCGGTGATCTGCCGCTGCGCTACGCCGGCTTCTCACCGTGCTTTCGTCGCGAGGCGGGCGCCGCGGGCAAGGACACGCGCGGGATCTTCCGCGTCCACCAGTTCGACAAGGTCGAGATGTTCGTCTTCACGACCGTCGAGGCGGCCGAGGCGCAGCACGAGGAGATCCTCGAGATCGAGGAGGCGCTCCTGCGCGAGCTCGAGATTCCCTACCGGGTCGTCAACATCTCGGTCGCCGACCTCGGCGCGTCGGCGGCCAAGAAGTACGACTGCGAGGGCTGGCTGCCGAGCCAGGGCCGCTACCGCGAGCTGACGTCGTGCTCGAACACGACCGACTACCAGGCGCGCCGCCTCGAGATTCGCGTCCGCGGCGGCGAAGGGTCGCGAACGGTGACCGCAGCGACGCTCAACGGCACCGCCCTGGCGGTCGGGCGCACGATCATCGCGCTGCTCGAAAACCACCAGCGCGACGACCGAACGGTCGAGATCCCCGCCTGCCTCGTCGAGTACGGCGCGCCGGCGCTGATCGCTGCCGCCGCGGCGGCCTAGTCCTTCGCGGCCGGCAGCTCGATCACGAACTGGGCGCCGCCGCCGGGGGCGTTTGCGGCGCTGACGCTGCCGTCGTGGGCCTCGACGATCGCGGCGACGATCGCGAGGCCGAGCCCGGCACCCGCCTTGCCGCGCTCGCGTCCGCCCTCGGCGCGCCAGAAGCGCTCGAACACGCTTTCGCCGGCTCCCTCGGGAAGCCCCGGACCGTGGTCGCGCACCGCGATCCGCACGTGCCCGTCGGTCCGCTCGACCGACAGCTCGATCGGCGTGCCGGGCGGCGTGTGGGTCAGGGCGTTGCGCGTCAGGTTGGCGAGCACCTGGCGAAGCTGCGAGGAGTCGCCGTTGACGATCTGCTCGCCGTCGGCATGCGCCGTGATCTCGCGGTCCGGCGCCGCCGCGCGCGCGTCCTCGGCGGCGTCGCGCACGAGCGGGGCGGCATCGAGACGCTCGTGACGCCTGACCGGGAGCTCGTCGAGGCGCGCCAGAGCGAGCAGATCCTCGACGAGGACGCCCATCCGCGAGGCCTCCTGCTCGATGCGCTCCATCGCCTTGGCCGCCTCCTGCGGGCTCGACGCGGCGCCCATCCGGTAGAGCTCCGCGTAGCCGCGGATCGACGTCAGCGGCGTGCGCAGCTCGTGTGAGGCGTCTGAAAGGAAGCGGCGCAGGCGGTCCTCGCTCGCCTGGCGCTCGGCGAAGGCGCGCTCGATCTGGCCGAGCATCGCGTTCAGCGCGATCGCCAGGCGGCCGACCTCGGTGCGCGGGTTCTCATCCTCGACGCGTCGCGACAGATCGCCCGCGGCGATCGCGCCGGCGGTCGCGCCCATGCGGTCAAGCGGGCGCAGGCCGAGGCGGATCAGGAGCGTCGAGAACGCCGCGAGGAGGAGCAGGACGGAGCCGATCACGATCAGGCCGACGTTGCGCAGGCGGTGGAGCGTCTGCTCGACGTCGCTGAGCGGCAGCGCGACGATCAGCCGCCCCGCCCCCGTGTCCGATGGCTTCGCGATCACGCGGTACTGCAGTGAGGAGCCCGCTGCGGAGTCGACGGTGATCAGGTGCGGATGGCGAGCCGTCGTCGTGAGCGGCACCGCGGCGGGGAGCTTCGGCGGTGAGAGGGCGTCGAGAGCGTGGTAGGAGCGCTTCTGGCCGTTCGGCGCGATGTAGATCGCATAGCTCCCAAGCGGCGGGACCACACCGCCGCTTGGCCCGCCGCCCTGAGGCCCGGGGTATTGGGGGAAGTCGTCGCCGTCTCCCGGACCGCCCGGCGGGCCCTTGTGCAGGTGCAGCTGGCTGTCGACCTGGTCCTCGAAGGCGTGCACGTTGCCGACCAGCTCCTGGTCGACGCGGTTGATCAGAAACGACCGCTCTGCGGCGTAGGTCACGACAGCGGCGACGATCAGCCCGACTGCGGTGACGACGACGAGCCCGATCAGCAGGCGGGCGCGAAGCGACACGGCGAGCTCAGCTCCGCGGCAGGCGCAGCGCGTAGCCGACGCCGCGCACCGTGTGGATCAGCGGCGGACCCGCGGAGTCGACCTTCTTGCGCAGGTAGCTGATGTAGGTCTCGAGTACCCGCGCGTCGCCGCCGAAGTCGTAGTTCCAGACGTGGTCGAGCAGCTGAGGGCGCGTCAGCACCCGGCGCGGGTTGAGCATCAGATAGCGCAGCAGGCGGAACTCGGTCGCGGTGAGCTCGATCGGGCGCCCGCCGCGGCTGACCTCGTGGGCGTCCTCGTCGAGCGCGAGATCCGCGAACACGAGCTTCGAGCTCGAGTCCTCAGACAGCCCGCTGCGGCGCAGGATTGTGCGGATGCGCGCCACGAGCTCCTCGAGGCTGAACGGCTTGGTGACGTAATCGTCGCCGCCGAGAGTCAGGCCGTGGACCTTGTCCTCGGTCGAGTCGCGCGCGGTGAGGAAGATGATCGGGACGTCGATGTCGGCGGCCGCGAGGCGGCGCGCAACCTCGAAGCCGTCGAGGTCGGGCAGCATCACATCGAGGATCAAAAGCTGGGGGCGGCGTCCGGCGACGGCGGCGATCGCGTCAGCGCCGTTGGCGGCCGATTCGACCTCGAACCCCTCGAAGCGCAGCGCCATCGCGATGACGTCGACGATGTTCGGCTCGTCGTCGACGACAAGGATGTGGACCGCCTCGCTGGTTGGATCGGCTACCGGCACGGGCCGATTGTCGCGCGCGAAGCTGTGAGTTTCCTGAGTCTCAGGCGGCCGGGCGCATGCGGCGCTCGGGACTGACGGGCTGAACCGTTCGCTCCCGCTCGGTGGGAGGCGCGTAAAGCGTCGCCCTGACCTCGGCCTCCTGGTCGGTCGGCCGCGGCTCGATCGGTCGCGAAAACCAGCGCCTGGGGGCCTTTTCGCGTTGATCGTCCATCGCAAAATCCAGATTAGTTGCGGCTGCGGACGCGCTGGGGCGCTCTCCCCGCATGTTGCGGCTGTTTACATTCGCGCGCGGTACGGTGTGCCCCCCATGTCGCGCACCGCTCGGATCGCCACATCGTTGCTGGCGATCGTCGCGATCGGAACGATCGGCGTTCTGGTGGCCGCCGGCGCGACCGGCGGAGCGCCGGCAGCCGTCACGACCGCCTGTGGTCCCGCGACGCTCGCCACCTACGACTCAACCGCGCTTTCCGCGGTCCTTCGGATTGCGAAGGGCGAGCGCAATGGTCACGGCGTGCGGCGGGCGCTCCACGCGATCGAGACCAACCCCGCCCTTCTGAGCGCCGTGGCAGCAGGGGACCCCTCGGCCGTGCAGAGCGCGGTCTACGCGCTCGTCTATAACCACATGCACATCGTCCGGCTGCGCGTCGTGAGCGCCGGGCGGGTACTGGGCGAACTCGGCGGGCCCCATGTGCTCGCACCGGTGCGAGGGACGCTTCGCAGTGGGGGGCGCGTGATCGGCAGCTTCACGATGTCGATCCAGGACGACCTCGGCTACGAGCTGCTGATCGCGCGACTCGTCGGCGAGCACAGCGTGATGACCTACAACGGGCAGGTCGTGGAGCGTGACATCGCGGTCGACCCGGCGACGCTGCCGGCGAGCGGCGGCACGGCGCGCGTCCACGGCGCGCTCTACCTCGTCGACTCCTTCTACGTCGGCCGCTTCCCGACCGGGCGCCTGCGCGTCTGGCTGCTCGTCCGAGCGCCGCCGGCGTCGCTTTCCAAGCAGCCGTGCGCGCAGGTGCGGGCCGATGAAGAGGCGGCGATCGCACGCTTCGACTACGGGCGCGCGAGCACCGGCAGCGCGATCCAGTTTGCCCTCGATACGCTGATCAAGGACCGCGAACTTCCCCTCGCGCTCGCCGCGGGGGACTACGCGACCGCCTCGATGCTCGTGACGGCTCTCGTCACCAAGGGCCCCGGGTTCGGCGGCCTGCGTGTGATGGTCGGTGGGCATCTCGTCGCCGCGGCTGACGGCACGCGGCCGCTGATCTCGCCGGTGCGCGCCGCGATCACCGATGCCGCCGGCGCGGTCGTCGCCCAGGCCGTCCTATCCGTGCAGAGCGCACGCGGCTACGTCGCACTCGTCCACTCCCTGACGGGCGAGCCGCTGCTCGTGCGCTCGGGCTCGGTGCAGCTCGACGGCACCTTCCCCGGTCCGGCCGTCCTGCCGAACTCCGGCCGCGTCAGTTACCGCGGCGTCTACTACCGCGTCGCGTCGTTTGCCGGCGCCCGTTACCCGAGCGGCCCGCTGCGCGTCTACCTGCTCGTCGCGGGCTGAGCGGCGATCGCGACGAAGGAGTCGGGCGGGAGCTCGACGCGGGCGCGCCCGCCGTTCGCGCGCACCGTGCTACGCGAGACGGCGGGTCGGGAGTCAGCGACGGTGACAACGACTGCGGAGCCGCGCGCCGAGACGCTGACCCAGAGCGGCGCCGATCCGTAGTTACTCAGGAACGTCGTGCGCGGCGAGGCGATCGCCATGCCGTCGAGTGCGTGCGCTCCCGGAATCCATTCAAGGCGCGCGCCGGGTGGCAGCAGCGGCTCGATCGCGCTCAGCGCGAGGTAGAGCGGGCGCGGCGTGACCTTCGATCCGGCGACGGTGAAGGGGTCGTAGCGACCGCCGCTTGAGTGGAAGCGAATCGAGGTGAAGCCGGCGCGAAGCGCCTCGAGCACAGCGCGCGCTCCCCAGACCGCCGCCGCGGCGCCGTCCGAGACGCCCGCGACCCCGCCGCAGCTGACCGAGTTGGCCTCCGAGACGACCGCCGGCAGGTGCGCCGCCGTGGCGTCGCGCACGAGCGTGATCCGTTCGAAGATCTTCGCCTGCACGGCACGCGAGAGGAGCTCGGCGGCCGACGCCGTGTCGCCGCTCGTGCAGGCCGCCAGCGGATAGAAGTGGGTGTCGATCGCGTTCAGGGTCAGCGCGTGGGCGAGCGAAGGCACCTGTGCGACCCAGCGCCCCGAAGCGAAGTCGGGACCCTCGAGCTGCGCTCCGCGGCCAAGCTCAGCGCGCGCGGCGTGGGCTCGCGACAGGTACACGGCGAAGGGCATCGGCGCGTGCACGAGCGCGCCGCCGTTTGCCCACGGCACGCGGACGCCGTAGATGTCGGGTTCGTTGCCGAGCTCGAAGCGAAGCCGCGCCGCCGGCACCGCGGAGCGCGCGCCGGCGGCGATCTGCGCCGCCCAGGCCGCCTCGCCGGAGGCGAGGTTGATCCCGATCACGACCGGAAGCGACGTCTCGCGCTCGAGGCACCCGAGGCGCGACCAGAAGCCGCGCTCGAGGTCGCTCACCCCCGGACGCCGCGCGGTCCCGGCCGGCGCGGTCTGATCCTGCGAGTCCCCGCCGATCCGAAGCACCGGCGTGCCGAGACCGCGCATGGCGGCGACGAACGCGGCCGGCGGACACGCTCCTTGGCCCATCTCGCGCTCGAGCAGCGGGTACTCGACGCTCAGTCCGATCGGAGCCGCGCCGACCGTCGCGATCTCCCCCGCCGGCGCGCCGACTGCGACGCTCGGCGGCTGCGATGCGCCTTGCGCGAGCCCTGCCGCGGCCAGTGCCGTGACGATCGCCGCGGCCGCCGCCCTCATCTCAGCCGACGGTCAGCGTGACCAGGATATTCCCGCGCGTCGCCTTCGAGTACGGGCAGATCTCATGCGCGGCCTCGAGCAGCTCGCGGACCTCCTCCTCGGCGAGGCCCGGCACCGCCGCGCTCAGCTCGACGGCCAGCGAGTAGCCCGACTCGTCGCGGCCGATCGTGACGGTCGCCTTGACCGTCGAGCCGGCGACCTTCTTTTCAAGACGCCCGCCGGAGACCTTCAGAGCGCTGTGCAAGCAGGCCGCGTAGCCGAGTGCGAAGAGCTGCTCGGGGTTTGATCCGCCGCCCTTCCCGCCGGTCTCCGCGGGCGGCGCCATCGTGAGCTCGAGGCTCCCGTCAGCAAGCGCCGCCCGGCCGTCGCGTCCGTCGCCGCTAGAGATGCCGGTGGTGCTGTAGAGCACTTCCATCTGGGGCCTCCGTCGAGTCGATGTGCCGCCGCGTACGCGAGCCGGCGACATCATCGCGCACGCTAGTAGCGCGGTTCGAAGAGCGCCGAGCCGCCCATCGCAGCCGAGACCATGTTCGCCGTCGCGGCGAGGTGGTTGTAGAGATCGCGCGCGGCGAGCTCGGCGTCGTGCTCGATGCAGGCGCGCAGAATCTCCTCGTGCTCGGCGCGGCGCGCTTCGAGTTTGGGCGCGACCTTCGTGGCCAGGCGATAGCGCTGGCTTGTCTCCCAGAGCGGCTGGATCAACCGCAGCAGCCAGCTCGAGTCCGCCGCGTCGTAGAGCGCGAAGTGAAACGCCGTGTGGGCGGCCCAGGTCTCCGGCGTGTTGGTGTCGCGCAGGGCGGCCAGCACGGCGAGGCGCTCGGACGCCGCTGCGGCGTGCTCGGCGTCGAAGCGCTCCGCCGCTCGAGCGACGGCCAGCGGCTCAAGCGCCAGGCGCACCTCGTAGACCTCGGCGAGGTCCTCGATCGACAGCTCGGTGACCCGCGCGCCGCGGTGGGGAATGTTCTCCACGAGGCCGGCGGCGTCGAGCCGACGCAGCGCCTCGCGGATCGGCATCGCGCTCATCCCGAGCTCGGCACCGAGCTCCTCGATCGGCAGCCGTTCCCCGGGCGCGAGGTGGCCGGCCACGATCGCGTCGTGCAGCGCCGTGAATGCGCGGTCGGCGAGCGTCCGGTGGCTGTCGATCGCGTTCGCGCCAGGAAGCCTGACCAGCCCGGTCGCCATCCGCTCAGGACCCGCCCGCTGCTCCGGCGGCGAGAACCGCTTCCACCTGCTCGTTGAAGATCGCGCTCGCGCCGCGTTGCATCAACGAGTTGAGCACGCCGCGCAGCGTCAGATCGCCGCGCCAGCTCACCGCCGTGCCGCCGCTCGGCGCGTCCGCGAGGTGGAGCTCGATGTTCAGCTCGACCCTGTTCTCGCCCGCGCGACCGGACCCCGCGATTCGCACGTACTCGCCGCTGCGCTCCTCGAGGATCTCGAAGTCCATATGAATGCGAGTCTCGCCAAGCGCCGTCGCCGGACGCGCGAGCGCGCTGAAGTGCGTCGCGTCCTCGACGAAGACGTCGTCGACGCCCGGCAGCGTCGCGCCCAGGGCGGCCGGGTCACTCAGCACCTGCCAGAGGCGCTCGCGGTCGGCGGCCACGGTGCTCGATCCGCTGACGGCGCTCATCGCGACTCGACCTCCACTCCGCGTGGGCCCTTGGCCGCGGCGCTCCGCAGCAGCTCATAGACCCGTTCAGAGTGGTTGTGCGTGTCGAAGACGATGTGCGCGCCTTCGGGCAGGGCGTCCTCGATCGCGCTGCAGATCGTCGACAGCGGCGCCCCGCCACCCTCGCCCATGCCCTTCGCCCCGTTCGGCGTGAACGGCGACGGGCACTCGATGTCGTCGTAGCGGATGTCGGGCACGTCGAGGGCGGTCGCCGCGTGGTAGTCGGCGAACGTCGCGTTGAGCAGCTGGCCCTCTGAGTCGTACTCGAAGGACTCATACAGCGCGGCGCCGATGCCGTGGGCGGT
>Ga0209167_10002112_pt1 | contig 10981 bp, 9 predicted proteins | sample Coa_R1_9_FD_187154 | JGI IMG/M metagenome (GOLD analysis project Ga0209167, IMG submission 187154) | Surface soil microbial communities from Centralia Pennsylvania, which are recovering from an underground coalmine fire - Coalmine... | ecosystem: Environmental > Terrestrial > Soil > Unclassified...
ATGACCGCGCTGCTCCTTCTGGAGGGCCAACTCGACGCGGCGCATGTGCAGGAAGTAAAGGCACACGCCGCCTCCTGCACCCAGTGCCGCGAGCTGCTCCGCGCGCTCGAGATGGAAGGCGTGTGGCTGCGGCAAGCGATCGCCGAAGACGAGGAATCCGTTCCGGCGCGGTTGATGGAAGCGCCGGCGCGGGGCAACTTGCCGTGGGGATGGATCGCGACATTCGGATTCGGCGCTGGAGGTGCGTATACGCTCTGGAGCAGCATCATCGATCCGTGGCGCGCGCAGGCGGCGCAAGCCGGTTTCACACAAGGGAATATTCTGACGATGCTTTTCTTCAGCGGTGCTTTCTGGAAAGGATGGGACGCTATGCGAAGTCTGATGGAGTTCTTGGCGATGGCGACACTCGGGACAGTGGTGATTTGGCTGCTGCGGCGTCACCTGCGGCGGGCGACCACGTTTGCAGTCGTCATGAGCGCGGTTCTCTGCGCGCTGGCGTTGCCGCCTGCGGCCGCTGCGGCGGAAGTTCGGCATGGCACTCCGAACTACACGCTGTCTTCGGGAGAGGAAATCAAGACGGATCTGTTCGTAGTCGGCGATTCCATTCGGATCAACGGCAGTGTGGACGGGGACCTCGCCGTATTTTCACGGAGCGTCACAGTGGACGGGCACGTGCGAGGCGACGTGCTCTGTTTCTGCAACCAACTTCGCGTGAACGGCATTGTGGATGGAAATGTGCGCGTGTGGGCGGAGACGATCACTCTGACCGGCGTCGTCGGCAAGAATGTGATGGTGGGAGGGGAGGAGGTAGAGCTCGGAGACAAGGGAAAGGTGGGAGGCACGATGACGCTGGCAGTCGGCAACGCCCAACTGGATGGAGAAGTGGCCGGCGACGTCATGGCAGTATCGGGGGGTGCGTTCGAGGTCAGCGGATCGATCGGGCGCGCCACGATTCATTCGAAGACCCTAACGATCGGCCCGAGTGCGGAAATCAAGGGCAGAATAAAGTACGAAGGGCACCACGAGGCAGAAGTTGCCTCCGGGGCGAAGTTGGCAAGCCCGATCGAGTTCTCCCTCGAAAAGGAGGGGCCCGACTACAAGTCTCTCGGTTATTACTGGCATCGGACGCTTTTGTGGGGAGCGAGCTTTCTATTCGGACTGGCGGTGCTGATGCTGGCACCGGGATTTTTCTTCGACGCAACCACCGCCTGCAATCGATTTGGGGTAGCCACCGGATTCGGAATCCTGTTCCTGATTGCGACTCCGATTGTTGCCATCCTGGTCTGCTGCACAATCGTGGGCATTGGAGTCGGAATCGCCACGGTGCTTCTCTACTTGATTGCCCTGTATGCCGCGCAGGTTTTCGTCGGCTGCTGGCTGGGCGAAAAACTCCTGGGGTCCAGCCATGGAATCGCCTCTGCTATCGGGCGGCTGGCGCTGGGACTCGCGATTCTCCGGGGCCTGGAGATGATCCCACACTGGGTGGGCGCCATGGTGTCGTCGGTGGTGCTTGTTTGCGGGTTGGGTGCGATCGTGCTGGCGGTTTACAGGAATGTGCGTCCGCCAGCCCCCGTGGCTGTCCAGGCCTGATGTCCGGCAGCCTCTTCTAAACGATTGCGAGTTTCTTGCCAACGCGCGCAAAAATTTCTAGCGCGCGTTCGAGGTCCGAACGCTTGTGGGATGCCGTAACGATGGCGCGCAGGCGCGCTTTGCCTTCCGGGACCGTCGGATAACCAATCGCGCCTACGAAGACGCCCTCGGCAAAGAGTTCCCGCCCGAATTCGAACGCCTTGGCTGCGTCGCCGACCATAATCGGCGTAATCGGCGTTTCGCTCTTGCCCGTATTGAAACCGAGTTTCTTGAGTTTGCGTTTGAAGAACTTCGTGTTCGACCAGAGCTTCTTGATAAGGCGCTCGCCCGCCTCAGAATCGAGCAACTCGAATGCACCCTGGCACGTGGCTACGACGGAAGGCGGATGCGAAGTGGAGAAAAGGAATGGGCGGCCGCGCTGGTAAAGGAATTCGATCAAGTCGCGCGAACCGCATATGTAGCCACCGATCGAGCCAATCGCCTTGCTGAGCGTGCCCACTTGAATGTCCACGCGGCCGTGGCAGTTGTGATGGTCGATTGTGCCGCGCCCGCGATTGCCGAGGACGCCGGAAGAATGAGCGTCGTCCACCATCATGATGCAATTGTATTTTTCAGCGAGGTCACAAAGGGCCGGCAGGTCGGCGATGTCGCCGTCCATCGAAAATACGCCGTCGGTGACGAGGAGCTTCTTGCCGTTCCAGTTTTCAGTTTCCTTTAGAATGCGCTCGCAATCGGCCGAGTCTTTATGCTTGAAAACCTTAATCGTCGCCTTGGACAGGCGGCAGCCGTCTATGATGGAGGCGTGGTTCAGCTCGTCCGAAATAATCAAATCATCCTTGCCCAGGATTGCGGAAACAGTTCCGGCATTGGCGGTGAAGCCCGACTGAAATACGACGCAGGCTTCCACTTTCTTGAATCGCGCGATCTGTTCCTCGAGGTCCATGTGCATCTTCATCGTGCCGGCGATGGAGCGGACCGCGCCCGAGCCCACTCCGAATTTGCGAATCGCATCGATGGCGGCGCGGCGCAACCTCGGATGCGTCGTGAGACCGAGATAATTATTCGAGCTCAGATTGATCACTTCCTTGCCGTCGAAAACGGCGACCGGCTTTTGTTCGCCCTCGAGAACCTTCATGCGGGAATACAGATGCTTCGCTTTCATGTCTTCGAGAGTGTCGTGCAAGTATTGAAGCTGAGATCGCTTCGGCTGCGGCGTGACTGCGGTTGTTGTCATGATTCCTCCAGCAATGCGTGGATGATGGCTGGGCGCTACTTCGGCGAACCGTTGGGATATAGAAGAATCTTACCAGCCTGGCCGGATTCGAGAAGCGCGAAGGCGTCGCCAAACTTTTCAAGAGGCATGCGCTCCTTGAATAGGGGATCGAGGTTCAGGCGGCCATGTTTCAGGAGCGCAGTCATCTGCACCCACGTTTCGAACATCCGCCGGCCGTAGATGCCTTGAACCGTCGCGCCCTTGAAGATTACGTCGTTGACGAGATCGAATGTGACCGGATCTTTGGGAATGCCCAGCAACGATGCGCGCCCGCCGGGACGCAGCATTTCGAATCCCTGGTGAATGGCCGCGGGATTCCCGCTCATTTCAAGGAGGACATCCACACCCGCGCCGTCAGTGGCTTCCTTGACGCGCGCGACCACGTCGCCTGCGTTTGGATCAAACGCCTCATCCGCGCCCATTTTCTTTGCCAGCTCGCGCCGATGCGGATTCACCTCGGTGGCAAAAAGCTGCGCGCAGCCGCAGGCGCGCGCTACGGCAATGGCCATCAAGCCAATCGGGCCCGCGCCCGTGACAACCACGTTGAGCGCGGCGATTTCTCCCGCCAGCACGGTGTGCACGGCATTGCCGAGGGGGTCGAGGATCGCGGCGTAGTGCTCAGGGATCGCGGGATCAACTTTCCAGATGTTTCGAACCGGGATGCGCACGAATTCGGCGAAGCAGCCGTCGGCGTCAATGCCGATAATTCTGACGTTCTGGCAAACGTGTGGCTGGCCCATCCGGCACGGGCGGCAGTGGCCGCAGTTGACGTGCATCTCAGCGCTGACGAAATCGCCCGGTTTGACCGATGTGACTTCCTCGCCCACCTTCTCGACGACGCCGCAGAACTCGTGGCCGAACGTCATCGGAGGATGAATGCGCGAGGCGGACCAGCGGTCCCAGCCGTAGATATGCAAGTCCGTGCCGCAGATCGAAGCCGCGCGGACGCGAACCAGAACTTCAATGGGGCTTAACGCGGGAATGGGAACCGATTCGAGTTGCGCGCCGCGCTGGGGGCGCATCTTGCGTAACGCTTTCATCGTCGAGGTGGGCATTCGCTACGGGCGGCATGGCATGCACCGCCAAACCCACCGATATTAACACACGCTCGTAAGCACCAGAAAGGCCGGCCCCTAAAGGAGGTTATGGGCGCCATAAATGCTACAATCCCGGCCAATCTGAAAAATGTTGAGCGGCATGGAGGAACGTTGAGCTTCACACAGCGCTTTCAGGAAATTCACACGGGATTCGAGCGCCCTTTCTGGGTGGCGAATCTCACTGAGTTGTTCGAGCGCCTGTCGTATTACGCGGCGTTTGCTTCGCTGGCGCGCTATCTCCATGAAACGCTGAGCTTCCCGGTATCGGAAGCGGGGAGCCTGGCGGGACTCTTCGGCGGGCTGGTGTGGTTTCTTGCGGCCTTTGGTGGAACGCTGGCGGACCGTCTGGGCTTCCGACGGTCGCTTTCGCTCGCATACTTCATTCTAAGCTGCGCGTATTTTCTCCTTGGGTCACTGGGCACGGGCTGGATGGCGCCGGTGCGCACCGCCGTTCCGCTCGTTGCACTGGTAGCCTTTGTACTGATGCTGCCGGCGCTGGGGATCGCGCTGGTGAAACCCTGCGTCGTGGGTACGACGGCGCGAGCGTCAAAGGAAAATGTCCGCTCGATCGGCTACTCGATTTACTACACGCTGGTGAATATCGGCGGAGCCGCGGGACCGTATGTTGCCTCTTGGGTGCATGCCCACCTGAGCGTGGAAAATGTTTTCCGCGTGGCGGCGCTGAGCGTGTTTTTGATGTTCTTCGCGGTGGTGCTTTTCTTCAAAGAGCCGCGACGGACAGGCGAAGCCCAGACGGAGAGTTTCAGCCAAGCTGCACGGAATTTCTGGACCGTAGTGACCAATCCCCGTTTCATGGTGTTCCTGTTGATCTTCACAGGCTACTGGGTGGTGTACTGGCAGGAGTTCATAATTCTTCCAGTTTACGTTCACGACTATGTGAACCCCAAGACCGACACGGAGCTGATGTTGGTGACCGGACCGCTGGTGGTGATCTCGCTCCAGATGGTTGTGAGTTTTCTTACGCAGAAGATCCCCGCTTTTCGAGCGGTGATCCTGGGTACGCTCATTTCCGGGATGGCCTGGATCATTCTAGTGATTCATCCCACGGTGCCGATGGTAATCTTGACCCTTGCGGTGGTTGCACTGGGTGAGATCACGCAATCACCGCGCTACTATGAGTATATTTCGCGTCTTGCGCCTTCCGGACAACAAGGCACTTACATGGGATTTGCATTTTTGCCAATTGGAATCGGGTCGCTGCTGGGAGGCTGGTTTGGCGGAAGGCTAGTCCACCATTTTGGAGAAGTGCAACACCGGCCGGACAGAATCTGGTGGGCCGTCACGGGAGTGGGGCTGCTGACGGCTTTGCTTTTGCTGATCTATGACCGCGTTGTGAAACCGGGATCAACAGTTCCGGTCAAAGCGTAACTCAGTTCACCATGCGGCGGATATTCTCGACGGCTTGGCGAGCGAGGGCATAGCGCGGTTCGATGCGAAGCGCTTCCTGGAAATACTCCCGGGCGCGATTGATCATGCCCTTGGCGTAATACGCGCGCCCCAAGTTGAAGTAGGGATAGTGGCGCGGATCATAGCGAGGCGCAGCAATGGCGCGCTCAAGCCATGGAATCGCTTCGTCGTGGCGTCCAAGCGCGATTAAGTACGAGCCGATGTCATTGTAGGGATTGCCGAAATCGGGGTCGACCTCAATCGCCCGCTTGCATTCAGCGATTGCGTCTTCGATTTTTCCTTGATAGTGGTACGTCCAGCCGAGAAAGGTGTGCGCCTCCGCGGTTGGGTGGAGTTCCAGGGAGTTTTTGTAAAGCTCGACAGCGCGATCGTAGTCGCCCTCCATTTGCGATTTATAGGCCTGCTGCAGGAGTTGCCAGGCTTGCTCGATGTCGTCGGATGACATGTTCTTCTCGCAGCGCGGGCATTTCTATCCAAAAGCTTTTTGCGGTGCCCTGGCGCTGAGCATGGTGAGTGCTTCGCCGGTGGTGATGAACCGCGCGCCACGTTCTCCCAGCTCGGCGATCGTTCGATCGCCGTTTTTCACATTTATCGTTTCGATTGCATCTTTCACAATTGCGACATTGCGCTCGAGTTCCAGCAAGCCCTTTGCGGCAAGCTGAACGCAATACTCGGTGGCCACGCCGAACACGACAAACTCCGTCTCGCTGCCCAGCTTCTCGACAATCGTTTTTGTGTGCGGATTGCTGAACACATCCAGCATCTGTTTTTCGATCACGACTTGCTGGTGTTTCAAAAGATCGGGCGGCAATCGGAACGACGCGTCGTTGGGGACGGTGCAGACGTCCCGCGCGAGCCCTTCCGGAATAATCCTTGCGCCGGGCGTTCCCCGAAGACAGTGCGGCGGAAACTGAGAGAATTCGGAATCATCGGGCGTGTGGCTGCATGCGCTCGACACGAGGAATGCGCCGTGCGGCTGCGCTGCGGCAACCAGGCGCTCGATATTTGGAATGATTTTTTCGGCGCCTGGCACGTATAGCTTCCCGCCGGGCAACATGAAATCGGCTTGTGCGTCCACTTCCCAGAAAACAATCTTGCGCGGCACCATTGTGAAGTAGGCCCCCGAAACGCTTCGTCACTATTCTAGCGCAGTCGTTACTTGGCGGCAGCGCGACGCACGCGCCGGCGGACTTTCTCGAGCATCGCTTCGAGGCGCTTCGAGTACCGCACCGGATAGACGGCGCTGCGAGCGATTTGACGATAGCGCCGCGGAAGCCGTGCAAGTCCGTCCAAGCATCTCGCTCGCAAGTGGGCCATCGGTTCAGGCGCTTTGAGGCGGCGGCCGCCGCGCATGACTTCGACGAGAAGCGGTTCGCCACCGTTTGCAGACTCGCCTTCGAGAGCGATCTTGTCGCTTTCGAATTCGCCCGCGCGATTCGAGTAACGAAAAGCCTGCTTGCGGCCGGGGTAAGTGACTTTTGCCTGGCTCAGTTTGGCCGCCTCGCGTACTTTTCCATCGCGTTCGACTTCGACGAGCTTGTAAATCAAGTTCAGATGAGGTGCGTCACCGGGTGTAGCGAGCGCCGTGCCGACGCCAAACGCGTCAATGGCCGCATTCTTCTCCACAAGTTCGGCAATTCTTAATTCATCGAGGTCGCCCGATGCGAATATCTTCACGTCCTTCCAGCCGGCATCATCAAGCTTGCGGCGCACCCATTGGCTGTCTTTGGCGAGGTCGCCGCTGTCCAGGCGCACACCGGCAGGCTTACGGCCCATGAAAATGATTTTTTCAACAGCGGCGCGGACATCATAGGTGTCGAGAAGAAGGACGGCGTCGTTGGGAAACGCGTCCAGAAACCGGCCGAAGGCTTCCGATTCATCTTCATGCGCCATCACCCACGAATGCGCCTGCGTTCCGTAGGTCTCCATGCCGAACATTTGCCCCGCCAGCACGTTGGACGTGCCACCACAGCCGCCAATGGATGCCGCACGAGCGGCGAGAAGGCTGGCCTCGCTGCCATGCGCGCGCCGGGCGCCGAATTCCACAATCTGGCGGCCCTGCGCGGCCGTAACAACGCGCGCCGCTTTGCTTGCAATCATCGTTTGATAGCTGAGGGTTGCCAGCAGGTACGTCTCCATGATCTGGCCTTCAATGATGGGCGCAACCACGCGCAGCATTGGCTCCCCCGGAAAAACGAGCGTCCCTTCCGGCATGGCCCAGACGTCGCCGGTGAAGCGAAATCGCGCGAGATAGTCGAAGAAATCGTCGCGAATGTTGCGAAAAACAGGATGCCGGCGCAAAAAGGAGATCTCTTCGGACTTGAAGTGAACGTTTTCCAGGAACTCGAGACCCTGCTCGAGGCCGGCGGCAACCAGATAGTTCCGGTGCGGAGGGAGATGCCGCACGAACAGCTCGAAAGTGGCGCGAGCGTCGAAGTGCGTCTGCAAATAGCCCGCCGCCATGGTGAGCTCGTAAAGGTCGGTCAGGAGGCCTGAGTGCTTATGCATTGTTTTTCGCGGCCTTGGTGGCCGAATGGCCGCGGATGAAAAGACAAAACCCCCAAGCCTCCGTCCCGGTTCGGGAGCGGGCATGCCTGGGGGTTTCGCAGCGAATCTTTGCGCCGAACAGCTACTTCAAAACGGCGTCTTTGAACGCTTTTGCAGCGCGCAACCGGACAACGGTCTTCGCCTTGATTTTGATCGCCTCACCGGTGGCCGGATTGCGCCCCATGCGTGCTTTGCGGTGAGCCTTTACAGCTCGTCCCAATCCGGGAATTACAAATTTGCCCGAGCCCCCCTTGAGTTCCTTAACGGCGAGCTTAAAGAGTTCATCGAAAAAGGACGCCGCCTGCTTCTTCGAAATCGGCTTGTCCTCCGTGCTCACTTTCTCAGCCATATGCGCGATGATCTTGGACTTGCTCAGCGGATTTGCCATCGAGTTCCTTTTGCCTCCTCAGAATTAGTTGCTCATACGACCCCGTCATGTTTGAGGCCGCCGCAAACTATAGCTGGACTGCCGCGCTAAACGCAAGCAAAACATTGAAAAAAGCCCGGAAAAATGAGGTTTTTCTTGCGCACGATGGCGCCGGAACTCACTGCGCGGCCAGTTGTTCGTAGAACAAAGCCACGGATTTGATCCCGCCGAAATAATTGTCGAGCGCAATGTGCTCGTCGGGCGCGTGTGCGTTTTCATCCGGCAGCCCGAAGCCCATCAGAACGCATGGCACTTTGAACGTGTCGTGCATTTGTGTGACGAACGGGATTGAGCCCCCTTCGCGAATGAACACCGCTTTCTTCCCGAATCCCGATTCAAGGGCATGAATTGCTTTCTGGAAAATTGGATGGGAATAGGAAGCGACCCACGGCTTGCCCGTGCTGAGCACCTCAAACTTGCAGGAAACGGTTTTCGGCAGCAGCTTCCGGATGTGTCTCTCGACGAGCTTCGCGATTCTCACGGGTTCCTGATTCGGGACAAGACGGGTCGAAAGTTTCGCGTAGGCCTTTGATGCAATCACCGTCTTTGCACCTTCACCCATGTACCCGCCCCAGATCCCGTTCAGGTCGAGCGTCGGCCGGATCCACAGCTGTTCGACGATGGTATATCCTTTTTCGCCGCAAAGGCCCGGAGCTCCAACCGTCTTGCGAAATTCCTTTTCCTTCCACGGCAGGGAATTGAGCGCCTTGCGCTCCTGCTTCGAGGGTGTTGCTACGTTGTCGTAAAAACCCGGAACCGTGACGCGGAAATTCTTGTCGTGCAATTTGGCGATCATTTCCGCGAGGATCGTAATCGGATTCGGCACTGCGCCGCCGAAAACACCCGAATGCAGGTCCTGCGCGGGGCCAGTGAGCTCGATCTCATAGTAATTCAGTCCGCGAAGCCCATACGTGATCGAAGGCACGCCCGGCGCCAGCATGGAGGTATCCGAGACGACGAGGGCGTCCGCCTTCAACCGTTCGCGGTTCTGCTGGACGAAATCCCACAAACTGACGCTACCCACTTCCTCTTCTCCCTCGATCATCACCTTCACATTGAGGGGCAATTTTCCCGAGGACTTCTGCAGTGCCTCTAGCGCCTTCAGATGGATGTGAACCTGGCCTTTGTCGTCAGCCGTGCCGCGGCCGAACAATTTTCCGTCGCGCACAGCGGGTTCGAAGGCGGGCGTGGTCCACAGGTCGAGCGGCTCGGCCGGCTGTACATCATAGTGCCCGTAAAAAAGAATGGTGGGTTTGCCGGGAGCGTGCAGCGATTCGCCGTAGACCAGCGGATGCATCTTCGTGGGGACGATCTCGATTTTTTCCAGGCCCGCGCCGCCCAGTTTATCCGCCACCCAGCGGGCGGCGCGTTCGATGTCTGCTTTGTGCTCGGTCTTGGTGCTGACGCTGGGAATCCTGAGGAATTCCTTCAGCTCGTTCAAATTGTCTTCGCGCCTGGTCTCGATGTACTCAATCAGATTCATCTGAACTCCCGCCTCGAATTTGAGCTTTTCACCTGATGAAAAGAGGCGGCAACGGCCCCCCGCCGGAACTATGGCACAAGCCTGCCATTTTACGGGAACCTTACGCATTTTCAGCAACCTTTTTACCAACTGCGTTTTAGGAAACGCAAACACTTCACGCCGTTGACTCCCGCCCGTACGCATTGCACGATATTCTTATTATGGGAGAAACGACCGAAGTAAAGACCAGCGACCAGCGGCGCAGTTCCCGCGTCTTCACGCGCATTCCCGTGCGCGCGGCCGGGAAAGACTCAGAAGGCCGCAAGTTCCGCGAAAGCAGCCAGACGATCGTCATCAATGCGCACGGCGGCCTCCTCTATCTCCAGGCAGCTCTCGAACTCGGTTCGGAACTCGTAATCACGAATCCGGTGACGGAAGAGGACCAGGAATGCCGCGTCGTCTATCTGGGCGATACGTCGGAAAAAGGCACGCGCATCGGCGTCGAATTCCTTTCTCCATCGCCGCGTTTCTGGGGAGTGGAATTCGCGCCGCAGGATTGGCCTGCCCGGCCTTCGTCGCGCCCAGTTGCCTGACGCCGCGGATCGGTCCCTCGCTTCATTGCCCCCGCACGAGGCGCCCTGCAAGTTTGCGCGTGACTGAATCCAAAAGAAGTTGATAAGATTGCGTGATTTTTGTGGAGTGCGCGATAAAAAATAATGATTAAGCGCTTCAACTCCCTCTCCGGCCTTTTCGACGCTGCCGATGCGCGCACCGCCGTCGTCGTCCCCGAGCAGGCGATTCGCGTCAGTTACGATTCTCTTCGCCAGCAGGTTTTGCGAATGGCGAATTCTCTCGCCGCTGCCGGCATCCGAAGAGGAGACCGCGTGGCTATCGCCTTGCCCAACGGCCTGCCAGCAATTGTGAGTTTTCTCGCGGCTTCCTTCTCGGGGACCGCTGCCCCGCTCAATCTCGCATATCGCTACGACGAGTTCTGCTTCTTCCTGGAAGACACCAGCGCCCGCCTTCTGATCTGCCCGCCTGATGGTGCCACAGAGGCGCGGCACGCCGCGGCGGAACAAGGCATTCCGGTCGTCTCCGCGGAAATGAACGCCCAGGGCGTGGTTAGCCTGCCCGGTGCGCCGGCGGGAGGCTCGGCG